>Ga0180432_10009560_pt1 | contig 11803 bp, 13 predicted proteins | sample SS_ome_10_FD_132414 | JGI IMG/M metagenome (GOLD analysis project Ga0180432, IMG submission 132414) | Hypersaline lake sediment archaeal communities from the Salton Sea, California, USA - SS_1_MS_2 metaG | ecosystem: Environmental > Aquatic > Non-marine Saline and Alkaline > Hypersaline >... | reverse complement strand
CCCGGTAACACCGAGGATAAACTGTAGCCGTCACATATTCCGGACAGAATCCCAGACAAACAATGCAAAGCGTCTATTTGAATGCAGTTTTTTTTAGCCCGTAATGAGATATAACTGCCTCTATATCTGTAATGTCTACCTTTAATTGCTTATGACTTGTCCGCAGTCTGTGAAGCACCTCGCTCTGGTCGCCTCTTTCACATGAGATGATCGCTACCAGTATGGCGATCACAGTATCCTTCTTCGGCAAAACACCCTTCTGGCCTTTACCAAGGCTGAGTATGATTGATCGGCGTGCTTCTTGTTGGGACATATAGAGTGATGGAGCGGTGGTGTAATACACATATTCTTTTCCCAGCCTTTCCCGCAATATTAACTGCTTTTCTGACTGTATCCGAAGCAAATCACTTACCCTCACATGCACTATGGCAGCCAGTTCCTTAGTGGTATAACCCGCCTTGCTGTTGTCTACCAGCACCCTGCACGTTCGCGACAGGCTCCCATGTCTGGAAAACAGCACCCCTTGCCATGCCCAAATGCCATACTTATCGAAATCCGCAAAACTTGATAAAGTATAGAACTTGGAGTTGTGGTTATAGGAAACCAATAATCTTATTTGATGTATCCGGCGGCGCAATGTTGCTTCGCTGCAATGGCATATAGAAAACATATGCTCAAACGTACAGATCTTGTTTTCAGCCGTGTAGCATTCAAGGATGCTTTTGGTTAAAAGATCGTCTCCCATTTGATCAAGTATAGATTATAAAATCCAAATATATCATTTTAAATCTATACTTGATCATTCTTGAAGCAAAAATTTCAAAGAACTGATAAAAAAACAGTGCTAAAAACACCGGGAATCGCTTATATTTGAATGAAAATCGAATATCGACCGATTGTAAACCATTAAAGATTAATGCGTTTACCGAATTTGGCGGTCATAGTTTGTGGGCATTATAAAAAAAGCATTACAAATCAAAACATCAATCAATGTTCAAAGGACATCCCAGGGGACTCTACGTAGCATTTTTTGCCAACATGGGCGAGCGGTTCGGTTTCTATACCATGATGGCCTGCCTGGTTTTTTTCCTCCAGGCCCGTTATAACCTTGCGGCCGACACGGCCGGCTCAATTTACAGCTGGTATTACTTTTTCATCTATGCGCTGGCCCTGGTCGGAGGACTCATTGCAGACAGGACCCAGAACTTCAAGGGGACGATCCTGTCAGGGATCATTACCATGCTTGCAGGATATGTGCTGATGTCCATCCCCGGTCTCCAGCTCTGGGTGGTGGTCACGGCCCTTTTCGTGATCGCTTTCGGGAACGGGCTCTTCAAAGGAAATCTCCAGGCAATCGTCGGTCAGCTTTATGATGACCCGAAATATAATAAACTGCGCGACACTGCCTTTAATATTTTCTATATGGGCATCAATGTGGGTGCTTTCTTTGCGCCCAGTGCCGCCAACGGGATCCGGAACTGGTACCTGAAAACCCAGGGATTCACTTATGACAGTGACCTATCCCTCCTGGCCAACCAGTACCTGGCAGGAACCCTGGAAGATCCCAGGCAGCTGAGTGCCATGGCGGAAACCATGACCGGATCGGCCGTGCTGGATCTGGAAGCCTTTTCACAGTCATACATCGATGCATTCTCCACAGGATACAACTTTGCATTCGCAATCGCAGGAATCTCCATGATCGTCAGCATGATCATCTTTATGGCCTTCAGGAAAAAACTGCCTGAAGCAAGAAAAACCGACATGGAAAGCAGGGCAGCGATCAAGTTGCCGCCTGCTGAAGAAAAGTCCCGCGTTGTTGCGCTTCTCCTGGTATTCCTGGTGGTGATCTTCTTCTGGATGTCCTTCCACCAGAACGGCCTGACGCTTTCCTATTTTGCCAGGGACTATACCGATAATGCGGTTGGACCGGTAACCAAGATATTCTTTTCGCTCAGATCACTCCTGCCATTCATTGCTGCTATTTTCGGCATCTATTACCTGGTGAGAAAGAATTCCAGGTTGATTGGCAGGCTGATTGGTGCTGGCCTTGTGCTTGTCGGTGGCGGACTGACCTATTATTTCTATACGACATACACCGCCGGCCAGACCAATCCCATTGAACCGGAGATCTTTCAGCAGTTCAATCCCATCTTTATTGTCTTCCTGACACCGGTGATCGTGGGATTTTTTGCCTGGCAGAGAAGCAGGGATGCTGAACCATCCACCCCCAGGAAGATCGGCATCGGAATGCTGCTGGCTGCACTGGGATTCGTGGTAATCATGCTGGGGTCCTTCAACCTGGTATCGCCCGATGACCTGGAGGGGACACCTTCCCCGGACAGGGTATCCCCATACTGGCTGATCTCCACTTACCTGGTGCTGACCGTTGCAGAGCTGTTCCTTAGCCCCATGGGACTTTCATTCGTGTCCAAGGTGTCACCGCCCAGGTTCCAGGGAATGATGCAGGGAGGCTGGCTCTTTGCCACGGCGATCGGTAACAAGCTGCTCTTTGTGGGAAGCAAGATGTGGGTCAAAATAGAGATCTGGCAGGTTTGGCTGATCTTTATTGTCTGCTGCCTGATCTCGGCTGCGTTTATCTTCTCCATCCTGAAGAGACTGGAGCGGGTCACCAAGAAGGCGTAGATCCTACTCCCTCTGCAGAGATTGATTCACCGACAGGATTAATTGGCTTTTCACCAGATCCTCGCAAGGTTGTCTCGGAACCGATCTGCCGTATGGAGTTTCCTGGTTCCGTTTTGTGATCCTTTGAAAGTTATAAACCCATCACGGACTGAAAGGAGTGATATGGTCCCGACCTGCAATCCCTTCAGGATGGATTTTCCGCAGGCATTCATTCGACAGCTGGATTATTTTGCTAACGCAAAATCCTCGCAAGGCTGTCTCACGAAGCCTGCTCCAGGTTAATTATGAGATCCCTCCAGAAGTCAGTCCGGCGTGGAGAACATGCCGCTTATTCCCGGTCAGGATCAACATCAAGGTATTTTCTCCTCCGGTCCTCAAAAGGCCTGAAGAAAAAACGTCTGCGGAGCGGTTCCGGCACTTCAATTTCCCTGATATTCATTTCCGGAGTAAACTGGTAGAATGCAATTTGTTCATTTTCATAGCCGCCATATGGGGTTACCCGGGTAAACCGGTAGCAATCATTGACCAGGTCCGGGTGGTAATCGTCCAAAGATAAAATGAAGCGGGGCCCATACAGTCTCAATGCATTGACAAAATAGAAGGTCAGGTCGAACCCTGCAATGCCGTAATGAATGCCCCTTCTGGTTTTTGACTGCGGTTCGTTATAGAAATGGTCCCGGTAACTGGAAAGGAACCGGTCGATTTCAGGGTCCAGGTAATCGATCCAGTGTGAATGGTAAAAGATGAGCCTCAGATCATGGAAATACCTGTAATCGATGCTCGAGAATTCCGGCCAGAAAGGGGTCCCCATCACTTCAATGTCAAATTCCTTTAAATTAAAGTAGAGTGTGGATACAACCCGGCTGGCCAGCGCCTCGTTCCGCGTAGGGACCACAACAAGGTTCTTTTTATCGGGTGACAGGGATTGAATAATTTCGTCAGTATGGGGCAGATTAAGAACCACTTCCTTGAAAACCACAGGCTCTTCAGGATGAAAATTGTCAAGCTCATCAAATATAAGCTCCTTGAAACGCATGTGCTGATCCACCTCGAGGGAATCCTCCTCCCTCATATAGACAATATTGCAGGTATACCTGCTGGCTATCAGCTTTGCTGCCTGACGGTGCCCTTTTTCCAGGGAAGGTATTGGCTGAAACAGGTATGGATTGGAGGAAACAAGGTCCAGTTCCGTATAGAATGGGGCAACCACAGGAATCTTGTATATCCTGGCAAATTCTGAAACGATCTCCAGGTTAAACGGGTAAAACGGACCAATAATCAAATCGAATGTCTTCAACTGGTCATCCTCCAGAATCGAACGGATACGTTCCATGCTCCTCCTGGTGTCGTAATAACGGACATCCATTCTCATCCCGGTCTGTGAAAGGGAATCGATGGCCAGCAGGGAACCTTCGAAAAACTCAAGGAAATTGACCGACTGGGGGATCCGCTGTTCCATCCTGTAGCGTTCGATGATCCAGTTGCGACGGGTAGCCGACTTCACGTCCTTGATCAGGGAGTCGAGCGGTTCAGGTTCCTGGAAATCAAAAGGGATAAAATAAGCAATGCGGTAAACACGATCGGGATCATCATGACGGAACCGCAGATCTTCATAAAGATACTCCTTGTAAATGGTATCGGCTTCCACCTGAAGGATGGAATCAGAGACCACACTATCCATGACCATCCCGGGATGATCGATCACCTGCGGTTGCGGGATGCGTATGATCTGTCCGGCTTTGGGTCCGCCCCACCCCAGCTCAGGGTTGGCCTCGCGAATCTCTTCCACCGGCACATCATAAAAGCGGGAAATGGAGTAAAGTGTTTCCCGCCGCTTGACTTTGTGATATGCAAATCCTTCTTCATTGAATACGGGTTCCTTCTCTGTCACGGGAGGCTCGGGAATCACCAGCTTCTGACCCGGCTTCAGGTCATCGATGTCTATCCCGGGATTGGCTTCAATGATCGTTTCCGGGTCAAGATCATACATCTGCGAGATGCTGAAGACAGTTTCACCCGGCCGGACTGCATGCATGCGAAGTGAGTCCTGGGGAAATATTTCTTCCGCTGTATCGATCTCCTCATCCATTGTATGCTCCAGCGGTATTTTGAGCACCTGACCGATCTGCAGTCCGGAGATGGCCCCGGGATTCTCGATGGCAATCTCCTTCTGGGAGATGTTGTATGCTTTTGCAATGGAGTAGAGGGTCTGACCGGGCTTGACCACATGAATGTAATACACTTTCCCCTCCAGGATCACCTTGTTGCCGGACCGTTCGACGGGTACGGGTTCCTGGGGCAGGAGTACCCGGAAACAGGCCATTCCCAGGAAAAGGAGTAAATGCTTTTTATTTAGAAATGAAATCATGGATGTTCCTCAGGATCCTCTGCTCCATATTGGTTGTATCTGCCTTCACAAAGGCTTCACCGGTAATATTCTCGTAAAGCTCGATGTATCTCTCGGAAACTTCATTCACAAACTCATCCGGCATCCCGGGGACCTTCTGGCCCTCCTTTCCCTGGAATCCGTGACTGATGAGCCACTGCCTTACAAACTCCTTGGAAAGCTGTTTCTGCTGCTCACCCCTTGCCTGGCGTTCCTCGTAACCCTCCGCATAGAAGTAACGGGATGAATCGGGAGTATGGATCTCGTCGATCAGGATGATCCTGCCATCTTTCTTCCCAAATTCATACTTTGTATCCACCAGGATCAGTCCCATTTCCGCTGCCATTTCGGTACCACGCTGAAAAAGCTTCTTTGTACAGGCTTCCAGTTCCAGGTAGTCCTCTTCCGAAACCAGTTTGGTGGAAATGATCTCCTCCCTTGAAATGTCTTCATCGTGTCCCTCTTCGGCTTTGGTAGCCGGTGTGATGATCGGTTCGGGAAAACGGTCATGCTCTTTCATTCCCCCGGGCATCGGTACCCCGCTGATACTTCTTTTGCCGTCATTGTATTCACGCCAGGCATGGCCGGTCAGGTATCCCCTGATCACCATCTCCACCTTGATGGGATCAGCCATATGTCCCACCGTCACGTTGGGATCGGGCGTGTCTATTTTCCAGTTGGGAACAATGTCAGAGGTGGCATCCAGGAATCGTGATGCGATCTGATTGAGGACCTGCCCTTTATAAGGAATCCCCCTGGGCAGCACCACATCGAAAGCGGAAATCCTGTCGGATACCACCATGACCAGGTACTCATCCCTGATGTTATAAACATCCCTGACTTTTCCTGTATAGAGACTCCTCTGTCCCTGTAATTTAAAATTGGTTCCTTTCAGTGCATTGGCCATAGCAAATGGATATGAATGATTATGATGTGTTCTGGTTTCGATGCTGCTTGCCGTTGTAAGCATCCACGATCGATTTCACAAGGCGGTGCCGGATAATATCACGGTCATCAAAACGGATGATGGAAATCCCCCTGATTCCCCTGAGGATCCTCAGGGCCTGCACCAGTCCTGAATCTTCCCGCCTGGGCAAATCCACCTGTGAATCGTCACCTGTGACGATAAAACGCGCATTGGGACCCATCCTGGTGAGGAACATTTTAAACTGGTTCGCAGTAGCATTCTGGGCCTCATCCAGGATCACAAAAGCATGGTCGAGTGTCCGGCCCCTCATGTAAGCCAGCGGAGCGATCTGGATCGTTCCGTCCTCTATGAACTGGATCAGTTTTTTCGCAGGGATCATGTCTCTGAGTGCGTCATAGAGCGGTTGAAGATAGGGATCGAGTTTCTCCTTATAATCCCCCGGTAAAAATCCCAGTTTTTCTCCTGCTTCCACAGCAGGCCTGGTAAGGATGATCCGTTTGACTGTCCGTTCCTTTAACGCTTTCACAGCCATGGCAATGGCGGTATAAGTCTTTCCGGTACCCGCCGGGCCCACCGCAATCAACAGGTCATTTACTTTTCCATCATCAACCAGCTTCTTCTGGTTCACTGTAATGGCCCTGATCTTCCTTCCGCTTTCCCCGTGCAGAAGCACCTCTTCATCGGGTCCCGGTGCTTCCATCTTATGGTCAGCAGCACCCACCAGAAGATCTTCCATATCAGGCAGGCTGACAGTCTGAAATTTCCTGAGGTAGCGGATGAGCAGATCCACTTTTTCTTCAAAATCCTCCAGTCGCTCCTCTTTTCCGGAAGCCCTGATTTCATTGCCCCTTGAAACGATTTTCAGATCGGGATATATTTCGAGGAATTTATTGAAGCGGACGTTGTTTACACCATAGAAATCAACCGGGTCTACACCCTCCAAATAGATCAGCTTTTCCGCCATAAATTAAATTATAATCACTACTTTTGGATGTGCAAATTAAGCTGTTTTTTCCAACATTCCAACAAGTAATCCTCACTGGAAACCCATGCACATCATCACGCTGACGTCAGACTGGAATGAAAATGATTACTATATAGCATCGATCAAAGGAAAAATACTTACCATCTGCCCCGAAGCAAGGATCATCGACATCAATCACCGCATCAAACCTTTCAACACCGCCCAGGCTGCCTTTGTGGTGAGAAACAGCTTCCACAGTTTCCCGGAGAATACGATTCACATCATTGCTGTCAACACGGAGCCTGAATCCGGGGGACAATTGCTGGCAGCAAGGAAAAGCAACCACTTTTTTCTCTGTGCAGACAACGGGATGCTGGGATTGCTTGGAATCCCCGAACCTGACCTGGTGATCAAACTGAAGGAGCCGGACAAAGACCAGCCTGTCAGTTTCATCTCCATGACCATATTCGCTGAAGCCGCATGCGCCCTGGCCTCCGGAACTCCCATGAAAGAACTTGGAACATCCACCGACCAATACAACAAGCAGGTCCCCCTCCGTGCCACCATTGAGGACAATACCATCACAGGCAGTGTCATTTATATCGACTCTTATGACAATGCCATTACCAATATCTCAAAGGAGTTATTTGAGAGGATCGGACATGGCAATCCCTTCCGGATATTTGTACAGAGCAAGCATTACAGGATCGATAAGATCAACAACAGGTACAATGAAACCCCTCCGGGTGAATTACTGGCCATCTTCAATTCTGCAGGACTCCTGGAAATCGCCATCCGGAATGGAAATGCAGCCAGTTTGCTTAAATTAAACACCAACTCTAGTGTCAGGGTTGAATTCAAAGAAGGATAAATGCACACGACTGAAGAGAAACTGAAAGCCTTTGAAAGGCTGCTGTCGATTATGGACGAGCTGCGTGAAAAATGTCCCTGGGACCGCGTGCAGACTTTCGACAGCCTGAGGAACCTTACCATCGAAGAGACCTATGAACTGGCCGATGCGATCATGGACAGGCATATGGAGGATATTAAAAAGGAACTGGGTGACCTGATCCTGCACATTGTATTTTATGCAAAGATCGGATCGGAGACAGGTGATTTCGATATCGCCGATGTGATCAGCAGCATCAACCAGAAACTGGTGTTCAGGCATCCCCATGTATTCGGCGACCGGAAAGTAAGGAATGCAGGCGAAGTCATTGAAAACTGGGAAGAGATAAAAATGAAGGAGGGGAACCGCAGTGTACTTTCAGGGGTCCCTGTTTCGCTGCCTGCACTGATCAAGTCACACAGGATCCAGGACAAGGTCAGGGCGGTTGGTTTTGACTGGGAAAAGAGGGAGGAGGTCTGGGACAAGGTAATTGAAGAAATCAGTGAAGTAAAAGAGGAAATGAGCAGCGCAGGCAACCGGGAACGGCTGGAGGAAGAGGTGGGCGACCTGCTGTTCTCCATTGTAAATGCTGCCCGCCTGTATGATATAGAGCCTGAAACTGCCCTGGAAAAAACCAATAAGAAATTTATTCAGAGGTTCCGTTACCTTGAAAAAAAAGCCGGTGAATCGGGAAAATCACTGAAAGAGATGAGCCTGCAAGAGATGGAAGTGCTGTGGCAGGAAGCCAAATCTGTTTAAGTCCCGTTTTCAGCTCCGGAGGATTGCTCATCCTCATCGGACGATTTTTCCTCCTCCTTTTCGATCACCTCCAGCATATCGTGCTGCTGAAGCTGATTATACCACTGGATGACTTTCTTGATATCTGAAACATATACCCTTTCCTGGTCATAATCGGGAACGAGCTCCTCAAAATAGCTTTTCAGCTGGTCTGAAGGGACCTTATGTGAAATGGTCTCCTTTCCGTCGCTTCTCTCATGGATGATGTAAAAAACATCAGCCAGGGGTACTTCCTCATCCCGGGTAAAAATGGCGATATCTTCCAGCGAGCTCACCCTTGCTGTGGCGGGGGCAACATGACGCTTTTTATCTTCAAGGGACTCCACCACAATGCCACTCCTGGCCTGGGCAACATACCTGAACAGGCCCCCTTTTCCTGAAATGGATAATATATCCTTAAGCTTGATTGTCTTCATGAGGTACGCGGCATTTCAAACTTACATATAGTTTTTTATGAAAACAATATACAGGAGTCAAGTATTCCTAATTGAATCCACGTTCTTTCCTGATCTGGTCATATGCATTCTGGACTTTCTGGAATTTTTCATGGGCGACCTTTTTGAAATCTTCGCCCAGGTGGCTCACCTTATCGGGATGGTATTTCATGGCCATACTCCGGTATGCCTTTTTCACCTCTTCATCTGTCACGGTGGGCTCGATCTCCAGGATCTTATACGAAGCATCTGTCTGGCTGACAAACATGGCCCTGATGCTCTGGAAATCCGAACCGGTAATACCCATATAACCGGAAATGCGGTTCAGGACCGAGTTTTCAGCATCGGAAACAGCCCCGTCTGCCGAAGCGATCCCGAACAAAAAATGAAGCATCTCCAGCCGGTAGGAATAATCAAGACGCTGCGACAACTGATGGGTAACATCCCTCAGGGGAATCTCCTGTTTCAGGATATCCCTGAGCATAACCACCGCTTCGGAGGCGGTGTCTTCCCCGAACCGGGAGACGAAATAACGCTTGACATAATCCAGTTCACTTTTCATCACCCTGCCATCAGCCTTCATCACAGCCGCCATCAGTACAAGGAGCGAGGCTGCATAATCTCCCCGCAGTGTTTTTGTCCTGACATCCCCCCTGGCAGTGCCTGTTTCCACAGTTCCCGCATCAAAAATGGAACCAACAGCCAGTCCGAGGATCCCGCCTATGGGACCACCCAGGGCCCATCCCAGTCCAAGTCCTACCCATTTCCCAAATTTTACCATGACTGATTATTTAAATTTTAATATTCGCCGGTGCAATGAGATGATCTGCGGCAAAAGCATTCCTGTCTCATCATTGTTTATCACCTTATCAGCCAGTTTTTTTTTGTCTTCTTCTTTCATCTGCCGTTTCATCCGCAACCTGACTTCTTCCTCACTTACACCGTCCCTGTCCATCACCCTTCGTATCCGCAACTCTTCGGGTGCAAAGACAAGTACGTTGTAATCCAGGAACCTGTATGCCCCGCTTTCAAAAAGGATGGCTGCCTCTTCGATCACATAGTCCGCATCATCCTGGTTGTTCACCCACTGGATGTAATGGTTCCTCACCGCGGGATGGACAATCCCGTTCAGCCTGTTCAGCATCTCCGGATCCCTGAATACCCGGTCGGCAACATACTCTCCCTGCAGCTCACCTCCCCGGTAGGATTCTGCTCCCAGCAATTGTTGGATCCCTTCAATCAGAGCAGGCTCATGGTTCATTAACCACCTGGCCCTGGAATCAGCATAGTATACAGGAATACCCAATTTTTCGAAAACTCTGCATACCAGGGTCTTACCGCTTCCAATACCCCCTGTTATCCCTACCTGGAAAATCATCTTCTGGTTTTGAGGAATTCCACTGTTTTGGGATAGTATTCGTAACTGATCAGGTATACGGGAATGTTCTGCAGTTTCACCTCCAGCAGATTCGTTTTCTCACTGATCCCGGAGTAATCCACCACTGCCCTGACCGGACTGGCCTCCATTCTGTCATATTTGCTCAATCCCACGTTGCATGTGAGCTGTACCCTGGAAGGGAATGTCTGGAGGCTGATGCTGTCAGGCAGGTTCAGTACCTCGATGGGAATGGATAACTGGACTTCTGTATACCGTTCCAGCTCAATCCGGCAATTTACCCTTGATAATTCGTATTCGAGGTCATCCATCTTCCTCAGCTTCACCTTGTTGCTGTAATCCTTTGAAAGCTGCCCCAGATCAGTCTTTGCGGTAGTTACATAACGCATGGTGTCCAGGATCATGTCCGGACCGGTCACTTTCACCGAATCGGGTGTCAGCCGGACCCCGTCTTTTATGGTGAATTGTTTGTCCACCTGGAATTTAAAATCTGGACGGATCCTGAACTTCCGGGTTATTCTTTCTGCGAACCGGAAATGAAGGGTATCGGGCTTGATTTCCAGCAACTGAATTCCAGCAGGCAACTGACGGGAGACCTGATCCTTCAGGTACCTGGTCAGTATAAAGGCCCTGGAACTGTCATTTCCGGATCTGCTCAGGTTGAATGCAGACACCTTGAAACTGATGGGATCTGATTTTCCGAACGTCTTATAACGCAAAATTGCATAGCCGTGGGCATTGATGCGGAGGTCAAGATGTTCAGGCATTTCACCGACAAAAACCCTGCCTTCAGGAAAATCGGTATAGGCCAGCGGGTATTCGATCACCGTGGTATAGTTCTTACTCAGGGCATTGAGCAACCATATGAGCGCGGCGATCAACAGAAAAACAGAGAACATCAGGATCTTCTTCCTGAATTCCAGCTTCTGTCCTTCCGGCATCCTGGGCCATTTCTGAAGAAAACCGTTTTCCAAAACAGTGCTGTTGTCGGTTATTTTGTCTGCTGTTCCGACGTATCGGCCACTACTGCAGTTTTATCAACCTTAACAATTACATTATCTGCAATCTCAAGTGTAACCGTGCGTTCCTTCACATCGGTAACCTTGCCATAAATCCCGCCGGTGGTGGCCACCCTGTCCCCTTTTTTCAGGGAGCTCCTGAAATTGGTAGCTTCCTTTTGCTTTCTCACCTGCGGCCTGATCATAAAAAAATAAAAGACCACGATAATTAAAAGCAGGAAAATGAGCGATTGCATTCCTGCTCCACCACCTGTTCCGCCACCTGCTCCGGGCTGAGCGGTCTGAGATAAAATCTGAAATAATATTTCCATACGTGTTTGTTATTTAATGAAACCAACTTTTTCAT
>Ga0180432_10009559_pt1 | contig 11804 bp, 7 predicted proteins | sample SS_ome_10_FD_132414 | JGI IMG/M metagenome (GOLD analysis project Ga0180432, IMG submission 132414) | Hypersaline lake sediment archaeal communities from the Salton Sea, California, USA - SS_1_MS_2 metaG | ecosystem: Environmental > Aquatic > Non-marine Saline and Alkaline > Hypersaline >... | reverse complement strand
CCTCAACATAATGGAGGCGCACGCCCCATCGGCTGCCATCACCGAGTTCAGCCTTGATAGCTCTCGCCTCGTAGGAGACCGCCATAATCAGATCGGTCACGCCGTGGCGGGCAAAAAGCTCTATCTCGTAGGATATCAGCGGGCGGTTCAGTAGCGGCAGCAGCGCCTTCGGGCGCTCGTATGTCAAGGGGCGTAGTCGCGTACCCAGGCCGCCGACGAGCAGAACTGCTTGTGTGATCGGTGAAGCCACTTAATACCCTCCGCTACCCTTGCCGTCCTGGTATCAGCTTCCCTCCCACGCTTAACCCTTCTCCGAATCCAGTGTCCCCCGGCAGCGGGAACGCATAGTGAGGAGGCGCTGCCGTACGCTGTTCTCACCCATCCCCGATGGCTGTGACGGTGATGCGCCGGGTGCGCGGGCCATCGAGTTCGACCAGCATGACGCGCTGCCATGTGCCGAGTTCCATGCGGCCACCGCGCACCGGCAGTGTGACGCTGTTGCCGACCACTGAGGCACACAAGTGGGCGTCGGCATTGTTGTCTATGCGGTCGTGACGCCAGTCACCATGCCCGCCCATGTTCTCAAGCAGTAGCAGTGTGTCTTCGAGCAGACCGGCCTCGTTCTCATTGACATAGACGCAGCAGGTGCAGTGCGGCACTGAGATGCAAACCAGGCCGGCATCCATCGCCATTTCGCGCAGAACCTCTGCAACTGTGTCGGTGATGTCAAGGATGCTGCGGCGACGGTCGGTTGTGACAGTGAAGCTTTCTGCAGGCATGACGCATTTTCCTTGTACGGTCGATGTCTCTATGTATTGGTCGGTCGCACAGCGGCGAGGCGCAACTGCAAGCTGACCTGGCCGTTGTATTCGTTAAACTCCGGCGTATAGGCCAGGTCAATACGGGAGCCGCGCGAAATCCAGGCGGCCTGGCTCCCCATTCCGAAGCCGATGCAATCGAATACAAGGTGGCCTGCGCCGACGAGCAGCTTCAGGTGCTTACCATCGGAGCCGACAGTGCGCACGTCTGCAACCTCGACATTGGAGGACATCAACACCGGAGGGCGGTTGCCGTGGCCGAACGGTTTCATCAGGCCGAGAGCCTCGACGAGATCAGGAGCAACATCACCGATGTCAACCTCGCAATCTATGTTGATGGTTGGGAGAAGGTGCTGCGGTCGCAGAGACGTGCGTCCGATGTTGTTGAGGCGAGTGCGGAAATCCTCCAGGTTATCTACAGGCAGACTGAAACCGCCGGCAAGTTGATGACCGCCATAGCGTAAGAGCAGATCGTCACACTGCTGCAGACCGGCAGCGATGTCGAAGCCTTCGACACTGCGCGCGGAACCACGATATATGTCGTCTTTCCTGCTCATGAGGAAGGCCGGCCGATGGAAGCGTTCTACCACTTTCGACGCGACGATGCCGACAACGCCAATATGCCAGTTATCGCCGGCCAGCACGATGACCGGCTCGCTATCGAGATCAACTTGTTCACATGCCATTGCCTCCGCCTCGCAGAAGATGAGCTCTTGCTGCCTGCGACGTTCAGTATTGTAGCCCTCCAACTGCAAGGCGAGTTTCATAGCAGCATCCGGGTCATCCTCCAGCAGCAAGTCAACTGCGTCGGTAGCTTCGGCCATGCGACCGATGGCATTGAGACGAGGAGCCAGACGAAAGCCTATGTCCTGAGCCGTCAGTTCGCCGGCCAGCCCGGCTAGATCCATCAGGGCCTGCAAGCCTTCCTTGCGGGTACTGGGCAGAAGCTCCAGACCCCATTTGACCATGATCCGATTATCGCCCGAAAGCTTGACGACATCAGCGACGGTGCCGATTGCGACGAGGTCTAAAAAAGCCCGCTGCAATGAGATAACCGGCATCTCCAGCAGCATGCAGACGGCGGCGGCAACCTTGTATGCCAGTCCGACGGCGGCCAGATCGTCGGCCTCACCCTTAAAGTCGTGACGCTTGTAGTCAACTACGATGGCGTCGGGTAATTCCGGGCCCGGTTCGTGGTGGTCTATGACGATGACTTCGGCTCCAAGCTTGTTAGCCTCGGCAATCTCATCATTGTCGGAAACGCCACAGTCCACGGCGATGATGAGGTTGATACCCTTGGCGACAGCCTGCCGAATCGCGTAGACACTGAGCCCGTAGCGGTCATTGATGCGATGCGGTATGTAATAATGGACATCGGCGCCGAGCTTGCTGAGGAAGCGGACCAGCAGTGCCGTGGCGGTGATGCCGTCGGCGTCGTAGTCACCATGGACGAGGAGCGGTTCGTTGTTACCCACAGCCATGACAATGCGCTCGGCGGCGGCGCGCATGTCGGGGAGTTCGAAGGGGTCGCGCAGGGAGTTGAGGTCTGTACTGAGGAAGTCGCGAACGGCTTCAGGTGACGTGATGCCACGCGCACGCAAAATCGCCGCAATGAGGGTATGTATGCCGGCGGCCTGGGCAAGCTCGTTTTCGGCTGCCTCGTCACGTGACGCCAGCTTCCAGATTACTTGCTTCAGAGGCGGCATCGGGTGGCGCGTTCAACTCCTTGACGGACAAGAGGCGTGGCGCTGCCCCGTCATGCCGAGCAGCGCCACCTTCATACTTCCGAGCTCTCTTGCGAGACGTGACGACTTCACTATACCAGATGGGCTGATAGATAGCCAACGGATTGCTAGCCGACGCCGGGGATGTTGGTAGCATCCATCCGGAGGATGAGTTCCTCCAGATCCTGCGGGCCCAGGTCGCCTTCCTCACGGTGGCGGATCGCTACCTGCCCTTGCTCCTCTTCCCGATCTCCAACGATAAGCATGTAGGGGTATTTCTGGAGCTCGGCATTGCGGACCTTCGCATTGAGCGTGGCGGCGTCAGTATCTACTTCGACACGGAAGCCGGCCCCGGTGAGCCGGGCGGCCACCTGTTGGGCGTAGTCAAGGTGGCGGTCAGCGATCGGCAGAACAATGGCCTGAACCGGCGCCAACCAGAGCGGGAATGCGCCCGCATAGTTCTCGATAATGACACCGAGGAAGCGCTCGATACCTGCCAGCACGACCCGGTGTATCATCACCGGACGATGTTCCTTCCCATCCTCGCCGACGTAGGCGATATCGAAGCGCTCGGGCTGAGTGAAATCACACTGAATCGTCGCACACTGCCAGAGTCGCCCGATGGCGTCCTTGACCTTGATGTCAATCTTGGGGCCGTAGAACGCACCGCCTCCTTCATCTACATCGTAGTCTATCCCGTGCGCCTGCATCGCCTTGATGAGCGCCTCGGTTGCCCGGTCCCACTGCTCGTCGGTGCCGACGGATTTCTCGGGTCGGGTGGACAGGTACATCTCGTACTCATCAAACCCGAAAACTTGCAGCATGTGGCCGGCGAAATCAATGACGCCGATGATCTCATCCTGCAATTGCTCCGGCGTGCAGAAGATATGGGCGTCATCCTGGGTGAAGCCCCGCACGCGCATGAGCCCATGTAGCACACCGCTCAACTCGTGGCGATAGACGGTCCCCAGCTCGAAGTAGCGGATCGGCAAATCGCGGTAGGATCGCGTATGCGAGCCGAATATCAGCAGATGCCCGGGACAGTTCATCGGTTTGATGCCGTAGGACTGTCCCTCGATTTCCGTGTAGTACATCGGATAGCCCTGCTGCGCGTGCCCGGAGGTATGCCAGACATCAGCCTTGATAAGATGCGGTGTGCGCACAAGCTGGTAACCGCGCCTGAGATGCTCCTGGACAGTAAAATCAATGACTAGCTGCCGCAGCATTGCACCGCGCGGATGATAGTACGGCAAACCCGCCCCGGCCTCCTCAAAAAAGCTGAAGAGGTCGAGGTCGCGTCCCAGGATACGGTGATCACGACGCTTCGCCTCTTCGAGGTGCTCAAAGTACTCCTGCAGCAGCTTCTTGTCCGGGAAGGAGATCCCGTAGATGCGCTGGAGCATGGTGTTGAGCTCGGAGCCGCGCCAATAGGCACCGGCGACTGAAATCAGCTTGAAGGCCTTGATGCGACCGGTTGAGGGGAGGTGCGGGCCGCGACACATATCAGTGAACTCGCCATGGGTATAGTGACTAACCTCGACGGAGTCGTAATGGGGTGAGTTGGCGTCAGCAAATTCCTGAATGGCATCGTGGCCGCGCGGAGCTTGCTGGTCGGTCTCGGCAGCCACAACATCGGCAACCAACTCGACCTTGTAGTCGTTGCCGGCAGCCCGCCAGTACTCCACAGCCTCAGCCGCGGTCATGCGTTCACACGTGAACGCTACATCAGCCGAGATTATCTTCGCCATCTCGGCCTCGATCTGTTCGAGATCATCATCAGTGAAAGGCTGCTCGACCTCGAAGTCGTAGTAGAAGCCTTCCTCGATGGCCGGCCCGATTGTCATATTGGCCCCGGGAAACAAACGCAGAACCGCGTCCGCCAGCACGTGAGATGTAGAATGCCAGTATAAGTCCTTGCCCTCCGGGTCATCAAAGGTGAGAACGGCAAAGTCGGCATCCTGCTGCAGCGGCCGAGCCAAGTCGCAGACCTCACCGTTGACCTTGGCCGCGACGGCGGCCTTGGCAAGGCGAGGGCCGATGCTTTCAGCGACTTGCAGGGATGTAGTCCCCTCAGGCACCTTCATTTCTGAACCGTCTGGCAGCGTCAGTGTAATGTCACTCATGGGACTACCTCCTTCCGTGCTGATTGGTAAGTTTGCGACCGAGGTTGTCAGCGTAAAGACGTATCGCGTACTCATGGAGCCCGACTTGGGCGCTTGCGCTTCGTACCGGTTTCCCGCTTGCGCAATTGAGTTGTCAAACCAGCATTTGCGAAAACGCCGCCGGCAGGTGCAGCCCGCGGCAGTTGATATCAATGGTGGGCGCTGGTGGACTTGAACCACCGACCTCTACCGTGTCAAGGTAGCGTTCTTCCCCTGAACTAAGCGCCCCTTCGAGTGTGTATTATACCAAACGGAGGCACGGCGTGTAAAGCGAGCTGAGGAGTGGTCTGCTCCCTGCAAGCCGCGCTCCGCTACCACCTTGCGTCACTGTCTCTCCTTACCGCCCGCTGCGAAGCAGGTTGCGCAGGACTTCGCGACGAACATAGCCGCGGGGTGCTGAAAAGAATGAATGAATACAAGTTTGTGCAAATCGGGGCCGGTAACATAGGCCGATCTTTCGTCGGGCAACTCTTTGCAGGCGCGGGATTCGAGGTCGTCTTCATAGATGTCGTCCCTGCGGTGGTTAATGCGCTCAATGAACGCGGCCACTACTCTGTCGAGATCAAGGACAGAGAGCCGGCTACCATCCGGGTCGCAGGCGTCAGGGCTGTTGACGGGCGCGATCTGGAAGCTGCCGCCAAGGAACTCGCCGACTGCCGGCTCTGCGCTACGGCAGTCGGCCCCGGGGCTCTCAACTACATATACCCCACCATCGCTCGAGCACTGGCGATGCGTGTTGCAGCCTCCGAACCGCCACTGGACATCATCATCTGCGAGAACATGCGCGACGCCGCAGAGGCATTCAGGGCGGGCCTCGGCAAACTGCTCCCGAACGACTTCCCACTCGATGAGAGTATCGGCCTCGTCGAGACGAGCATCGGGAAGATGGTGCCGATAATGAGCCAGGCCGACCGCGCACGCGACCCTCTGCTGGTTTTCGCCGAGGCCTACAACACGCTGATTTGTGATGCGTGTGGCTTCAAAAACGATATTCCCGACGTAGCAGGCCTGGACCCCAAGCAGAATATGAAAGCATACGTTGACCGGAAGCTTTTCATCCACAACCTCGGCCACGCTTTATGCGCGTACCTGGGGCATGTCTATGATCCGGCGCTGCAGTACACCTATGAGACGGTTGAGCATGAAGTATTGCGGCCGGCAATCCGAGCCGGAATGTGGGAATCGGCGCTGGCCCTCATCAGGCAGTATCCCGAAGAGTTCGATGAAGACAATCAGGCCGAACACGTTGACGACTTGCTCTCACGCTTTGCCAACCGAGCGCTGGGCGACACGCTCTATCGTGTGGGCCGAGATGTGCGACGCAAGCTGTCTCGTGAGGACCGTGTGACTGGCGCGATAGTGTGCGACCTGCAGAACGGGATGGAGCCGAAGCTGACGAGTGTGTGCGCGGCGGGAGGGCTGCGGTTCCGGGCCACGGATGAGACCGGGCAGATGTATCCGCCGGACCGGCAGTTCGCCGCTGAGTTGTGGCCACAGGGCATTGACCTGATGCTCCAGGAGGTCTGTGGACTAGGCTACGATGTGGATGTCGAGAAGGTTGCCATAGACCGGATCAAGCAAGCCGATGCCGTGCTGCACGAACTGCTGCTGTCGGCGACACCCGACTGGGAGAAGGTGCTGTAGTTGCGGAAACAGATACAGACGCCGGAGGAAGCAGAAAAGAGAACCGGTCACATAGCTGCCGCCGCAACGGTCGGGCTGCTGATATTTCTGGCGGCGATCCTGACTTACGCCTACGCAAAATTTCTCCCTCCGCCGCCCGAGCAGGCCGTGCGACGCTTTCTGGTGGCGCATCAGGACAGCACCTGGGACTATGTTGAGTATTCGCTGATAGGGCCGGTCGAAGCCAAGGCGCTATATACTCTGACCGCCAGCCATTGCCGGCTGGTGGGCTTCAGAACTGCAGATAGCTTTCTCAAGCGGCTGTCATGGTCACTGGGACACGCGGGAGAAGAAGTGAGCCTGAAGATGCACGAGTACTACGCACCGGCAGAGCCTGGCCCGCTGAAGAAAGTGGAGGTCGAGTACATCCTGGAGCGCCATGAGGGCATGTGGCTCATACGGCTCGACAGCATCATCAGCGACAGCGGCATAGACGGCTACCTGAGTCAACGAGGTGTGCCGACGCCGTCCTTATAGCGACGGAATGGCTTCATCTCAGCCACGACGACGCACAAAGGTCGGTACCTGCAGACGGTGCCCGTTGCCTCATGTCCGCCAGTACCATCAGGGTTGCAGATGCAGCCGGCTTTGGGCTGCAACTCGGGACCGCAAGGCGGGGTCATTCGCGGTCCCAGAGCGAGTCGTCGAGCAGGTACTTGTCGGCGGGCAGCCATTTGGCATGTCCATCCAGCCACGCGATGTTGCCGCCCTCGTTGTGACAGGCTGCCTCTTTGTAAGGCAGATAGATGCCGGCCCAATCCGGGTCTGAAGGACCAGCGGTCCAGCGCCATGGGGCGTATGCGCAGGCGGAATTGAGGTCCACCAGCAGCAGCGTCTCGGAGGGCTTGGCGACCTCGGCCAACTTGATCCCGCGCTGGTTGGTGGCGCTGGAGGAACCGTAGCCGAGGTAATCGCAATTCATGCCATATCCGATCCAGCGTTCGGGACGGCTGGGGCAGGCATAGACCTGCCAGTTGAGCACATACGGGTAAATGGTGTCCTCGCTATACCAGTACACGTCATCGTTCGTCGGAGGCCTGCCCCCCATGGCATTGCGCCATAGCGGTATCGTGTCATCATGGTCGGTGATGTACTGAGCGAATCCGAGGCCCAACTGCTTGAGGTTATTGAGGCATGAAGTCTGCCTGGCCTTTTCCCGCGCCCGCGCAAACACCGGGAACAGAATCGCCGCCAGGATGGCGATAATGGCGATCACTACCAGCAGTTCAATCAGCGTGAAGCCGCGTCTCATCAGAAGCACCTCCTCAAGTTGATTGCCTGTTGATGCCAGTGTACCACTATGCACTGTTGCTAAGCAATTATTATTTCGCTACCACAACTTCACTCTCCTGCTTGTCCAGTTCCGGGTCTGGCTGCAGATGTTGGGCGTCCACCTCGGCACCGTTGAGTTGCAGCAACTCCCCCTCGACGATGGCAGCGAAGGACGGCCCTGCGCCGCCGGAGCTTACCACAATAACTGCCGCATCCGTGCGGACCTTGCCTAACGGTGTGTCGAGTTCGATTTCGGCAGGCTCGAGCCGGCTGATGACGACGTCCGTCCCAAGGGTGGTCTCGATGGCAATCGCGACGACGCTGTCCGCCAGTTGCTCAGGTATGGCCAGGCGATAGGCGGATTTGACGATCGCGGCCTCGGGTTTGTGAGCTTCATAGACCGTCAAGAAGGCGGACACCCCCGTATCAGGCTTGTGGCGACGGATGATATACGGAATCGTGACCCCCAGGTCCGTGTTGCGATGATCGCGCTGCCCCCAGCCGTCGCCGATGCAGGTGATCTCACCCCTCTGGCCGCAGTGATAAGCCGAGAAGAGCAGGTCATCGGCGACCTGCCAGACGGCAGTCCAGGTGTCGGGACTGTATGCGGACTTGACGTTCTCCAGGTCCATTTGCGGAGTCGTGCCGAACTCGAGAGTGTGATGGGTCCATTCTTCGGTAGCAGGTACGGTGCCAAGGCCCTTGTGCACACGGTCTCCAGAGCTGCTCGGGTCACTCGGCCACGCGACTGTGGAAACGCTGCAGCTTGCCGCACTACCCCGGATCCAGAAGCTGACAGTTCCTCGTGCTCCCTCAGGCATCTGCAGTGCATTGACGCCGCTGTAGCCGTTGGTATTGCCCTGAATGAGCGCCTGGTTGATAGTCGTGTCATCGCCCTTGCCGAGTATCTTGAGGTATGCGCAGTGGTCGTCGGTGCGTCCGGGTGAGTGCGAGCCCCATTCGACGTCTCCGCTACCGGAGTAGTGATTCCACTCCACGGGCTTGCCGGTCTTCTGGTCAATCTGCGCGGCGGAAGGGTTCTTAGCAAGTTCGGTGCCGTCTGCCAGCTTGATGCTCACATCATCAACATATATCTCGTCGGCTTCACCAGTGACGGCGAAGCGGAGCCCGAAGCGCACCTTGTTATCCGCTTCAGACATGATGATCTTGCCATCCTGCAGTTCAATGCCGGAGACTTGGTAGTCGCTGTTGGGGCCGTGATAGACCAGGTCGCGGCTGCCCTTGTCGGTGCGCAGGCGGAAGATGTCCACGAAGTATGAATTGTCGGGAGCGTGGTCAATCTGGATAACGCTGCGGCGGTAGATGTCGGCCTCATCATAGGCCGCGGAAGAGGCCGCCATGACCTTGACCTGCTCGCCGGTATGGAACAGATGGAAATGGCCGCCACGGCCTCGCGTCTTCTGGCCGGCGAGCTCTACCATACCGGTGTTGTGCGAAAAAGTACGACGGGTCATGCCACTTTTCGGATGGTCCCAGAGGTAACCGAGGTCAGTCAGAAGCTCGTGGCCGTCCTTCCAGTAATAGAGGTTGAGACTGTCGTAGTGGTGATGTCCCCCGTAGTGAGTGGCGCTGAGCAGACCCAGCGACTTGCGGCCGTGCTCGCCGGTACGCACCTGGCCGAGGCAGAGAATCGGAAAGAAGTTGTCATCGAAATGGAGCGGAGGCTATCATTGTCCTCTAGGCCGGGCTTGCGGAAGAATATAGCCGTCTCTTTGCTGCCCCCGCTCAGATCATCGCCGGCATAACCCTTGAGCAATGCCAGGTACTGCGGATTGTCCGGATAGTTGGCCACCAGCAATTCAGCGAAGCGGCTCCCGAGGGCGCTGGTGCGATATGAATCCGCGTAAGGCGGATACCTAAGGTTGCCCTGGAGGCCCTCGAACATACGCTGCCAGACGAGCTTGTACTTGCCCTCGTAGAGGTTGAGGTCGGAAATGCGCTGCCCATTTTCGTCCTTGTAGCCCGGCGGATCGGAATAGCCCCGCACGGCTTGCCCGAGCTGGTAGATGCCGTGGAGCGACATCCCGGCATAGGCCGGTGATTCGGGGGTGCAGCCATCCTCAAGAAACCAGTCGTCCATCGTCAGCTTCCAGCCCTCGAGCCCGAAGCGGACGAAACCGGGATGCCCCAGCGCCATTCCAACCATGGCCACGGCGATGCGGTTGCCGACCGACTTATTGTTAATGCGCTTTTCTCCGACGAGGTGGGCGCAGCTTTCCAGGATCAGGTCGCGCTCAATTTTCACGCGCTCGGCTTCACTGTAGATCGGCGTACCATCCGCCTTCATTGCATCACAGGTCAACTGGTAAGCATCGAGAACCGTCCCTGTGAAGTAGCCCTCCTGGCCGCCGCCGCCGGCGCGACAGCCTGCCCAGTAGCTGGCGTAGAGCTTCCGGTCCGGTTTGTTGGGCGGATAGACCAGTTCATCCACAGGCAGGTGCTCAAGGTTGAGCGCCGCCACATGCGGATCCATGTCCGCGATTTCACCATAGTTAGACACGATCAGCCAGCGCGGATAGACCTCTGCAAAGCGGAGCAGCAGCTTACGTGTCGCTTCCGCATACTCGGGCTTCTGGGTGAGTGCGTAGGCGTGCGCGAAGCTGCGCAGCCTGCTTTTGCACCAGTTGACCTTGTAGTAGGTGACCATGCCGGAGAAGCTGGGCCGGTAGTGAGCATAGCCCCACTGCCTGCCGGTCTCACCGCCATAGAAACTGAACTTCTGCCCCTTGCCCGCCTCCGACTTGCACTCCAGCACGATTGTTTCCGGGTATTGTTCATTGGGGAAGACGGTGCCGCATACTGTGCACTTGATATGGTCGGGGTCGTCGAGCGACCAGGTCCATGAACCACCCGGATGTCGTGGGAGGTCCTTGTCGCGACAGGCCGGGCACTGGTAGCACCGAAGCACCGTCTGCTGCTGCAGCATCTCCTCGAGGAAATCGTCGGTGATGCGGCTGAGGTCAGTCCGGGCCGTTGTCTCAATGCCCTCCGCGTAGGCCCGCGCCCATTCATAGCGCTCAATATTCTCGCGGGCGTTGTGCAGGTCATCGGCATTGATGTAGCCGACGGGGTGCTTGACTGTGCTCCGGTACTTCTCCCACGACGACCAGTCCATCAGCGGTTCATCAGCAATGGCGATAACGTCATCGCCGAAGCAAGTCACGGAACTGAGCATACCGGTGATGATGAGTGCCACAATGATACCGTGTGCTGACATAAGTTAAGCCTCCTGGTGCGCTTGATTGGGCCCTGTGACAGGGCTTACGTCTCTGGATAGCTGTAGCTGGTGGGTATGGTGAACTTCAACTCTCCGGGGATGCCCCAGTTGGGGAAGTATTGCAGCTTCACGTAGCCGTCTGCGATGGTCATGCCGGGGAGGCGGTCAATGACGATGATCTTCTCGTCGCCGACGCCGCGCTTGACTGTCTCAATGAAGAAGCCGCGTGTCGAGCCGTCCCCGTCTTCGGTCAGCAGCAAGCGGCCACGCAGGCGACTGTCAGTCGGGATCTGCGCATCGGTGACGAAGGCATTGACTTCGTCGCCACGGGCGGTGCTGAGCGTTCGCACGATTGTGCCGCCATATGCCCACTCACTTTCGACGCTCATCTCCCCGGCCTGCAGGCGGTGTCCATCCACCATATATGTTTGCGTGTAATCATCCCCCACCTGCACCACGTAGGCGAAATGGCCGGTGAAATCAAGATTGCCGAATGTCAAGCGCCTGTCGTCATCGAGCTGAGAAAGCAGCAGGTCAGTGCGGTCGGCAAGTTCTACCTCGACAGCCACGGCCATGTCAGAGCCCGTGGTGAGCGGCACCAGTCTGGCGGCTTTCACCTTGGGTGCATCGGTGTACGGCTCATGGACGGCGACGAAGATACTGTCGGGGCCCTTGCGGCGGACATCGAGGAAGGTCGCGGTCCCATCGCGGCGCATTGCCGGAGCCTGGCCGGTGATGACCTCGGTGTCCGGCGCGCCGAGCATGATGGTGCGGAGCTTCTGGCCCGTCTCGGCGGTGAAGGTGATGCTCCACTGGTCGTCCGTGGTGGCTGACTGGAGGTTCTCAATCCATTCGTGGAGCTTCCCTTCCGCCTGCTGCTCGCGGGGCTTGAGGTCCAGGGAGGTAT
>Ga0180432_10009558_pt1 | contig 11806 bp, 13 predicted proteins | sample SS_ome_10_FD_132414 | JGI IMG/M metagenome (GOLD analysis project Ga0180432, IMG submission 132414) | Hypersaline lake sediment archaeal communities from the Salton Sea, California, USA - SS_1_MS_2 metaG | ecosystem: Environmental > Aquatic > Non-marine Saline and Alkaline > Hypersaline >... | reverse complement strand
TTACATCTGAGGCTGAGGCCCTTTTTAGATCTCTGTCCGTGACAATCCCAACCAGCTTCCCATTTTCCATAACCGGTAGACGTTTAATTTTGTGCTTCCTAATAAGCTTTGCCGCATCTTGCATTGAATCGTTTACATCAACACTGATCACGTCTTTGCTCATCCAATTACTGACTAACATTGCTTAACTCCTTCCTTTATCCTCAAAAAAGCAAGTTGAGAAAGAGACCGGCTGCTGACACTGTGCCGATTGTACCTGCAACATTTGGCCCCATGGCCTGCATAAGAATAAAATTGCTTTTGTCTTCTTTCATCGCCATTACCTGCGCAACACGAGCAGCCATAGGCACAGCTGATACACCTGCTGCTCCAATCAGGGGATTTATCTTTTCCTTTAAAAACAGGTTCATGAGTTTGGCTAAAAGAAGTCCGGCAGCCGTGCTTATGGAAAAGGCGATCAGTCCGAGAAAAAATATATAAAGAGATTGAGGTCTTAAAAATACATCTGCCGACATCGTGCCACCGATACACAGACCCAAAAATATGGTTACAATATTGATTAACTCGTTCTGAGCCGCATTGGAGAGACGTTCTACCACACCGCACTCTTTGAATAGATTACCCACCATCATCATTCCAACCAGAGGCGCGGCGGGAGGGATAAGAAGGCATATGATCAGTGTTGCTACCAGCGGAAATCCGATTTTTTCGAGCCTGCTAATATTGCGTATCTTCTTCATCTTGATCTTGCGTTCTTCTTTGCTTGTCAGGAGTTTCATGATAGGGGGCTGTATAATCGGCACCATGGCCATGTATGAATAAGCCGCCACAGCCGTTGCGCCTAATAAATGCGGAGCAAGCTTTGCTGTTAAAAATATCGTTGTAGGCCCATCAGCCCCCCCGATAATTCCAATGGAAGCCGCTTCGTGCAGATTAAACCCTAACACGAGGGCGCCGAAAAAAGTCATATAAACACCAAATTGGGCCGCTGCCCCTATAAGGATTGTCTTGGGATTGGCTATGACAGGACCAAAATCGGTCATTGCACCTATCCCCATAAAGATAATCGGGGGAATGAGGTCATAATGGGCAATGGCATAATGGTAGGGCACCCATAAGAGATGTCCCTCTTTCATGAGCTCTGTCAGTGGAAAATTGACGACAAACATCCCAAAGCCCATGGGTACTAAAAGCAAAGGCTCATAGTTCTTTTTTATGGCAAGTATGATAAAAATGAGGGCAATAATCCACATGACGACATTACCAAACGTCAGATGTGCAAATCCCGTATTTAGAAAGATTATGTTGAATATACCGAAATCCATGTTAATTGTTTTGCCTCCCTAACCTTTCTTTTTAATCATTTTTTCAATCCCGTTTATGATTTTTGAATAGAGACTGATTCCTAATTGTAAAATAATTAAAGTGACGAATACGCCACCAAATCCGATAAAAAATACCTCAAATGCTTTTCCCCAGTTAACCATTTTTAACCCTCCAAATAATGATAATAATATAGAGGAAAACAGCTTGCAGGTCAAAGGAAAATCCCCCCAAGTGGTTTAAGGTTGTGGGTGTCTGGACATATTGAGCAGTTGCATTTTTTCGGACCAAATATTTCTGAAACATTAGGCTTAAATTGCTTTACAAGTGCCTTACCTTCAGCTAAATTATATAATATTATGTCCGGTAGCGGGGAGGATATCGGCGAAGAGAAAATCTTCCAAATATTCTTGAGCGAGGAGGAATCCAAACCCATGTTAAAGTCTTATAGCGGCATCCGGCCCAACCCGGTGGGTGATTGGCCAAAAATAGATTCTACTTCCTTTGTGGACCCCAGCGCCCAGATAATGGGAAATGTTATGATTGGCCCGAAGGTTTATGTGGGCCCACAGGCAGTCATCAGGGCGGACGAAGTGGATAGTGATGGTAAAGTCTGCCCTTTGGTCATTAAAGAAGAATCATTGATCCAAGATGGTGTGATTATTCATGCAAGATCTGGAACATATACGACAATTGGTCCGGGCGCAAATATTGCGCATGGCGTAATCATTCATGGACCCTGTGAGATTGGTAAAGGGTGCTTTGTGGCTCTCAGGGCCGCCATCTACAATTCAAAGCTTGAGGAGGAGGTGTGGATCGGGATCGGTTCAGTGGTCATGAGGACAACAATCCCCTCCCATACGATGATCCCTGCGGGTTCAATAATCCGTTACGGTAGTGATATTAGCCAGTTCAGACTGACGAATGTTAAAGAGGAGGAATATAAGGAACGTGTTTTCAAGGCCAGTGGCGCCTTAAGAGACGGGTATTTAGAGCTTTACAGTCAAGGCGGGTTTGAAAAAGGAAGCGATTAAGGGCTCCCAGCCTATTTATCTCAAGGCATCATGAACAGGTGATGCAACCCCTCTTTGAGGGGTGAACCTTAAGTGAGCTCGACACTCCCTGTGACCTAACGTTCTGAAACAGTCTGTCTCAGGCTGGCCCGTTACTCAGATTAGATCCCATACCCATGCCTGCATCCTAAGCCGGTCAACCTGTGATCACATACAAGAAAGACTTAATTTCAAAGAGGGCAATAAAGTCATAGGGTCTTTAATTGTCCAGTGATCCTATCTTGTTATTTCTATATACTTAAAATAAGGCCATACAATTTTCCTCTTGATCCTGACTTTTTTGCTTTAAGAAGGTTTTTATTTAAAGAGAAAATGAAATCTCAGCAAAGTTCTTTAATTTTAATAAGTTGTAGAAACTCGAAGATGCTATTTTATTGATGCCGTATATATGCTATGAATACTCCAATGTCAAAGGAAAATGTCTGAGGATAAGATCAATCGAACTGAAGAGAAATGGACGATCATTCGGGGATATACCTGTCCCCTAAAATTTGGCTGGAAGGTAACTGAGGGCAGATCCGATATGTTGGCGTCTCTTCATGAATCCTTTCGAGTGATTTTAGATAAAATGCGAAATCTTGGTTTTTCAGACGATGAACTTCGGATCATGATTCATGAAAATCCCAAGGTGTTAATGAATAGAAAGAGTGAAAAAACCGCGAGGAAGAAGATATGGAAAAATAAATCTGGGGTCACCCCTCCCGGCCTATCCCATGCCCGTTTCCCTGGTCGGGGCGGACGTAGACGGAAAGCCGAATTTTTTGGCCATTGCCTGGTTCCTTTATTCCGTTGAATTGCTTTACCCTGACCCTGTTAGAAAAGGTGATGGAGGACAATGACTGCCCCCATCACCTTATGGATGATATGAAAGGTTAGGCGGTTTTGACTGCTATCTTTCTCGGCATCGCTGGTTCAACCTTCGGCAAGGTTAGACGCAGAACACCATCTGTGAGGTCAGCTTCAATCTTGGATTGATCTATGACTTCCGAAAGGGTGAACTGCCGGATATACTTACCCGTTTCATACTCTCTCAAAACGCCTACCTCGTCCGGGTGTTCGGGAGCGTCCACATCACCGGCAAGACTCAGGACATCATCGCGGACATCAATGGTTAAATCCTTCGCTTTTACGCCCGGGATATCAGCCAGTACCGTGATCTCACGATCCGTCTCAAAGATATCCACTGCCGGCGTAAATGTTAAACCGGGTTTCATCTGTTCTGACGGCGTGGCTATTTCTTTCTTTTCTTTTGGTTTTAAGGCTTTGCTTTCAGAAATTGCCATAATATATTCCTCCCTTCAAACGCAGTTCGTGCATTTACGTTGTTTTAATTGTGATCTGCTTTGGCTTTGCCGACTCTGCCTTGGGCAGAACAACAGTTAAGATACCATCCTCAGAGTGAGCTTCTACCTTAGTTGTGTCAACCTGGCTCGGAACGGTAATGACCCTGCTGAATTTTCCAGCTTCCCTTTCTCTTCTATGGTAATTTGCATTTTCATCTTCCGGAAGAATCTTTCTTTCTCCGGCAATCGATAGATTATTCCCTGTAACAGACAAATCCAGATCTTTAGCTTTTATACCCGGAAGTTCCGCGCGAACATAGTAGTTGTCATGGTCTTCGGTAAGGGTTATCAGGGGAAAAACGCCTGCCGTAGGTTCTCCGAAAAATCTCCCGGCAAGACCTTCACTAAGCCTGTCCACTTGTCTTTTCATTCGTTCGAGTTCCTCAAAAGGGCTCCTCCAGCCACCTGTTGGCCAATCGCTTATTCTTCTTAGGATCATTTTCTCTCCCTCCTCATCTCTTTTTAGGATTAGTCCAAAGTTTTTTGAAACACTATTTGAAATAAATAATCCTGTTTGAACATTTGTCAAGGGGGCTTCGATAGAATAGAAACAAATTAAGATAGGCCGTTGTAGTGGGGGGCTGGGTTAAGGTATGATTACGGCAGGACGAAATCCAGCATGATGATATTGGTGTTAGTTTACGTTCCCGTTATTTTTCATTCCCCTGTTCCAGCATCTGCAGGTTGTCCCTGGCGAAATCAATGGTCGGGTCAAGTTCCAGTGCAAACTTATAATACTCAATGGCCTTATCCCTGTCACCCATATCCCGGTAGTTGGAAGCGATATTGGCATAGTCAATGGCAGAACCGGGATTCAGCTTTAGGACCTTTTTAAAGCATTCAATGGCCTTCTGGTGGTCCTTGAGCTTGAAGTAACAGAAACCCATGAGATTATAGACGTCTGTTCTTTCGCGATCATACGCTTCTGCTTTTTTAAGTGCCTCTATGGCCTCATCATAGCGTTCAAGCTCTTTATAGGAAACCCCCATATAGGAATAAATGCTCGGGACATCTTGGTCTTTTGGATCAAGGGTCAATGCTTCCCCCAAATAATTCAGGGCCTTTATGGGCTCATTGATTGAAAGATGGGACACCCCTAAAAAGAATTTGATGTAGTATTTGTCCGGCAGGAATTTATTCATCTCCTCCAATTCCTTTATGGCCCATATGGGATTCCCGCTTTCAGCGATAAGTTTGGCAGAGAACATCCCAACGGAGGTCCCCGCTGCCCGTTCTCTGAAATGAGCCCCGGGGACAATGGTGTAAAAGGCAGGGATGCCCAGTTTGGGGTGAGTAATATCAACAAGGATGACTTCCATGCGCATTTTCGAAAGCGCTTCAATACAATTTTCAACTTCCACCCTGATATTGTCATTGGAAAGATCCGGCAGAGAGGATATTTCGACTTTTTTGTCGGCATGCATGACGAAATCGGCCTCAGCTAAATCTTTAAACTTGGGAAGTCCGCTTGCCACATAGCTGGCGCTGGTACAAAAATCACCAGCCAATTGAGCGACTTCTGTCAATGCCCGGTTTAGTGCCTTTTGAGGGTTAGGGGTTGTACCTGCAGTCCAGACAATTTCACTCTTTTCGGGAAAGGTGGAAGGATCGTAGGCAAGGACTCCGATAGAGGGGATCCCGGTATTTAGTGAAAAATCAGAGGCATATAGTTTAATGCCCTCCTTTTGGTACTTCCTGATCAGTTCCAGAACAAGTGGATCAGCGGTTGAACTGAGATCGATGACAGGGGTCTTCAGTCTATTTAGGCTGATTATGGAGGAAACGTGTCTTTCCACTACCTCGCAGATTCCCTGGAGGATTGCCTCCTCCTGGCAGTTTCCGGCCGAGGTGCCATTGAACTCATTGATTGTAAAAAACCAGTCAAAAGGGATGAGCAACTCCTTGCCCGCTGTTAAGTTGTAGCCCCGTGCCCACTTCAGGGGCAGTGTCGAAAAGACCTCCCTGGCACGGTCAAGCTCCAAAGAATCGTCATGAACGGACTTGGCAATGCTTTCAAATGATAATGCGCGATCTGTTACGTTTCGATATTCTTCAAGCAGAAAATTCCCGGGGGTGGCCTTAAAATTAAAAAAGCTGAACCTTTCTGCCAATTCCATTACTGCACTGGCTTCGGCTTGTTGGGGTGCTCCTCCCTTGCCCATTTGCTTTCGGGTCCCGATTATTTCTTCAGCGTCCTGGCCACATATGCTGAAATATACGGGGATATCAAGACGGCCATTATCAATTCTTTGGGTCCCCTTAAGTATATCAAGGTTGATCTTTTTGAGCTTTTCCCTGAATCGCCGGAGCGTTTCTCCGGGCGTAATGAATTTGTCCAGATCCTCGGTATAGCCTTTGATTGCATCTGCCAAGACCACCCTGTAATTCATTCCCATGGTCCTTCCTTTCTCACACCCCTTATTGCGCGATTCATGCTTCCCGACACATAACCTTCCAGGTCAAAGGCAACATGAAGAAAGCCTATCTGCCTGAATTTATCTACAAGACGCTGTCTTAGATGGGTCGCGATAAGTTTTTCTATCTCCGGTAACTCGACTTCAACTCTGGCCACAGATCCATGATGTCTTACCCTGAATTGCCTGAAGCCGTTTTTTGCCAGAAAGGTTTCAGCCTTGGCCACCATGGTCAATTTTTTCTCTGTAATCAAATCCCCGTAAGGAATCCTGGAGGCAAGACATGCCATAGCCGGTTTATCCCAAGTGTTAAGGTCCATTTCTTTTGATAGTAATCGGATCTCTTCTTTACCTAATTGAACATCCACAAGTGGCGCCATAACCCCCATTTCTCCGGCAGCCCTGAATCCCGGACGAAAATCTTTCAGATCATCTACATTTGCGCCGTGGGCTACATGGTCGATGCCCTTTTCTTCCGCAGTTTCAAAAAGGAGCTTAAATAGATTCCGTTTACAGTGATAACATCGTTCGGGGGTGTTTGAACCAAACCCCGGGATGCTTAGTGGATCAAATGGCATAAGAATGTGACGAATACCCTCTTTCCGGGCGAAGCCACAGGCCTTTTCAGTTTCTCTGACCGGATGGATGACAGAGTCTACCGTGACGGCCAACAAATTTTCTCCCAATGCCTCGTGGGCCATGACAAGAAGAAAGGTGCTGTCAACACCTCCTGAAAACGCCACCAGAAGAGAATTTAGTCCCTTTAATTGATGAACCAGTTTTTCCTTTTTAGATTTTACAGCGTCTGTACTCATTTAAAAAAGATGACCCCGGAAAGATCCCGTTATAGGCCTCACCGGGGTATTTGAAAGACCAACTGTTGTAAACGCTCAGTTAAAAAGCAAAATCAGTTTTCCATTCTTTCCAGACATTACCCACGAGATCAGGTCCCGGCTTGAGGGTCGGTTTTCCGGGCTGCCAGCCAGAAGGTGCAGCCTCAGCTCCCTTGGTTTCCCTCACGAGTTGAAAGGCCTGGATCTGCCGAATTAACTCGCTTACATTACGGCCTACAGGTGGCGTCAATACCTCAAACGCTTGGATCACCCCATCCGGATCAATGATAAACCGACCCCGCATTTCAACACCTTCATTCTCATCGTATACACCATAGACTGAACCGATTTTACCCGGTCCATCGGATAGCATGGGGAAGGGCACTCCTCCATCCACCATTTTTGAAAGCTCATTATCCTGCCACATTTTGTGCACAAAATGGCTGTCCACGCTGACTGATAATACTTCGACACCCAGTTCCTGGAGTTCTTTATATTTGGAAGCAACTGCTGCCACTTCCGTTGCTCAGACAAAGGTAAAATCTCCAGGATAGAAACAGAGCACGACCCATTTGCCGAGATAATCTGAAAGCTTGACCTGACCGAACTCCCCTTTGTAAAAAGCAGGCGCCTCAAAATCAGGGGCCTTTGTTCCAACTTTAACTGATGACATCATACCCTCCTTTTCTCTTTTTGGTTCTTCCTCATGGGTTTGTCCCTTCTTCGGCTCACCAACAGTCGCTCCTGTCGGCTTGCCACAACCAATCTTCAGCTCTTTCATTTCATCACCTCCGCTATTTGATAATAATGTAATTTTCCTCATCCAACTATTCCTCGGGCAGGGCCTTGGCGATTTTTTTACCAAGGTCGTAACAGGCCTCCATGCCCTGTTCATCGGGCACATAATTGATTCTGATACCAGGATCGATGATGTCAAATTTCATGTTTTCAAATTCGTTATTTATCAGCTTAACAGCCTCTCCGCTCCAGCCATATGAGCCGAAGGCGGCCGCCACCTTATTCAAAGGTTTTAGCCCCTTCATATATGTCAAAAAGTCGCTTACGGTGGGAAAGAGCCCATTGTTTAGGGTAGGCGATCCCACAACAATTGCCCCGGCATCGACTATTTCGGTTATAATATCGCTTCGGTGGCAGATTCCTAACCGCATGGGGCGGGCATCTATCCCTTCTTCGGCAAGGGAGCCCACAATGGCTTCAGCCATGGTCTCAGTACTGTGCCACATGGTATCAAAAACGACAACCGCCTTTCTCTTGGGTTTCTGCAGACTCCATTCAATATAACTGTTGATAATCTTTTCAGGATTTTTTCTCCAGATAATGCCATGATCAGGACATATCATGTCAATGGCCAGCCCCATCTCTTTCACCTTGTCCACCAGTTTGAGTATCAAGGGAGCGTAAAGGAGCAGGATGTTGGCAAAGTACTTTTTGGCGTGGGGCATAATCGCCTCTCCAATTTCGTCATCAAACCGCTCAACCCCCGCATAGTGTTGCCCAAATCCATCGCTGGAAAAAAGGATCTTATCCTCATTTACATAGGAAAACATGCTGTCCGGCCAGTGAAGCATCCTGGTTTCCAGGAAAGTGAGGGTTCGTTCTCCCAGATTTAATTCCCCACCATTTTCGACAGGCTGATAATTCCACTTTTGTGAAAAGTGCCGTGAAAGATTTTTTTGACCCATCTTTGAGCAATACAGCGGTTTGTCCTCACCAATCCTGTGCATAATCCTGGGCAGAGCCCCGGTATGATCCATTTCAGTGTGGTTGCTGATCACATAATCAATCTTTTTTGGATCCACCACCTGACTGATGCTCACAATCAGGTCTTCTGCAAATTCTTTTTTCACTGTGTCAATAAGCGTGATCTTTTCATCCATAATCAGGAACGAGTTATAGGTGCTTCCCTGATAGGTGGAATACCCATGAAAGTCCCTGACGTTCCAATCAATTACGCCCAACCAGTAAATCCCCTTTGAAATTTCAATCGGTTTCATTTTTCCTCCTTAATTGCGCTTCAAAATTCAATTTTGAATATTATTATTTAGAGCTTTTTACTCCCTCATGTAAAGAAAAAACGAAAAGAGGCGCTAACGCCCTATTTTTTCCAAGGCCTCTTTTGCCAAATCCTTCACCCGGGTGATTTTAATCTTGCGATCTCTATAAATTTTTATTTCGCCCTCATCGTTTAAAAGACATTCGATCTGTGAACGGGCCTCTCTTACCCCCAGCAGTCCAAGGGCCCATATAGCCAGTCCCCTTAGGGTGGCATCTCGGGCTTCCAGGAAAGGGATCAGGTGTGGAACAGCATCTCCAACCAACTTTGGTCTCATCTGTGCCACCCGGCAGATACCCCAGAGTGCCCCTTGCTGCAAAGGTTCGTGCTCGAGGAAGTTACCCTTCTTTCGAATGTAGGATATCAGCACTCGGGCATACTCCGGGGCAAGCCCTCCATGACAGGCTATAATCTCTCCCATTGCCTCAGGACATCCCCAGCCGATACCCCCCGACTCATCATTTAACTGCCACATCAGTCTCCGCATAATCACACGGGCCGACTCCATATCTTGATCTGCAAGATGAGATACAACCGCCCCAAAGGAAGTTACCGTGGCCCATTTTATTTTGGATTCGGTACTGAGAAGAAAAGAAAATAGAGGGTTAATCACCTTTCGAGGAGGCAATTGACACAGCGTCCCCAGGTTTTGCTCAAGGTTATTTGAGGAAATAAGTTCCAGGATCTTTTTTTTAAACTCTCTGCCACCTATCTTACCGGTTTCCATGTCCCCTCCACAACAGATAGTGTACCGTATCATATATCAAGTTGTAAAATTCCCTTCAATTCAGTATAAACTCCGGCCATGAAAATATTTTTCCTCCTCCTTTTCTGGAGTCTCTGGTACGTAAATTTTTCCGCTCGCACAGTCATCTCTCCTCTTCTACCCATTATCGAAGACGAGTTTGCGCTCCGTCATGCTGTGGCTGGCAGCATCTTTTCCTTTTTATCCGTAGGCTATACAATTACATTGCTCCTGTCAGGAGCCCTATCCCCCCGCATTGGCTACAAACGTACCATTGCACTGGGTTTTTTGATTTTGATGATGTCACTGTTTTTTCTAAGATACGCTACAACTTACACGTCCCTTGCTGTTGCCTTCTTATTTATCGGGCTGGGAGCAGGCATATATTTGCCCAGCGCCATCCCTCTAATTACCGAAGTTTTCGACCGGGAACACTGGGGAAAAGCCATCGCCTTCCACGAAACAGGGGCGTCCTTCAGCGTTTTTTCCATTCCATTGCTGACAGCCATTGCCCTGCGTATTCTCAACTGGAGGACTATCTTTTTTGTTTTAAGCGCAGCCTGCCTGATTGTGTGTGTTTTTTTCTGCATCTTTTCCCCGGATCCCAGCCCTCAGAAGGAGAAAAAAGCGCGGTTTTCAAGTGTGTTGCATCGCAGGGATTTCTGGATCATGGCAACCCTCTGGGTTTTCGCCGCCTCCTGTGCCCTCGGCCTCTACAGCGTCATTCCCTTATTTCTTGTCAAAGAGAACGGGATGCGCCTGGAAACGGCTAATACTATTTTTGGTTTTTCCCGGATCGGGGGGTTTATTGTTGCTATTATTGCTGGTTTTCTTGTGGATCGGTATGGGGCCAAAAGAATTCTGTTCCTTGTGATATTATTGACAGGGCTATCAACGATGAATTTAGCCTTAGCACAAACCATACCCCTTCTTGTGGTTATGCTTTTTGTTCAAGCGACCATTTATCCCGCGTTTTTCCCCGTTGCCCTTGTGGCCATTTCCAGGCTCACGGCTTCCAATGAACGAAGTATCTTTGCCGGGACAACCATGGCCATTGGGGTGATCATTGGCATTGGGCTCACGCCTGTCATCCTGGGAGCTGTGGCAGACGTATGGAATTTTAGGGTTGGTATTTTTTCTCTTGGTGCCTTTACAGCAATTTCCTGTATTTCCCTGAAAGGAATTAGAGGTATTTAGAATAAGACATCAGTGCTGACGTTGGAAGGACTCGGGATGCTGGTTTTCAAGTAACCCCTGAACTTGGTTATTTTACGGTTTTTAGCGTGTTAACAATATGTTATAAGGCACCATTCGGTCTATTTCTCACTCTAACCATACGGTCAGCTATAAATACAGATATAGGCGATGGCTCCTCAGGACTCCTTTTTATGACAACCTGCGCATTTCTGGTATGCACCGGTCTTTTTATCCTCTTTGGCTAAGGCCTTATGGCATCCTTTACAGTTGTAATGAAAGGCCTTCTGGAGTTTTATTTCGGTGACTTCTTTTTTCACGGGGTCGTGGCATTCCCGGCACTTCTTTGTCTCGGCCCAAGGAACCCATATATTTTCTTTGTCTTTGTATTCGTGGTGACACTCCCAGCACAGTACCCTGTAGTCTCGCGCATGCTTCTTGTGGCTAAACTCAACGGGTCCCTTCCTGTCCTTTTTATATCCCTTATTATCGAGGATGATGATATCCAGCGCCATTGTGCCGCTGTCCTTTCCAACGTGCGTGGCGGCATTCTCAGCCGCCTTCTGCGCCTCAACTTCAACCCCGACGAATATTCCAGCAGCGACCAGCAGTGTTATCAACAAAACGCCAAGAAAAGCAATCCATTTTCGACCCATCTGTAATTCCCCTTTCCATATTGAAAAATAAGTAACAGTTTAGTGCTTTGAAAGAACCATCAGTAAATTACAGGGCCGCGGGGGTCTCTTTTCAAAAGTCGCATCACAACTTCTGCTGAGAGTGTCGAACGCCCCCATTCCCGCTAATAGT
>Ga0180432_10009557_pt1 | contig 11807 bp, 15 predicted proteins | sample SS_ome_10_FD_132414 | JGI IMG/M metagenome (GOLD analysis project Ga0180432, IMG submission 132414) | Hypersaline lake sediment archaeal communities from the Salton Sea, California, USA - SS_1_MS_2 metaG | ecosystem: Environmental > Aquatic > Non-marine Saline and Alkaline > Hypersaline >... | reverse complement strand
TCCGTCATTCTCGATTCCCCGCGTGTGTGAAACTCTATGTGCGACTGAGTGATACGGGTTCACACAAAATCAATATCAGGATTTCACAATATGTCCCGGGCCGTGTGCATGTCAAGACAATTCTTTTCTGGCCCTGAGCACCGATAAAGAAAGGTTTATCTATACCGCGCTCAACCCCTTGCAATTCCTCATCCTGCAACACGTTGCCCGATGTCAATCTCATCGCCCGAAAGACCCCCAATGCGCGTTCATGCGCGTTTATGCGCGTCCTTCTACGTCCAAAGGGTCAGCTTTTGGGTCAGCTCCTAGACCTGGAAGACCATTGACACCCGACTGTTGATCCGCCCAGTCCGGGTGCACATACCTCGCAGTCATACGGATATTCGCATGTCCGAGAATCTTGGCCGCCGCCACTAGATTCACCCCCGCACCCCCAAGCTTCCTCGGTCGCACAAGCCTTGACGCGAACGTGTGCCGGAACGTGTGAATCGTTACCCCCTCAAGGCCGAGCGTCCGGCGCATCCGCTCAAAGGCTCGCGCCCCGAGGATGTGTAGTTTCGGCCGGCCAGATAGCGACGGCACGACCAGCGGGCAGCCAACCATCTGGACGTTGTGTCGCAGCCACACGAAGGATTCCACCGCGTCTTCATGCAGAGGAACCTTTCTCGCGCTCTGCCGAGTCTTCGGGACCCACCCATAGTTTTCCTGCGCCGTGATCCGAAGGGAGCGCCCCGCCAGATCCACGTTGTTCCAGGTCAGATGCCTGAGTTCGCCCGAACGCAGGCCCGTGAACAGCAGAATCCGCGTGACGTGGAAGTACATGGATTTCTCGTGTGTGTGCCAGTAATTGAGAATCGACTGGGTCTCCTCGTCGGTCAGCACTCTCGGCTCGGAATCTGCATACTTGACTGTACGGATCTTCCGGACGGGGTTGTCTGGAACCCACCGGAATCGCACAGCATGAGCGAAGAACGTACCTACGATACCGAGATTGGAGTTGACCGTCGTGGGGTGATTGACCTTCAGGCGGGCCCGCTTGAACTCCTCTACGATGTCCGGAGTCACCTGCCGGAGCTGAGTGATTCCGTATCCATGACAGAAATCGACGAAGAGACAAAGCCGGTTCCGGTAGGTGTCGAGAGTGGCGGGCCGATTCGCAAGGCGGATCCCGTCAAGATAGCGATCAACAGCTCTGGCAATCGCCATTCGAGAAAGAACCGCAGGCCCGGACGTGTCCATCTCCGTAACTAGCTTGGCTAGTTCCTTGTCCGCTTCTCTCCTGGAAATCTGCCCGAGAGCTCTCTGGCGACGCTTCTTGCCGACCTTCCAGTATATGTACCACCGCTTCTTGCCGTCCCGGCCGATCCTAAACCCGAGCCAGGGCATATTCCCTCCGCGTGTTGCGCTTCCACCTGCGTTCTGTGTTCAGAATCTCGACAGGATCGAAGAACCACTCCTTGGACTGGGGCCGTTTGAATCCGGGTATGATTCCCTGCTTGGCCCACTCGCGGATTGTGCGCTCTGTCTGCCCGTAGCGCCTTGCGAGGATCTTAACATTCCACAATCCGGTGTCCATGTTACTCCTCCGCCGTCGACTCACTCACGGGCGGCCTCCAGTTCGGCCAGCAGGAAGCGGATGTAGCGGGGAACCCCCTGTCCGCAGGCCATGGTCTGCCTCGATTCTATCCGCTGGGGACTTCCCGTTGACCCACCAATAGACACATGACGCGCAGGTCCCGGTTGAGCCATCGCCTGGGCCGAGAGCCCATTTGCCGCAGCCATCTGCCTGGACCGTAACGGGCCACCGAGCCTCATACTTTCCCTTCCCCCAGCTGCCTGTCGGTATTCCCCTGCGACATTCTCCGTAGTTCACAGCCCCCCCCTACCACGCGCAGACCTTGACCGCTGCCACCATCTTCAGCTCGATCAGTGCCAGCAGCAGTACGCAATCGTAGGTCAGCGTCTCGTGTCCGTTCCAGGTTTCGATCAGGTATGCTATCGCCATCTCAGTTCTCCGGTGGGGGCTGCGGGGTTGACGAAGCGAGCCGAGTCTGCTACATTGAGCAGTGTACCTGGGACCCCTCGTGTCCCCGCAGCCCGAAAATCGGATCCCAACTCCGAGGTTCGGGCTCATGCATTTCCACTCTTGCCGAGATTGCTCAATTCCTGCCGAAAGTAAGAGATCCGCCGGGCTCTGGCCTCAGTGTGGGCCGCGCCGGACGGATCCTCACGGTGCCGAGAACGACGCCGGCCAGCCTGTCCAGGCCTCTCCGTTCCCGCTCCCGGGCTCTCTCTTCGGTTTCTGTCAGAAGTTCCGCTACCTGGTCTCGCTCCGCCGTCTCGACCATCTTCTCCGCCCTCCTGATTTGAGGCTCTCAGAGCCTCGTGGTGCGACCATCTCGATTCCAGGGCACCCAACCCCGATGTCGGGGGTGTTCGTGCAGTGGTGTCGCAGAACGGGCCAATCCCGGTTCATTCTAGGCTGCACCTGTAGCCTGAAGACTCGACCGCGACACATCCCGAAGCCACTCATCGAGCACGGTCTGCTTGAAACGATACTCGTTCCCAAGTTTCGTACAGGGCACTTTGCCCTCCTGGGCGAGTCTGTAAAGCTTTGTCTTTCCTATCCTCAGGTACCGCGCTGCTTCTCCGATCTTCATTATGTCGGGTGTGTCGGAAATCGCGCGAATCGAGTCTTGACGCATCACCCATATCCCCCCTTCACTACTAGTATAGCCTTGTGGCTATATAATGTCAAGTCCTTTTTTGTCTTTATCATCTCTATTGCAATTCGCGCCGTTTGCTGTCAGGCTTTCCCCCAACAAGGGGGCGTTCCATGAATGTCCGAAAACGAATGCTGGTGAAGATCGCTCAGATTGAGATGGAGCGGGGCCGTCGGGTGACGAATGCCGAGCTGAGCCGCCTCAGCGCTGAGCACGAGGAAGAGCGGGTCCACATGGTGACGATATCGAAGATCAAGAGTGGGAAGACAAGACACCCAGATATTGCCACCCTCCAGAAGCTCACTAGGGCGCTCCGGACCATCGACGAAAGCACACCTACAGACTATTTCTTCAGGGAGGATTGGTCGGAGGACATGGTCCGGGAGGGGGTCACGCCCTATGGCGCAAGAGATACTGCCCACGAAAGAAAAAAACGCCTTGCAGAACGGGTCCTGAAGCTGGTAAGAGAAGAACCAGAGACCACCGACGCCATCGTGACCTGCCGAACAGAGGACGGAGACATGCAGACCATCATCATCGAGGACGGCAAGGTCGCCTATCTCGGACCCGAGAAAAGTGCAGAGAGGGGGGGGACGTGAGGATCGTTGCCCTACTCACAGCACTCATTCTGATGGTTGGCTGCGAGGGAGACCCGGGACCGGCCGGACCAAAGGGGCCGGAGGGTGAGGACGGGCCACCGGGATCTGATTGGAACGAGGGGACCGGCTCAGTAGAAGGCGACTTGTGCGTCTCGGCCTACTTCCACTCCTGGTGTCCGGCCGATGCAGACTCGGTGCTTCAGTATTTCATTGAAGGAGGTATCGCTGTTTCGGTCGCAGGACAGACCATCGCGGCCACTCGGGATGACTTCATAGCCTCCAGGCTTGAGACCAGAGGGTGCGACAGCGAACAACTCACGTGGATAGAGATTCATGGAGAATTCTTGATTAGCGGCATCCCTCCGGGAATTCATGACATGGAATGGTATGCTCCGTTCTTCCATGGTTCCGGCCCTGTTAGGAACGTGATCGTTCTTCCCGGCCAGAGCTACTACCTGCGCTTTCTCAGTCTTGAGGACCGGACCTCAGTACGATTCGACTTCGGATTGACAGACGTGCCCTACCAACTGCACGCGGAATGGTCTTTGGATTCTCTGATGACCTCTCCCCGGAAGCTGCTGCTGGGGCCCGCCCCCTGGGATCCGTATGAGCCACCCGGAGCGCTGACACACTGCCGGGCGCCCCGGAATTTCGACGGATACGTCGTTGTCCGCGAGGGGTGGTTTGATGATCCTGGCCCCGCCCTCCACTCAACCCCGATTCCAATCACCATTCCTGCGGAGGGCGGCTCGCTCGTGGTGCACGTGGAGGTGGAGAGGTAGGGACGCTGTGACACCACCCCTGACAGAGCTGTGTCAGGCATCAAGGTGAGAATCGTCATGAAGAGACGAATGCGCATCCGCAACGCCGTTTTCATAATCAGTGCCTGGACAGCTATCATTGCTCTGTGGATCGTGGCTTCTTCTTTCTGGAGAAGCGGGGAAGTGCAAAAGGGCCAGTTCATCCTGAGCGCGGCCCTACTCCCAATCGTGATATTCGGATTCCTGTACACAGCTAGGCAGTTTCGAAGAAGCTGCCGCGATCCGGAGCTTGACCTCTGTTTCGATGATGACCAAGAGAGCAAGGAGCGTGTGGTAAAGATCCCAGATCACAACCGCCGTTGGGGTTTCAGGCCACGCTTGCTCAACACTGGAGAGGTAGTATCTGTCTGGTACCTGGTGGAGATCAACATCCCACACATACTCGTTGAGACGATCCTGCCGGAGGGGGCGAGGAGGTATCAAGCGGATGAACCGCATGCCACTGGCTGGGCCATGGAACGGGTCAGGGGGAGCCATCTGTGGGTGCTGAAGTTCAGATCCAAGGGGAAGCGAGCGGCATATCCCGGCTACGAATTCGATCTGCCGAGCATCCTTCTGGATCTTGACCCCCGGCACAAGTATGAAGCCGCCTACCCACTGCACTATAGAATCTTCACCGAATACGGCAAGTGCGCCGAGGGGTATCTCACGCTCCTGATGAATAGCGAAGCGAAGGACAAGGAATAGCCATGCCCAACACCCTCTACTACGGCGACAGGGACAAGAAAAAGCCGAGTGCGAGCCTGGCATTGTACCGATAATTCTTGACTCGATCACGGCAGGCAGCTACGAATAGGAGGGTATTGAATCCATGGGGGCGAACAGACCGGAGCTCAATCTCTCCGATCTAGAGAAGAAGATCCTCGGCATCAGCAGAGCGCGCAGTGCCATGATGGTAGAAACGGCGTGTGTATGTCTTGAGGACCAGAAACACTCCAGCGGTGTTGCCATGAAGGTGGACGGGGATTTCGATGCTGCTTTCACTCTTTCTTGGAACGCGGCTTCGGACGCGATGCGCCGTGCGTGGGCCGACTCACAAGAGGCAACCGAAGAAGGCGCTTGTGGCATCGCCGCTCTCATTATTCCCGAGCTGACGGAATACAAGATTGTTGAGCGGGCCCGCAAGGGCCCGCACTTCGACTACTGGCTGGGCCCGAAGGAAGGAGATCCCGGCATTCTATTTCAGAACAAGGCTCGCCTGGAAATCTCGGGCATACGTTGCGGGCAAGAGAAAGAGATCAAGGCCAGGGTCAAGCAGAAGAAGAAGCAGGTTCGACTTTCAACAGTCCCACTCCCTGGATTCGCAGCTATCGTCGAGTTCAGCCAACCACTCTCGCGACTGGTAAAGGCATGAAGAAGGCAGCTGATCTCCACAGGGAAGCGATGAGTCTTGCCGATGAAGCCTTCGTAGCAAAGACGAAAGGCGAATCCGATCGCGCCAGCTCACTTCTCTTGCGGGCATTCCAGAAGGAGAGGGAGGCGGCCTCTCTGCTCGAGTCAGATCTTACGCTTGAGCCAACCAGGTCCGTACTGTACCGGAGCGCGGCCTCCCTCGCTATCGAATGCGAGAAGCCCAGAGAAGCCGAGAGATTGGTGGCGTTTGCGCTTTCTGGAGATCCTCCGGATGAGATCGCTGATGAACTGAGAGACTTGCTTGAACAGGTCCAGTTCCACCGCCATCTCGAGCTCCGCGGGCTCGCGCTTGAACCTTTCGAATTGCAGCTATCCCTGACCGGAAATGTGATCGGGTCAAATCTTGCCCTGAGCGATGAGTTTGGTCAGCGAGTTACAAACCTACGAACTGCACTCCGCCGTACCGCAGAACGAAAGATGGAATATCCGTACCGCGAAGCCGGCAGGTCCAAGCTCGAAAAAGATTTCGAGGTATATGTCTCCACACCTAGACCGGGAAGCTTTGCGATCTCCTTCAGAATTGGGCGCACCGCCCAATTGAGCATTCCGGGAATGGACGTTCGCCGTGCGGTGATTGACGAAGTAGTTGAGTGTTTCAACTTGTTCGAACAAGCTCAATCTGAAGAACTGAAACGGAGAATCCCCGATCCCAGCTATTTTCGAAGCTTCGTGGGGCTGGCCCGACGAATCGCTCCAGACGGAGAGAAGATACAGACTGTTGGTTTCACAACCATTCGGGAAGGCGAAGAGCGACGAGTCGTAATGAAAACTCCCCGAGACGAGATTCCATCGGCTGTTGTCACTGAGCCGCCCGAGACGACACCCGGCAAGCGCGTCCAGGTTCGTGGTACCCTGCGGTTTGCTGATGCCCGTTCGGAGGCAAAACAGGTGATCCGGTTGGTGGATGAAAAGGGCAAGTCTCACAAGATCGAAGTTCGGCCCGGCATGATGAGTGACATCGTTAGGCCAATGTGGGACTATGAAGTGCGTGTGTCGGGCACGAAGATCCGCGGGGGCATTCTCCTGGACACTATCGATCCGATCGAAGACTGAACGCAACGCGTCCGCTCAACCAGAGGCACCCCCCATGCCTTCCACCCTCGCAATCTCATTCGGCCATTCCAGGTCACTCACCTACGACACCTTGGTTGAGCTGGCCCAGGAGTTCGACACCTACCAGGTCACCGGCGCTGGCGCCAAGCTCCGCCACACAGTCACCGTCTCCGGAGAGGAGATCCTAGATCAACCGATCGGAACTCTGCTCGATTTCTGCCGCGAACTGAAGTCCACCCGGATCCGGATCAACGGCCGACTCATCGGCCGCACCGAGATGTGGCAGCTCCACCTTACGCGCCTCCCTCCGATTCGCCGCTGTTGGGATCGCAACGGCGAGCACTGCGGCGGACGATGCGAGATGTTCCGACAGATCATAGAGGCCGCCACTGCTTCGCCGCTGGTTTTTATCAGACCCGATGGCCCTGTGACCGGCAAGAAGCGCCCGGGCCCCACGCTGAAAGAGGCGTACAGGATGGTCGAGACCTCCGCCCTCGAGCTCTGCCCGGCATTCGACGTGGAGCGGATCCCGGAGCTGGTGGCTGGGGACGTGATTGGTGAGTTGGGGCTCGACCTTTAGGGAGAATAGGTGAGGCACCCGCGCTCGCCGGCGGGTGCCTCGTTGTGGAGAGCTTAGTGATGCGGACTTTGGCGAGCGGCCCCGGTTTCACTTCCGATCGTCTGAGTCAAGCCCCTTGTTGAATCCCACATGAGCCGGTTTCAACACTCGCTTTTGTAGGAAGGTCTCAGTCGCTTCCGCTATCCCACCGAAACGCGTATTCGCCAATCGCGTCAGCGCAGCACCGAAGCCGTAGAACAATTTCTCCGTATGCTCCGGCTTGACAAACCGCGCCAGAATCAGGAGCACAACGTTCCACCCCACTACTCCGCCGATACCTACCAACAGCCCCGTCACCCACTCCATCAGTCCCCTCCCCTCCACAACCTCACATACCCCGGGCGTGTGTGAATCGACGCGTGGACGATCCGTTTTTCCGGGTAGTATCCCACCCGGGGGAAACCTACCTCGAGGCAGACATCGGCGAACTCCCGCGCGCAGAGGTTCGGCGGGCAGGGCAGATCAGCTGCCTCACCTCTCAAGTGATCTGAGTTCCAGTGTCCGCCGACCTCCGCGCTTGCGTTGTGTATCGGACATCGAAAAACGCAGGTCGGCGACAGCGGCCGGCCAAGGTGATCTCGTAGCTTCTGAAGTAGTCGCCAGAGCCGCGGCACAACAATCACCGCGTGCCCGCAACAGTTCTCTCCGTGGCATTCGCCCTCGTACAACCAGAAGTCCTTGCTCATCCGAAGGCGGTTGCGGTCCGACATCACTACTCCTATGCTGGGACCTCGAGGATCATGATAATGCCCTCCAGATAATTGCAGGGCACGAACGTCTCGCCGTTGCCCACGGTCATTGTAACCAGATACCAATGCACGTTGAAGTTTCCAGTATAGGTGCCCGCCGGGATGGCTGTTCTGTGATTAGCAACGCCAACGTTCTGGAGCCAGAAGCTTTCGACGTGATCGCTGTTTGCTCCCGCGCCGCCATAATTCGCCAGCCAGCTCGAATAGTCCCACCTCTGTACTACTTTGGTGGTATACACGTCTCCGCCGCCGCCCGTGTCCAGCGTGTTGCGTGCCTGCGCGGAAATGAGCCATTGCCTGCCAACTGGCACGACGAATCCACCGCTCATGGCGGCGATAGTATCGTCGTGTTTATGCTCACCCGCATAGATGATCCGCGGATGCTCTGTCATGAGATACTCTTTGCTCAGTATCTCGCCGGCCTCATTCTGGGTCGTCCACCGCTGGTGATCTCCGCGGATGATCTCTTCGGCCTGGGCGGCCGCTCGAGCATCCTTGTCCGCCTGACGCCGACGGCGATTCCGGTCGTACAGATCAGCTATCCGGCTCCCGAGGCCGTGACGCACGTTGTCGAAGACCATATCCTGGACGGCGCATTCCTGAACATCCCACGAAATCTGCTTCACCCGGAGATCCACGTCCAGGCTCAGCCGCTCGTCGATGAGACGTAGGGTGTCCCCGAGCACCCAGCCCTCGTACCGCCACCTATTCGGGGCGATGAGTGCCAGGGTCTGGGCCTTCACCCGGTAGCTGATCTCGGGGTCGTACCGCTCGCGCTGCCAAGCGTAGGCTTCTCGACGGAGGCGGGTAGCTGTCCGATCCTCTGTGAACTCGGTGGGGGTGGATGCTGTCTCGGTGACGAGGATAGAATCGACGTAGAAATCCGAATTCGTGGCACCCTCCTGGACGACTCTCACCTGACAACTCGCATTGTCCGGCGTGATACCCTCTAGCTTGAGTTGGATCCACCCGGTGGTCGTTGTCTTCAGCACTCGGTCTTCCGGCGGGTGCCAGCGATCGGGGGCCGCACCATCCTTCACCTCGAGCCTGCAAACGCCGGATGAGACATACACCCAGAGACTCAGCGAGTACTGCTTGTCGGTGTCGAAGGTGATCGCCTGGTAGATCCCTTCATCCTCAGAGGTGGTCTGCACCCTCAGGCTGTGCTCACCGTACTTGATGTAGTCGAGCGTCTCATTCTTCGCCAGAGTCACCGCCCCGGCGTCCGTCTTCGTCCAGTCCGGACAGCTAGCTGCGCCGTCGCAGTACATGGCCCCGTTCAGGATCAAATTCTCTACCGGCGGGTACTCAGCCTCGAATGGATGCTCAATCACCCCATAGTCGTCCTGGGCGCTCTTGTCGTCGATATACGTGAGGCCAGTTCCGGCGCTGTCCGTGATCCGGATCTTGTCACCCGCTGCAGCTCCGGCCGCTGCGAGATTCGTGGCGGTGGTGATGCTGTGCGTCGACGCTCCTGTCGCACTGTCGGTGATGGCGTAGCTGTTTCCAGCTAAGGTGCCGGTGTCGAACGTGATGTAGTCCCCGATATGGGAGTCATCGCTTGGGATGCAGTACGGATCCACCGTGACTGTCACGGTCGCGACACCCTGAACCTCGAGCTGACTCCGGGCGATCGTGAGAGTCGGTTCTCCCCCACCCACTGGCACCACCCGAGTGACCGCGCTCGGGTAGTCTATGGACTTCTCATCTCCAATGATCTGCTTTCCGAAGCGAAGCACCGCGTCCGTCGCAGACCCCAGATCGGTGGCGTTCACCGTCTTGGTTCCCGCGTTGAGATCGAGGTCCTTCCCCAGCTGCTCACACACTTTCCGGAGAATCTCGAGGATGCTGTCGAAGTCCACTTCGAAGTCGATGTTGTCAGTGGGCCAGGTCCCATCTCGAGACCAACCGCTTCCCGACAGGATATCGTTGACGAGAGCCTTGCTGTTGGCCTGGATGAAGTTGGTCTTATTCTTGTACATGATCGCCCCGAGATCTGCGATCGCCCAGTGAGTGGCGGAGATGGTTGCGGTTGGGGCCCCGTCGCTCCCCATTCCTTCTTTCGGCTTCTGGATCCGGAAGAAGATGTAGTCGCCCGAATCCGCGAGGTTCTGTCGGCGAATGAGCTTCCGACCCGATAGGTAGTCCCATTTCTCGCTGTCCCGGCGGACCGTGAGCTGAAGACTATGCTTCCCGTTGAGCTCCTCGGTCTCTTTCGCCGACACAATGTCCGTACCCCAGCCGAGGATCGCTTCCCGGGTTGCGCCGGTAGTGTCCCAGACCTCGAGCCTGTACGGTCCAGCCATCAGAGCCACCTCTTTCGCCAGCTGACATGGCCTGCCATGGTCGCTTCGGGAAGGTAGAGACAAGCCCCACCAGGCCGGAGAATCGGGAAAACGGAGGTGGTATCGAGGTTGTCGGCTTCGTTCGTGCGATCTCCATCCTTGTCGAAGAGCTCGATTGTCTGTTTCTCACAGTCGATGATCAGGGTCTCGCTTTCGAGGAGATCATTTCCATTCCCGGGGCTGTAGATGAATCGAATCGTCTGTGGCTCGAAATCCTCGTCGCAGCCGTAGAGCCGCCTAGCCTCTTCGGCTTCCACTGCCTTGTTGAAAACGGCCACCCTCCGGAGCCACCCCACAGGGGCAAGGAACAGGTGGCTCTGTGCGACGCTGAAGACGCCGGCGTGGGCATTCGATTCCTGTCTAGTATCTTCCGTCTCCCCGTCGACGAAGATCCGTGTCTTCATGTCCCCGCCGTCGAGATCTCCCCCCTCGTTAAACGAAATCACGGCCACACGCCGGTGCTCGGCCGTGAGATCCGCTGCAATCTGATTCTGAGCGGCTTTGTGGTATCCGCCCCGGCGGGTGCGGGTAAGAAAGCCTGCTTCGTCCCACTCGGGAGCGGCGCCCTGTCCGACCCAAGCAGCTACAAGCTCATTGAGGTGGGTCGCTGATGCGTTGTGGAGAATGGCCCCGATTACATAGTCCATGCCACAGGTCGGGTCGTATGAGGCATCGTGGTCGTATCCCCACGCAGGATGGAAATCAAGCATGATGCTCGCGTGATCGGTGTTGACACCTGCCGTCGGAGGCTCAGCTAGGAGGACCTGGGACTCGGCGACTTCAAGACAGGGTTTCCCGCCGAGCATGCGAGTGTGTATCCGCTTTGCCTGGGAACTACCGTCGTATTCCTCGAGCTCGATGAGGCACACATCGTCGATTACGATTGAACAATTGGCATCGTCTCCTCCGTAAAACGCAAGATCTAGCGTTGTCCCGAGCATCTTGATGGGTACAGCAAACCGTCGCCAATGATCATATTCAATCCCACATCCTAGTCCGTCTTCGTCTCCGGTATCAGTTCCCCACGGAAATTGCGGCGTCGCTCCGTCGAGATCCACGTAGACCCTTCCGGATCCAGCGTTATCGCGCTTGGCCCAAAATGAGAATAGATAATAGCCTCCATTCGTCAAGCCGGTAATTTGATCGTGTGTGAGATCTGCTATACCACTGCCAGTAGATACAAAGCATTGCGCGCAATCTGTGTCCCATGCACAGGTATTCTTGCCAGCGACCTTTAAGGGCACAGGATGATTCCAATCTGCGCAGAGCTGCCCAACAAATGAAGCATCTGGAAAGCCCCCATTTGAAACCAGATTCTCCATCAGAGAGACGTTGTCAATCCGCACCGTGCCGCCGTTCGCCGCTGCTTCGGCATACACCCCATAGTTCTCGCTTGTCGCCGGTCGGAAAACGCCCTCCACGTATGCCCACTCATCAGCGGCTGCCCGACCATCGCCATTGCTCACCCACCACCCGTCGGTAGCG
>Ga0180432_10009556_pt1 | contig 11807 bp, 8 predicted proteins | sample SS_ome_10_FD_132414 | JGI IMG/M metagenome (GOLD analysis project Ga0180432, IMG submission 132414) | Hypersaline lake sediment archaeal communities from the Salton Sea, California, USA - SS_1_MS_2 metaG | ecosystem: Environmental > Aquatic > Non-marine Saline and Alkaline > Hypersaline >... | reverse complement strand
TAAGGACCTATCCGGGAGATTGGGCCAAACCGGTTCAGGCCATTGACGTGGCAGAACCCGGTGATGTTATCGTCATCGACGCCGGCGGGGCGGGGCCGGCCCTCTGGGGAGAACTGGCAACTCATTCGGCCGTGCAGAAGGGTCTGGCCGGGGTGGTCATTGACGGCGCTCTGAGAGACAGTCCGGAAATCATAGATATGCAATTTCCGGCTTTCAGCAGACTTGTCATGCCCAATGCCGGAGAGCCCAAAGGATTCGGAGAAATCGGCGTGCCGGTTACGGTGGGCAATATGCACATAGAACCCGGAGACTGGTTGTTGGGTGACTATGACGGGGTTGTGGTTCTGCCGCGTGCCATTTCGGTGGAGTATGCAAACCGGAGCATGGATGTGCTCGAAAAGGAAAACCGCATCCGGGAAGAAATCAAAGAAGGAAGCACCCTGAGCAAGGTCACCGAACTTTTGCGATGGGAAAAAAAATAACGGATGATACAATTAATCAGAGGATTTAAAGATATACTTCCCGGGGAAGTAGAACTCTGGCAGTATATCGAAAAAACCGCCAGGTCTCTTTTTGAAGATTTCGGTTTTAAGGAAATTCGTATTCCCATAATGGAACGCACGGAACTGTTTGCCAGGAGCATTGGTGAAGATACCGATATTGTGGAAAAAGAAATGTATACCTTTCCGGATAGAAAGGGGAGTCTTATCACCCTGAGACCGGAGGCAACCGCATCTGTTTGCCGTTCCTACATCCAGCATAAACTGTATGCAAAGGATCCTGTCCAAAAATATTTTACCATCGGCCCCATGTTTCGGCGGGAAAGGCCCCAAAAGGGAAGATACCGTCAGTTTTACCAGATCAATGCTGAAATTTTCGGGGTGGATTCTCCGCTGGTTGATGTCGAATTGATTTTTCTGCTGGTAACCTTATTTTCAAGACTGTCTGTTTCCGATGTTGAAGTCCATATCAATTCGCTGGGTTGTCCGGAATGTCGTCCCAAATTCAAAACCGTGCTTTCCGATTTTCTGACATCTTCCACCGGAAATCTTTGTTCGGACTGTGTCCGGCGAAAAGACCGGAATCCCTTGCGTGTGCTTGACTGCAAGGTGCCTGCCTGCAGAGAGGCCATGGCTCATGCACCGTCCATTCTGGATTATTTATGTCCGGCATGCCGCCGACACTTTGAAACCGTCAAGACAGCCCTTGAGGCTATCAATGTCCCGTTTATCATCGACAAAAGGCTGGTCCGGGGCCTTGACTATTATACCCGAACCACTTTTGAAATTCAGACCGGATCATTAGGCGCCCAGAGTGCTGTGGCAGGCGGCGGCAGATACGATAGCCTGGTTAAGGCGCTCGGCGGACCCGATACCCCGGCAACCGGTTTTGCCATCGGTCTTGACCGGCTGGCGGAAATTACAGGACTGAATCGTGATGATTTCATTAAAACACCGCATATCTATTTGGCTGCACTGGGTGAAAGAAGCCTGTCCCTTGCCTTTGAATGGAAATCCGCGTTATGTCTTGAGGGGATTAAAACCGAGATGGATTTTGGCGATAAAAGTTTAAAAAGCCAGATGAAACGGGCAGACCGGCTGGGCGCAACACATGTTCTGATCGTCGGCGATAATGAGATAAAACAAGGATCGGTTATCTTGCGCAATATGACCACCAAAGAACAGGTTTCCATCCCCATCGAACATGTTGTTGAAAATATAAAAGCAAACTTGGGGGCTTCGCCCCAATTGGAATAATGGAATAATGGAGTAATGGAATTATGAGTGAGCTTATCCTGAACTAAGTTGAAGGAAAGGAGCTTTTTACAATTAAAATGGTTTATTTCAGTTCTTACCCCAATATTCCAGTGTTCCAAAATTCCATCATTCTCCCGCTATATAGCGGGATGAGCCAAGCGAAGTAACTTATATACCCTTCGTGCCTTTGTGGCTGAACTATTACGAGAGGAGTTAATTCATTGTCAGATAAACTTGGAGATATGAGAAAAACCCATACTTGCTGTGAGCTTGGAGCAGATGATGTGGGTACGGAAGTGGTGCTCATGGGTTGGGTGCAGCGCCGAAGAGATCACGGAGGAGTGATTTTCGTGGACCTGCGCGACAGGGAAGGGATAACGCAGGTTGTTTTCAACCCTGAAGTCAGCCCTAAAGTCCATAAAAAAGCCCATGTCATTCGAAGTGAATATGTGATTGGCATTCGGGGAAACGTGGAAAAGAGACTGGAAGGCATGACCAATCCCAAATTGAAAACCGGTGAGATAGAAGTCTTTGCCACAGAACTTAAAATATTAAATTTAGCCGAAACCCCGCCGTTTATGATTGAAGACAACCTGGATGTTTCGGAAAATATACGACTGAAATTCCGTCACATCGATCTGCGGCGTCCTCTTTTGCAAAAAAACATCATCCAAAGACACGCGGCTGCCACTTCCATCAGACAATATTTGAACCATCTCGGGTTTATCGATATTGAAACGCCGGTACTGACCCGAAGCACGCCCGAAGGAGCAAGGGACTATCTGGTGCCCAGCCGGGTGAATCCGGGTCTCTTTTACGCCTTGCCCCAGTCCCCCCAGATCTTCAAACAACTGCTGATGATGTCCGGATTTGATCGGTACTATCAAATTGTAAAGTGTTTCAGGGACGAAGACCTCAGAGCAGACCGCCAGCCGGAGTTTACACAGATCGACATGGAAATGTCCTTCGTCGGAGAAAACGATGTGATGGAAATTACAGAAAACATGATGGTCAAACTCTTCAAGGATGCTCTGGACGTGGACCTTAACATTCCTTTCGAGCGCCTTTCCTATGATGATGCGGTGGGTCGTTTTGGGCTGGATAAACCCGATATTCGATTTGAGCTGGAACTCGTGGATATTTCGAACATTGTGAAGGACGCAGGTTTCAAGCTCTTTTCCGATGTGGTTAAAAAGGGGGGAATCGTCAAGGCGCTGAATGCCAAGGGGTGCATCGATTTTACACGAAAAGAGATAGACGATTTGACCGAATTTGTCTCCATTTACAGAGCCAAAGGTCTGGCATGGATCAAAGTGCGTGAGGATTCCTGGCAATCGCCGATCGCAAAATTTTTCACCGACCATGAAAAAGAGGCCCTGGCAAAGCGCATCCATATGCAGCCCGGCGATTTGGTGTTTTTTGTGGCGGATCAGCCCAAGATCACCCACGAGGCCCTGGGACACCTTCGAAACTTTCTGGGGAAAAAACTCGGCATGGTAGATGAAGACACATTCCGTTTTGTCTGGATTACCCGGTTCCCACTGCTGGAGTTCGATGAAAACGAAAAAAGAAATCAGGCCTTGCACCATCCCTTTACGGCGCCTCTGGACGAGGATTACGACCTGCTGGAGAAAGACCCGCTTTCCGTGAGATCTAAGGCGTATGACCTGGTGTTAAACGGTTCGGAAATCGGCGGCGGGAGCATTCGTATTCATGAAAGAAAATTGCAGGAAAGGGTGTTTTCAGCACTGGGAATGGATCGGGAAACCTATGAGGAAAAATTCGGGTTTCTGCTTTCGGCGCTGGAGTCCGGAGCCCCGCCCCACGGCGGGATTGCCATCGGTTTTGACAGACTGGTAATGATTTTATGCGCACAGCCGTCCATCCGGGATGTCATCGCCTTTCCAAAAACTCAAAAAGCGGCTTGTTTGTTGACCAATGCCCCTGCTCAAGCCGTCAAGGCCCAGCTCGACGAGCTTAATTTAAGGACAAAAAAATTTTAAATAAATCCTAAAGACGCATGAGTAAATCATGTTCTACGGGTTTTAGGCCCTAACAACCGAAACAGGCCGGGTGTTATCCTGGCCTGAAACCTTGCTTCAACAAATTTTTCAAAGGCAAAAACTTTGGCTCCGGCAACGCATTCCAAAGAAACCAATCCCATTTTTCACATTTTTCGGGCTCTTTTAACTCAAGATCGCCATCATCATATTCTGAAATCACGAATAAGGTAACATAATGCTTTTGATCTTCTCGGAAAATATCATTGGTAAAGGTACCATAGCTGATATTTTTGATGTGTATTCCCGTTTCTTCAAAAAGTTCCCGTTTGGCGCATGCTTCAATGGACTCGTTGAATTCTAGATGACCGCCCGGGAATGCCCAGGTTCCCGCTCCGTGAGCGTTCTTTCGTTTGCCCAGTAGCACCTTATTACCTTTCATGACAATCACTGCCACACCAACTGAGGGTCTGATGACCATGTTAACTTCTTCCAATACTCCTAAAATGCTATAATGGAAGTCTTATTACCTGAATTTTGCAAGATTCAGGTATGAATCAATCTATCTGCAACCAATTCAAACACTTGCTTAGAATCTGGTTCTGAACATCCTTTTGCGTGCGCGGATCGGATTTAAGCAATTTGAATGAATGATCCCCACCGTCAATTATATTCAAATCCCATTGGCATACCAGCTTATCCAGAACGCCATTGAGTTGGCTGAGATCACATAATGAATCTCTGGTGCCCGCAAAAAACAGTACCGGATTTTTTATATCATACAGATGGGCATCCCTTAACTTATCCTTTTTACCCGGCGCATGCAAAGGATATCCCAGGAATATCAGACCATCCACATCCATCAGTCTTTGAGCCACCATTTGGGAAGCCACACGACCTCCCATGGATTTACCAACGGCGATGATCTTATCGATTTTGTTCGTATAACCGGTTTTCAGAAAATCATATGCGCACAACCATGTTTGAATCAGCTTCCCTTGCGAATCCGGCCTTTTTTTTTCCTTTTCTTTGTATGGGAAATTGAATCTTAACGTGATGAAGCCATGTTCGGCAAGTCCCTCGGATACGGAAACCAGCAAGGGGTGATTCATATCGTTGCCCGCACCATGGGAAAATATCAATCCCGTCTTGCTGTTCGTATTCAAAGTTTCAGGGGCTGAAACAACCGCGGATACAACCTCATCATCAACTTTTATTTTGATTTTCTTTGATTCCATAATTCTAATGCGCCATACCGGATGGTTTCTTTGGGCACCGATCAATCAACGATGTCCACGATCTGTGTTTTTATGGAACTTCCACGGATATGGAGTAATGCCAGCGACGCCGAAGAATTCCGGCGAGGCTATGCGGCACTGCCGGGATTTACAAAGAGCACACCTTTGTGTTCCGTAACAGAAGGATAATGGAGATGGCCAAAAATTACGGCGTTAAAATTAGCCTCCGACGGGGCGATATCCAACTTGTTAATATCATGAATGATATACAGCAGGGCATCACCCACCTGGATGGCCTCCGTTTCGGGAAGTTCCTTTAAACTTTTCTTCATATCCATGTTGCCCCGGACAGCCACGACCGGAGCGATGGCTTGCAGTTCATTCATAACTCCGGTATTGCCAATGTCTCCGGCATGAATAATCAGATCAACACCGTGAAGGGCCTTTACGGCGGCCGGCAGTAAAAGACCATGAGTGTCCGAAATGACCCCTACAACAACATGCTCCTTGTTTTGGAAATATACCGACACAAGAACTTTTCCCGTTATTTAATACGATGTTCTATATTTGTCGTAATTCCAGTGTTCCGCTTCCCGTTGCGGTTAAAAAAAACTAACATACTATTTTCCAATAAAAAAGGCCAGGTTTTATCCCGGCCTTTAAATTTTTGGCTCCCCAGCACGGACTCGAACCGCGGACCCAGTGGTTAACAGCCACTTGCTCTGCCAACTGAGCTACTGGGGATCAATTGGAGCCTTTCTCTGTAATAAAAAAATAAATCCCGGTCAAGGAAAAATTTATTTAATTTTTTTTTGTTTTGGCTATTGCCGGTTAATGGTTTGACTGGTAAGAACATATTATGTGGCATAAAAATTTCGTCAAGAGTTGTTTGCTTGTTATAGGGTTTATCGCCATTTTTCAGATCTGTGTCTCCTGTGCGGTCACGTCGAAAAACCGGTATTTTAAAGCTGAAGAATGCTATTATGACCTTCGAAAAAATCCGGAAACTCAAAAATACAGATACAACTGGCTGCGCTGTATAAAAAGGTTTCAGGAAGTTTACAAACAAGACCCATCAGATCCCTGGGCACCGGCGGGCATGTATATGTCCGGGAAGCTTTATGGAGAACTTTACGAACGATCACATCGAAGGTCTGATAAACATGAGGCCATAGATGTTTTCAGGCGGGTTATAAAACTTTATCCCAAAAGCCGTTACCGGGCAAAAGCGGCGGCGGCGATAGGTGCCCTTGAAAAAAACGAATCAAAAAGAGCCACTCGAGCAAGCCAGACGAAAAAAAAATATATCCCGGCAACGCCTCAGGCCCCCTCGAGTACCCGAAAAACCGTTGACGCCAGAACCACCGTAACCGCCCTGCGTTACTGGTCCAATCCAACCTACACCCGTGTTGTTATTGACGCCAGCCTGGAAACATCGTTTACCCACAGACTTCTTAAAAAAGATCCTGCCATTAACAAGCCCCAGCGTTTGTATGTCGATTTGAAAAACAGCATACGGGGAAAAAACATAGAAAAATTTATACCCATCAACGATAATTTGCTCAGGGATGTGCGCGCCGGTCAGTATACCTCTGATGTGGTTCGAGTTGTGGTCGATATCAAGTCTATTGAAACCTATAAAATTTTTTCACTCAAGCATCCGTTCAGAGTGGTCCTGGATCTTTCAGGAGATTCCATGGTTGCTGGATCCACTGCAAAATCTCAAAAAAAAGCAACGGCAACGACAACCCAAAAGCGTGCAAAAAGGGTTGCAGCCAAACGACCGCAGCGTGACCGCCCGCTGATCGTTATTGATCCTGGCCACGGCGGACATGATTTTGGATCTTCCGGCTATTTAAAACAAGTATATGAAAAAGATATTACTTTCCAAATTGCCGGACGGCTTGCCAAAAAAATCCGGAACAAACTTGCATACGAGGTTCTCATGACCCGGAATAGTGACGCCTATCTAACACTTGAAGAACGGACGGCAATAGCAAACACAAAAAATGCAGACCTTTTTATATCCATACATGCCAATGACTCCGTAAATAAAAGCACATACGGAATTGAAACCTATTTTCTGAATTTAGCGACAGATAATTCTGAAATCACTGTCGCGGCCCGTGAAAATGCCACTTCAACAAAGAACATCAGTGATTTGCAAACCATTTTAACAGATATTATGCAAAACACGAAAATTGATGAATCCAGCCTCCTGGCAAGTTATATACAGGATTCTTCGTGTAATTACCTAACACCAATGTACACTCATATCAAAAACAGAGGGGTTAAAAAGGCGCCTTTTTATGTGCTTCTGGGTGCACGAATGCCCGCTATATTGATAGAAGCTTCTTTTATCAGCAATCCCAGAGAATGCAAACGGTTGACCAGGGCAAGGTACCAGGAACATTTGTGCGAGGGGATATTAGACGGCATACAAAAATATGTCGAGAAATCAAGAATGGCCTCGTAATTCAAACCCTACCCGATATTGGGCACCAGAGCCCATTTGATCACCCAGAATCCAGTGGCAGTATCTTTATCCAGGCAAACAATACCGCTGTTTTGAAATTTAAAGACCGGCCTTTCCATGGATCCTGTGATTAGAAAAGACGTCATCCTTTCCATAAAAGGCAGGTGACCGACAAGCATACGATTGGCCGTAGAGTCTATTTTTTCGGCAAAAGCGGCTACATCATCCAAAGGATTCAGCCCGCTGCTTTCTTGTATCCCTTGTTCAGGCTTTAGGACGGATTCAAAGATATCAGCGGTCTGACGAGCCCTGGTTTTACCGCTGTGAGTTATGCCCGACACAAGAACGTTGTATCCTTTGGCCACTTCTGCAATACGCTTTGTTTCAGCGACACCCTCTTGTGAAAGACCCTTTTTCGGATCTTCATCCTTGGGCAAACTCTTGCCGTGCTGAACCAGAAAAAGTGCCATGGTAAGCGTCCTCCTTCAAACTTAAGTAGTGCCCATCTACAAATCCATATTGGGCATAAACTAAGTTTTTGTTTTCTTATCACGCAGTGCTGCATGAGCGGCGGCGAGCCGTGCCACGGGTATCCGGAAAGGGGAGCACGAAACATACGTTAATCCCAGCTCATGGCACAACTGAATAGATTGAGGATCACCGCCGTGTTCGCCACAAATACCGCATTCCAGGTCGGGTCTTACGGCCCGTCCTTTTTCAACCGCCATTTTCATAAGTAAGCCTACGCCGTCCCGGTCGATAACCGCAAAAGGATTATCCGGCAGGATTTCTTTTTCCATATATTCAATCAAAAACCCGGCTTCGGCATCGTCTCTGGAAATCCCGAAGGTTGTCTGGGTCAGATCATTGGTTCCAAAAGATATAAAGGCGGCATATTCGGCGATCTGATCGCAGGTCAGCGCAGCACGCGGGATTTCGATCATTGTTCCGAACTTGTAATCCGGCTCAATCCCTTGTTCCTCCATAACCTTTTTAGCCTCGGACTCGAGGATCCCCTGCTGAATCTTTAGTTCGTTAACATGGCTGGTTAGCGGGATCATCACCTCCGGATGCACGTCTATCCCTTCTTTGGCCACCATGCACGCGGCCTCAAAGATGGCACGCACCTGCATAGTGGTCAGTTCCGGAATGTGAATCCCCAGGCGCACACCACGCAGGCCCAGCATGGGATTGGATTCATGCAGACTCTCGACCCGCTTGAGAATTTGTTCTTCTTTGGTGATTTGACCCAACAGCTTATCAATTTCTTCAAGATTGCTGGCCTCTTTCAGACGAATCTTACAGTCGGTCAAATCTCGCATCAGGTCCACATGGTTGGGTAAAAATTCGTGCAACGGCGGATCGATCAGGCGAATAATGACCGGCAGACCGTCCATCACACGGAAAAGACCGGCAAAGTCATCCCGCTGAAAGGGAAGCAGCGCATCAAGTGCCTCGCGCCGTTCACTGGGTAAATCCGTCATAATCATCTTCTGAACAAAAGGGAGTCGCTCGGCCTCAAAAAACATGTGCTCTGTCCGACACAGGCCAATCCCTTCTGCACCATAATCCCGTGCGCGCTGGGCGTCGGCCGGATAGTCGGCGTTGGTCCAGACGCCCAGTTGGCGAAACTCATCCGCCCAGGATAGTATCTTCATCAGCCAAGGGTCCTTAATGTCGGGAACCATGGTCTTGAGCTTACCCATATAAAGTTCGCCCGTGGTGCCGTCAATGGAGATCCAGTCACCTTCTTTGATAATCTGATCGTTCACGCTCATCTGGCGATGGGCCATATCTATTTCAAGGGCCGAAACGCCCACGACGGCCGGCTTGCCAAACTGCCGGGCAACCAAAGCAGCATGGCTGGTTCTCCCCCCCCGGCTGGTGAGAATTCCCTGAGCAGCCAGCATGCCGTGTACGTCGTCCGGACGGGTTTCAGGGCGTACCATGATGACGTCTTTGCCTTCTTCTTTGGCCCATGCTTCAGCGATATCAGCGTCAAGGGCAACCACTCCAAAAGCTGCGCCCGGCGAAACATTAAGGCCGGTGGCCAGCATTCCGCCGGTTGCTTTGGCCTTTTTGATGGCTTCCCGATCAAACTGCGGGTGCAGGAAAAAGTCAACCTGCTCCGGAGAAACACGCATAACCGCTTCCTCGCGCGTTATCAAACCTTCTTCCACCATATCAACCGCTATACGAACAGCGGCCTGGGCCGTACGCTTGCCGTCGCGCGTCTGCAGCATCCACAGCTTGCTCTTTTCAATAGTAAACTCTACATCTTGCATATCACGATAGTGCTTCTCCAGCTTCTGGGTGATCTGCTCGAATTCGTCATAGGCCGTGGGCATTTCCTCTTTGAGTTTTGAAATGTCATCCGTCAGTCGTATACCGGCAACTACGTCCTCACCCTGTGCATTGGTAAGATAATCCCCTTCTATGTGATTTTCTCCGGTAGTGCCGTTGCGCGTCAAGGCAACACCGGTAGCACTGTCGTTGCCCATGTTGCCAAAAACCATGGTCTGGATACTGACCGCCGTGCCCAAATCATGTGGAATACCCGCAGCATTGCGATAGTCAACCGCCCGCTTGCCGTTCCAACTCTTGAAAACAGCTTCGGTGGCCAAAATGAGCTGCTCATTTGGATCGGTTGGAAAATTGCGGTTTGCATATCGTCTGAAAATCGATCTAAATTTTTTAGTTATGTCCTTCCAGGCATCGGCCGTCAACTCCGTGTCGGTTTTTACACCTGCTTTACGCCGGGCTTGGGTAATGACTTCCTCAAAAGCCTCATCAGGAGCACCCATTACAACACTGCCGAACATCTGCACCAAGCGGCGATAAGAATCGTACACAAACCGTTCATCGCCGGTCAATTCCACCATGCCCTCGGCGGTTTGGTCGTTAAGACCGATGTTGAGCACCGTATCCATCATACCCGGCATGGAGAACTTGCCACCGCTGCGGCATGAAACCAATAATGGGTTCTTTGGGTCACCGAATTTCTTACCGGTGGCAGCTTCGACAGTCTGCATGGCCTTTCCTATCTGATCCCTCAGCCCCTCTGGAAAGGTGTCACCCGCCGCTAAATAGGCATTGCAAGCCTCGGTCGTTACGGTAAAACCGGGCGGAACCGGTATATCAATACGTACCATTTCCGCTAAATTGGCTCCCTTGCCGCCTAAAAATCCCCGGACGTTTTCCCAATCACCACCCACATGATCTTCTGCTTCTTCAACTTCACCAAAAAGATATACCCATTTATTCGTCATTTTGAAGCACCTCTCTATAAATTAAAGATTGAAATAAGAATAAGGCAAGTGTAAAAAATAAGATATTCTGAATATCATTCATTTTAAGCAAAAGTCGCTTTACTGTCAACGGAAAAGGTAAAAACTTATAAGACTGATTTCATCATCAAATAGTGTCTATCCATAAATCTATATTGGGAAAAAATAAGTTTCCAATGCAGAAATGAGCAATTTTTCGCAAGGTCAAGGAAATCAAGGAATTACGCGTCCCGCCCTGCGGAGGGAACAAGTGATTTCGCGGATTGACCCCAGAGAAATATGCGCTGCATTTCACAGAGCAGGCGCAGAGATTGCGGAAAAGGGACATTTTTGGATGGAAACCAACTAGTGTCCATCCAGAAATGGTAGATTAAATTATCATTTACCCCATCCGCTTGCGGTGGGGAATCCTTCCGTTCCCTCTCCCTGGGGAGAGGGGTAGGGTGAGGGGATTAAAAGATAAAATCCTTTTACATACCCCGACCGCTTGCGGCGGGGTGGTTAATTTTGGTTTCCGGCAAGGCCCGAGCGAGTTTTCAACCGCAGACATAGCGCGCTATTTCGAGGATTGAAAACGAGCGAGAACGCCGCCGGAGGCCGAAAGATGCCGTTTATGGATGGGCACTAACTAAGGGGCAGAATTGTGAATATTATAGAAGCCATCAGAATGCGAAAGAGCATCAGAGACTTTAAGCCCGACCCGGTGTCGAAAACCATTTTGAGTCAAATCCTGGAAATAGCCTCCCGTGCCCCGTCAGCAGAGAATAGCCAGCCATGGGAATTTACCATTATAGCAGGGAAGGTTCTTAATAATATCAGAAAAGCCAATATTGAAAAGCTTAAGGCCGGGGCGCCTCCCCATCCCGACCTTCACACCCAAGGTTGGCCTCCGGGAAGCGTGTATCGACGACGTCAGATTGAAATCGCCAAACAGATTTTTAAACTCATGGAAATACCCAGAAATCGTAAGGAGAAAAGGGACCGATGGATGGAACGAGGGTTCCGATATTTTAATGCACCGGCAGTTATCATTATCTCGGTTGATCAAT
>Ga0180432_10009555_pt1 | contig 11807 bp, 14 predicted proteins | sample SS_ome_10_FD_132414 | JGI IMG/M metagenome (GOLD analysis project Ga0180432, IMG submission 132414) | Hypersaline lake sediment archaeal communities from the Salton Sea, California, USA - SS_1_MS_2 metaG | ecosystem: Environmental > Aquatic > Non-marine Saline and Alkaline > Hypersaline >... | reverse complement strand
TTCTGGCACACGGTCCTCCTGGCCCAGCCTGTAGGCAAACGCAATGGCCTGCTCTTTGGTCTTGCGCCAGCCTGCACCGTACTGTGATGCCAGGGTAATCATCTTGCCAATGTGCCGGTCCACTCCCAGCAAGTCAGCCACCTGCTGGTACAGGTCATCACCGCTCAGGAATGCCGCACGCATACGCTCATCCTCAGCGTAATGGGCAAACTGCCTAAGCTCCATCTGCTCATAGTCTGCCACCACAAGCACCTGGTCATCATCGTCAGCCACAATCAAGTCACGCAGACCGTGGCCACGTGTGATGTTCTGGAAATTGGGGTCACTGCTGCTGAATCGCCCAGTGATGGTGCCCAGCGTATTGAATGATGGGTGGATGCGCCCTGCCGTACTCATGTCCCTGGCCCAGGGCCTCAGGTACGTGCTCAGCGTCTTGGCAGCTTTCTTGTATTCAATGATGGCCGCTGCTGCCTCTTGCACCAGGCCATCAGCCGTGGCAATGAGCTTATAGAACGTCACAGCCTGCGTGTCACTGATGGCAGTGCCCAGCGCCCTAAATGCCGCCTTCAGTTGCATGCCGCTGGCCAAATTCAGTGCATCCTTGTGGGCCTTGTCTGCCTTGGGGATGACCTTGCGCTCAAAGATACGCTCTAGGGTGCTCAGGGCATCAGCCATCTTGCGTTCCTCATCTGCAGTCATCTCAGCCAGGCCCTGCTGGTCTATCCTGATACCGTTGCGCTCCATGCGGTACACATAGGGCAGCAGCCTTTGCTCACGCCTCAGTGGTTCCTCAGCGTATCCAACTACGCTGGGGTACAGCAGGTCAAATAGCTCACCGCCAATGATGGCATCCATGCCACCGTACTGCACCAGATAGCGCAATGGCACTGTGGCCCAGTCCCAGTCATTGTCATTCATCACCTTTTTGAGTGCACGCTGGTCCTTGCTGGCATCAATGCGTAGGTAGTGCTCTGACAAGTCCTTGAGCCGTCCACGCAATCTGGCATGTACCCTCTCATCATAGAAGTGAGACAGCCACATGGTGTCAAAAATGGTAGACTGGTCAAACATGTCCAGCAGACTAATGCCATAAGTCTGGAGCACGTGTATGTCAAACTTGGTATTGTGGGCGCAAATCCAATTTGCAGCGCTGAAAATATGAATCAGTGCCTCACGCCACTCAGGCGTGCGTGCGTCAAATACCCAGGCCTTATCCCAGGGCCGCACGCTAATCTGAATGATGCGTGCAACGTCCTGCGTGCCAGAGCGCACCAGCAGGCCTGTAGTCTCAGTGTCCCAGTAGAGTAGCCCAGGCTCAGCACGCACCGCCCTGAGGCAGTCACGTGCTTTCTCAAGGCTATCTACAAAGATGACCTCACGTGCGTCTGTCATCTATCAGGACGCCAGTCATTGCGCCGGTCAGTTGTATCCAACACTGTGCCGTTGTCATGGTAGATGTGCTCCAGCACACGCATGCACTGGGTGCAAGACGATGGCAGCCCTAGCCAGTCAACCATCTCAGGCACGATTATCAGCCCTTGGTCATTGCTGATGGCTGCCCAGTCAGTGTCAAAGTCAATGACCTCACTGGCGTGCCTGCTGCGCTCATCAAGCTCTTGCATGGTCAGGCCCAGGCGCCGTGCCCGCACATCTGCTGGGGCCTTCACCTCAACTACCTTGCCGCCTGCACGCTGTATGTTGCCAGCCTCATTCTGAAAGCGCACGTCAGTGATGCACCACAGGTCATCATCCTGCGCCCGCTCATCAATGTACTGCATGGTGTAGTTCACCCAGTAATCAGGATGCTGCGCCCGCCTGAATTCCGTGCCCCACTGCTGGAGTATCCAGCGCTGGCCCTCAGTGTAGGGCTTGGCCCAGATGCCTGCGCCGTCAGTGTCGCCAATATTGATGGATGGAAATGCGCTCAGCACCTCCACGGTAACCTCACGCCGCACGCCATCGGCCAGGCCAATGCGCCGCACGTTGTGGTCAGGGCTGCCGCTCAGCATGGCCTCAAGCCGCTGGTGTAAATAGTCCTTGCCAGCACCCTGCTGCCCTGCTATGCCCAAAATCCTCATTGCAACCTCCAGTCTTTGCTGCGCTTATCCACGGTCATCTTGCCACGCATCTCCAGCGTGCGCAGGATGTCAGCAGCGTCACGCCACTCCAGTTTCAATAGGTCAGTGATGTTGGCCTGGCCCATGCTCCCGCCATGGGCCTCCAGCGTGTCAAGCACCTCTTGCGCCCTGCGCTCAAAGCTGTTGCTGGCCACTTCCATGCTCATCTTGGCCAGGTCCTGCACCGCTTCCTCAACTGTGTGCATGGCCCGCAACACGTCGCACACCTCAACCTGCGCCACACGCCCCTCACGTGACAGTGCGTACAGGCCCGCCAGCTTGACCACGTGCCAGAATGCCCTGCCCTTCATGGCGCCCAGGGCTGTGGTCTGGTCTGCAGCCTCTTTGTAAATGATGGCGTCCAGTGCATCCAGGCGCCTCAGGGCTGCCTCACTGATAGGCACCTCTATGGGCTGGGGCTGGCGTGTCATGGTGGGCGCCGCAATGTTGGCAATGTGCTGCCGCAGGTCCTGCTGGTCATCCTCCCAGGTGGTATCCTGCTGGCGTGCCATCAGCGAGCGCCTGCGCCCACGCTGGGCCTCACGTGCGTCAAAGATGAGGAAGCGTGGCAGCAGTCCGCTCTCCACGTCCTCAGACTCCAGCACCTGAAACAATGGGTCAGGCGTGCTGGCGCTCATAATGCTCACAAAGGCGCCGTTAGGTACGTCAATGGTGGCCTGTGCCCGCAGCACGTGGATGGGGCTGTGGTCATACGCCTTCATCAGGATTTTGTCAAATCCCTTCAGGTAGCTGTTGCTGCGTTTCTGCACCTCAAAGATGCCAGCCACCTCATCCAGATTCATCAGCACTGGCGTGCGTGCCTCACCAGCTTTGGCCAGTGCCCGATTCAGCGCCTGTGGGCTGACATCATCCAGCGTGGTCACCAGCTTGCCGCCCGCTGTAGTGTGGGGCATCAGGTCATCAATGTAGCCCAGCACTGTGGACTTGCGTAGCACAGTGGATGGGCCTACCACCATCACGTACATATTCATATGGATGGGCTTGCTGCTGAATAGACCTTTGAGCACCACGCCGTCACCAGCCGCCAGGCTCAACGCCATCAAGCCAGCAGCCTCCAGCGTGTAAGGTGGGGCATCGGTCTTGCGCCCAGCCCAATCCTTGAATGCCTTGACAAACCCAACTGGGGGCAGGCCGTCTGACTCCACCTGCCTGCGCTCATCTGATGTGAGTAGCCTTAGGCCCTCATCCCGCATGGTATGCAGACCTCACTGCGTTCCATACCTCCTGCTCATCCATGGGTGGCTGGCACCTGCTGGCGCCCACGTTGACAATGGCCAGCGCATCCTCAAAGCCTACCTCACAGGACCGCAGGAATCGTGCGCAGATGTACGCTTTCTGGTTCCGCTCACCTTCCTCAAAGCCGCCCAGCCACTCACCCAGGATGGCCTGGGGCTTGCTCACTTGCTGGCCCAGCAACTGCTGCACCAGGGTTTCTTTGGGAATGTTGAATGCGTCCACGCTGATGCGCTCTGTGCTGCCGCCCAGGTACCTTGCCATCATCCCACGCTTGGCATTGATGACCCCTGGTACACGCAGGATACGCCTGGGGTCATGCACCTTTTGGTCTGCGCCAATCTGGGCAGCCAGCCGCTTCATGGTGCTGCGCCCTTCCTCCACGGTCAGACTTTCTTTCAAGTGCCAGATGGCCTGCCAGCGAAAGCTGCCGCCTTCCTCACTAGTCTTGACCAGCGTAGTGGGCTGGGGCCATTGCAGGTCAGCATCAGTGCCCCAGGGCCATGGCCCATTCAGGTCATCCTGGTCCACCCACACTCTGTCATACATCTCAGCATGCTGGTAGCTCAGGGGCATGGCGCTGGCGTACACGTCAAAGCCGTGCTGCTCAAAGGCCTCAATGGCTTGCAGAATGTCCAGAGTCTGCATACCGTTGTACGTGTGCTTAGGCCCGCCATATCTGAAGGTCTTGCGCCGTGCGTTCCCACCCTTGATGGCCACTAACTCAAGCTCATCACCGTCATCATATTGGGCCTCTAGCCACTGCTGTACTTGGTCAAAATCCACTTAGGTGCTCCTGCCACTATGGGCGCCCAGGCCTGTGAGCATCGGCCCAGGCGCCCGCCTCATTCCCCTGCCTACGATGAGGGTATCAGAATGGCAGGTTCTCATCCAGGCCGACAGCATCAGCCTCAACTGCCGTCAGGAAGTCCTCACCAGGCTCACGGTACTCAGCAACCTTGCTGCGCAGTTCCGGCACCGTATTCTTGGGGGCATCAAGAAACTGGGGTTGGCCGTTCCGCTTCACCTGCTCATTGTTCACCAGGAAGCTGACCGGCAGGGTAGGCAGCGCAGCCGCCATAGCTCCAGGCAGTTCCTCAGGTGGCGTGTCAATGTCAATGTCAGGCTTTGCTGCCTGCAGCACGTTGACCACGCCGCCAGGCATTGTCAGGGCCTTGTCACTGAATGAGGACATACCCCAGACCTTGCGCCCGTTGTGCTCATCACCGTGCACGGTCACCTCAATGCTCAGGTACGCACCCTTGGCGCCAGCACGCACCTCAACCTTGGTGATTACCCCGTCATACCAGCCCACCGGCAGTGGCTCAAATCCACTGGCGCTGACCTCTTTGTTCATCAGTTCCTCAAGTGATGGAATGCTCACGCATATACCTCCATAGTCACGCCTCATCACTATACAAGCGCATGAGACACAGTTAGTGTGAGTGCCTTAGAGCTTTACGCCCAGCAGTGCAGCCACATCCTCAAACTCAGCATTCACCAGGTAGTCTGGCGGATTGCTGCCCTTAGGTGCCCGCAGCTTGGCCACGTGCTTGACAGTGGGCCGCAGCAGCATCACACGCTCAACCTCAGGCGCTTCCTCACCCTTGGCCAGTGCCTTGGTGTCCACAATGTCACCCTTGGCGTACATATACCCAACCACGTCCATGTAGCCAGGTAGCTCATCAGCCAGTGCAGGTGACAGCCTGGGCCGCACCTTCACACGTCCGGTAAGCTCATCAGTGTCCTCACGCTGGAGTGCAGTAATGACAGTGTGCATAGGCAGGTCCCTGAAGCCACGTGCAATCTCACGCATGACTCCTGTGAGCCGTCCCCACTCACTGAATAGTGGGCTGAATTCATCACGTGATGCATCCAGGGCCACCGCTGCCCGCATGATTTCTTTGAGTATGGCTGCAGCCGTCTCAGTAAAGCTGTCCAGCACCACAGTCTCATACTCATGCTTGCCCTGCAGTAGTAGCAGCGCCTCACGGTACGTCTCCAGGCCCGTCACCTTGGCCACGTCAATGTCAGTCTTGTCACCAATGGATGACGTGCCGCCCTCAGACTCCAGCCACAGAATAGGCCGTGGTGCTGTGCTGGCCCAGGTGGTCTTACCCACGCCAGACTCACCATACACCAGGGCATTGACGTACTGCTCACGCTCTGCCAGTTTCTCAATATTCAGTGTCGCCACCATCTATTCCTCATCCTCCCGGTACCGCTCATATGGGTCCTTTGGTGCGTACCCTGGAGAGTCCAGCAGCGCAGCCTCAGGCGTCATGCCCATGTGCACACGCTGGCAGGGTCCGCTCCAGTCATTTTTCCATGACCCACAGCAACTGCCAGGGTTGGCGTAGATTTGCCGGTCAGGGTCCTTGGCCTCATTGGCCGTCTTTGCAAACTGCTCAGCACGGTACAGCATTTCCTCACGTGTGAGCCTGATGCGCACCTCTTGGTAGTAGGGTGGCTTGCTGCGTGGGTTGGTGGCTGGATTCATCTTGCGTGCTTCACGGTACGCCATCTCAGTGGGCCGCTCACCGTACACAGCCATGACAGCAAGCTGATAGTTGCCATTCTGCTCACTCAGTTGGTAGGGCAGCGTGTCCTTGTAAAAGGTCTTGCGTGTCTTGGCATCCACCACACGCAGCCTGCCCGTCTGCTCATGCCGCTGCAGCAGGTCCAGCTTGCCCCTGAATAGCACGTCAGTGCCAGGAAACTGCACCTCTAGTGGTTCCTCCACACTGACAGTCTCATAGCCCATGTCCACGCCAGCCTCAGCAGCCCACACAGGATAGTCAAGCACCATGGCCCTGACCAGTGCGCTGTCCTTGCTGAATTCCAGCACGATGTCAGCAGGCACCTTGCCCTTGGGGCTGGCCTCCACCAGTTCCTGGCGCCGTGCCTCAATGGCCTCATCCACCTTGGCCATGACTACATCCATGGTGGCCTCACGGTAAATCCACTCAAAGCCAATGTGGAAGATGATGCCCAGGCTCAGCTTGCTGTTGGTGACAGCAGGGCCATAGCCCAGGTCATACTGGAATTTGTGCGCCAGCCGACAGTTGACAAAGCACTGTTCCTCACTGGTGCTGAAGTACTCAGATTGCGCCGCACTCATTGCCTCACCTCTGGTAGGGTCCTCCTGTATCGCTGCCGCCTGGCTCCCACATGCTTGGGGCCTGCAGCAGGCCACGCTCCATGAGCGCAGCACGTAGCTGGATATTCTGCACCACGTCTCCAGCCACACGCTTGGTGGTCAGGGCCAGCCCAGCGTCAGTGAGCCGGTTGGCCTCACGCCACTTCACCACGTCCATCTGCACCTTTGGTGCTTCCAGGCCCAGCATGGCGCCCAGCGTTTCCTGGCTCTTGCTGATGCCCTGATGCTTGAGCAGGTCATTCTTGGTGTCATGGGTCATCTTGCGCCCTAGTGTGGGCAGCCCTAGCTCAATCAGTTCTGCCTGCAGTGTCGGCAGGTCATATCCCCTGATGTAGTGGCCCACTACCATGTCAGCCTGCTCATACCGCTTGAGGAACTTGCGCAGCATGGCCTCTGCACTGCCTGCCCGTTTGGTCAGCAGGTAGACCTCCATGCTGCCCTCAGGGTCATCCTCCCAGGCGCAGCCAATCGCTGTGACCTCTTTGTGTACGTAGTCACCGCCCAGCCAACCTAGTGGCCGTGCCTCAATATCAAAGTTGAGGATGCGCTGGGCCTTGGTTTTGAATCCCTCAGCACGTATCAACCGCACTGCTAGACCTCATCCGGTAGGCCAAGCTGGCTGATGTCCAGCGTGTACTCACGGCCCTCAGCAAGCGCTTTGGCGTGTTCCTCCAGTACTGGTGCCAGCACGTCATTGATGGCACGGTCAGCCAGCATGCTGTAGTGCAATCGTACGGCGCTGCGTACCGCCTTGGCGATTAGGCGCCGCTCCATTTCCACAGCGTCATGCTGTTGGGGGGTATACATCTAGTACCTCCTGAATGCTGGCTCTGTGGCGCCCTAGCCGCTCTGGCTTGTTGCGCTGCAGTAGTCCATGCATAGATGCCTCATACCTGGCCCTGGCTTTCCGGTCGCTGGCCCTTTTCCGCTCTTTGGCGGCAGGGCACATCTCATGCCAGTCCTTACCTGCGTGCTTACCTGTGCACGCCACGTGTTCACACTTCATCACTATACAAACGAATGAGCCGCAGTTAGTGTGAGTGGGGGATGGGGTACCCTGCCCCTGTGGCGTGCGGCAGACCTCAGGGGCAGGGTTGATTTGCTAGGCCCTGGTGTCCAGCTTGGCCAGGCGCTCCTGGCTCAGGGTCTTGATGAATGACAGCGCAGCCGCTACCGCAGAGCCACAAGCCGCCAGCAGGGCCGTCTCAGCGCCCGCCAGGTTTAGGTCTGTGAATAGTTCCGCAATGGGCACAGCCGTCAGTGTGCCAGTGAATGCCTGGGCCACGGTCCAGCCCGCACGCTCCAGAATGTCATACCAGTTCATGCTCAGTATCTCCATTGAGTCCATGGCGCCTGCAAAGCGCCTCCAGATGGGCCACACGTCTGCGCAGCCGGTCGATTTCATCTTGCTTCAGCGCTGCTGCCTCACGCAGTGCTGTAATCTGCTCATCCTTCTCACCCAACTGCTCACGCAAGTTGGCCTCTTGCTTGCGCATATCGGCAAGCTCGCACAGCGCCTGCTCTAGTGACGCCAGTGCCTCATCCAGGCGCAGGGTCAGGTCAGCCACCTGTAGCTCTAAGTCAGCCACACGGTCAGTCAGGCCCAGGAATTGTGCGAGCACGTCACCGTCCACCACTTGCTCAGTGGTCTTGGTCGTGCTCACGCTCTGGCTCTTGCTAGGCCAGAATACTTTGAGCGCCGCCGCCGCTGCTGTGAGTAGTGCTGCAATGGCCGTCCAGTCCATTAGCGCACCCGTTCCCCGTCAATGTAGATTTCCACCTTGGCGTCCTCACCACGTGGGATGGCATCAATGGCAGCCTGCAGGGCAGCGTCAGCCGCTTCCTGCTGGTCCTTGATACGCATGAGGAATACAGCCAGTTTCTTCAAGGCCACGTCTGCGTGCACCTCACCGTCCTCATCCACGGTCCACTGGGTAAATACGCCGTCCTCCAGCAGGCTATCAATTGCCGCCTGCTCATACGCTGTGAGTGGTGCTGGTTCTGCCACACTATCCTCCTGTAGTTGCCACTCAGACGCATCCTGCTCACCTGCTGTGGTGACAGATACGTGGGCATGGGTTTTGTGTCCGTTGGCGCCGCTATAGGGCCTCCAGGTGTAGGGGTCGTACCCATGCCTGGCATAGCTGCTAAACATGCGCTCATTGTAGATGACGTACTTGATACGTGGGTCACGTGACAGCCGTAGCTGCTCAGTCACTTCATCAAGAAACGCCTTGCCGCCGCCAAAGTCGATTGCCGCCACGTCACCATCATCAGCGTCAGGGCTGTGGTCACTGGTCGGGCTGTTGATGTCATGGGACTTGCTGGCCACCGTGCCGTCAGTGGCCCAGGTGCCTGGGCGCACTTCCTCAATCTGCAGGCCCAGGGCCGTGATGGCTGGAACCGTCTGCCATTCGCGCCCTTCCCAGTTGTAGCCCTCATACCGGAATGCCATTACTCATTCGCCTCCGCATCTGCCTGCTTGATTTTCTCAAGCGTGTTTTCAGCGAGCAAAGCACGTGCCCGCCACTGGGCTGCATCAATTGACTTGCGTGCCACCTGGCCCGCTAGGTCATCGATCATCAGCGTCTCTGCACTGGGTGGCGTCTGTTGCTCAGGAGCTTGTGATTCATTTGCCATAGGTTGCCGCACCTCCTGGTGTCATTCCTTCATCTAAGAGAATACTGGCCTAGCTTTAGTGCTAGCTGGGCCGATATTTGGCCCATATACGTGGCTACGCATATTCGTCTCTAAGGCCTCTCAGAGCCGTTCTAAGCCATTTCTGATTTGCCTGGTATAGCCGTTCATGTGTCCCGAAGATTTGCCTTAGGGACGATACACCTCAGAAGTACCCGTATTCATTAGCTCTAAATCTATCTGTCACGTACTGTAGGTTTAGATTTTAGGTGCTAACTATTGCAAGCACTTTGCTAACTGACTTTCTAGTTCGGTAATACGCTTGTCGCTCTTGTCGAGCCTGCACTTTAAGTGCTGTACGTAGTCAACGGTCACAGCGAGCAGTGCGTACTCGTCGGGACTCCCACCACGCTGGTTGCCCTTCGTCGTCAGTAGCTCTGTGTTCTTTGACAGGTTCTCGATTGAAAATCCTAGCTCACGCTGCACAAAGTCTGGTGGTGTGGAAGCGTCCACCAGCTTCTCAGTGCGACGGTCGTACTTGATCGGGCGCAGGTCCATGAACCACTCCCGCTTCCAGTACTTGTGGTTCATCGAGAGAGGCAGGACCTTGAACTTCTCTCGTTCCCCTGTGTCGGGATTGTGAATGTAGCTGGAGTAATACCCGACGTATTGCATAGTCGAGCCTGTGCCCCGATTGAGCCTCAGCGTCTCGTGATTGCCGACATTGGTAAGCCCATCCCTAAGCTGCAACACCGAAGTCGAAGCCGAGTAGTCGATAATGCGAACTAGCTGATTGCTGCTTACGTCACGGAAATAGTGGTTGTCGGCGTTGTAGTAGTGGGACGAACTACCAATCCACAGCTTCTTGTTTCCGGATGGATCGTACATATTCGTGTACGACGCATCCCCGCCGAAACGTGTCGTGCCGTCGTCTTGGATATCCACAACGCCGATAAAGTTCAGCTCCCCGTCTGGTTCCATCCGCAGGTGCTGCGTGGGAGTTGAGGTCGCCCCGTATGAGCTATCAAAGCAGAACGTAATACCATTGTTATTGATGCGGATCAAGCCAGCCGACGAATAGGAGTTAACGCTCTTGTGGTAGTAGCCGGAATCGGTGCCACGGTCAAAGTTCCAGGCCATATCCAGGGCGTAGCTTCCTTGCGTTCCGATGGCCCCGTAATCGCCTAGCTCAATGGTCGAAGCCGACCAAGGTTCTTGAGTCCATACCGTCCCGCCTGTGTGGATCTTGTGAGTAAACAAGTCAGCACCAGAGGTAACGCTGACATCACCTGTAAAGGTGCCACCAGTTTTCGGCATGTACAGCCCATCAGCAGCGATCTTGGCTGCTGCCTCAGCATCTGTGTACCTGGCATGATGGTCCGATGCGCCCACGCCCGTCAAGGAACTGTGAGCGTGCGCATGAGCTAGCGGCGAATAGCGTGCATCTCCACGTGCGTCGTTGTGGTACTGTGGGTGGTCATCATCACCCAGACCAGTCAGTGCGTCATGCTCACTGATACCAGTAGTACTAATCCGTGCCAGTGTTGCCTTGATTTGCCTCAGCCCAAGCTCATGGGCCTCTAGGATTTCATAGAGATTACGTTGCCTAGCCATTACTCAAACTCCACACTGATTCGCTCTTGTCCTGCCTGGTCCACATTTAGTTCCCGCTTCTCAATCCTCATGTTCTGGGTCAACCGGCCCAGGCCGAAGTCATATGAATACTCAACTGTATTTCCTGGCTCCATATCATCAAAGTCAGCCTCAGGCACCTCAAACAATTCACCGCCCGGCACAAAGTACACACTGCCCGCCGCTGCCAGGTCATCATCTGCCAGGTCACTCAGGTGACTGGTGTCTGTCACAGGGTCATGCGTGGTGCCCAGTCCGCTGCGCCCAAAGCTAGCCCGCAGGGTAGCGTCAGACTTGCTGGTGACGATCACAGCGTCAGGACTGGTGCCCGCTGCGTACACCTCAGATGCCACTATGCCAGGCCCAAGGGCAAACCCAGCACTGGTGGCTGCCACGCCTCGCTCAATGGTCACCGTGGCACTCAGGTCAGTGCCTCGTGCTGCAGCAAACTCCACGTTGCCCGTATCAGGGTCTATCCACACGTCAAAGCTGCCCGCAGCCACGTTGCCAATGCTGGTGGATACCGTGGGAAATTCAGATGCCCCAGGAATCTTCAGGCTCCTGGTGGTGCCCAGCGTGCCAATGCTCGCAGTCAGCAGACCAAAGTTGCCGTATGTCAGCGCCTGCCAGTCATCAATCAATCCCTTGGCAATGGTGAATAGGTCAGCGCTGCTGAATGTCTTGTCAGCCCATACCAGCATATACCCCAGGTAAATGAGTCTGCCCCGGCAGTTGAGCGTGATGTTGTCACCCTCGATATTGCCGCCCGTGACTGGCCCAGCGAAGATGCGTGTGCCGTCCCGATAGACCCAGACCTCAATTGGCTCAGCCGCCAAATCCAGCAGCGCAGCCTTGGTGTCGGGGTCCAATGAGCGCAGGCCCACCGTCACGTCACACTCAGATGCTGTCATCGTCTTAAAATCCTTGACTCTGAATGTGGATGCGCGCAAAGGTCCCAACTCTGTGTAGGTTGGAACCGTTGCGCTCTGTGGTGTCCTGCGCACACT
>Ga0180432_10009552_pt1 | contig 11810 bp, 10 predicted proteins | sample SS_ome_10_FD_132414 | JGI IMG/M metagenome (GOLD analysis project Ga0180432, IMG submission 132414) | Hypersaline lake sediment archaeal communities from the Salton Sea, California, USA - SS_1_MS_2 metaG | ecosystem: Environmental > Aquatic > Non-marine Saline and Alkaline > Hypersaline >... | reverse complement strand
TGGGAAAAATGGGACAAGGAGATCACCGCCAACCTCAACCGTATCCAGAACAAGGACGGCAGTTGGACCGGCCATCACTGCATCACCGGCCGCACCTTCTGCACGTCTGCCGCCCTGCTCGTTCTCATGACCGACCGCGCCCCCGTGCCGATCGCCGCCAAGGTAGAGAGCAACTGAGAACAGGGAGACGCGTCGTGCGGAGCCGCCTCTCCCCTTTGCTCGGCTGCACCCTCGCCGTCCTTGTGGCGGCGGGGTGCAGCACCACGCAGAGCCGCCGCGTCGCGCGCATTGACGCCTCGCTCGAACGCGCCGCGCGCTACATGGTCGCGAAGCAGTCGCCTGACGGTGCCTGGCGTTCCGAGACCTACGGCTGCTTCCGCGAAGGCCCGACGCTCACCCCCTACATCATGAGCTGCCTGTTCTTCCTTCCCCAGGGCGGGGAGGACGCCCTCGCCTCCTTCCGCAAGGGCGTCCGCTACCTCGTCGCAATGGTGGATGACGATGGCACGATCCGCACCGGCCCACGCGGCCTCTACTTCCCCGTCTACACCGCCGCAACGGCCAGCCGCGTCGTCGTGCTCGACGAGAAAACGGACGAACACCGGCGCGTCCAGGCCGCGTGGCTCGCCTACCTGCGCCGCCGCCATCTCAACGAGTCGCTCGGCTGGGAGCCGTCCGACCTCGAGTACGGCGGCTGGGGCTTTTCCCTCGACGTGCCGCGCAAGCCTGCACCCGGCGAGCTCAGGGAGGCGTTCTTCGAATCAAACCTCGTCGCTACGATCATCGGCGTCGCCGCCCTCCGTTCCGCCAGGGTCGCGGGCGACGACCCCGTGTGGGGCCAGGTCCTCGTCTTCGTCAAGCGGTGCCAGAACTTCGCCGATGATCCCTCGACGGCCGATCCGCGCTTCGACGACGGCGGCTTCTACTTCATCCCCAACGACCCGTTGCAGAACAAGGCCGGCATCGCCGGCGACGACCGCTTCGGCCGCGAGCGATACCACTCCTACGGCAGCATGACGGCCGACGGCCTGCGCGTCTTGCTTCAGTGCGGCCTGCCGCCCGACCACCCGCGCGTGGTTGCCGCCGGGAAGTGGCTCGAGCGCACCTTCACCGTCACGACCCATCCCGGCAACTTCGCCCCCGACCGCGAAGTCCTGCGCGAAGCCACGTACTACTATTATCTCTGGTCCGTCGCCCACGCCTTCTCGCGCCTTGGCCTGACTGAGGTCCGGACAAAGCACGGCCCCGTCAAGTGGGCCGAACTCCTCGCCGACGAGCTCATCCGCCGCCAGCGGCCCGACGGCTCGTGGGTCAACCGGTTCACCGACGCGAAAGAGGACGACCCGCTTGTCTCGACGCCGTGGGGCGCGTCCGCCCTCGCCATTTGCCGCCAGGTAATCACAGCGCCGCACAACCTCTCCGGCAAAGACTACCCGACGCTCCGGAGCCCTAAGTAGCCGCACACATCGCTCGGAGCCCCACGAGCAAGCCCTTGTGCATTGATCTTCCGCATCGCCGCATGTTAGCCTTAGTTTGTTCTTGCCGGTTGTGGACGGTTACGAGCCTCGCGTGCCGATGGAACCCTCCGCCAACAGCGATCCCCGGAGCGACGAGGCGCTCGTTGACGCTGCCAACGCCGGCGACCCCGCCGCCTTCGAAGCTCTCTACTACCGCTACCGCGACTGGGTCGTCCGCATGGCCTACCGCTTCACCCTCAACCGCGACGACGCCCTCGATGTGCTTCAGGAGACCTTCGCGTACCTGCTCAAAAAGTTTCCAGGGCTTCGGTTGACCGCGAAGATGACCACCTTCCTCTATCCCGTCGTCAGAAACCTTTCCATTGCCATCCGGCGCAAGCAGAGACGCTACGTCTCGGACGACACCATTGCTGAAAAAACCGCCGCGCCCCCTGCCGGCGGGGCCGCGGCCTCCAGGGCCGAACTCGCCGCCGTTCTCGCCGTCTTGCCCGAAAAGCAGCGCGAAGTCCTCCTCCTCCGCTTCGTAGACGGCCTGAGCCTCAAGGAAATCGCCGAAACCCTTCGCATCCCGGAGGGCACAGTCAAGTCCAGGCTCCACCACGCCCTCCAGACTCTCCGTAACGACGACCGCACCCGCCGCTACTTCGGCACCTGACCCCCTGCCCCCGCGTTGTAGCGCCGGCATCTCGCCTGCCCCGGGCGCATCTTGCCGGCTATCCGGCGGGCTTTTTCCGGCAGACATCCTGCCCGCCGCTGTAGGGCGGGCAGCCTAAGCTACCAAAGGTAGCCGCCCGCCTTGAAAAAAACGCCGCCCAAATGAACCTTTTCCCCCACTTGCCCACTTAACCGGGTGGAGAGCAAACCATGTCCGATTCGAGACAACACACCAGTGGGGAACCGGAACTCGAAGCACCGCAGGGCCTTGCCGAGGACCTCGCCGCCCTCTACGCCGCCGACGTACCCGTGCCGCCTGAGGTTGACGAGACCATCATCGCCATGGCCCGTGAGCGCTTTGTTCCCCGCGCCCAGCGTCCTCGCCGGCGCCTTGTCCTTCGCTGGGCGCCGGTGGGCGCGCTTGCCGCGGCTGCGGCCGTCATTATCTTGTTCCTTTTTCCTGCCTTGCTCATGAGACCCATGCCCCGGGCCTCGCGCGAAGCTGCCTTGGCCATGAAGGTTTCCCTCCGCGAGGATATTGATGGCAGCGGCCGCGTGGACATCCTTGATGCCTTCCTTCTGGCCCGCCACATCGAGTCGGCCGCCGGACCCAGGAACGACTGGGACATGAACGGCGATGGCACGGTGGATCGCACCGACGTGGACATGATCGCCCGCGCCGCCGTGAGCCTTGAGAGGAGCTCAGTCCAATGAAAACGCTGCGCACATTTCTCTTGCTTGCTTTGGCCCTGACCGTGTGCGCGTGGTCGCAGCAGCCCGACGCCGCGACCGCCGTGCGCTTCGAGGCCGTTGACATCTACGTGGACTCCGGCGACCGGCCGCTCGCCGCCTACCAGTTCGAGTTCGCCGCCGAGACCGGCGCCATCACCATCGTCGGCATCGAGGGCGGTGACCACGCCGCGTTCAAGGAGCCCCCCTATTACGACCCGGTGGCCCTGATGAACCACCGCGTCATCATCGCCGCCTTCAGCACCGGCCCCGACCTCCCCAAGGGCCGCAGCCGCGTCGCCCGCATCCACGTGCGCGTTAGCGGCGATATCGAACCCGAATACATCGTCAAGCTCGAGGTCGCCGCCTCGGCGGACGGTGAACGCATCCCCGCCAAAGCGCTCGTCTCGAGAGGAGAAGAACAATGAAAGTGCAGACGAAAACAGTTCTCACCATCGTAGTCGCGCTGGCTGTGATAGCTCTCCTCGCGGGCCTCCTTCTGCCCGCATGCACTCGCCGAGCGCGCCGGTCCGTTCTCTACAGCGAGGCGGAACCGTTCCCGGGACCCCTATACGATCCGGTGCTGGGCACTACAGAGTCCCCGGACGATGAAGAAGCCCCGCCGCACTCGATGCCCGCGCACGATGAAGAGCTCTGGGTCATCGCCCGGCCGGAAGGCCCGCCCGTCGAGGTTGACGAAGACGCCCCCGGCACAGGCGCGCTCATCGCCGTCCTGCCCGGCACCGAAAAGGAAGTCCCCGTCCCGCTCAAGCACACCGACGTCAAGGGCACCATCAGCGCCTACGTCGCCGCCGTCACCGTCACCCAGCAGTTCCACAATCCCTATGACGGCAAGATCGAGGCCAAATACGTCTTCCCCCTGCCGCAGAACGCCGGCATCAACGAATTCATAATGAGGGTAGGCGAGCGCACCATCCGCGGCATCATCCGCGAGCGCGAGGAAGCCGAGCGCATCTACGAAGAGGCGAGGGAACGCGGCCACGTCGCCTCGCTGCTCACGCAGGAACGCCCCAACATCTTCACCCAGAAAGTGGCCAACATCGAGCCGGGCAAGGCCATTGACATCAACATCACATATTTCCACACGCTCGCCTACGTGGACGGCTGGTACGAGTTCGTCTTCCCCATGGTCGTCGGGCCGCGATTCAACCCGCCCGGCTTCACCGACGGCGTCGGCGCCGTCGCCCGCGGCCGGCACGGCCTCTCCGGCCAGGGCACCGAGGTCCAGTACCTCCGCCCCAACGAGCGCAGCGGCCACGACATCTCGCTCACCCTCGACATCGACGCTGGCGTGCCAATCGAGGAACTTGCCTGCGCCAGCCACGTCGTCAAGACCGAGCGCCCCGCGCCGGGCAAAGCCACTGTCACCCTGAGCCCCCTCGACACCGTCCCCAACAAGGACTTCGTTCTCCGCTACAAAGTGGCGGGCAAGACGGTGAAGTCCAATCTCCTTGTCCATCGCGACGAGCGCGGCGGCTTCTTCACCCTTATGCTCTATCCGCCCGAAAGCCTGAACATGATCCGGCGCAGCCCGATGGAGATGGTTTTCGTCCTCGATTGCTCCGGCAGCATGAGCGGCCGGCCCATCGAGCAGGCCAAGAAGGCCGTCGAGCGCGCACTAAGGCAGCTCGAGCCCGACGACACGTTTCAGATCATCCGCTTCTCAAACAACGCCTCGCAGCTCGGCCGCGCGCCCATCGCCGCCGGCGCCGACAACGTCCGCAAAGGCCTCGACTATCTCAGCTCCTTGCACGGCCAGGGTGGCACGATGATGATCCGGGGAATAAGAGCCGCGCTTGACTTCCCGCACGATCCGCGGCGGCTGCGCGTTGTGTCGTTCCTGACCGACGGCTACATCGGTAACGACCGGCAGATCATCGGCGAGGTCCACAAGCGCCTTGGCGCGTCGCGCATCTTCAGCTTCGGCGTCGGCTCCTCGCCCAACCGCTACCTCCTCGACCGCATGGCCAAGCTCGGACGCGGCGCCGTCGCCTACGTCGGCCTCGACATGAACGCCGGCGAGGTCATGGACCGCTTCTTCGACCACGTCAGCCATCCCGCCATGGCCGATATCGAAGTGGACTGGGGCGACATGGGCGCCGCCGACGTCTATCCCCGCCGCATACCCGACCTGTTCGTCGGACGGCCCGTCATCCTCACGGGCCGCTTCACCGGCGCCGGTAAGACCGCCGTCCGCGTGCGCGGCAAGGTCGGCGACGAGCGACGCGACATCGTCCTCACCGTCAACCTCGACGATCCCACCGTCAAGCACGTCGGCATCCCCGTCGTCTGGGCGAGAATGAAGATCGCCGACCTCAACGACCGGTCCACGCACGATTCCAACAGAAAACTGCCCGAGCAGATCAAGCAGGTCGCCCTCGAGTACGGCCTCATGTCGGCCTACACCGCGTTCGTCGCCGTGGATTCGCTCAGCCGCACCAGCGGCGACTACGGCACCACCGTTGACGTCGCCGTCCCCGTCCCCGACGGCGTCCGCTACGACACCACCGTCCGGGAATGACGTCGGACCGGCGCGGGCTCGTCTAGCGCCAGGCTCTGGCCTCGAGCAGCTCGCGCATCGCCCCGAGCGCGAAGTCGACAATCGCCTCGTCGGCGACGAGGGCGTACTTGGTCAGCACCGTTCGGTGCCCTTCGTGGTAAGCGTGCGCGCGCACCCACAGTCCCCGCTCGACGGCCGCCTTGTGGAACCCGAGCGCGTCGTCCCGCTCCCGAAACCGCATCCCCGCGAGAAAACCCCGGCCGTTGATTCCCTCCAGGATGTCCGCGAACTCGTCCGCCAGGCCGCACAGTCCGTCGAAATGCCGCTGCGCCACGTCCTCGAGCCGCTCGCGGTCCCGCTCGATCAGCCGCAGGTTGCACAGCCCCACAAGCGCCGCGAGCGACGCGTTCCCGTTCGTGCTGATCGCGTCGTACTGCTCCAGGATATCAAGCTCGTGACGATACAGCAGCCCCGCCAGCGGGTGGAAGCCCGCCGTCATGCCCTTGCCGACGACGACCATGTCGGGCTCGACGCCCAGGCTCGGGAACATGAACACGTCCGGGTACCAGAAACACGTCTGAATCTCGTCGATCACCATGAGCGCCCCATGCTCCGTGCAGAGCTCTCGCGCCCTCTGCAAGAACGCCGGCTCGACCGCAATCGCCTCCCGGTTCATCATGATCGGCTCCGCCCAGAACCCGGCCACGCGGCCCTCGTATCGCTCGAACGCGGCCTCAAGACCTTCGATGTCGTTGAGCTCGATCTGCACCGGCTCCATCCGCGCCAGCAAACCCGGCCACATGCCGCGCATCGTTTGCGCCACCATGTCCGTGCCGTGATAATTCCCGGCCAGAGACAAAACCACCGGCGGCCCGAACTGTTCCCGCGCCCGATCGTTGAAGTACCGTGCCAGCATGATCTTCAGTGCCGCGCCGCACGCCACGCTTCCCGTCGCCACCCCGAGCAGCACGCGATCCAGCCCGGAATCCCCCGCCAGCTCGACGAGCCTTTCAGCCAACATCTTCACCGGCAGGCTGGGGATATTCGAATGATTGTCCCAGACCACACCGACCTTCATGCCCTCGGCCGCCACTGCCGTCATGACCGGATGGTTGTAGCCCCACGTCATCTGGTAGTGGCCGCTCGTGCAGTCCAGCATCACCTTGCCCTGCTGCGTAACGTAGAACATCCCGAGCCCCGTCAGCAGGTCGTCGTCGCACGGCCGGCCGCCGCCGTAGGACACGGGGAACGACCGCTTCGTCGCCGCCTCGTGCTTCAGCGCGAGCGACTCGACCGTCTGCCCGACGAGCTCGAGCAGTTCCTTCGTGCTGCGTTCCTGCAAAAAAACCGTCGCACGCGCGAGCGCGTCAACCGCCTCGGCACCCAGGATCGTTTCACAACGCAATGCTTGTTCACGGGCTGTCATAACGCACACCTCTTATCATCCATAAAACTGAAGCCTTTAGGTGCTTCCGCGCCTCGGCCAAGGCACACTATTCCAAATTGCCGCTTACCCAGGCGCGCGAATCCTCAACGGCGAGCCACGCCCCGTCCTGCGCGATCGATTGCTGCGACACAAGGCCGGGCAGCGTCATGTCCATCGCCTCGTGGATGCCGATCGGACACGGCGCTTCCCCTTTGACGGCCCGGACGAAGTCCTGCACTTCGAAATAGTCGCCGCCGCCGTGCCCGGCTTCGAGCGCCTCCGGCGGCGGCTGCCGCCACGCCTCGGGCATGTAGCGCTCCGCAAAGTCATCCAGCCGCATGAACGATTCCATGTCGAACCACTCGATCTCGTTGCTCAGCGCCCGCAGCCAGATCTTCCCGCGGTCGACCGGGCCGCCACGGCTTGATTCATAGACCCCGTCGGTGCCCTGCAACTGGTAATTCGTCATCGCGTGCGGCCGGTCCGAAACCATGTCCACCCGGATCTTGACGAGCGCCCCCTTCGCCGTCTTGCAGAGCATCACCGACGTATCCTGGTGATAGTCCTCGCCGCGCGGGTCCTTGTAGTGGTGGCCGCTGCCCTCGCAGCACACGCGCACGACCCGGTCGCCCGGCATCCATTGCAGCACCGGCCCCAGGCTGTGCGTGCCGTACGTGATCCCGTCAATGCCCGTTTGCCACGTGCGCCGCCATCGCGTCACTTCGTTCAGCGCCTTGAGCTCGTGCAGGTATTCCCCCTCGGCGTAGTACACCTCGCCGAACTGCCCCTGCCGCACCAGCTCCTTCACGAGAACGTTCGGCTTCATGTAGGTATAGTTTTCGGCCATCATGTATATCGCGTCGGACTGCTCGCACGCCTGCACGAGGTCTTTGCACTCTTCGATCGAAACGCCCGCCGGCACCTCGCACAGCACGTGCAGACCCCGCTCCAGGGCCGCGATTGCCTGCGGCACGTGGAGCTGCATCGGCGTGCCGACCACCACGGCGTCGAGCTCGGACTTCTCCAGCATCTCCGCATAGACAGTGTACGCTTCACTCGCGCCAAGCCGCTGCGTGCATTCCGCCAAACGGTCTTCGTTAACATCGCATACGGCATGGACCTGCGCGCCGTTGGCCTCAAGCGCCGCGCGAAACGACCCGCCACGCCCCACGGCCCCGACCAGACCGACGTTTAACCTCTCCAACACACCCATGTGTTCACTCTCGAATCACGTTGGCTCTTGACGCCTGGAGCATTCGACCCCTCAGTCTTGCTCCATTCGTTTAATCACGCGCCGGAGCGCCGCGCAGCGACGCTTGACGACTGACGGCTTCACCTCGATCAAGCCCGCGTTGATGACGCGCTTTAGAATTTCTTTGGCGATCGGCGTCCTGCATTTCTCGACGCGGTATTTCCCCTTATACAAGGGACAGCGCACAGGGCAGTCCTTCTTGTGGTACGCCGTGGATGTGCGGAAGATCGGAAACTCCTGCGCCGGGCGCTCCGTGAAGTTGTACCAGAGGCCCGCGCCCTCCTCGGCGGCGATCTGCTTGAACCGATCGAAGCTCAGCCCGTGCTTGTCGCCGTCCCAGAGGCACGCCCAGACGTAGCCCGACTGCTTCGCTTGCTTGGGCACCGTGCGGTTGCGCAGCCACTCGCAGTCGGCGATCGCGTCGTTGTACATCGCCAGCGACGCGTCGTACTCCTTCAGGTATTCCGGAAAACGCTCGAGCTGTGCAAGCCCGACCGCCGCCGTCAGCTCGTTCATCCGGAAGTTCAGCGTCAGAAACGACGGGCTCTCACCCTTGAATGCCCACTCGTTATACAGCTTATAATGGAGGTCACGGCGATTCGTGACCATCACACACCCGTCGCCCGTGGAGATATGCTTCCCCTGCTGAAAGCTGAACACACCGATATCCCCGTACGTCCCCGCGTGTTTGCCCTTCCACGTCGCGCCGATCACGTGTGCGCAATCCTCGATCATGAATATTCCGTGCGTGCGGCATATCGCCCGGAGTTTGTCCAGCTCCGCACACAACCCCCACAGATGCGTCACAATCAGCGCCTTCGTATGCTTGGTGATCGCCTTCTCGACCGCCGCCGGGTCCATCAGGTACGTGTCGTATTTCACGTCGACAAACTTCGGCACGCAATTGAAGCTCAGCGCCGCTACGCCGCCGAAGTGCACGAGCGGATCGCAGATCACCTCGTCGCCGCAGCCCGCGCCCGAAATCGCCACGGCCTGCGCCAGGCCCGTCATCGCCGAGTTGCGGCCGATGCCGTACTTCGCGCCCGTATACTTTGCGAACGCCTTGTCGAGCTTCGTCACGTAGCCGTCCTGGTACCATCCGAGCACCTTGCTCTTGAATACGGCTCTCAGGTTCCGAATCTCCGTCTGTCCGTATACCCGTGCCATCTCTCTCCTCCCAGCCGGTGTGTCACGAAACCGTTCAGCCGCCGCGCACGCTCACTCACGCCGGCGACGCCCGGGTCATGCGCGTCGCACCGCACAACGTGTGTCTGCTTCAACGACGGAAGCCGCGCGGTCATCCGTTCTTTCGCCGCAGCGTGACCGTCCCGCTGTCTTCCATCAGCAGCCGTCCGGCCTCCCGGCGCAGCAATCTGATCTGCTCCTGCCCCTTGATCCGGGCAAAAAGATTGCCCGCGATCCAGCCTTGCTTGAGCTTGCTTTGGCCCCGGTCCCAATAAATGCCGATGTCGTAGATCATCGTCCCGTCGCGCACCGGCGGCTGACGGTAGTGGTAGTACAGAATGTCGCCATGCTCCGGAAACACCGTGGAGTTCTCGTACGGAAGCTCCTCCACCGGCGGCGGGACGAAACACCACATCTCCGGCCCGGTCTCCCCACCGTGGTTGAGTTGTGCCGTGTGTGGCGACGCAATCGCCGCCCAGAAGTTCTCGCACGTGATCGGTGCCTCGTCCTCGAGCAGGTCCGCCACGACAACGACGCCGCTCTCCCCGAAAACAATCTCGAACTGCTTGCCCATCCACGTTCCTCCCGATGCCGGCGCGTGCCGCCGGCCTTTACCAGGCCGCCTTGGCTGCCAGGACCGACGCGATCAGCCGTTCCGCGTTATCATAAAAAATCGCCTTGATCTCCTTGCCCCCGAACCCAAGCTCCCCGCACACGGTCTTCAGCGAGAACAGCGCCTCGTACATATATAATGTATAGGTCGCCTCGATCTCCGGCGCCTCACGTTCCTTGTTAAAGAAAAAGTCGTGGCTCGTCCGGTTGACGTAACTCCGCCCGTGCCATTGGCGGCGCCCGCGCATATAGAACACCGGGTTGTCCGTCCCGTACAGAATACGTTCCGGCCCGAGGCACTCGAGCGCGATCCTGTGCGTCACCGGGTTGATAACCGCCGAGTTATCGAAGTATAAACCCGGGTCCTCGGCGAGAGGCGGCAGCCCTTCGCGCGCGTGCGGCTCCGTATAGCATCGTCCGAGGTGCGCAATCACGAGAACGATGTTCGGGTACCGATGCCGGATTTCCTTGATCTCTCTGACGTTATCCGGGTGCCCGAGCCGCTCGGCCTTCGGCACGTGCAGCGTCACCCAGGCGCCTCGCTCGTCGGCCACCTCGAGTGCATGGTGGGGGAGGTACTCGTAGACGCTCGCCTCGATGTGCTTGTCCCGCGTGTCGCGATCGGCGCTGATGAGAGCATAATACGGCTTAAGCCCGATCACCCCCGGCTTCGCTAGCTCCGCAGCCACACGCTCGGCGCCCCATTCGGGCCGGAGCATCGTGAGACTGTACCATCCGCGTTTCAAGCACTCCGTTCGCACGTACTCGTTACTCGCCTCGATGTCGTAGTCAAGGTCCGGATGGCCCATAACCACGTTGATCACTTCCCGTCCTGGGAAGGTGATGCTGTTGCAGCGCTCCGCCGTCGCCGCGTCGATCGATTCCGCGACCTCCGCCACCCAGTACTGGCGCCGCTTCGCCTCCGTCATCGGCTCAATCCGGAGGCCCGGCGCCGCGACGTGCCGGTGCGCGTCAACGATCCGTCGTGGCACCCACTCCTCCAGATGCGTGGCCCAGAACGTGCGGTCCACATCGGTGTAATCCCACACGTGATACAAAGGAATGCGATTCATGGCTGCTCTTTCTTGACGACGTCTAGCGGCAATTCCGCCACATACTGCGCGAACATTTCCTGATAAAGAGCCGCGTCGGGTCCGGGTTCCACCACGCGCAGCGGGGGCGTCATGGCGGCCGATATCTCTGTTAGTGACCGCTTTGGCTCCAGCAGACCGCGCGCGAGCATCGCCGCGCCCAGCGCGCCCGTTTCGCTTTCCGTGGCGCACGCCACAGGCAGGCCCGTCGTATCGGCAATGATTTGCGGCGTCACCCGGCTCGCCGCGGCGCCTCCGCACATGACGAGACGCTCCATCGCCGCGCCCGCATCGGCAAAAAAACCAAGGTATCGCGCCAGCTCCATCGCCAGCCCCTCGACAACCGCCCGCAGCACGTGGGTCCGCCCGTGCCCTAAGCGTAACCCCGTGAGCCGGCCCGCGGTGCCCGCTGCAAGGACCGCCCCGCCCTTTGGCGCAAGCAGCGGCCACACGCGCAGCCCGTCCGCGCCGGGTGCAATCTCGTCGAGCAGGTCGTCAATCTCCGCCCCGCTCTTATCGCTCAGCCCCAGCAGGTCCAGCGCCCAGGTGACCGTGCAGCCCCCATTGACCATCGAGAGGATTTGCCCGTATAAGCCCTCGACCACATGCCGGCACACGAACCCGATGTCCGATGCGGGCAGCATGGGCCGGTCGCTCACGGCCAGCAGCGCCCAGGCGGTCCCCGAGCCGAACATCACGTCGCCGGGCGCCGTCGCCCCCACACCGAGCGCCGACGCATACTGGTCGTGCACCGGTGCCGACACCGGGATCCCCGCAGCCAGCGACGTCTTGGCGGCCACCTCGTTGAGTAACCCGCCGGCCGGCTCGCGAGGCGAGATCAGCTCCGGAAGCTGGTCTTCGC
>Ga0180432_10009550_pt1 | contig 11810 bp, 11 predicted proteins | sample SS_ome_10_FD_132414 | JGI IMG/M metagenome (GOLD analysis project Ga0180432, IMG submission 132414) | Hypersaline lake sediment archaeal communities from the Salton Sea, California, USA - SS_1_MS_2 metaG | ecosystem: Environmental > Aquatic > Non-marine Saline and Alkaline > Hypersaline >... | reverse complement strand
GGGCTGCAGAGCTGTTGCAACAGGCCAGATTGGCGGAATTGCAGGTACAAGCGGAATGGTTACAGGACAAAGCCTAACTGACACAACTGTTACAGAGATGTAAATCTCTTAACAATTTTTTTTCTTTCGCAAAAATCTTGAGATTTTTGTGAATTTAGAAATCTTAAGGATTTCTAATTTTTCTTATTCTTTATTTTCTTGAACTATTTTTTTCAAATGTATTCTTCTGTTTCTACACTATAGAAAAACTTAAAAACAAGTCATGTTCTGAATGTTTTGAGGTTGATATTTATGGCAAAAATAATACATGAAAAATGGAAATGCATTAGCTGTGGAGCTTGTGTAGCTGCTTGTGCAGAGTTTTGGGAAATGGGCGATGATGGAAAAGCACATTTGAAGGGCGCAGCATATAAAAAAACAGATGATGGTGATCTAGGCGAATTGGCTGTGGATGATATAAAGTGTAATAAAGAAGCAGAAGCAGGCTGTCCTGTTCAGTGTATACATGTTAAAGGAGCAGTTGCTGAAGAAAAGCCTTCAGAGGAAAAAGCTGAAGAAAAGCCTTCAGAGGAAAAAGCTGAAAAAAAGCCTTCAGAGGAAAAAGCTGAAAAAAAGCCTTCAGAGGCGCCAGCAACAGAATAAACTTTTTCTATTTATTCTATTCTTTTTTATATTGAAAATAAAATTTTGAGGGCAAAAATTTATATAAATAGTGTGTATTAGTTCTAAAAAAGAGGCATTAAAGGCAACAAATGCTTAAAATAACTAAAATCAAAAAAAGAGATGGTTCTTTGACTGATTTTGAACCATCTAAAATAACCGAAGTTCTAGAGAAAGCAATTCTTGATGCTAAAATAAAAGATGGCAGGTTTGCAAAGAAAATCACTACACAAGTGACTAAAGAACTAGATTCTGCGTTTGGCAATAAAATAATACCAACAACACAAGATGTAGAAGATTTGATTTTGGATGTAATTGTTAAGAATAAGAAATACAAACATGTAGCTGATGAATACCGCAAATATAAGAAACAACACAAAGAGAGTATTGGCTTTCGAACGGTTTTAGGGGTTCGAGATGACATAGGCTTGAGTAATAATGCAATAAGAGTGCTCTCTAGCAGATACTTGCTTAGAAACGAACATGGCAAGATAATAGAGACTCCATCTAGAATGTTTCATAGAGTAGCAAAAACAGTTGCACAAGCAGAAACAAGCTATAATAAGAGTGTCTCAAAAACAGAGAAAGAGTTCTATGAAATGCTGTCTAACTTAGAATTTTTACCAAATTCTCCTACATTGATGAATGCTGGAACTGAAATAGGGCAGCTAGCAGCCTGCTTTGTACTACCTGTTGAAGATTCTATAAGAAGCATCTTTAAAGCAGTTGAAAACATGGCATTGATACACCAGAGCGGCGGGGGGACTGGATTTAGTTTTTCAAAACTTCGGCCAGCAGGGGACATTGTTAAGAAAACAAGAGGGATTGCATCAGGTCCAGTAGAATTTATGACTGTATTTGACCAGACAACAGAAGTGATTAAGCAAGGCGGCAAAAGAAAAGGTGCAAACATGGGTATACTACATGTCAGCCACCCAGATGTTGTAGAGTTTATCAATTCAAAAGCAAAAGAAAACATGCTTCGAAATTTTAATATCTCTGTGGCAGTCACAGATGATTTTATGCAAGCGGTTTCTAAAAATAAAGAATTCTGGTTTGTGAATCCAAAAACAAAACAAAAAGTGAAAAAAGTCAGTGCAAAAATAATATTTGAGCTCATGACCAAAGCGGCATGGCTGCGAGGGGATCCTGGAATAGTATTTATCGACGAGATAAATGAAAAAAATCCAACTCCTGAGTTCGGACCTATTGAAAGCACAAACCCCTGCGGAGAACAACCATTGCTTCCTTATGAAAGCTGCAACTTAGGTTCAATCAATTTATCTAAAATGGTTCGGGCTGGCAAAGTTGACTGGACTAAACTGAAAAAAACAGTGTGTACTGCAGTACATTTTCTTGATAATGTAATAGATGTTAACAAATTTCCATTAGAAGAAATTGAAGTGAAAACAAAAGCAAATAGAAAAATTGGATTAGGGATTATGGGATTTGCAGACATGCTTGTGAAACTTAAAATGCCGTATGATTCTGATAAAACAGTATTATTTGCAGAAAAACTTATGAAATTCATTACTTCTGAAGCTCGCAAGAAATCAGAGCAACTGGGAAAAGAGAGAGGCAGCTTTCCTAATTTTGAAAAAAGTGTTTATTTTAAGAAATATCAAACCATGCGGAACGCAACTGTGACAACAATCGCACCAACAGGCAGCATAAGTATATTTGCCGACGTGACATCAAGCATAGAACCATTTTTTGCTATTACTTATATGCGGGAAATTTTGGATGGAATAAAATTACTAGAAGTCAATAAAGTCTTTGAGGAAATTGGGAGACAGAGAGGATTCTACACTAAAGAAATGTCTGCAAAAATTGCAAAAGAGGGGACTTTACAGAAAGTGAAAGGAATCCCTATGGATATTAAGAAACTGTTTAAGACTGCACTAGAGATAAAACCAGAGTGGCATGTAAAAATGCAGGCAGCATTTCAGAAGCATACTGACAATGCTGTGAGCAAAACTGTTAATCTTTCTGAAAATGCTACTGTTGAAGATGTTCAGAAGATATATCTGCTTGCGTATAAACTGAAATGCAAAGGAATAACTGTTTATAGATATGGTTCTAGAAAAGAACAAGTACTTTATGTGGGCGGATGCCAGACCTGCCACTATTAAAGAGAAAAGTATTAGATTATTGATTCTTAATTTTCTTTTTTGCTTCTTTTAGAGCATCTTCTAACTCTTTACTATCCTCTTTAGAATGCTTTATGTTTTCAATATCTTCTATATCTTTCTGAAGCTCTGGTTCTTCTTCTGGGAAATCAAAGTCATATTCTTCCATGAAGATAGAAATGCGTGGTTGATATTTAAATTTTGTGTAAGAAAGAATGAAAATAAAAAATTAAGTTTGTTTCCCTTAGTATTGATAGTTTATTTCTCTATCATCTGCATCAAATGCAGTGATTTTGAGTCTGTCTCCTACTTTTTCTACGTGTGCAGAATTAAAAGGAGTGGCCGTATAGTCTTCTGGTCCAATATTGTAATTGTTGCTTGTTGAATCTAACAACTCTTGAAGCTCTGGAGGATCGCCAGAACCATTCGCTGATTCCAGGAATATTGGTTCTCGTTTGACATATTCTCTCGTTTCTTGAGAAGAGTGTCTAATTACCCTGTTTGACGCCATCATTAATACTGTCCCTGCCAGTCCTGCCAATTGTGCTTGCAGGTTTAATCTTGGTTTACTTGCTTTCTTTGTTTTGTCATCCATTTTGTTGCCTCTATTTGTTTTAATGAAAATAAAAAATTAAGTAAAGACAGGTTCTTATTACCTGACTCTTGCTTTAAGATTAAGTTCTCTTAGGATGTCTTTGCATCTGTTTCTCAAAGTTGTCTCTGTAATACCAGAAACTTCTGCTACTTCTCTTTGAGTTCTTTTCTCTTTAAGCAATAATCCTGCTATGTAGAGAGTAGATGCAGCGACACTAACTGGACTTAAGCCAGATGTCAATCCCTTTTTCTTCAATTGTTCTGCAAGTTTGACTGCTTTTGTCTGGACTTTAGGAGTCATCTTCAAAGAACTGGTAAACCTTGCAGTATAATCAACTGGGTTAATAGGGGTTATCTTGATATTAAGTTCTCTTAACAACATCTTGTAAGTCTTTGCAATTATCTTTACATCAGTTCCTGTTAATTCAGAAAACTCTTTCAAAGACCTTGCAATATCATTAACTCTACAAGCAATATATAAAGAACCAATAACAATATTCTCAATGCTTCTTTTTAGTGTAAGATTCTTTTCAGCAGCTTTTCTATAGATTTCTGCTGCTTCTTTTTCAACTCTGTCAGGAATATTTAATTGTCCTGCCACAAGTTTAAGATTTGTCAAAGCATGTTTCAAATTTTGTTCAAAGCTAGAGCTTGTCCAAGCGTTCTTCTTTTTAATCCTATGAATCATTGCTTTTGTTTTAGTATTAAGTTTTGCCAAGTCAGATCTATTACCAATGCTTGTAGCAAGGTTATCTGCAACTCTTGGGTCAAACGGTGCGCCAGATCTGCTGTTTTTCTCTAAATCGCCTACTTCAAAAGACCTAGTTTCTGCGCCATGATCGACTAGAGCATCCTCTATAACGAAGTTACACTGTCTACAAATTACTTCTCCACTCCTTTTATTAGTAAGGAAGTTTTTACACCCACAATCTGGGCAGCTTTCTGCCATTATCATTTTTCTTAGCCTCCACAAACTAAGCACAAACCCGCTTTTACTACCACCAATAGCTTTAAAAGGTTGGCTAATATATAAACCTTTCGTTTTGTAATCACTTCAAGGTAGTTATTTGGCATATTGAAAATAAATAGTAGGGGCTGAGAAGGTTGAATTTAAGGGTTTTAGAAAGTGTAGAATATTGGACATATGGGCTTTGTAGAGCTTGAATTTACCTAGCAGCGTCTGCCTGCCTTTCTGTCTCGTTTTTCTTAGAAATAGCTAAACTTTTAGGATCTAGCTTGTAAGCAGCCATAATCTCATCTGCAAGAGCAGATTCGACAGATTTCTTCTTTTTAAAAGACTTATCATAAGAGCCTTGAACAAAGAATCTTAGCGCAATATCAAGTCTCCTTTGTGGAGAGCATTCAACAGCTTTAGGGTATCTTGCGCCTCCATATTCAATTGTGACAATCTCTTCTCTTGGAGCTGCGTTGACTAAAGCCTGAACAAATACTTTTAATGGGTTTTCTTTAATCTTTTGTTCAATAATGGTAAATGCGTTTTCAACAATGCCATAAGCATTAGATGTTTTTCCAGTACAGTGGCCAGAACTTCTCAAATGTTTCTTGCTTTTGTGGCCTGGAATGAATAATTTGTTAATCAATCTTTCGACAATAAAAATCTTGCTCTTGTGAAATCTCTTGCCTGCGTATCTTGCGCCAGTCTTAGGAACAACTCTTGGTTCAAGATTGATGTATCTAACAAGACCTTCATCAGCAACTGCAATTCCTGATGTGCTCCATCTATTAAACGCAAGTATTTCAGTCATTTTCTAGCTTTCTCCAGCTTACCACTCAATAAATCTTTAAGACTTTGATCATTAACTTTGATAACCTGCCATCTTACACCAGGTAGGTCTCCTTTAGAACGGCCTTTGTTGCCGCCAATACATTCAACAATAACTTCGTCGTGCTCGTCAACCAACTTCATTGCGCCATCGCCTGGCAAGAACGCAGTAATTTGCCTTCCATTTTTGATAAGTTGTACTCTTGCACATTTACGCATAGCAGAGTTTGGCTGTTTAGCTTCAACCTGCCTTTTTTCAAGAACAATACCTCTTGCCTGGCTGCTGCCTTCAAGAGGATCTGCTTTTTCTTTAAGATTGAATAATTTACGAACATATTCTTTATTAAGCATTCTAGAGTCATATCTACGTTTTCTCAATGCACTTCCTGTGTTTAGTCCGTTGCTTTTGTTACCCATTTTAATTAACCTTTAATTCCTTGATAGGAAAATACCTTTTCATGATTTCTTCATATGCCCTTAAATGAGAGGCATTACGCCCAATTAAAAGGCCTCTTGTTTTGAGATCCTGAGGAGTCATGGTGTAAACACCGTCTTCTTCAGTTATCTCTGTTACTTGTAGAGGATGTACCAGATTCTTTATAAAGTTTACTGGTTCTGAGGCAAATTCAACAATTTTGACTCTTTTTTTTAATATTCGCTCTAATTTCTTGACATTCGCGCCTTTTGGCCCGACTGCTTTTCCAACTTCATTTGGCTGGACAATGAACATAACCAGGGTTTCCTTGATAATACAATCCTTTATTTTTGCTCTGGTTATTGTCTCAAACAGAGACATGAATTTCATTGCGTCGATATTATAGACTATTTTAGCACTCACTTTAAAACTCCAATAACTGAAATTGAATACAATTTTTTACAGACAACACCCAATTCTTCACTAGGGTAAATTAATTCTTTAATTTCTGTATTTGTCTGCTTGCTGTAATGCAGAATATCTTCTTTAGTCTTGTCTGAACAATTAGAAGACAAAAGTACCTGCTTCAATTTTCCAAGTTTAATAAGTTTCAAAGTTCTTTCAGTTCCGATAATTAACTTGTCATCTGCCATCAAGGCCCTTATCTTCACTGCTGTTTGATCAATTCTTTTCTTTGCCATGTTATCACTTTAATTTTTCCTTTTTAATTTTTGTAACCAGTCCTGGAAGACCTGTGCCAACTGGAACTGGCTGGTTAAGCATTACGTTCTCAACAACAGAGTTCAAATAATCAACTTCTCCTGTTAGAGCTGCATTAATCAGGTGCTTGATAGGAGTTTCAAAGCTTGCTCTTGCAAGAACAGAGGCTTTCTCACTAACAACACCGTATCTGGTTATTCCTTTAATCCAACCAGAAATGCACATTGTATCTGCAACAAGCATTATGTGCCTGATGTCAACATTCAGACCTTGTGCTTCAATAACTTTGAAAACCTCCTCGATAATTGCTTGTCGTGCAGCTTCAACACCTAAAACGCCGACAATCTCGTAAAGATCATTGCTGGAAGTTCTTGTAGGATCTACAAAGTCTAAGTCTAAAATCTTTTTCAGACTGCTTCCTGCAGTAATGATTATGAATTCATCTTTTCTTTTAACCGGCAAAACTTGTTTTATGCCTTTCATTCCGCAAACATAAATGTCTCTTGCCTTTTCTTTAAGCTTGTATAAATCATTAAGCCCCTTATCGTCTTTGCCTTTAAGCTTTAAGATGATGTGGCCGTCTTTATTTTCTTTAACAGAAGCATCTTTAGTAAGACCTTTGGCAAGAGCAGTAACTAATCTTGCAGGGGTCATACCCAATATGCTTAATTTATCTTTATTCAGTTTAACTTCAATCTTTAAATCAACAATATCGATTACAAATTCAGTGACTAATTCACCAAGAGTTGTTTCTTTGATAAGCATAGCACATTTTCGAATGTCTTTTCCTTTGTTATATGGTGATTTAAGGAATATTTCCATCATAGGGGTAGCCAAAGTTTTTCTTCCGTCAAGAATTTCAATAATCCTTGGAAGACCCATTGTAACGTTCATCTCTGCAACACCTGCAAAGTGGAAAGTATCCAAGGTCATCTGTGTACCTGGCTCACCAATACTCTCTGCACTAATCAAACCAACTGCTTCTCCAGGAGAGATCATAGCATCTTCATATTCTTCTAGCGCTTTTGCAGCCACTTTTTTGATTTTAGATGCAGGACATTTTTCTTCAATCTCTGCTAAAATAGACTGCGGCAATTTTCCAACATATGATTTTAGTGCTTCGTGCATTTTTTTATACCGTATCAATTATTTTTTGAATATTAATCTTGCCGTTTTCAGAGCGAGAGACATCAACACCATCTTCTCCATACTCGAATTGGATAATTCTGTAATTAGCATCTCTAACGGATCTGTCATACTCTACTCTCAAGTCCTGCATAGCGTTTGCAAGTCTTCTATACAAGTAACCGGATTTAGGAGTTCTCAGAGCAGTATCCATCAGGCTGTCTCTTCCTACAATTGCGTGGAAGAAAAATTCTTTAGGATTAAGACCGTGCTTAAAGCCATGCTTTACAAAGCCTCTAGCTTCTGGACTTAAATCTCCTTTTTTGAAACAAGACAGAGTCCTGCCAGAATAACCTTTATCAATTCTACCACCATGCAGAGCCTGCTGACCTGCGCAAGCAGACATCTGTGAAATGTTCAGATAACTTCCTCTTGAACCAGATTCTGCCATTGCAATAGTGTTAGTTGATTTGTCAGCATATTGCTTAACAAGATTCATACACTTGGTTCTTGCTTTGTTCAATAATTCTAAAATACGCAACTCAAGAGTCTCTGCAACACCGCGTCCTGGGAAAGCCTCAAGAGTTCCTTCTTCATAAGCTTTAATCATTTGAATTACTTCTTCTTCTGCCTTGCTTAGAGTTTCTGCAATTAAATCATCTGCTTCTTTAGGCATGTCAAGATCAGAAAGCTTAGCAGTAAAGCCTGTAATCAGTAAAGTCTCGATTCCTAATTTAAGAATATTGTGTAAGATATCGACAGTGGCTTTTGCGCCATACTTTTTGTGAAGACTTCTTAACAAGAAGCCTGCACCTTCTCCGCCTAGACTTGTTTTATCCATAACACCTTTGATAATTTTGCCTTTTTCAATAATAACGTCATTTCCGTCTCGAGATTTTCCCTTGAAATCAAAGTCTTTAGGCAGTAAGATGCTAAAAATCTCTTTACCAGAAACCATTTTTTTATTAGGTAATCCTGAAATATCTGATATTCCTGATTGGTATAGCAATTCAATAGCTCTTTCTCTAGACAATTCAACATCTTTTGTCAATAGATAATTTCCAGAGATACCGTCGTGCAGGCAACCCATTACGCTCAGACCATATCTTGGACTGATAAGCTGAGTTTGAACCTTCATTAAAATCTCTGCTTCTGCACGAGATTCTTCTGTTTGAGGAATGTGCAGGTTCATCTCGTCACCATCAAAGTCTGCGTTATATGGAGCACAAACTGCAGGATTAATCCTTAAAGTTTTGTAAGGAAGAACCTTGACATGGTGGCACATCATACTCATCTTGTGCAGAGACGGCTGCCTGTTGAAAATAGCAATATCGCCGTCCATTAAATGTCTTTCAATAACATACCCTGGCTGTAATTCTTCCAGTGCAGCTTCTTTAGTTTCTTCAGTAATCTTTTTTCTTTTGCCATCTGGCCTGATGATATAATTAGCACCTGGATAAACATTTGGACCTCTTTCAACAAATTTCTTTAAGTAAGCCATGTTCCAGTCATTTATTGTTTCAGGAACAGTAAGTTTTCTTGCAACTACGCTTGGGACGCCAACTTCGTTCAAGCTAAGCATTGGATCTGGACTGATAACTGTTCTAGAACAGAAGTTAGTTCTTTTACCTGCAAGATTATGCCTGATTCGTCCTTCTTTGCTCTTGATTCTCTGTGTGATTGTCTTAAGAGGCTGACCAGAACGGTGACGTGCTGGAGGCAATTGAGCAACCGTATTATCCAGGAATGTGGTTACGTGGTACTGCAGTAAATCCCACAAGTCTTCAATAATTATTTCTGGAGCGCCTGCGTTAATGTTCTCAAATAATCTCTGATTTATTCTGACAATATCTCCTAACTTGTGTGTTAAATCGTCTTCAGAACGCTCGCCAGATTCTAGTGTAATAGACGGCCTAATTGTTACTGGTGGAATAGGCAGAACTGTGATAACCATCCACTCCGGCCTTGCAAATGTAGGATTAAGACCGTATAGGACGATATCTTCATCTGGAATGTTTTCAAGACGAGACCTTACTTCAATAGGACTTAATTTGGTATCTTCTTCAAAGAAAGTAGAAGGCTTTTCAAGAGAGATTTTTTTCTGTTGAGCACGGCAGTGAGGACATTTTTTGATTGTCTTTAACTTAGCAATCTGTTTTTTGATTTCATCTCTTCGTGCATCAAGACCTTCGGTTTTCTCAACTTCATCAAGATGCTTTCTAAAAGAAGACATCTTGTTTTTTGGAATCAATAATCTTCCACAATCTCTGCAAACACATCTCAATAGATTGTGAATTATTGGAATAAATTTGATATGAATAACTGGTCTTGCAAATTCAATATAGCCAAAGTGACCAATACACTCTTTTAATTTACAACTGCAAGTCTTACACTTCAGACCAGGATCAATAACACCTAATCTTACATCCATAAGACCGCCGTCAACTGGGTAACCTTCTTTATCGTAAAGTTCAGGAGTGACTATCTTTGCAGTAGCCATCTTTTTAATCATTTTAGGACTAAGAATACCGAAAACAATGCTCTCTACCTGCTTGAAAATAGGGTGCTGCATAGCTTCAACACGCTCACGACTCATAGGCTTTTTCTCTTCTTTAGCTTCTTCGGCGGTATCTTCTTTAACTTCTTCAGAAGATTCTTCTTTATTTTCCTCAGAAGCCTCTGCTGATTTAGGTGTTTCTTCTACTTTTTCAAGCTCTTCTGGAGCTTCTTCCACTTTTTCTTCTTCTTTCTTTTTTGCCATGTTAGTATTTACTCTTTAATTGAAGTTTTGGATAGATGCCCAATGATTTAAATTCGTCAAGTATTAACTTGAAAGCATAACTTAACTCAATATCATTAACTTCTGCGTCATTACACATAGGGCAGTATCTTTTGTCTTTTTGCTCGTCATAAATTGCGATAAGACCGCAGCTCTCACAGACAGGAACAACTGTCTTGTCAGAGTCGAATCTTTCTTTCAATAAAAGTGATGCTCCGTGAGCAACAAGAGTGTCTTTCTCCATCTCTCCTAATCTCAAACCGCCTTCTTTAGCACGGCCTTCTGTAGGCTGTCTTGTCAACAATTGGATAGGTCCTCTTGCTCTTGCCTGTAATTTGTTAGCAACCATGTGCTTAATCTTTTGATAATACATGCTTCCGACGAAAATCTTGACCTGCATCATCTCTCCATTAATACCATTATACATAGTTTCAGTGCCGTCTTCTCTAAAGCCCATTGAAAGCAATTCCTGCCTGACTCTTTCTTCTGGTTCTGAACTAAATGTAGTGGCATCAACATATCTTCCTGCAAGGCAGCCAGTCTTGCCTGCTAGTATCTCAAGCAAATGAGATACAGTCATTCTAGACGGAATACCGTGCGGAGTGAAAATTAAATCAGGAACAATTCCAGATGCTGTAAATGGCATATCGCTTGCAGGAACAATCAATCCAACAACACCTTTTTGACCGTGTCTTGAAACAAATTTATCGCCAATTTCAGGAATTCTTTGATCTCTAATTCTAACTTGAACAAGCTTGTTGCCTTCTTCGTTCTCAGTTATAAGAACTAAATCAATAACACCTTTTTCACCGTGTCTTAGAGCAACAGAACTTTCTCTTCTAATGTTAGATGCAAGAGAATAATCTTCTAATGAACTTAAGAATCTAGGAGGAGATGTTTTTCCAATAACAACATCTTCTTCTTTAACAACTGCTTCAGGATATACAATACCGTCGTCTTCAAGCAGTCTGTAATCTTTTTCAGATTTGTAACCTTTGATTTCTTTATCAGGAATGCAAATTTCATCAGTCATACCACCGGAGTATCTTAATTCGTCAGCAACTGCAGGCCGGAAATAACTGTTTCTTCCAACTCCTCTTTCAATACTTCCTTTGTTAAGAATGATTGCGTCCTCCATGTTATAACCTTTGTAACACATAACTGCAATTACAATGTTTTGTCCAGAAGGATGCTTGTCAAAGTCAGATAATTCGTGCATTATTGAATTAACAATAGGTGCTTGAGGATAGTGCATCATGTTAACATCCATGTCAATTCTGACAGGGAAGTTAGCAGCATAAAAACCAATTGCGTGCTTCTGGTTCTTGCTACCGATACTCAACCTTGCGGATTGAATAAACTGACCAAACGGCACTAAAGTTGTAACTAAACCAAGCATACACAAAGGAGAAATCTCTAAATGCGTGTGATTTGGAGTTAAATCCTGTTCGTGAAATGCAACCAGGGCATTTTCTTCTTCAGCAGCATCTAAATATTCGATTATTCCCTGTTCTACAAGATCTTTCCAGGTAATTTCTTTCTTTTGCAGCTGCTTGATATGCTTTTCAGTAAGCATAGGAATGCCATCTTTAATGATTATTAATG
>Ga0180432_10009548_pt1 | contig 11812 bp, 8 predicted proteins | sample SS_ome_10_FD_132414 | JGI IMG/M metagenome (GOLD analysis project Ga0180432, IMG submission 132414) | Hypersaline lake sediment archaeal communities from the Salton Sea, California, USA - SS_1_MS_2 metaG | ecosystem: Environmental > Aquatic > Non-marine Saline and Alkaline > Hypersaline >... | reverse complement strand
TGGTAAAACGAAAAGATCCTCCTTTCCGGGAAATGTGGGCCCTGCCCGGGGGATTTATGGAGATGGAGGAGACCCTGGAAGAAGCGGCAGGAAGGGAACTCGAAGAAGAGACCGGCATCAAGGCACAGGATCTCATCAAGTTTGATACTTACGATAAGCCGGACAGGGATCCCCGCGGGCGTACCATCACCCAGGTCTTTGGGATGATCTGGAAATCTGACATGGGTGCACCGGAGGCAGGAAGCGATGCAATGAAAGTGCAGTGGCATGACCTGTCAGAGTTGCCGCAGCTGGCATTCGACCACGCCGATATCATCCAGGATGTAATCCGGATGATCCGGACAGCCGGAGATCCGGACCGGGGATAACTGGTTCACTGGTTGTCTTGTTCCCTGAGCAGCTTCATTAAACGCATATATCCGGGTTCACCGGAAAGGGATTCAAACCCATTTTCATCACGGAACCATTCATACTCGGCCTTTCCCGAGCGTACCATCTTTTCAATGGTCACCAGGGCGTTCTTCTTTTCGCCGGTCGCTGTAAAAACGATGGCCGCATTCCACAGGCTCCATAGCTGATCCGGAGAGATCTTCAACCACAGATCGGCCAGGAACAATGCCTTGTCCCGCTGTTTCACCTTCAGGAATTCCCGGATATATTCCTCAAAATGCGCCTCCATCAGGTATAACAGCCTGGAAGCCAGGCGGGATGATTCAATATTTTCTGAATTTTCCCATCGCTTCAGTATACGAATCTCGCGTGTCCACCACCTGTCGGTATGGATGGTATCGGGTTTGAGCGGGGTCGAGCAGACAAACTCAGCCAGTGCATTCATGTAAATATTGCGCAAATTGATTCCCTTCCTGAACGCCCTTTCCCTTTGCCTGGATTGTTTTTTAAACATCCTGCTGTCCTGTAATCCGGCCAGATGTGATTTAAGTTCAGGATCAGGGGAAAAGGCGATAACGGACTCCAGCCTTTCAGCGGCATCCAGTATATGACCCTGATCCTCCAAAGATCGGATTTCCCGGGCCTGGTAATCCAGGAAAAAATCCCTGGCATTGATGTCCGTATTGTCCACCTGGACCATTAACCATGCCAGGGCAGCGGTAATCTCCTCCGGGGGTGGCCAGACATGCCCGATCCCGGTATATTGAAAGTGAGATAAGGTGCCGCTTCCGGCCAGCCTGTTTTCCGTATCGATCATATCCTGCAGGTTCATATCCCGCTGCCCGATGATCCCGTAGTAGCGAAGGTTCTCGCGGATCCGGGTATGGGTATTCCTGTTGTGATACATCCCCGCACCGCAGGCGATCACCCCTTTTATCCCCGGATCCTCCAGGGCCAGGCTGGATGCCACCCTGGCCCCCCCGGAGAATCCTGCCACGAACAGGCGGGATGTATCCACCTGATAGCGCAGAAATGCATCCTCAAACATAGCCTCTGCAGCCCTGTAGCATTCAGAAAGCAATATTTCATTGGATGAGTTATTCGAACAGATAATGATCGATCCAAACTGCTCCCCTGCATGCTTGAAGATATCCACTGCCAGTTTGCCCCTTGCCCCGGGTTCGAATATGAAAACAACAGGCCAGGTTTTTTCAGCAGAGTAATTGGCGGGTAAATACAATGCATAGGACTGATCCGGGCTCCCTTTGCAGAAAACGGTATCTACCACCTGCCCCTTTGCCAGTCTATCCCGGGTTAGCCTGCCGTCACGGGATGGATTGGCCAGGAGCGGCCCCATCAACAGAAAAATACGGACAAGCAAATACATCATGAATAAGATGCGCGTAAAGCACGAATACCCTATGTTTTTTTTAACTTTACTGCCGCAATCATATGAGAAGACCAGCTATAATCGTTACCCACTTCCTGACTGGTTTCTGTATGCTCGGTGCCCAGGTACCCAATCCATGGATCGAGAACGTCAGGACCAATTATAAGGATAACCGGCTGGAGATCAGATATGATATTATCGGTTCCCGGCATGGAACACCTCACCGGATCGATCTTGTAGTGGTGGACAATATGGGAAACATTGTATATCCGGACTCCGTTTCAGGAGACATCGGACCTGAAGTGATGCCTGGGAGTGACAAATTGATCATATGGGATATATACAAGGAATTTGACGTGGTTTACGGGGATTTCACACCCACGCTGACCATTGATGCCGTTGATAACAGGAAACGGATGCGGGGACCTGAATACGCAGCATTGTCACTTCTGTTACCGGGACTGGGAGACTATTTTGTTGCCGATGCAGATGAGATGAAGCTCAAGCCCTGTTATAAAACCGCCTTTACTTTCGGAATTCTCGGATTATCATGGTTAGCCATTAAGAACCGTGATGAGATTCCTCCTGTGATGGCACCCCCGGGCTATTATATCTCTACAGATGCCCCCCCGGGCGAAAAGTTTCTGTATATTGATCACTACTGGATGAAGGAGCCTGCATCTACAGATTACTGGATTTTCCCATACGATGCAGAGATTATCCTTGGTATCGGCATCGCATCCTGGCTCTTTGATGTGATCTGGGTGGCCAGGAAAGGGTTGCAGAACAATAAAATACGAAATAATGTCCTTAAGCATATGTCACTGATTCCATCCGGACAGGGGCTCATGCTCAGCTACAGGATACAATGATAACCGGTATAAATAAAAACAGCATGAACAGGAAAACGATCATACCTCTGGGAACCTTCCTTATTTTGACAGCATCCCTTGGTGCCCAGGTCAAATTCAGCGGACATCACTATTATAATACCTTTTCAACAAGCACCATCGAACCCAGGCTGGTGGAGGTGATTGACGGTGTTTCAACCATTCATTATTCATTATCCAAAGCGGACTTTAACGGTTCCCCTTACCTCTCGGAGGAGTTCGTTGAGGGAACAATGACCGTTTCGGACGGGACTGTCATCCCCGGATTGAAATACAGGTACGATATCTACGGTGATAAAATGCAGTTCATACTGAACCGGGATACAGCTGTCATCAACAGGCCGATGGCCGTGCGTTCCCTGGTGATGGGAGACCGGAAATTCGTGTACGAAGTATATATGGTCCAGGCCAACAGGGTGGCTACCGGTTATTTCGAAATGATCCGGGAGAATGAAAATCTCACCATTTTGTACAGGAGGAAGATTGAAATTGAACAGGATATATATGTTCCCAACTATGGCGGAGGCGGCGGGACAAAGGAGTTCGAGATGAAGCAGGACAACAGCTACTATGTAAAACATGGCAATTCAGCTGCACAAAAGATACACTCAAGGAAAGGTTTGCTGAAGATCATTCCTGATTACCGGGACAGGGTGAAGCAATACATGAAAGACCACCGTTTATCCGTGAAGAAAGAAAAGGACCTGGCAGCTATCGCAGATTATTACAACAGCCTCCATACTGACGGCTCTTAGTACTTATCAAAGGATCATCCCCGCACCCACCGTGTTGTTGGTGGCCTCGTCGATGATGATGATGCTGCCGGTGATGTGGTTCTCTTTATAGCTGTCGTAAAAGATGGGTTTGGATGTCTTTATCCGGATGCAGGCAATCTCATTCAGTCCAACTGTTTTATCATCCCGGTCATGCTCCAGGTTGTTCATGTTCACCTTATAGATCACCTCCCTGATAACTCCCCTTAATTCCGAGGTGGTATGTCGAATGACATATTTTCCTCCCGGCACCATCGGTTTTTCATTCAGCCAGCATACCATCAGGTCAAATTCCTGTCCGGTCTTCGGCTGCTGATCTGCGGGGACGATCATATCACCCCGGCTGACATCAATATCATGTGCCAGCCTGAAGGTGACAGACATGGGGGGGAATGCTTCCTTCAGTTCGCCATTCATGGTATCGATGGCTTCAAGCGTGGACTCAATACCGCCGGGCAGAACAGCCACTTTCTCGCCGGGTTTCCACACACCACCGGCAATCCTTCCGGCATAGCCCCTGTAATCATGAAATTCATCCCGCAGTGGCCGTACCACATACTGCACGGGGAAACGGCGGTTCTTTAAATCGGCATCGCTGCGGATGTCGATGGTTTCCAGCAGCTCAAGCAGCGTGGGACCGGTATACCAGTCCATATTCCTGCTTCGATCCACCACGTTATCCCCCTTGAGCGCACTGATGGGAATGAACCGGACATCTGCAATGTTCAGTGTTTTTTTGAAGGGGCGGAATTGTGTTCTGATTTTCTCAAAGATCTCTGCACTGTATCCGACCAGGTCCATTTTATTTACACAGATCAGGGTATGCGGGATGCTAAGCAGTGAGGCAATAAATGAGTGCCTGATCGTCTGTTCAAGGACCCCGTTGCGGGCATCCACGAGAATGACGGCCAGGTTTGCCGTGGAAGCACCTGTCGCCATATTCCTTGTATACTGTACATGCCCGGGTGTGTCGGCAATGATGAATTTCCTTTTCGGCGTGGCAAAATAACGGTAGGCCACATCAATGGTGATACCCTGCTCCCTTTCTGCCCTGAGTCCGTCTGTCAGCAGCGCCAGGTTGATCCTCTCCTCCCCCCTTCTTTCGCTGGCCATCTCCAGCTGCTCCATCTGGTCCTCAAAGATCGCTTTTGAATCATAGAGCAAACGTCCGATGAGGGTGCTTTTCCCGTCATCCACACTGCCTGCAGTGGTAAACCTCAGCAGTTGCATATCCAGGTATCCCTGAACCGCTTCGTCTTTCTTACCCATGGATGTTTTTTAAAAATATCCTTCTTTTTTCCGGTCTTCCATGGCAGCTTCAGACCGTTTATCGTCATACCTGCCGCCCCGCTCCGTGGACCTTGCCACTGCCACCTCCTGGATGATATCCTCCAGCGTATTGGCTTTGGACAGGGTCAGCCCGGTACAGCTGATATCCCCGATTGTCCGGCAGCGGACATCTTTTGTCTCATAATACTCATCCTTTTTCAGCTGCATGAAAGGGGCCCTGGCAAGCCATACCCCGTCGCGGTTGAACACTTCCCGCCTGTGCGTGTAGTAGAGGCTGGGAATCTCAATGTTTTCCATGTAAATGTATTGCCACACATCCAGCTCTGTCCAGTTGCTCAGGGGAAATACCCTGAAATGTTCACCCATGTGCTTCCTGCCGTTGAAAATATTCCAGAGCTCGGGCCGCTGGTTCTTCGGGTCCCACTGGCCGAAATCGTCCCTGTGTGAAAAGAAACGCTCCTTGGCCCTGGCTTTCTCTTCATCCCTGCGCCCGCCTCCCAGGGCCGCATCAAACTTGAATTCCTCGATGGCATCCAGCAGGGTGACCGTCTGCAGCACATTGCGGCTTGCATTCACGCCTTTCTCTTCCACCACCCTTCCCGCATCGATCGTATCCTGCACATAACGGACGATCACCCTGCCACCGGTCTTCTGCATCAGCTTATCACGGAATTCAAGGGTCTCTTCGAAATTATGCCCGGTATCAATATGGAGGCAGGGAAACGGTACCAGCTGGGGCCAGAACGCTTTCCTGGCCAGGTGGTACATCACGATGGAATCCTTGCCCCCGGAAAAAAGCAGCGCTGGCTTCTCGAACTGGGCCCCCACCTCCCTGATCACATAGATCGCCTCGGCCTCGAGTTCCCGCAGGTGGGTCATGGAGTAATTGCTCATAAATGCAAGAATATTCTCTGAAAGATCGTCCAAAGATAATAAAAATAGGGATCTGGCCTCAATAAGAAAACCGGGGCTGCATCCCCAAGGAAACAGCCCCGATTATTTAAAGATCGTCCTGTTGCCAGGCTATTGGATCATCTGCAGGGTCTCGGTAATAGGAGCATAACCATAGTCAGACAGGGCATAACCATCAGTTACGTTATATATATCGTAGCTGATAACCAAAATCTTCTTACAGTTATCCCATGTACCTGTACCGCTGGTAATGTTATACTCGTAAGGAGCTCCTTCCCATTCTGTGGTGAAGATATATTGCTCGCTAATTTCCAGTGTTCCGTTGGGGTTCATGGTTACCTCCACAGGAACTTCTTCAAGGACTGGCTCTCCCCACATCTGTTGTATCCATTCATGGTTCAAGCCCTGTATCATGAATTTGCCATCTACCACAGATGTTACCACTTTCACTTCAAGGCCCCAGTCGTCCATGCCGCTGTAGTTACCCACCAGGTCATTGAGGTCTGTCAGCGGACAGAATTTGATCCTTTTCAGGGAGTAGTTCAACTGGGTGGCTGATGAAGCTTCCGCTCCCCCTGCATCCATGTTCAGCACAAGTTCAAGCACCTGGTCCTCAGGCATCTCATCTGCGATTGCCGTGAAGTTCACCGAACCCGAGGTTCCTCCGGCAGGAATGGTGATGCTGCTGGACGACAGGGTGTACATGTTCTCACTGATGGTGGAGGATGGATCCCGCACCAGGTCGACAGTGATATCAGAGGATTGCGGCGGACCCAGAAGGGCCACGCCAATGGTGGTCACGATATTGGTGGGCTCACCATTTTCATCAATTGCAGTTTCATAAGAGGCGGTGGCGTTCAGAAACTGGATATAGTATGTGGTACTGTTTTTGTCATAATCCTTGGTCATGGTATCGTAGTTGCTCTCTATTTCACATGATGACAGAACCACGCCTCCTATGACAAAGATCAGAATGAATTGAATGATATTTTTCATAATTCCTTTCTTTTTAAAGTTATTCATACATCATGGTCTACTGGTCCCACCAGACCCGATTAGTGATCGTCCCGTAAGAAGGAACGTTGTCAGGATTGTAAATGATCTCTTCCTGAGAATAGGGGAACCTCCTGGGCACCTCTGTCGTGGTGGCCCCGATGACAAGAGAGAGGGTCGGGATACCTGTCCTTCTCCAGTCAGAGAATGGCTGAACCTGTCCCACCAGTGCATGGCGTTTCTGCATGATGATCTTTTCCAGCGTTATGGTACCACCCGTCTCTGTTTCAATGTTCGCATCAAGCCACTCCTGGTTGGCGGCACCGGTCACCTTGGCCACGGAAGCTGCAACCCCGGCCTTGTATGCAGTGGCAGCCCGGTCCGCATCCCCGGTCATCAGCGCTGCTTCTGCTTCAATGAATTTCAGCTCGGCATAGGACATCAAGACAACGGGAGCTGTGTTCCCGGCCATGTAATCACCCAGGTAGGAGGCCGCTTCATTCTCTGCACCGGCTTCACTGCCTGTATATTCCCCATTTTCATCCAGGGCCACATAGAAAGGAATTCTTGGGTCATTGGTGGACTCCAGTTCGTCCAGCCAGGTCTGGCAGATCCTGATGTCAGTCCGGTCCTGCATAAACTGGAACACCGGATTCGGATTGGCTGTCTCGAAGGGTACTTCCATGTCATCGGCGCTGGATGAGAAGGCATCCACCAGGGCCAGCGCATTGTTGTATGCAGTGGTGCCGTTCTGCTTGGAGAGCTGCAGTTCAGCGCGTGCCTTGATGGCGCGGGCTGCATTGATCCAGGCAGCGGCATCACCACCGTAAATGACATCGCCCTCAATCCCAACCGGTTCCTCTGCCGCTCCCAGTTTGGCAATGGCATCATCCAGCAGGGAAAAGATGGTATTGTAGATCTGTTCCTGGGTATCATACTTGGCCTGCATCACGCCCTCTGCTCCCTTCAGGGCGTCTGAATAGGGAATGTCCCCGAACAGGTCCGTGGCAACGGCAAGGGAGTAGGCGGTCAGGATCTTTCCCAGTCCCTCGTTATGCGGGGAACCCTCCTCTACAGCCTTGTCAGTGAGAATCTTGGCGTTCATCAGTTCTTCAGTATAAAGGCTTTGCCAGTAATTGTTCACATCAGCGGGAGTGAGCTGGTACCTGGCTTCACTGTGAGACTGCCTGGATACACCGTCATAGAGCTGCATCCACATATTGGTGGTACGCACGGAATTGTTTCCCATCAGGATGAAACCCATGTTCTGCTGGATGCCCGGAACCAGAAGTGACATGGGTACATCACCCGGTTCATCTGGATTCACATTCAATTCCGTGTCGATCCAGCCACAAGATGAGATAAAAGCGGCCAATGCTGAGATCAGCCCGGCTTTTAATACCCTGTGAGTTATAAAACTTAGCTTTTTCATATTTTCTGTTTTTTTTGATCTGACTTAGAATGACAACCTAACACCGACTGTGTAGGTTTTCGTCCCGGGCATGTTGAAGTAATCCATCCCCTGTCCGTTGATGGCACCTTCAAGGTTCGTTTCCGGGTCAATCCCCGTGTAGGGTGTGAACAACAGGAGGTTCCTGCCGGTGAAATAGACCTCGGCCATCTGGAAGATCCTTCTCTGGACCGGAATGGAGTAGGCCAGCGTAATCTCGCGAAGCCTCAGCCAGTCGGTCGGTTCCAGGGCGAATAAAGATGGACCGTTCCCGAAGTTGCTTCCGTATCCTTCGAACCAGTCCTCATCGAGCACCACGGGGGTGACGTTCTCAACGCCTGAAGAGACAGGATTCCCATCGGCATCCACATGTCCGTATACCCCGTCAAACACCACCAGGTTCTCTTCCGGTGTCTTGTCGAAGTCAATGGTTCCTTCCGGTGTGTAATAGACCTCGCGGTTGACTGTCCTTTCATGTGTGCCCATATAGTTCATGGCACTCGCTGTACCGTTGTACATCAGTCCGCCTCTGCGGATGTCGATCAGGAAGGAGAGCCGGACCCCTTTGTAGCTGAATGTATTGGTAAGGTTGGCTGTCCAGTCCGGATTTATATCACCTAACGCAACGTGTAAAAAATTTGTCATGGGATATCCATCGCGCAGCGCATCAGAAGGATCGTCATTGATCAGTGTCTCACCCGTATCCGGATCCCTGTACCAGTCCCATCCGTAGATACTTCCGTATGACTGGCCCGCAACGGCCCTTACCTGCGGATCAACAAAACCGCTCAGGAAGACACTCTCCACACCCTCTGCCAGGGAAATTACCATATTGTCGATCTGGGTGAAGTTGGCCATCACCTCCCACTTGAACTGTCCCTCCAGGATCCTGGCATTGGCACTCACTTCAATTCCTTTAGATTCCATCTCCCCGGCGTTCTGATAGATCTGGCCATAACCGCAAGACTGGGCGAGGGGAACATCCAGAAGCAGGTCCGTGTTGGTATTCTTGAAATAGGCCACATCCACACCCAGCCTGTTGTTGAGGAACCTGATGTCAGCCCCCACTTCGAATGATTTCATGGTCTCATGCCTCAGATTTGGGTTCCCCAGGGTGTACCCGACATCGAAAGCGGTAACACCCTGGTAGGGGAAGGTAACACCGGTATTGACCCAGCCGTCCAGGGCTGATGCCAGGGCATAAGTGCTGGCGGTATTGTAAGGTTCTGCGATGTTTGCCGTCTTAGCCCACGATCCGCGCAGTTTCCCGAAGGAAAGGATGTTGTTGTCCTGCAGCGGACCCAGTTCCGTGAATATGAAACCGAGGCTGACTGACGGATAGAAGGCAGACAGGTTATCCTCGGGCATGGTGGTGGACCAGTCGTTCCTCCCGGTGGCTCCCAGGTAGATCATGTCCATCAATGCCAGCTGAAGGTCGGCAAATACGGCAGCGGTTCTGTACTTATCATCTGTTTCCGTACCTGTCTGGTTATCGGAGCTGTTGGAAAGGTGGTAGAACCCCGGGATCTCCAGTCCGTATGCATCGCCCCATACTTCTTTCCAGCCTGTGGAAAAGAAGTTATTCCCCAGGGTCAGGCTGGCATCCAGTTCACCAAAGCTTTTCTCGAAGTTCAGCAGCAGGTCCGAGTTGATCTGCGTGGAAGTACGGTCCCTCTCCTCGATGGTCCCCGGAGGCGCTGTCCTTGAATTCACCGCAACGATGTTCTTTAACTGCATGGTGTATGTATCGATCCCCAAGTTGTAGGAGGCACTGAACCAGTCCGTAAACATGAAATTAAGGATGGCATTCCCGATGAACCGGTCTGTGTTTTCATTCACCGAGTTCTTGTTGGCAGTCCAGTAAGGATTGTCGTATCCTCCCCCATGCCTGTAGGTACGCTGCGTACCATCCGGAAACTCGTACAGCTGGGCATTGTCAAATGTGGGGGGTGTTCTCACAAGTCCGAGCATCACCCCGGAGGTGTTGGAACCGGTCTGGATCTGAGTGGCCCTGGAGTTTGAATAGGCCATGTTGGTGGATACCTTCATCCAGTTGGTGAGCCTGGCCGAGGAGTTCAGCCTGGCATTGGTCCTCCCGAAATAGGAGTTGGGGACAATTCCCGTTTGTTCCAGATCGGCCACAGAGAAGTAGTAACTGGCAGCATCGGTGCCGGCCCTTACACTTAACCGGTTGTTGAATGTCATCCCGGTCTGGAAGAAATCATAATGATCGTAAGTCTTCACCGGAATCCCGTTGGCATTGGGATGGCTCTGTCCAACGATCATCCCGTTCTCATCCCACTTGTAATCGGGATCGGTGGTGGTGTCATATTGCAGGGTATCCACATTGGGTCCCCATGAACGCTGGAAGCCGCTGACCCACTCGCCATTGTTGCCCTGTGCAAACTGCCTCTGCATCGGGGGCACCTGGGAGATCTGGTCAAAACCCACAGATGTGTGGAAATCCACCTGCATCTTTTTCGTTGCCGTTTCACCGCTTTTGGTGGTAATGATGATGGCACCGTTGGCAGCCCTCAATCCATACAGGGCTGTGGCCGCTCCGCCTTTCAACACCGTCATGGAGGCAATGTCTTCCGGGTTCAGGTCGATACTCCTGCTGGACAAACTGGTATTTCCGGTAGAGTACGGATCCCTGTTGGTTTCCAGGTTTTCACCCTCTCCGGTCACAATGGGCATTCCGTCAATAACGAACAAAGGCTCATTGTTCCCCAGGATGGAGGCGGCTCCACGGATGGTCATGAATGTGGAAGCACCGGGAGTACCTGCAGAGCTGGTAATCTGCACCCCTGCAGTCCTGGCATTGATGGCATTGATCACATCGGCTGTGTTGGCCGTTGAGATCTCCTCCGATTCCACAGTCTGTACACCGTAGCCGAGAGATTTCTCGGTCCTTGTCATACCGAGCGCAGTAACCACCACTTCTTCAAGTTCGAGCGCCGAGGGTTCAAGGACCACATCAATTTCATTCCTTCCCTCAACAGGTATTTCCTGGGTGATCATCCCCACGAAACTGAACATCAAGACAGCTGATGGATCAGGAACGGTAATTGAATAATTCCCTCCAAAATCTGTGACCGCACCAATCGTAGTGCCTTGCACCACAACCGATACGCCGGGTAGTGGCGCACCGTCCTCAGCACTGGTCACCGTACCCGTAACTTGTACTCCCTGTCCCCGCAGAAGGGCAAATCCTGCAAAAAACAGAAGAGACAATACGAAAACAAATCTTTTCATAGATTTAAGTTTTAGGTTTAATAAGTAATTAACAATTGACTCTGATGGCCCAAATCTATAAAAAAAAAATCAAACACAAAACAAACGCCTGATCAATATTGACGGGCAACACAGGGAGGTTCGATCATATTTTTATCGAACGGTGATCATATTTCAGGACGTAACAATTTTTCACTTAGTGTAATAACAGATTGATATCCAATTACTTAATTCATAAATCGATATCATCCTGTTTTAGAATCAAATCGATCAGATACTCCAAATAGATATGTATCAGAAGGAAGCCAGAGATTCATTAAAAGACTGCAGGATGGCTTATTTTATTTTGCTCTTTTTATCGATTTTTAAAAATGCTTACATTTATGGCTCCAATGAACAGAAAGCTTGTATATACCTGGATTGATTCATTACGACAAAACCATCTTGCATGATAAGGATATTGATATGTGTGATCTTCAGTTTAGGAAGC
>Ga0180432_10009547_pt1 | contig 11813 bp, 10 predicted proteins | sample SS_ome_10_FD_132414 | JGI IMG/M metagenome (GOLD analysis project Ga0180432, IMG submission 132414) | Hypersaline lake sediment archaeal communities from the Salton Sea, California, USA - SS_1_MS_2 metaG | ecosystem: Environmental > Aquatic > Non-marine Saline and Alkaline > Hypersaline >... | reverse complement strand
GCGTTTTATAGACGTATGGGGGCACCAGGTCTTTCACCTCTTCCCGACTCCTTTCCAGCAGAGGCTGGTTGCATTCCAGGCAGAGTGTGAATGGTCTGAACTGGCGGTTCAGGTCCAAGTTATCCATTAGCTGCTTCTTCTGCCGCTCCGGGTTATCACTATTAATCAGGACAGTTTTGAGTTGCCCGCTGGTTATAACCCGTCTCTTCATAATCTCGGTGTCTCTGGTCAATATAACCCTGCCTTCAGCCAGAGCCCGGGCTACCATATGGGAATCATCGCTACCGTCAAAGAACAGGCTGTCATACCCCATCATCCTCAGCCATTTGGCCAGCTTACCCACATTGTGGTCAACGATAAATTTCAGCTCGCTAATCGGACTATCTCCCCGCATGGCTACAAGTGTATTCGCATCCACTCGTACCCGAGCTGTATTGGAGTATTCAGCGACCCGGCTACCACCGCAATTTCAGCCTCTATCGTCTTCTCTTCCAGGGGATTCAGGTGCACCAGGACTACCTGTGGCAGATAGCCTTTAAGCTCCCGGAAGCGTTCCAGTTCCTGTCGGAGCAGACCCGGGGTGAGGTGCCCGGAGCGGTGAGCAAACTCCTCATACCGGTTTGGGGCGGTAACCTCGGTAATAAGTAGCTCCGGTGACACCTGCTGCCAGCAGTCATCCAGTCCCGGCCCGGTATCCGAGGTGTAAAAGACTGCCTTGCCGTCCGCCGAAGTAATCTGGTAGCCGACGGTGGGGACATTGTGATTCACCGGGACAGCCAGTACGCTGTAGTCGCCGATTTGCTCAGTCTTGTTTGGCGTCACCAGCGTGAACTTTATGGCCGGCTTCTCAGGAGGTCTTTCCAGAAAGTTGGGGTAGAGCTCACCATTCAGCAGGGTTGCCGTCAGGGCATCATAAACAGCCTGTGTGGAGTAGACTTCTATAGTCGCTTCGTGGAGTGAGAAATTCATACCAATCGCCGGTATATCCCTGATATGGTCGTAATGCTGGTGGGTAAGCAGGATTGCCTGAAGCTTCTGCTGAGCTGAAAAGGGCAGGCTGGAGGTAAGAGCGCTGGCCTCTACTGCCAGGACATCATCAATTAAGAGACTGACATGCCTGGTGTCTTTGGATTCCAGGTTATGCGCACCCAGAATTTGAATGTGCATTGCCGATACCCCTAACCCGATATCATAAAAGGGTTATACCTTGTTTCGTAGTCATAGGTGTCAATGCCTTCTTTTTGCTTCAGCCAGTTGACAATGGCATAGGTTGCCGGGGTAAGTACAGCTTCAATAACTGTCTTGGCCAGCCAGTGGTGCAGTATCATTACCGGCACAAATGAAGGTGTGCCGATGAAGGCCAGGGTAATGAAAATGGAGGTGTCCAGCCCCTGCCCTACTACTGTGGAGCCGATGGTTCGACTCCACAGCCAGCGGCCCTTTGTCAAAATTTTCATCTTAGCCAGGATGAAGGAATTAACAAACTCACCGGCCAGGTAGCCGCAGAAAGAGGCAGCCAGCAGCCGCGGTGCAAAACCTAATATGCTCTTATATGCTTCCTGCGCCTCCCAGAAGGGAGCCGGAGGCAGAACCTGTCCCACCCAGGCAAAGAAAACGAAAACCAGATTACAGATGAAACCAAGCCAGATGACCCTTCTTGCCAGGCGATAGCCATAGACCTCGGTAAGAACATCACCGAAGATATAGCTCAGAGGGAAGACAAATATGGCGGCTGGCAGGATAAAAGGGCCCAGGCTGATTACCTTTACGGCAATGATATTGGCGGTTATGAGGCAAGTGATGAAGATAGCGGTAATAATCACCAAGCGGTGTGAGATGTTCATTCTTTAAATCCAGCGTTGGCGGCGGAAGAAAAGGAGCATGCCGGAGACAATTACTACCCAGACAACGAATATCACGACGAAGGCATAATGGGAATCCTGAAAAGGCAGGGGAACATTCATTCCGTAGAGGCCGGCAAGGAGCGTCAGCGGCAGCAGAATGGTAGCAATGACGGTCAACATCCGCATTATCTCACTGGTGCGGTTGGTTGCCAGTGAGTCGTGGGTATCATTCAGCCCTTCAATTATCTCCTTAAATTCATTCAGGGCATCCCATATTTTATCCACATGGTCAATCATGTCACCGAAGTAAACAGTCAGCTCCATCGTAGTGAAGCGGCGAATTTTAGGCTCCAGACTGGCAACAACCGCTCTCATGGGCCAGATGACGCGGCGGAGGGCGATAACATCGCGCCTGAGCATGGATATATCCCCGATTGCCCGGGGCATGCCTCGACTCGTGAAAATGTTGTCCTCGGTCTTTTCAATATTGGCGCTGATCTTGCTTATTATGGGCAGACAGTAATCAATGAGCCGGTCAATAATACGGTAGAGAAGATAGCCTGTGCCCTGGCTTAAATGCTCCTGCCTTGTGTCCTCGTTAAGCTCGCAGTCACGGAACAGCTTTACCAGCGGCTTGAGTTCGCCCTTATGCAGGGTAATCAGGTAATTTTTGCTGATAAAAACAGAGAGCTGGCTGGGATTGGTTACCCGAGCCTCAGCGTTGTACACCGGGAAGTGGAAGACCAGAAAGAGGTAGTCTTTGTATTCATCAATCTTGGGGCGCTGTATGCGGCTGAGGCAGTCATCCAGATCCAGGGGGTGAAAGGGATAATTCTGCGCCAGATATTCTGTCTCCCGCTCGGTTGGCGGCTCAATGTTGACCCAGGTCAAATCACCCCAGGTGATAGTCTCCAGATTCAGAGGCTTTTCTTTTTCCTTGACCTTTGCTTTGGCCACGGCAAATTACCCCTCAGTCAAAAGTCTTAATGTATTTTAGCACAATTGCACACATCAGTATAGGTATACTGAGGCAGATAGGGCAAGACCTGCACCATGGTCTTCCACATGGGTAAATATGGGTGTTTGCTCAGAACTTCAGTGTCTGTTACTTCAGGTGGCGTTTTCACGTATCTTAGCATTACACCACGGCCACCAACCGCCCATCGCCTGAAGGGCTAATAGCGCTGTCTCACCCAGTATGAGCATTGGCTGAGTTACCGAAGCCAGCAACGCCACAATGGTGGTGCCGGGAGTGGGACTCGAACCCACAAGGGTTGCCCCGGCGGATTTTAAGTCCGCTGCGTCTGCCAATTCCGCCACCCCGGCCCAACCAAAGCTATTGTAGCTATTAAAGGTGCGGGCGTCAAGGGTCTTGCTGTGGCTACCAACGCTTACCACTTTGTTGCCAGCGGTTAGATATAACAGCCATTGTCTCAGCCGGCCACTCTATCCACCCCCTTGGCAAACTGCCTCCCTCTCAATTGTCGAAGGTACATATTTCATGCCCAGGAACCAAACAACTCATGGGGTGTTGACAAAATCATTGATTAGCTGTAAAACTATGCTTACAACACCATAAATAAAAATGGAGGTAATAGATGGCTAAATCACAGGCGGTAAAAGAAGGTGACTGCGTAGCAATAAGTCTATGGCCAGAAACTGCTCCGAGTAATTGCTACATTGGGCTGGTGGAGATTGCAGATGACTATGGCATCAGGATAAATCTGGTACACTGGGATGATAAAGTAGATATGCTGTCAGGGTACACGGAGAGTCTTTTTGTGCCCTGGGAAAACATAAGCTCAATACTAATCAGCGCTACGGAACGACCGACCAAGCGATTTATAACTAATATCGGCCCGAGCTGGCACACTCAAATCGAATGCGTCAGGAAAGGGGAGGAACTTCCTAAGAAAAAGTCCCCAACAAAAAAGTAACTGCAAAGTCATTGAAACCTGAAGCAAGCAAACTACCCCTATAAGCACTAGTCTTCGACTAACGCTTCCGCAACCAGCTCACTTAGATCCAGAGCTTTTGTGGACTCTTCCGCTTCCTTGGCTTTCAGCGCGTCTTCAAACATCGTCAGGCAGTAGGGGCAGGCAGTAGCCACGCAGTCAACATTAGCCCCGATTATCTCCTCCACGCGGCGTATACTAACCCGCTTATCCGGTTCCTCATCCATCCACATATGACCGCCGCCGCCGCCACAGCAGAAGCTATTTGTCCTGCAGCGAGGCAGTTCAACCTGAACTCCGCCAATAGCCTTCAGGATTTCCCTGGGTTCCTGGTAGATATCATTGTAGCGCCCCAAATAGCAGGAATCATGATAAGCCGCTTTCTGTCGGCTGGCCCCGTTGATTTTTAGCCTGCCGTCCCGAATCAATTCGGCAATGAGCTGGGTATGATGAGTAACTTCAAAATTGCCGCCGAACTGCGGGTACTCGTGCTTCAGGCTGTTAAAGCAGTGGGGACAGGCAGTCACAATCTTCTTAACGTTGTAACCCTTAAGAATCTCAATGTTCTGCTGGCAGATGGTCTGGAACAGGTATTCATCACCCATGCGGCGGGCGGGATCACCGCAGCAGGACTCCTCGTCGCCGAGTATACCGAAGTTGATTCCGGCTGCCTTTAGAATCTTAGCCATTGCCCTGGCCACCTTTATATTACGGTCATCAAGGGCGGCGCTGCAGCCCACCCAGTAGAGCATCTCCACATCGCTATCATCGGACAGCATTTTTACTTCAAGTTCCTCGCACCAGGTGGTTCTTGTGGCAGTGGTGCCCCGGTAGGGATGCCCCCTAGTGCCCAGGCTTTTCAGGGCGTCCTGGGCCGCTTCGGGGAACTGGCTCTTTTCCATCGCCAGATTACGGCGCATATCTATTATCTTATCCACATGTTCAATGTAAACCGGGCATGCCTGCATACAGGCACGGCAAGTAGTGCAATCCCAGAGCACATCCTCAGTAATCACCTCGGCAATCATATCTTTTCGGGATTCAGCAGGCTTTATCGATACCAGGCCGGGGTAAACTTCGTAGAGATGGTTCTTGAGGTCCTGAATGACCTGCTTGGGGTTGAGGGCTTTGCCGCTGAAGTAGGCGGGGCAGGCATCCTGACAGCGGCCACATCGGGTGCAGGCGTCCAAATCCAGAAGCTGCTTCCAGGTGAACTCCTCAATCTTACTGACGCCAAACAGCTCGGTAATCTCAAAATCGACAGGGGTTATCGCTCCCCGCGGCTCAAGGTTTCTAAAGAAAACATTTACCGGATCCCAAATAATGTGGAAAAGTCTGGAATTAAATAGAGAAACATAAACGATAGCCCCCAGACTAAGGAAAACATGAAACCACCACAGACCCTCATGCCAGCTTTGCAAAGCCCCCTGGCTTGAGCCGCTAAAAGCCAGAGCCAGCACATAGCCTCCGGGTGACCACGGCGCCCAATCCGGGGCAACCTGAAGCTCGGTAGCAGCTATACGCAGTCCTTCAATAATAAAGCCGGTGACTATTATTACCAGGATTAACAGTAAGGCACCCAGGTCATCCCATTTGCTGTCCAGTCTCTCCGGCTTCTGCCCATACCGCCTGATAATAGCCAGAATTACGCCGACGATAGCCAATATGCCGAAGCCGTCAACTACTACTGAATAGCCCAGGTAGAAGCTACCATGCATGAAATGGAAGAAGTAGTGGCTGATGAAGTCCAGGAAGGCACCGAGGATAAAAACTATCGCGCCGGCAAAAATGAGGAAATGTATCAGTCCGGGGTAAAACTCCCGGGGACGGCAGTCTTTCCTGTCCGCCCCGAAGAACTTGCGGTGTATAATGCCTTCAATAACCGCCAGAACTATGAAATCCCAGGTTCTCTTTCCCAGCCGGTTAAACCTGTTGGCGGGCTGGCCTAACCGCCATCTCCGGTAGTGCCTGTAAATAGCATAGACCAGGATAATAACGGTAATTGCAGCTAGAATGTAAAGTATCTCGCCAAGCTGAATGTTCCAGAATATTTCACGCGTTGGAATAATGCTCTTATTTCTCCTTAGTAGTTGTACAAGGGGCTCGGCTGCGTCTGCCGATTTCGCCATCACGGCGCTACCCTAGCTATTGTACGGTGCTGGTGGTGATAGTGTCAAGCTCTAAGGCCGTTTGGCATTGATAAATCTGTCAGGGTATTGACAAATCTGCCATTTGGTATTATTATTCGCAATTATGATTGGTGAAAGCAATACCGTGAGCCCTAGATATGAGATAGGCCAGAAGGTCATTATCAGACCGGTCAGCGAACAGCCCTTGACGCTCCGCGAAAGCGACATTAGCTCATACGCGGGCCGAACCGGCGCAGTCTCCAATCACTACTGGATAAGTCCACGTAACAGTAAAGTCTTTTATATTTACACGGTGCGGGCAGACACCGACTATAAAGAGATAGTTGTTTACGAGGATGAAATAGAAGCCTGTCTGGACTGAGAGTCTGGAAACAAATCCATAATTACTTGTCGTTGGATGGAGTATGGTAAGACACTGCTCTCTGCCAGGCTTCTTTAATCCTGTCAAATTCCTCCTGGGAAATGGACTTCTGGCTGTAGCGAGCCAGCAGGTAACCCTCGGCAACCTGTTTCAGGTCGCCTTGCTGCCGGGGAAACTTATGCTCCAGTAACCCCAGGTGTTCCAGGGGGGTTTGCGAGGGGATGCGAGCTATTCCCTGCTTGTCTGCCCAGCGCAGGAGATTACGGTAGAGAGCCCGGATAGATATTAATGGCTCTTCCGACTTCTTGGAGCGCTCTTTCCATTTTTGGAAGAGCCATACCAGCCAGAGCCACAGCTTCTTGAGCAACTGCGGGAAGAAGTATAATAGACTTCGGAGCACACCAAAGGAACCCATACGAAGCTGAAATCGGATGGGCTCTGCCGGACGAGCCGTACGCCTGCCTTTACGCCCTCTCAGAGCCAGGAAGGCGATAAAGGCTACTATCACCAGAAAGATAGCAAGGACGACAATCCAGATTACCACGGGGCTTATCACGGTAGCGCCTTCAGCTCCAGATGGGAGCGCAGGCATAGTTGTGGTAGGAGGAGCAGACTGCTCCGCTCGCATACTACAGCTAAAGTCGAAATTGAACTCTCTGGATTGGGTAGCGGCTGCTTTATGCTGGGCTTCCAGCCAGTTCGAAATTATCAGAAGGAAGCTCCTTAGCCAGTCTACGATGGTACGAGCGACACCAGGAGAGAGGAGCATGATCAGGACTATGCCGGGCACCATCACGCTCGCCCCAGCGAGGAACAAGTGACTTAAGTTTGGAGAGCGCAATACGTTCGCTCCGCGGGACAAGGAGCTTGCCCACCGGGCAAGAAACAGAGCCACCGGAGCCAGCAGAAAGAAGAGGAATACCGGAGGCGCGCTGCCGGCCACCTGCGAGAAAATCAGCACAGCCAGAACGCCCATCTGGAGACGGAAGGCGATGGCGGAATAATTCACCTGCTCGCGAGGCACAGTATACCCCAGCAACCAGGTAAGCCCGCAGAGGACCATCCGCAAAACAACGCCCAGAGCATCCGCCTGCCCGATCGCCAGGCTACCGAGCAGCCGCTCTCCTGCCACTATCAGCATTACCAGGATGACCAAAGCTACTTCCAGAGAAAACTGCATTCGTTGCGACATAATTGAGCGAGGAACAAGCCTGACAAGGAGACCCAGAGGATATAGAAGTAAGATGAGGATGAGGGTATATACAGGTCCACTCAGTAGCGACGCCAGGAGATAAAGGTAACTCAGCTCCATTCCCAGAAAGGCAAAATAGAACAGTACGGATGGTCGGGGCGGTCTCATGGGTAGACCTCCCCGCCAAGCGAGGTGATGGTAAGATTCTCCTGTTCCGTGCCAACCCAGAGGAGTGAGTGGCCGTCCTGCTCAAGCTGACAGGTCAGTCCGGTGAGGGCGGGCGTTGCGGTGCGGGTAATAACTACAAGGGTGGCTCCTACAGGGAAGGTAGCCCGAAATTTGTCCATCTGCTGGGAAAGAGGTGCTCGTGACTTAGCAGTGATTCGTGCCAGGGTTTCCAGTATTTGCATCAGGTGGCTCCGCCCGCTAGCTATTGCAATCTGCGTCTCCGGCTCGCTGTTAGTTATCAGCCCCACCGCAAAACCCTGCCGGTCAGCTTCATAAGCCAGAGAGGCCACCGTGCTTACAGCACGCTCGAATTCTTCGTCTTCCTCCGGGAAGCTATGCACATCAAAAATGAGGAGCAGGCTGAGGCTGGTGCTGGACTCGTACTGCCGGGTTTGGAGCTTACTATGAGCAGCGCTGGCTTTCCAGTGAATGCGCTTGAAGGAATCATCATAGTGGTAGTCACGAGCCCCTGCCACCCGACTGATATCTTCGTAGATGCTCCTGGGAGTTGCCTTTTCTCCCAGCAGGGCTCTCATAGGAAAATCCAGCTTACTCAGGGGAAGTATCCGGGGGTACACCAGTAAGCTTTGAAAGTGCGGCAGGACCAGCTCTCTGGGAAAAAGCCCGAACATATCTCCGGAACGCAGCCGAAGCGGCCCCAGCCGGTAATCCCCTCTGGCTTTGGCCTCTACTGTGTGCTTCCAAGTGATAACCTGCCCGCGCGAGAGCGCAGTGACCCAGCGCAACCTTTCCCTGGTATAGCGGCTGGGAGAACTTTTACCCGTAACCAAACGATATGGTAGCTCTATCTCTGTTTCCAACCAAGAGAGAGGTAAACCCTTGTTGACCAATTCAAGGGTAAGCTCTACCTCCTCTCCGGGAAAAGCACGGTCGTGGCTGATGACTATACTTTCCGACAGGCCACGGAGGGCATAACGGCTCCAGAACCGGGTCAGGATAGCCAGTACCAGCACGAATACCGTGCCGGCCAGCAGGGGAACCATCTGCTTAAAAGCCGAAAAGATGAGCACCCCCAGTAAAACCACCAGCACTGACCAGTGGAAGAAGGCTGGATAACCCAGGCTGACGATAGTTCTACCCGGTGCTTTGCTCTTCTGCCGGGACCGGGAGAGTGGAGAGGATATCGGCAATTAGTTCCTCCTTGCTGGTGTTGTGGAGATAGGCTTCCGTGCTCAGGATAAGACGGTGCACCAGCACCGGCACGGCCAACCGCTTGACGTCATCGGGCAGGACGAAATCCCGTCCCTGAATGAGGGCTAAGGCCTGTGAGGCCCGGTAGAGGGACAGGCTGGCTCGAGGGCTACCTCCGAGCGCGATGGAAGGGTTGGTGCGAGTCTTTCCGACAACTTCCAAGATATAGCGCCGTACCGAGGACTCCACATATATTTCCTGAACCTGCCGACTGATTTCCATTAACTCGGCGGCTGAGGTCACTGCGGAAAGTTGCTCAAGAGGGTTAGACCGCTCAAAGCGAAGGAGCATAACATCTTCATCCTCCAGGTCAGGATAGCCCAGCACCAGCTTCAGCAGGAAGCGGTCTAACTGAGCTTCCGGGAGAGGGAAAGTGCCCTGCAGTTCCACCGGATTCTGAGTAGCGATGACCATAAAGGGTTGGGGTAGCGACATCGTGACCCCATCTACGGTTACCTGCCTTTCTTCCATGCACTCCAGCAGGCTGGACTGGGTGCGGGGTGTGGCCCGGTTTATTTCATCCACCAAGATGATATTGGCTATCACCGGACCGGGGCGAAACTCAAACTCGCAGTTCTTCTGGTTATAAAAGTGTATGCCCGTAATATCGGAGGGCAGAAGGTCAGGGGTACACTGAATGCGGCGGAAACTGCAGCCGAGGGAATGAGCCAGGGTCTTGGCCAAGGTAGTCTTACCGATGCCGGGCACATCCTCAATCAGGATATGTCTCTCACAGAGCATGGCTACCAGGGCTAATTCCAGTACCTCTGGCTTAGCCACCATAACACTCTTTACGTTTTCTAAGATACGCTTAACAAATTCCGGAACCATCGTAACCTCCTGTCTGCCTCAAACGGCTAGAGCTCCCTCGCTGGTAGACCTGAATGTAAGGGTACTTTGAGAGCAAATTGTAAATCTATTATAATGTAAAATAGTCATATTGTCATACGAGTATAGTTTAGCGTTTGGCGGAGAAGGTATGGACTTGTTCTGGCTTGGTGGGGAAGGCCCCGAAGATATACCCTCGTGGGTTTATATGTATCTGGTCACCACGCTCGAGGTGCCGGCGGAGAAACTAACTGGCCTCCGCGCAGTGCAGAAGGTGGGCTTTTGGGAAGATAAGCCGGTGACTTTTACCCGCATCTATGACCCCACCACTAGCGAAGAAGCATGGCATGTCAAAGACTTTACTTCTTTAGACAAGCACCCGCATCTTATCCTGTACGAAGGGTACTGGGAGAATGATAGCGACCACGTCTACCTGGAACGCAAGGCAGCACCAAAACCTTAGTCTCAGTGAACCGGATGGACTCTTCCGCAGTGATGACATCTGAGGAAGGAACTCAGCGGAAATCTTAGCCAGATGCATCGTTCGCCCACTTCTAAAGCACTTACGCTATTCGGTGCAATGCCGAAGTAGCCTAGCTGATTTTAGTACCTTGGGGATGTCAGGTCACAAAATGAGTAAATGGGATACAAGGAGACTATCGTGCAGATTTCAATCCACTTCGTTATTTCCTGCGAACAATTCCAAATGTACCTCGCTAATACCATCTTGCCGAAATGTAGATTAGGATGCTGCCAGCAAGTACTGCATTTAGATTTAGAAGGCTTCTTAGAATATTGCAACAAATCGCATCTGCAATAAGATTATCTAATGTGTTATAATTTCGCTATAGTGCTATCGCAAAATTGACAGCAGAAGCAGGTTTATCATGAATCACAAGGAAATTCTGCAACCCCCTAATACTGAATCGAGGTTCTTCTATGGCTATATCGTGGTTATTGCTGCTTCTATTATTTTGTTGGTGAGCTTTGGTGTCTTTAATTCGTTTGGTGTCTTTTTCAAGCCAATGTTAACTGAGTTTGACTGGACAAGATCTGCGACCTCGAGTGCCTTCTCACTGGCTTTTATTTTGCATGGCATCCTGGGCATAATCATGGGTGGGCTTAATGACAGGTTTGGCTCTCGTATTCTAATTACTATCTGTGCAATTCTTATAGCTTTGGGTTATGTGCTTATGTCCCAAATCAGTACTATCGGCCAGCTGTATCTGTTCTACGGCGTGATAATAGGCGTCGGCATGGCGGGTGCTTTCGTACCTATTCTATCAACTGTAGCGAGATGGTTTGTAAAGAGAAGAAGTCTGATGACGGGTATCGCTCTGGCTGGCTTAGGAGCAGGCACATTCATAATGCCACCAATTACTAATTGGCTTATATACACTTACGATTGGCGTATGGCTTTTGTTGTAGTGGGAACCCTAATTTTAGTAGTCATGGTGATAGCGGCTCAGTTTCTTCGGATTAATCCGGATCAAATCAGGCAACTAGCCGACGGCAAAGAACTGAGCAGGCAAGGGTTAGAATTAGTGAGTGATGGATTTACCCTGAGAGAGTCGATCTGCACCAGGCAATTCTGGATAGCTTTTACCATGTTTTTCTGTATAGCATTTTATGTTTTTGTTATCACAGTGCATATTGTGCCCTATGCTACAGATATTGGAATTTCCGCGACAAACGCTGCCAATATACTGGCTACTTTTGGTGGATTTGGTATTGTTGGCAGAGTCGTGTCCGGTTTTGTAGCTGATCGTATTGGAAATAGAAAGGTATTTATCATTGGCTTTGCTTTGATTCTAGCTTCTTCATTCCTGCTAGTGCTAACTACAGCCGAATTATGGGTTCTCTACATTTTTGCTGCGATTTTTGGATTCGCCGCATCTGGTGCTGGTTCGCTAACATCCCCTTTAACCGCAGATCTTTTTGGGATGCGGTCGCACGGTTTGATTTTTGGGATTGTTGACCTTGGCTTTCCAATTGGAGGTGCCTTTGGTCCGATTGTAGCTGCGTATATATTTGATACTATGG
>Ga0180432_10009546_pt1 | contig 11813 bp, 9 predicted proteins | sample SS_ome_10_FD_132414 | JGI IMG/M metagenome (GOLD analysis project Ga0180432, IMG submission 132414) | Hypersaline lake sediment archaeal communities from the Salton Sea, California, USA - SS_1_MS_2 metaG | ecosystem: Environmental > Aquatic > Non-marine Saline and Alkaline > Hypersaline >... | reverse complement strand
TCTTTTGGTGGCATACAGCCAGGAGATTATAAGAAGATGCTCAAGTACCAAAAGGATAGGATCTTTGCCTTTGTCAATGCATTGGGCGATGTCAATGCAGAGTGGGCTGCCAATGCAGCAGGTGCTATAAACTGGGGTTTTCCAACAATTGCAGATACTGATATACCCGAAGTACTCCCTTGGGGTGTGTGCACCTATGAGCATGTTGTGCCAGAGGTGCCCCATGAGCAGATTGCCGCTAAATCTATTGAGGTTCGGGGGCTGAAGGTATCTGTTACAGAGATTGATATACCACTCACCTATGGTCCTGCCTTTGAGGGTGAGAGGGTTCGAAAAGGTGATCTCTATTTGGAGATGGGTGGAAGCGTTTCACAGTGTACTGAACTGGTACGGATTGCTGATATGAATGCCATTGAGGATGGAAAGGTTATTGTTAAAGGCCCTGATGTGGGTGATACCAAGAAAGGCGATAACCTGCCCCTGGGTATCTTTGTTCAGGTAGCAGGCAGGGAGATGGAAGAAGATTTTGAGCCAATCCTTGAACGCCAGATCCATCACCTTATAAATTATGCTCAAGGGATAATGCATATCGGACAGAGGGATATTTCCTGGGTCAGAGTCGGTGAAGCAGCAGTAGAAAAAGGATTTACCTTGAAGGATATTGGAACCATCCTTCATGCCAAGCTACATCAGGATTTTGGCCGAATATTTGATAAGCTCCAGGTCACCCTCATGACCAAACAGAAGGACGTGGATGAGCTAACCAAAACGGCCAGAGAGGTGTATGCAGCGAGGGATGCCAGAATAGAGGGAATGACTGATGAGACAACAGACACGTTTTATTCCTGCACACTCTGCCAGTCCTTTGCCCCGACCCATGTATGCACGATCAGTCCGGAACGTACTGGGCTTTGCGGAGCATACAACTGGATGGACTGCAAGGCATCCTTTGAGATCAATCCCACCGGGCCAAATCAGCCTGTCCCGAAAGGCGAAGTACTTGATAAGAAACTCGGACAGTTTAAGGGTGTGAATGAGTTTGTTAGTAAGGCATCAAGGGGGAATATAGATCACTATAACTTTTACAGCATTGTAAATGACCCGATGACAACCTGCGGGTGCTGTGAGGCTATTGCAGCAATACTTCCCTCGTGTAACGGTGTTATGACGGTTGATAGAGATTATATTGAGATGACACCATGCGGTATGAAATTTTCTACCCTGGCCGGAACAGTTGGTGGCGGATTGTCGACACCCGGCTTTGTAGGTCACTCAAAATATAATATATGCCAAAGAAAATTCATCCTTGGTGATGGAGGACTATTCAGGATGGTATGGATGCCAAAACATCTTAAAGAGGAAATCAAGGAACGGCTTGTGGCAAGGGCAACGGAATTAGGCGATCCGGATTTCTATGATAAGATAGCAGATGAGACAGTAGGTACCACTGAAGAAGAGATCCTTCCATTTCTCCAGGAAAAGAAGCATCCCGCGCTTGAGATGGAGTCTATTCTGTGATAATCAATGTTCGATTGACGATTGGTTATTAAAAATTTGTGGAGTTGAAAAACTAACGAATAGAATAATTAAATAATAAAAGGAGCATGTTATGGCTTTAACAGGTATTCAGATATTTAAGATGCTGCCAAAGACAAATTGCAAGGAATGCGGGCATCCCACCTGCCTTGCCTTTGCAATGGCGCTCGCATCAGGCAAGGCGGAGTTAGCCAGTTGTCCCTATGTGAGTGATGAGGCAAAGGAGCAGCTTGCAGAGGCATCCGCACCTCCAGTGAGACCGATGCAGATCGGGGCGGGTGATCGATCCTTTAAGATCGGTGGGGAAACAGTGCTTTTCAGGCATGAGAAGACATTTGTCAATCAACCTGGAATCGGGGTGCTGGTAACCAGCGACACAGATGAAGGGACAGTGGCAGAAAAGTTGAAGGTGTGGGATACCTTTCAGTTTGAAAGGGTTGGCTTTAACCTGAGACCGGAGCTCGTCGCTATTAAGGATGTTAATGGTGATGCGGGAAAGTTTGCCGCTCTGGCTAAAAAGGTTATTGATGAGAGCGAGTTTTGCCTGGTATTGATGAGTGAAGATGCTGGGGTAATGAAGGCAGGAATAGATGCATGCGCTGACAGAAAGCCGGTGATATATGCAGCTACAAAGGATAATGTGGATGCTATGGGAGCCCTTGCCAAGGAAACGGGTCTTCCATTAGTGGTCAAGGCGGATGATATGGACGGCCTTATGGAGCTCACAAGTAAACTGACTGGTATGGAAGTAAAGGATCTTATCCTGGATTCCAGCTCAAGAACGGTGAGAAGGGCCTTGGAGGACCAAATTTGGCTGCGCCGCGAGGCTATCATGAAAAAGAATAGGGCCCTCGGTTTTCCAACCATTGCATTGCCCTGTGAGATGGCAGACAACCTTGACAAGGAAACCGTAATTGCAGCTATGTTCATATCAAAGTATGCAGGCATTATCATACTGTCTGATTTTACAGGTGAGAGCCTCTTTTCTCTCCTGGTAGAGAGATTAAATATCTATACAGATCCACAGAGGCCGATGACAGTGGAGCAGGGCATCTATGAGATCAATGGCCCGAATGAAAATTCCCCTGTTGTTATCACGACTAATTTTGCTCTTACTTATTTTATTGTGAGTGCAGAGATTGATGCAAGCAGGGTTCCGACGTGGCTTCTGATAATGGATACAGAAGGACTTTCAGTTATGACGGCCTGGGCTGCTGGCAGCTTTGTGGGTGATGCAGTTGGTATATTTGTCAACAAGTGCGGTATACTGGATAAGATTAGCCACAAGAAACTTATCATACCCGGGTATGCTGCTGCTATCAGTGGTGATTTGGAAGAGGAGGTTAAAGATTCTGAGGTACTGGTTGGACCAAGAGAAGCCGCTCAGATTGCAAAGTTCCTCAAGGAGTTCGCTGTTTAAATTTAAAAAGGAGAGAGGGAAATGCTATTAATTGGAGAAAGTTTGAATGTTATCTCTACAAAAATAGGTCACGCCTTTAAAGAGAGAAATCCGCTTCCAATCCAGGAGGAGGCTAAAAAACAGAAGGAACTGGGTATGGACTTTATTGACATCAATTTGGGCCCTGCTCGAAAGGGAGGCCCTGAGTTGATGGAGTGGGTTGTAAAGACTGTTCAGGAGGTAGTTGACGATGTACCATTAGCCCTTGATACATCGAATATCGAGGCCATAGAGGCGGGGCTGGAAGTATGCAAAGGGAGACCTCTTATTAATTCCATTATGTGTAGACCTGCGCGATACGAAGCGATGCTTCCTATCTGTGCCAAGTATAACGCACGTATGATTGCGCTCCTTTGGGGCCCTCATGGTATGCCCAGAGATGAGCATGAAAGGGCTGAATTGGCAGTAGAGTTGGTGTATGCAGCCAATGAGGCAGGTGTTGCAAATGAGGATATCTTTGTAGACGGAATCGTTACCCCTGTCAATGTTCAACAAGACCAGGTGTATTCCCTGCTTCAGTTTATGCCAATGGTTCAGGATCTGGGAGAAGGACTGAGATCTACGTGTGGGTTAAGCAATGTATCGAATGGTTCCCCTGATCATCTGCGGCCTATACTCAATCGAACCTACATGGTTATGCTGGAGAAGTGTGGTATGTATTCAGCTATTGCTGATGCGTATGATAAAGATTTAGTAGATATAGCAAAGGGGAAACGACCAGACGTAGTTGAGATTATTGGAAAGGTTATGGATGAAGAGGCTGTTGACATGTCCTCTCTATCAAAGGAGTTACAGGATTATGTAAAAACAGCACGTATTCTTCTTAAAAAAGCCCTTTATTCCGACTCATGGCTTGAATTGTAGGCCTTCTTTTATTGTGTATAGATGAAGCTTTTGAGATTGTATTGATCCTTGAGAAGTTCAATGTCTTTAGAGATGCCCCGCCGTATTACGGTGGGGCATTTTATTTAATCAAAAGAATTCCTCGATGCTCTGCATCGGGGTTAATAAGATAAAAATTCATTTTGATACCTCGCAGCTCTGCTGCGGGGTAGTTCATTCTAAAGCGCTAACACAGACAATACGTATCACTACGTTTACTTGAGTGGGTTAACAAGCCTACGAAATCTAAAACATTTATAGCCTATTTTCTATAATCAATAATCTACTGAGGGGAAAAGCTTCCTATCTGTATGAGGTAAGAATAGTGCCGCAACATACTCATCCATAAAAGGAAGATAGGTAGATAGTTCGATATTGGTCATCATGCTTGCTATCTTGACTGTTCGCTCAAATGCATGGGTAGAAAGGAGGGCCATGCGGGCTCCTATTAGTGAGCTATTGCCAACAAATTTAATTTTTTTTGGGTCAATATCTGGTAAGAGTCCTATTGCAATAGCCTTGGTAATATCTAGATAATTTCCAAAACCGCCAGCTACATAAAATGTTTCTATATCATTAAAGCTCAAGCCCACATAGTCTATAAGGGATTTAATAGCTGCAAATACGGCACCTTTTGATCGAATAAGATTACTGATGTCAGACTCCTTAATGGTCAGATCCTTTCCTGTTTCTGTTTCTTTTGAAGAAGCCACTATGAATGCTATTTCGTCGTCTTTTTCAACTATCCTTTCATCATGGCTGCCCAGATTAAACTTTCCCTCCTGATCAATTATTTTATTTCTGACCAGCTCATAGATACTGTCAATCAGCCCAGATCCACATATACCCCGTGGTTTGGCCTTTCCAATGGTATGATAAATAACTCTACCATCATTTACCTCTACCCTTTCGATAGCTCCACGGGTAGCCCTCATTCCGCAACTAATTCCACCACCTTCAAAGGCAGGGCCAGCGGAGGCGGAACAACACACCATCCAATCATTATTGCCAATGGCAATCTCTCCATTGGTGCCCACATCGATCAAGGCCTTTACCTCTGGCTTATCTGCTATGCCACAGGCCAGAACCCCGGCAACGATATCACCGCCCACATAGCTGGCCACATCAGCCACCGTCTCGAATATCCCTTCAGGATTTATGTGTATATTTAATTCAGCGGCCCGTATCTGGGGAAAGATGTGTGCTGTGGGAACATAGGGATCCAATCGGATAGAGCAAGGAATAAGCCCCAAAAGCAGATGGCTCATGGTGGTATTCCCGGCAGCTACAATGGCTGTAATCTGCTTAATATCTATCCCGTTTTCTTTCGTCAAGGTCTTTAACATATTATTAATATTTTTTACCACTGCCTCATGAAGTGGATTAAGACCCTTTTCCTTGCTACATGCAAAGACCATTCGTGATATTACGTCTTCACCATAGTGGGATTGAAGGTTATGGCTCCCTGCCACTCCAAGCACGTTGCCTGATTTCAAATTAACCAATTGAGCAACAACCGTGGTTGTTCCCACATCAAGGGCTAATCCGTAATTCTGATCACTGGTATCTTCAGGCTCTATCTGTAATATTCGCCAGAGATCACCATGACTTGCTATTGTGGCCGTAACTTTCCAGTTGTTATTGCGTAATTTGTTGGCCAGACCCTGAAGGCAGCGTAATGATATCTCAAAAGATTGGTACTCTGTCTTCCTTTTCAGTTCTCTCATAATGCGGTCAATGTCAGCTATATTATCTTCGCCAGAGGGCTCTTTGAGTTCCAGATATATCTTTTGGACCAGCGGCTCAAAAAGAGAAAGCGGGTCAGAGGGAAGCTTAGCAACAAAGAGCTTTTCTGGTTGACTGTATTCAACCATAGCCCCTTGTACCATAATTTGTTCTTCTTCCAGACGGGATTCAGGTGGAATGACTACCTCCATGTCACTGGTAACCGTTGTCTGGCAAGCTAGGACAAAGCCTTCGTTGAGCTCCTCTTTGGATAAAAAGCCGATGGAATGCTTGTCTGCCAAAACCTTACCATCGGTAACCTGAACTCGGCATTTGCCGCAGACACCTTTTCCTCCACAAAGGGAGTTAATATATGCGCCAGCCTTTTCCGCTGCCTGCATCAAAGTAATCCCTTCTTCAACCTCAACCTCTTTTCCATCAGGTAGAAACGTAACGTTATACATACTCATAAATCATCTCCTCTATTTTACACTATTCTTTCTTTTCACCAGTAGCTGCTTTATCAAAACGGTAGTGTTTTTCACTCTTTTTACACAGCTCCCATATCATACATGATGATCTGGATTTACAATACCTGCATGGATCTGTGCATGCCTCACAATTATCAAGACATTCCTGACAGTATCCTACTCCCATCTTCTGGCATATTACCCTGGCTTCCCTGCCGGGATGATAACGATACTGCATGTTTGACTCTGTTTAAAGTATATATTAGCCCAGAGCAGGTTTAATTGATGAAACACGCAAATCTGTGTTTGCTATGGCATTTCGGGTCAATTTAGCAGAGGTTGGCGTGATACTAAGAGACCTGTAGCCCAGACTGAGCAAAAGAGGGACAATTTCTGGATTCGAAGCTACCTCACCACAGATTGTCACATTCTCTTCCTTTCCCCGTTCAGTGGCTCTCTCTATGATGAATTCCAGCAACCAAAGAAATGCCTTATTCTCAAAATTTTCGTACATGAGAACAGCATCGTTATCTCGATCAGCTGCCACGAAGTACTGGAGCAGATCGTTTGTCCCAATGTTAATAAAATCTACCTCTGCCAAGATATCGCCGATACTTATTGCTGCTGCAGGTATCTCAATCATGGCACCGATTTGAACTTCTTCATAGAACGGCTCATCTTCGGCACGCAGTTCCTTTTTAACACTTTCCATGAGACGTTTCACCTCTCTCATGTCATCCACAGTGGTAATCATCGGGAATAATATGCCAACTGGGAATCCAACAGCGGCACGAAGAATGGCGCGTAATTGAGTCTGAAGTTCATTGGGGCGCTGCAAGAGGTGTCTGCGTATCCCGCGAACCCCCATTGCAGGATTCTGTCCAGTACAGTACTGAAATTCAGCAATTTGTTTATCCCCGCCGATATCAAAGGTACGGATCACCACCTGTCTCCCATTAGCGGCAGTAAAAACGCGACGATAAATGTCATATTGTGCCTGCTCTGTTGGAAAGCTTTCCGTTTCCAGGACAAAGAACTCTGTTCGAAATAATCCAACCCCTTCAAGGCGATTTCGCAGTACAAGGTGGATTTCATCTGGATTATTAATATTTGCCATTAGATGAACGTCGATACCATCCTTAGTGCGTGCAACAATCGGAGGTGAAGGAGGCACTTCTTCAGGGACCTCCAACTCCTGTTTCAAGGTGATATATTGTTGAACTGTTTCGGGTTCCGGTCGAATGATAACGATGCCATTGACTGCGTCCACAATTACCAAATCCCCGTCTAAAACAGACTCTCTGAGGCCTCTCAGACTACCTATTGCTGGGATTCCAAAACCTTTGAGAAGGATTGCTGCATGGGATGAGAGGGCAGCGCTCTCAGTGGCAAATGCAGCAGAGTGGAAGCGACGAGCCTCCATTACTGAAGATGGGAAAAGATTGTCGGAGATACATACTTCAGGTTCCCCATTCTGGCATAAAGCTTTTTTATAGGTTTCCGGGGTTGGAGAGAGGGCATCTACAATGCTTGCAACTAAATCACGAATGTCTTCCGCACGGGACATAAGATATGGACTCCTGCTTGCCTCCAATCCTCGAATGATTTTTTCACCTTCCACTTCAAGTGCCCATGCTGCATTCTTGTATTCGGTTGAAATCCTGGAAAGCACTGCCTCATGGAACTGCTCGTCTGTCAGCATTGCTTCGTGGGTTTTTAAAATGAGTGAGGAACTCAGAGAGGAACCGGCATGTGCTTCTTCAATGTGTTCGTGGAGATGATCACTAACAGTTTTTACCGCCTCATTATAGCGTTTTTTCTCTGATTGCAACTGACTCGCAGAAATTTCTTTTCTTGGAATAATAAATACACGATCGATAACCCGCACCTGGCCAATCCCTATGCCCGGGCAGATCGTAGTGCCTTTCAGCCTGATCTCATGATCAGTTTCAAAAAGAGTTTTTTTCGTGTAATCCTTTTTCATCCATTTTCATCGACTATTTTTACATTTGAAATCACCTGATGTTAGAGAGGAATTGAAAGAAGATGCTATGTGTTTTTTCTCCTTCATTCTCATTTACGAAGTGATCCAAGCGCCTCTATTGTTTTCTCTGCAACTATCTTTTCCTTGTTGAAATGTTTTATCATGCGATTAAGACATTTCTGCCCTTCTTCATCACCCCCAAGATGTTTTTCGCAGGCATCCATAAAATACTTAGTTTCTTTAATATTCGATTTCACTTCATCTGATATTTTTTCACTATCGTGTCTCACTGCTTCCTGATCGCATACATCATGGCATCTGCCACAGTGGATACAATCATTCATATATATTTCTGCCACTTCATCTTCCATCACTATTGCATCGACAGGACATTCTTCAACGCATATTCCACATCCAATGCACATACCCTTATCTACCCACGGCATAGTTATTCCCTCCTTTTGAGTGTAAAAAGGTGTTATAGAAAATACCAATCCTACTCTTGCAATTGGTGGAGCTGATCAAGTAATTTTTTCTTAAGTCTATCGAGGGTAATCTCGTGAGGTATAATCGGGATAGCCATCCAGTCAGAGTATTCAAGAATTTCCTCTGTATGTTCCTCTATATAGCGATCAAAGAAACCTATACCATCAAGGACAACTGCCCCTCCAGTATGCTTTGGAAAGTTTTCGTTTGCCAGTCCTATGTCCCAGTCTTTAAATACATGCTTTCTATATAATATCCATCCCGGTGTCATCCACCATATCTTTTCGCCATCGGCTATCTCTTCCCTTTCATCTTTGCCCGCCAGCATCTCGACACAATGAGATGCCTGAATTCTTACGATCCCTTCGCCCTGTTCTTTGATAATGGTATCTATTGTCCTGAAAAGGTCATTGGAATTGACATAACAAAACTGTCCTCCGTATATAACGATGATCTTATTAGAGTATTCTCGGGCCTTCTTGATTCTATCTATGAGCTGTGTTTCTAATTCTCTCGGTATCTCATGAAGCCCGGGAGTGGTGAAAAGAATTTTTTTTGCATCTAAGAATCCCTCCTTTTTCAGGTAGTTTATCTCAGGACTTAAGGTACCACATGAGACGATGACGCTGTCTTTGAAAGAGTTGTCTGTTTTCATTTTTTCTCCAATCATTTTTAGAAATTACATTGATAGAATGTATTCAAAGTGGCTATGAATGGCATCTATTGCCTTATTCATTTCCTTGATGTATGAGAATATCTCATATACAGATTTATTTCTCACCGGACTCACTCTTCTTTTTTTTTCTTTCTTCTCGCTGTTTTTCTATCTCGAAGCCCAAGATGAGGCCTTCCACTTTACTTGGGGCCATATGCCCATGGACCGTCTCATCGATAATCGCCACGGGGGCCAAAGCGCAGCACCCTACACAGGCAACCCTGTCGATGCTAAACTCCCTGTCTTTTGTTGTTTCTCCCGCATTAATCTCGAGCTTACGCTCAAAGTTCTCCAAAATGATATCACCGCCCCTCACATGACATGCTGTTCCAAGGCATACCTTGATTTGGTGTTTTCCTGGGGGATGAAATCTGAACTGGTTGTAGAAGGTAGCTACGCCATATACCTCACAGGTAGAAATCTTTAGATGTGCTGCTACCATCTCCATTGCAGGGCGATTAAGGTAGTGATGCTTTCCTTGAATCTCCTGCAAAATGGGAATCAGGTAACTTCTCTCGTGAGAAAGGTCCCTTAGCATGGAGTGTATATCTTCAACCATAGCCTTATCTTCTGTGTTGACTGAATTGTCCATTTAATTAGTAATATTTTTCCTCCCTACATTAGTATAGACGGATTAAGCTCATAAATAGGTGATCGTGCACTAACTACATCTGGAATAGAACCCAGCTTGGGGCTTATAATACCAGCCGCCTTAAACTCTGCTATCAGGCCATCAGCCTTGTTATTGAGACCAAATTGGAGACATATTTCCTTTATTTGATTACCGGTAATTCTATGGTCAATTGCCATCTCAACCATGCTCCTTACTAATCTGGTAATCTTTTCCCAGTCTGGTTCTCCAAATTTCTTGAAAAGCTCAATTATACTCTTTTCAATATCCCATTTTCCTGTGACAAGGGCATTTTTTACTAGATATTGTATCAGATTTGGGATTTCATAAATTTCTCCATCCCTCAGTACTAGCATTCGATCTTCCCAGCCAGCACTCTTGGCTGTCCTCACTGGTAGAAGCAATCTCCATTTGTCAGCTAGAAGAAGAACATCCTCTGGATCATCCATGATGATTTTTCTTATTTCCTGGTATGAAACTGTGCCATTTACAGACGCATACGCAAGTACCTGAGATAGTTTGCTCATGATCTTGCCAGCACCTATAATATTATTCAAGGCCTTTTCTAGTCGATTGTATTCACGATGACTCGGTTGCCCATTCTCCATCAACTCACTGTATCCTTTCGTCTCCCATGACTTTAGAGGACACTGTATGGGTTACTACCGTGTCATTGGTGTCCCGCATTTGGGGCACTTAATTTCGTAACAGGGTGAACCGACTTGGTGAGTAGCTCGATAACCACAATTGGGGCAGATGCATTCTCCACCAGCTCCGAGTCCACTACCGCCACTCATTCTGCCACGACCTCCGCCTCGCCCACGTCCTCTTCCAGTTCCTGGACCTCTTCCAGCTGGTCCTGTGCCATCTCCTCTTGGCATACTAATCGCCTCCTTTCTTAATTGTCTTGTAACTACAATCTAATGATTTTTTCTAGTGCCATATCCCCACTAAATAGAAAACCAATCCTATGATTAGTCCAACAGAAAAATTTATAATTTTTACAGAAATAAAATCTCTCTTTGACTCAGCCAGCAAAGGAAGCATGCCATGGCCATCCTGAACAACAGAGCTCGCCAAAAGAATGCCAAAAGGAATTGATCCCTGTGAAAAAAGGGTCACAAATATCATATGCGGGCCAGATTCCGGAATAAGCCCTACAAGGCATGCAACCAACATAACAGTAAGATAATTTGCCTTAATCCAGGCCTCAAGGTCCAAGTAATCTATTAAAAAATGCATTAATAGCAAGGCGCCAAATGTCCACAGAAACACCCTTGGAATATGAACCTTTACAATATGCTCCCAGAGATGTTTTTCAAGAAAATGCTCAGGGACAGTAGAGACAATAAAAAGGGCTAACAAGGAACCTATAAGGAATGTTATCTTTATCCAGTTCCATTCTAACGGACCTAATTGATTAAATGTTAATCCAGCAATGAATAATGCCAAAACAATCATCAATAATCCGCGTTGAAGGGTAAAATTCTTTAATTGGTGTATGATCTCAGCCCTTGGAAAACACACACATTCGTCCTCATCATGAAACTCCAGTTCGCGACCCAACTTTTTTATCATGAGAGATCCTGGTTTAAATAGGATATCTGTCACAAAGCCAGCAGCAATACCTATGAGAAATAGAATAAGGATTAAAAGAAATGTTTTTCCTGGAAACATTGAAAGCATCACATAGGTCTCATCTCCGCTCGTTGCAATCATCACAGTCACTAATGCGCCAAAACTCACTACATTGTGGGTATAGAGGGCAACAACCGTGAATGCGCCAAGACAGCCAGGTGTGGCGCCAAGAAATGCAGATAGCAAATACTGCATCCATATTGATTTCTGCAATGAATTCTGCCAGCTTCCCTTGGTTTGAATATTGAGATACTCGATAATGAGCATCATCACAAAGACAAAGCTGG
>Ga0180432_10009545_pt1 | contig 11814 bp, 22 predicted proteins | sample SS_ome_10_FD_132414 | JGI IMG/M metagenome (GOLD analysis project Ga0180432, IMG submission 132414) | Hypersaline lake sediment archaeal communities from the Salton Sea, California, USA - SS_1_MS_2 metaG | ecosystem: Environmental > Aquatic > Non-marine Saline and Alkaline > Hypersaline >... | reverse complement strand
TTGAAAGTCTCTAATAAAGACATTCATAATTCTCCTTCCTTCTATAATGTAAAAGAGATGTAACATTATAGATGTATATATTATTTTGACAACAATAATTTATTTGAAATCGTCTTTTTTCATTGTCAAAAAAACTTCCTTCATAAAATCTATAGGAAAATTTACTATATTTTCATTAAGATTTAACAAAATATGTTTCCAAAAATCACCTTGATTTAAAACTACATATTCATCAATATTATTATCTTTAATATATTGTTTTCCTGCTTTAAATTTTAATTTATTTTTATCATCTTCCATAAGTTTTTTTGGTTTAATTTCTACTAATGAAGTTTTTCCATTTATAAATGTTACTAAATTGATTTGTAGAAGGTCTTGGTATCTCGTACTCTTCTAATAATTCATTAGAAGAATTTAAGAATTTAGATTTATCTTTTGAAACAATAGCCACTATTTAATGCCGTATTTAGATAAATCCATTTTATCAGTAAGTTTATTAAGATCGTCCATAAATGAATTAGCTACATCTGAGTCATTAAAACTTAAACCACGCATAAGTTGAACAGCTTTACCTTGTTCTTTATTACTTCCACCCCAATCAGTTTTAATAATTTCTTTAATAGCTTTTTTAGCTTTTTCTTCTTCTGTTTGCTCTGTTACTCTTTTCTTTGGAGCACTTTCAAATTGATAAATATCATCCTCAAATTCAGAAACATTATCAATTTCAGGACTATCAAAGATAGAAGAAGGGATATTAATATCAGGTTCAGAAATAGTATCTACATCATCAAAGTCTTTTTCTATTTCATATTCTTGATAGAATTCATCTTCAAAATCTTCATTAACTTCTTTTCTTTCTTGATCAAACAAACTTTTGTATCTTTCTCTTTTCATTTTATTTTCTCTCCTATTATATGTTATCACACATTTAATTTTCTTGTTGCTTTTGCTTTTTTAATAGCTTTTTTCTGACCAGTGATATCACGTTTTTTAGTTTTAACTGCTTTTTTAGCCCTCATTTTTCGTTGTGTTTTTGATAAATGGGTTTTTTGTTTTGCTTTCGAAGATAAATCTTTATCTTTTTTTGCTTTCTTCTCCCATCCAACAATAACCTTCCCTTTAACTTTCTTTTTAACTTTTTTTATCTCATAACCAGCTTCAGGTTTTGGCTTCTCTGTTGAAAAACTTGCTTCGCTTATTAATGAAACATAAGGTTCTATTTCAATTGGTTTATATCTTTTCATTTTAATTTCCATTTTCATCCTGAAAGAAATTCATATTCTCTAATAATTTCTTTCGATAATAATTTTCTTTTATTCGGATTATTAGAATAAGATATTAACATTCGTCTTAAACCATCCCATTCATCATTATTTATCATATCATATTTTCTATTCAAAGCTTCTAATCCTGATGTATAAATATCTTTATCAAAATCTTTTCTCATTATCATAGAAATAAAATTATCAATTACCGAATTAACATCTTCATTAAATATACTTTCATATCTTTTCATAATCTTAGTCTCTCTTTAATTCAGGATATTTTTTATAAACAGCACTTCTTACTTTTTTCTTTTCTTCCGCATTTCCATATTGAGTAACTCTTGCAAGAGCATTTCGAGCATGAGCAATATCATGTATTGGATATTTTCTTTCTCCATCAGCAGTGATAATAGCAAAAGCAGTATCAGGAAGAGCTTTTCTTTGCTTGTATGTTAATGTTTTTTCCTCATACTTAAAATATTTAGCTTCTTTATAAAAACTTAAAGCATTATCTAATTTTTTTAATTTTTTTTCTTCAGGTTGAGTTTTTACATATAGTATAAAAGAATATGTAAATATAATAGCATTTTTTCTACCTATCATAAATACATATTTTTCTTTATCTACTTTACTTATATTTATTTCAGTATTAACATCTTTAACAAAATCATCTACACTTCTTATTAAACTATTTTCTATATTAGAAACACCTTTTGTTGTCATAGGTGGAGCAGACATAGGATATAAAATAGAAATTTCCATGTTTTTAATTCCTAATTTTGTAATAACTTTCGAACCAGTAGGAATATGTCTTACGACATTGGCATATTCTGTTTCTTCTTTAAATATTTGTTCATATCTTTTCATTTTATTATCCTATAATTTTTTAAGAAATTTTTCTATTTGAGCTTGTAATTTTATAGCTTCATTATTTAAATATTTTAAATTATCATCATAGCTAACATATCCTAAATAAGTTAAAGCATCTTGTAATCTATCCACTATTTGTTTTTTAGTTTGTGTATTAATATCTTCTTTAAATATTTGTTCATATCTTATCATTTTTCTCTATACCATTGTCTTGTTAATTCGTTAATAAAGTCATTCATTTTATTAACCTCTTTGGAATAAATCTGTAACTTCTTGCTCTCCCTCTATTTGAGTTTCTAATTCTTCATTATCAACTTCTTCTAAGAGAAATTGAAATTCACCAATATGTAACTTTTCTTCTTTAGCTATATCTAATAAAACTTCTTTAAGTTTAAAATTATCAGTTATACCTGCTAATCTATTATAAAGAGTTATGGCACTTTGTTCTGCTGAAATTGCAATTCTTAATATATCTGAATCAGAAGTTTCATCAGTATCTAGTTCTGTAGTTGAAGATAAAATAGATTCTTTTATAAAATTCCCATTAGACCAATTGCTACAAATTTTTCCAAGTTCTCTCAAAAATCCTTTAGCTTCTTTATTACCTTCATTAGCTGACCGTACAAGAGAACCAATTATAGACCCAAGAGCTTTACGTTGATCTATATTTCCAAAATCTTCATTAACAAGTCTTTCTATTTGAGATTTAACTTTTTCAGCCTTTTCTTCAGGAGTCATTTTTTGAAAGGCTTCTGTAATTGGTTTATATCTTTTCATTATAAATTTTCTCCTTCCCATTCTTCATAAAAGTTTCCCCATGAAGTAAGTAAGAATTCACCTGTATCACTATCGTGAACTATTGTGCCTTTATATGTATCTCCCATGTTTACATAAGTAGCTATAATATTGAAATAATATCTATCAACATAAGCATCTTCATGAGTAATAGCTTCAACTCCATAACCCCCTACAAGTTTATTAATCTCATCTAATACAAAATTTTCTTTTCCATAAGATAAACTTTTTTTGGTTAAATCGGATATTTGTTTTGCGGTATCCATATCCACATTAAAAACTTTTGCAATATCTCTTGGAGATATTTGAGATTCTCTAAGTGAACCTTCAACTTTCTTTTTCTTTTTCTGCTTATTACCATTACTATCTATATATTCTGTTGCATCATCATAAACAACTTTCTTTTTTTTACCGTCTTTTCCTTTTGGATAAGCAGTCTTATGTTGTTCTTCAAATATTGATTGATATCTTTCCATTTTAATTACCTTATATATTTTCTTAATTCTTTTAAATATAATTCACTTGCTTCATGTTTAATAAGATTCCAAACTTTTTTATCTTTAGCATATAAAGCAACTGTTTCAAAGTCACCTTCGTTTTCACCCATTACCCAATTAGCACCCCAACCTACAATAGCTTCAGCAATGTCTCTATAATCATTTGGAGAAATATCTTCATCCATTAAAAAATCTTCAAATCCATAATTTGATTGTTCTTTAAATAAACTTTTATACCTTTCCATTACAATTTACCTCATTTTAAAACATCATAAACTTGCTTAACTACTGCATCAGGATTCTCTTTTATTGCTCTGTCAGTATTTAAACCAGAGAAAGCTACAATATTACTATACTTTGAAAAATAATTTTCCGCATTTTCAAAAGTAGAATAACCATAATTATCTACTGAAAAAACTGTATAATCAGTAATACTTTCAAAATATTCTTTAGCCAAATCTGCATTACTTTCTTTTTTAAATCCTAAAAGATACATATTTTTATTTTTAGAAATATCTAATGATATACCTAAAACATGATATTTCTTATCGTAATAATCACCAGCACCTTCAAATATTGATTTATATCTTTCCATACTTTACTTCTTAATTACTCCACTAAACTATTTATCGCTTCATCTCTATCACTTCTATCAGATAAAGAATTAAAATAATCTTCAAATTCTTGAGCAATTCCTTTTCCTTTTACCTGATAAATTTCATAATACTCTACATCTGAATCTTGTTGTGAATCTGCTATTAAATAACTTCTATCAGTAAATGTTACAATTACTGTAATTAATCCGTGAAGCATTTCTATAGCTATTTGACTAGGGCTATGTTTTCCAGTATCAAAATAAATATTATCTCCATAACCACCTCGTATATCTCCCATACTAGTATGAACATTTAATAATAAAATATGATTTCCTGAACTATCTTGATATCCTCTCATATTTACATCTACACCAAGATAACTCCAATTATATGTATTATCTGCAAATATTTCTTCTAAATCAGGATGTTCAATATGCATATAATCAATATCAATACCAGGATATCTATTTATCAATTCACGTTCACTTAGATCAGATGCTTTTTGCAGTTCTTTTTCAAATTGAATTTTTGCTTTTTTCCAATTAGTTAAATCAAGTGAAATACCTAATTCGCTTAACATCATTTCTTTTGATGATTTTTTAACATTATCAATAAAATATTGAAGTTGTTCGTCATTTCTACTGTATTCCTTAAATCTTTTTTTATATCTTTTCATTATTTTATTCCTTTAATTTTTTAATAATTCTATAGCTTTATTTTTTGCTTTATTTTTATTTTTATATAAACCTATAATATCTTGAGGATTTAATCCTCCTTTTATTTGTAGATACATATCAAAAATATCAGCTTCAAATAAAATATCTTCTAATTCAGAAAATTCTGTTGATTTAATAACTACCCAAAATTTACCTATTTCGTCCTCACCTTTAAATTTTAAATTTAATTTTCCTGTAAGTTGTTCTTCAAATATTGAATTATATCTTTCCATTATTATCTTATCTCTTAATAAGGAATATATGCATAGCCTTTACCATCTAACCAATACCCTTCAAAAGCTATATGACTGTACGGATAACTTTTCTTTATAAAAGTCCATCCCATCTTATTAGCAAAGTCTCGGACTTCACGGACATGGCTAAATGCTTTATAGGGTCTACCCTGTTGCCAGTTATCATCATAGTCATCTCTTAAATCTTGAACAGGAATTCTATTTATTGAAATGACTTCACTTTCAAATAATGATTTATATCTATCCATTTTAAAACTCCCCAACTATCTTTCTTATTTTATCAGTTAATTCTTTTTTAAATGTTTTAGAATTAGGGTCAATTTTTATAGCACCGTTATTCTTAGCAATCCACTCGTTTCCTTTTCCACTTCTATGATAAGGAGCTTCCCAATTTATTACTCCATAAACATAAACCGAATCTGCCTCATCAGCAAAATTACCTTGTGTATTTCCTTTTTCATAATAAAAAACACCCAACTCAAACATAATAGAAGAGTCATCACCACTCATATATTCCATTTCTATTTCAGATAATTCTTCTGCTTTTTCTCCATAGTCAGCCTTATAAAGATCGTGATAATTTATTTTATCTTCACCTAATTCTTCTACTAAATCAGGATTATCTTTCATAAATTTTTCTTTAGCCCATTCATAAGCATTATTAGCAAACTGATCTATTATTTTAACCGCTTCTTTGGGTTTTGGATAATAACCACTTCCTGTTATATCTGATATATCTGTAAATCCTGTTACGGTAAAACCACCGTCTGTATAAGGTATAAATCCAGGTCTGCTTTCATGTTCTACTTCTTTTAATGCATCATCTACATCATAAGGATATAAATCTCCTTCATACATATCTTCATAATAGTGAAGAAGAACTTTTTTAATTATTTCTTCTATTTCAAATCGAGTTGAAACTTTTTTTCTTTCATCAAGTTTTGATTCAGAAGCTTTTTGGTATTCATCAAATAACGATTTATATCTTTCCATTATCTACCTCTTATTTTAACCATTGCTGATAAACATAGTCATAAGAAACTCCCATTATTTCAGCTAATTTTTCAAAAATTCGTTCTCTGACAACAGAATCATCTACACCTAATAGTTTATAAATATCTTTATAACTGTCTAATGCTCTAAAAACATCATCAAATGTAATCCTGCTATTTATTTCTTTTCCGAGAGTATCTGTTGGATATTCCATCATATACCAACTTTTAACTTTCGTATTTTGATTTGCTTGTACTTCTTTTAATCTTTTATATCTTTTCATTTTAATTATTTAATCTCCCTGATATTTTATCAAGAATGGAAGCGTCTTTTTCCCAAGAACGTGCTAAAGATTCATCTTGCCAATTACTCCGTAAATGATCTGCTTTTTCATAACAAATTTCTGATAAAAGATCAATAACATTAGATAGCCCTTGACTATCTACAATATCTTCTAATTCGTACATTTCTTTTGTTTCTATAAATTTACTTTTATATTTTTTCATAAACAACCTCTTTATTATTAGTATAAGTTACTATTATATCTTAACTCTAATACCTATTTTTAATTTTCTCATAACTTTTCCAGCCCATCGAGTAGGAAAGTGTTTTATATATTGTAATCCCATGTTAAAAAATCTATATGAAAGGTCTTCATTTTTAATATTAAATTGACCTGTTTCTACAAGTTCTGTTAATACTTTTGCAACTTCATCTACTTGTTGTTTACTTACTCCATAAATTGAAGGGTCGCATGTTTCTTTTATTTTATCAACAATATCTTCTTTTGTCATAAAAATTGGATTTGTATAACATCGAGTTCTTAAAGCTTGATCTTTAATTCCTTCTTTTATATTTGTTACAACAATAATATTAGAATTAAATCTAAAAGCATTGGTTAAATTACCTTCTTCATCATAGTGGTCAGGTTCTATTTCTTTTAATTCTCCTGTTGCTTTAGGTAAATAAACTAAACGATAACCATATTTATCTTGTAATCCACCATCTAATGCTGATTTCAGAATATTAGCTGAATTTTTATTTGTAATAATAGTATCAGCATCATCAAACCATATAGCATCTTTATCTCTATGATCGTAAAGAATTTTAACAAGCCGAGCTACGTTTGGTGCTCCTCTTTCCATATGAATATTATATTTATTCATTTGTTGAGAATAAAAAAACGATTTTCCAGTTCCACCGTTTCCATAAACAATTTGTCCATAATTCGGAACTTCTCTGTCAGACATTAATAAATAAAAATCATCTTCCATATCTTCAAAAGCATCGTGCCAATCCGAAGCTACCCTAAAAGGTTCTTGAAATTTCTTAACTTCAGGTTTTTGTTCTGGAAGAATCATAAAAGTTTCACTTGAAGCCTGTTTCTTTTTATATGTTGCTCTAACATGTGGATTTGTCATTCCCATATCTTTTAAATATTCTTTTACAAATTTCATGAAAGTAGTTGTTGAGGGAACTTTTACTCCTTCAAAATCTATATCATCACTTTGTAAAAACATTTTATAGAGATTAGAAAATTTTTCTTTTTGAATTAGTTGTTCTCTTTCTTCTTTATATCCAGGACTTATTATCCATTGCTTAACAATATCTCCGCTTTTAGATTTTCGTCTTGCTTCATATAAACTTAATACTTTTTCATCTTCTTTTTTTTCATCAGATTCTTCCAATGTTCCTTGTACTAAATCAGTAATTGTATTTATAATTTGTACAATGTTTGTTTCTTCATCAAATACTATAGTTTCAGATGGGTCAACAGCATCTCTTTTAAATATATCAACTGAATAAATATAATCCGAATTTTTTAAGAGAAAATTTATTCTTAATTCTCTTTCGTCAGGAAGAAAAGCCAAAAATGATCTGAATTTACCAAGACTGTTTTGATAACCTGTGGGAATATCAGCATCTAATTTTGCACCAATTCTTTTATTCAGTAAACTACCCAAAAGTTTCATAACTTTTTGATTAGTTCCAGCCTTAAATGCTTCAAAAAGTGGTTGATATTTTTCAAACTCAATTTGTTTATATCTTTCCATTTCATTCCTCTTTTTATAAAGTATTTTTTACCGCATTTATAAAATTACGAAATTCTTTTCCATTTAAATCAGCTATTCTAGTAGATTCAATAATAATGAAAGCTACAGCACTTCCAATATCTGATATTTCATAATCTATTTCTTTATCCATTAAAAGTTCATCTATATATGAACTAATATTATTTATTGCTAATTGTTTATAATCACGACTTTCATTTAATTTTCTTTCATATCTTTTCATTTTATTTACCCCTTATTTTAAAATTTAATAACTTTAACAATAGTTCCATCTTTACTTATTATAGCTTCCCCTGTATATCCTCTATATAATTTCTTTGCTTGTTTAATAAATTCCTTTGCTTGTATTGTAGCGTCTGTAATATTATCTGTCATACCTTCCCATTCAGGATATTCATCAGAAGGTAAACCATCTATAGTTATATCTACATGTATTAACTGTTCTTTTAAACTTTTATATCTTTTCATTTAACCCCTAATACATAAGCAAGACTTAAACCTGAATCTTTAACTGCTTGATGTAAAGCATCCATAAAATCAGAATTTAAATCTAACCATTTAGTTTCTCCACTATCACTAATTATTTTTACTCTCCATCCTTGTACAGGGTCAGAACCTTGAAACATATTTAGAAGTTCCTGATAATAATATTTATATTTACTCCCTTCTTTTATTTCTTTCTTTTCTTTAAATTTTGATTTTGATTTATATCTTTTCATAACAATACACCTATTTTAATAATTACCCACCCCTTGCCCTTAAAACCAAAAAAATACTTAGTTGACTGTTTTAATGATTAAGCTATTTCATTATAGAAATAACCTGTAATATAAATCATATCACCAACTACTAATTCAGTTGTAGAACCATCATCAGCAATGCTTAATATTCCTGTGTCCTTGTCGTATGTTACAACCAATCCTGATTTCTGTAAACCAGCAGAAGTTACAACAGAAACTATTGATGCAAAATCCAATGTTGGTAAATCTTCAACATCTATAGGAATATGCACAACCCCTTCTTCACCATCAACAGGTGTATCAAGAGTAGCTATGTAAGTTGCTCCAATTGCTGTAATTGCCGCAATTAGGTCTCCACCGCCTGAACCAGTTGTACCTGCTTCAATAAGAATTTTTGAGTCTTCACCGTTAGTAGCAGATGTTACTTTAATCTTACCGTCCACTATCGCAATAGTTTCTGTACTACTAGTTAATCCCTGAAGAGTTGTTTCAAGTTTCGAACAAATTGCATCCCAATCGTCAGTAACTAATAAAGCAGTTGCAAGCTTACGAATAGTACCATCAACAGTAATATCTAAATCATAAGTAGCACTTGCCAATGCTGGTACAGCACTACCTGTAAAAGCACCTAATGAACCTGTATTAGATATTTCAGCGTAACCAACAGAATCAATATCATCCGCTTCTACTTCAAACACATAATTTTGTGCTCTACGATACGAATCACTCTTTAAACCCATTTACTTTTCCTCCATTCTTTAAAATTAATCAATTGTGTAATTAGCACAAATGACTGTTAAAACATCACCATCAGCAAAAGTAAAACTACCTCCATTTGCCAATGTTAATTTACCTGTGGATTTATTATATGTTCCTGTAAGTCCAACAGTTGATTTTGTAACTCCTGAATCATCAGTAACATAAGTTATCCACCACACTTCAGTTGTTGGATTTTCATCTGATGCTCCATTATCTATAATAATTTCTACATCAGTGTCACCTGCTTCCATCGTATAAACAAAAACTCTTGTTCTACGATATGTTTCTTCTACGAGAATACTCATAACTATTCCTCCATTTTTTGAATTCTCTTATCTATTTATTAGTATAAGAAGAACAGATAGATAGATTAAAACAATAGCTTTATTAAACTATACCTTCTATCAAATTTATAAGTTCTGTTTGAGATATTTCTTTAGTAAGACGATTATTAAAATCTATTCTATTAAGATTTCTTTTTACTCTAACAATATCTATCGTTTTAGGATAATAAGGTATCTCAACTATAGTATTTTGAGTAGAATCAATACGGTGGGTTCTATCTTGTAGTTGCCTGAATTTTGTAGTATCCCAAGTCATCTCATAAACAATAATTCTACGGCATTTTTTTTGAAGATTTATTCCCTGAGAAGATGTCAAAGCTGATAAAAACATCACTTTATTCTCATCTCTCTCATTAAACATCTGCTGTTTTAAAGCTCTGTCTTTCTCTTTATTTTTAATATCTAAACTTCCATGAATTACTAATGGATTATACTTCTTAAATAATTCAGTTAGTATGTTAAGAGTATCAGGATGAATCCCATATACTACAACTTTTTCACCTTGATAATCAACATAATTACTTAATAAAGATTCTAACAATATAAATTTAGGGTCTTTTTTAATATCCCATTTGTCTAAAATATAATTAATTTTTTCATTATTATACCGTCTTTTTTTTAATAATAACGGATTATCTAAAATTTCACACATCAATGGTAATTTATCTAAAATCAATTGCCAAGATAATCTATTATATTCTTCTTTTATTTTCTTAATTTCTTCTTTAACAATCAAATTATATAATGTACTTTGATCTATAGTCATTTGTAAATATATTTCTTTTATTATCTTTTCTACTTTCATTTCAGGTATATCTTCTTTCAATCGTTGAATAGCTACAGGTTGTATTACATCTTTTAATTTCTTAACATTTTTAGAATTATAACTTGTAATAGCATATCTATCCCATTTCGTACCTATTCGATTAGCCAACCACAATTTAAATGCATTCTCAGACATAGGAATTAAAGATTTATCAATAAGTTCTAACTGAGAATAAAAATCTTCAATGTGATTTATTGCAGGAGTAGCAGACATAAGTATTCGGTAATCAAACGAATATTTTATTGATCTAATAGCTTTTGTTTTCAAAGCTTTTGAATTTTTAAATTCATGGGATTCATCTATTAAAAGTAATAAATTTTTTTTATCCCATTCTTTTTTTATATCTACAAATTTTTCCCATCTAATTCTCTTAAAAGATTTAGTAGGTTTATAATCAGATTTGTAAGATAATAAAGTATGATGAAAAATATGATTAGGAATTATTAAAATTTTTTTATTTTTAAATTCTAGTTTACTATAAGGTTGACGTTTAACTGAATTATCAATTATACCAATATCATCTTCATTAAAAACATTTACAAATTTAAGAATTTCATAAAACCAGTGGTAAGTTAATCCGTTTGGAACTAAAATTATTATTCCATCTATAAAATTTTGTTTATATAAATTAGAAAAAACTAATATCTCTTGAAGAGTTTTACCAAGTCCTGCATCATCAGCGTCAAGATATACATTTCTTTTTATTCTCCATTGTATTCCTTTTTCTTGATATTCAAATAATTTTATATCAGGATTTATTATAGACTTATCAAACTGCAATCCTCTAAGATATTTAATTTCTTTTTTATAACTATCTTTTATATTTTGTATTTTATCTAAAGCGGATTGATCACAAAAAACTTTATAATCTTCTTTATGTAACCATATAAGAATTTCATCTATTCGTTTATCGTCTACATACCATACTTTCGAACTTCCATCATAAGACATATAAAGTTGTTTAAATAAATCAATTAGGTCTTTAAAAATATCCCATGAATGTTCATTAACTCTAAAACTAAATTCAAATCTTTTTAATGACTCATTCCATATTAAATCTGTCATTCTATATCCTTCAATATCCTTT
>Ga0180432_10009543_pt1 | contig 11818 bp, 7 predicted proteins | sample SS_ome_10_FD_132414 | JGI IMG/M metagenome (GOLD analysis project Ga0180432, IMG submission 132414) | Hypersaline lake sediment archaeal communities from the Salton Sea, California, USA - SS_1_MS_2 metaG | ecosystem: Environmental > Aquatic > Non-marine Saline and Alkaline > Hypersaline >... | reverse complement strand
GCAGCAGCTCCGCGACCGCCACCTGCAGCGTCGTCTCGTCCTTGATGTTCTCGCGGGTGACGTTGTCCTGGGCCAGCAGTTCGCCGTTCAGTTGCACGCCCCAGCCATAGTTCCCCTCCAGCTCACCGGTGACGACCATCCAGTCGGTCAGCGCGATCAGCGACCAGGCCGTCTCCTGAGTCGTCTCCCAGTGACCGGCGGTGCGCGCGACCATCAGCCAGCGCACGGCGTTGGGAGCCAGGCTGTTGTCGGGGTCCAGCCGGGCCAGCGCGTCCAGGACGATGGCCGTGGAGCGCGTGTCGGTGTTCCAGTTCCACCAGTCACGGCTGCTCTCCTGCCAGTGGGCGCCGGTCGCGCTGAGGATGGCGGCGTTGTTCAGATCGCTCAGCAACGTCTCGACCTGCGAGCGCTCGTCGGGGTTGATCAGGTCAAACGCCAGCGCCAGGTAGGCGCGCCCATAGTGACTCAGCTTGGCGCGGTTCTCAAACAGCGTCGCCGTGCGGGCGACGTCGGGCTGGCCCGCCTCGGCCAGGACGTAAAGGATGAACGCCTGCTGGTTGGCCAGCCAACTGCTGCGCATTTGCATGGGCGATAGCAGCTCGCCGCGCAGGTAGGCCATGCCCTGCAGCAGCACGTCCTCATCCACGCTAAAGCCAGCCTGTTGTGCCTTGACCAGCCCAAAGACCACCCAGGTGGAGACGGCGGGACTGCTCTGATCGTTGACCCACCAGCCCCAGCCGCCGTCGGTGTGCTGGTTGTTGTACAGCCGCTGCAAACCGACCGCCACTCCCTGGCGCAGGTCCGACTCCAACCCTGGATCGACCAGGTCCAGCTCCTGGAGCGCGCGGTAGGTCAACACGTTGGGCAGGAAGCGACTGACCGTCTGCTCGGTGCATTCGTAGGGATAGTGCTCCAGATAGCGCAACCCCTCGGTCATGCCCGCTGCCAGCGACGGGTCAATCTGCACCGTCAACTCGCCTTGCGTGGTGTCCACGTTGCGCGGCAGGACGATGGCTTCCAGCCGTGCCTCGCCGGCCTCGGCTTCGATGTCGCCCGCCGTGCCGACCACCTCGGGCGTGCTGTACTTGTAGATCGGGATGAGCTGGTCAGGCGGCAGGCCCAGCGTGGGCTTGGTGGCGTCACTGTACCCCCCACCGCGCGCCGAGAAGGTCAAATCGGCGAATTGCTCCAGCCCCGGCGCGCCGGGGACCGTCACCGACCAATCGACGCGGGTCTTGCCCCCAGCGGGGATGTCCACCGTCTGGGTGGCGTCGCTCTCCAGCGACAGGCCACCCGCGCTCAAGGCCACGTCCACCGTCAAGTCTTGCTGGGTGTTGTTGTGGACGACCGCCGCTAACTGGGCGCGGTCACCGACGACGAAAAAGCGCGGCGTCACCGGCTGTAACAGCAGGTCCTTGGTGCTGATGACGTCCACCTGTCCCTCGCCCACCAGCGTCACGGCGGTCACGGCCTTGCCGATCAGACGCCAGGTGGTCAGCGAGTCGGGCAGGTCCACCTGGATGGTGGCGACGCCGTTCTCGTCGGTGCGCACCGCGGGCGCCCAGAAGGCCGTGTCGGGAAAGTCGCGCCGGATCTCCAGGTCGGCCGCCAACGCGCCACCCCCGCCGCCTTTGACCTCTGCGATGATCTTTTCGTTGAGCCGGTCCACGGCCAGGGTCAGGCCGGTGGCGGTGCGCACGCCCAACCCGCGCCGGCCATAGAAAAAGTCCACCAGCGGCGGCGCGTTGGGCTCGGCCAGCGACAGCACCGACAGGTCGGTCAGGTTGAGCGACACCTCGGCCTGGACCGGGTTGCCAGCATAGTCGGTGGCGCGAATCTCATAGGTCACGCTCTCGCGCGGGCCGTAATGCTCGCCGGCAGCGATGTCCTTGTCGGGCGTCAGTGTCAGCGTCAACTCTTGCTGCTCAGTGCTGACCTCAAAGGCGGCGTAGCCCACCTTGAAAGCAGGAATCGGATTGGTCTCATCGACCCCTTTGACGACGACCACCGAGACGTAGGCGTTGGGGGCCATATCGGCCGTCACCGGGATCTCGACGACCTCGCTGTTGCTGCGCAAGGTGATGACGCGGCTCTCCAGCATCCGTCCGCGTTCCACCGTCAGCAGCGCCTTGACCTGCCCCTGGAACGGCGACGGTATCAGGATGGAGGCCGTCTCACCGGGCCGGTAGCTGTCCTTGTCAGCGACCAGGTCGATGCGGTCGTTGTTCTCGATGCGCCAGCTCACGTACTGGCTGCTGCTGACCCACATCCAGGTGGAACTGCGCACCTCGTTGTCTTGGCCGTCCTCGCCCACGGCGCGCACGATGTAGCTGCCGCCTTCCGGTGGCCGGAAACTGGCGACGGCTTGACCCTCATCGTCGGTCGTCAACGTGTCGGTGAACACGGCCGTGTCCGTGTAGGTCCAGGTCCAGTACAGGCGGCCCTGGCTGTCCTCTTCGCGCACGCTGTACCAGGTGCGCTTGTTAAAAGTGACGGTCAAATCCTGACGCGGCCAGGGGTCGCCGTCCCAGTCCACGGTGCGCACGTCCACGCCCAGCTCTTCGCCCACCTTGCCCACGTAACGCTGCGCGCGCAGGCCGGTGTAGAACTGGCCCTTGTGGACGACGGCGCTGGTGCGCCCGCTGACGGCCTGATCGTTCAGGTCGGTCACCGTGGCCTCGATGGTAAAACTCTGGCTGGCCGAACGGTCGGCGATGTCGGCCGGGATGGAAAAGACCAGCCGGCCCTGGGCGTCGGTCGTGCCCTCACCGTCGGCGATCAACTCACCAAAACCGCCATAGTTGAATTCGCCATAGCCGGCGCGGTAAGTGCCGCTGTCGATCCAGTCGTAGCGACCCGGGCCGCTCCACCGGAAAGCATAGTCGCTGGTCAACAGGCTCCAGCGCACGTCGGCGTTGGCCACCGCGCCGCCGAAAAAGTAGCTGGCCTGCACCGCCACGTCGATGGTGTCGCCGTGCAGATACTGGTCACGGTCCGTGGTCACCGTCACCTGGAACTCGGGCTTGCGATACTCGGCCACGCGGAAGCTGACGCCGTAGCCGTATTCGCGTCCCTCGGGATCCTTCACCGTGGCCGAGAGATAGTAATAGCCCAGGCCGGCCTGATCGTCCAGGGTGAACTCGCCGTCCAGCGTGCCCATGTCGCTGATGGGCAGCGTCTCGTCGTAGACCAGTTTGCCCTCGTCGTCGCGCACCTCGATCGTGAGTTCGCGCAGCTCCGTTGGCAGGTCGTAGCGGGCATCGTCGTCCAGTCGCACGATCCCCTTAAAGTAGACCGGCTGACCGGGGCGATAGATGGGGCGGTCGGTGTAGAAATAGACCGTGTAGGGCTCGACCTGGTAGCGGCTGTCGATGCTGAAATCCCACGGGCTGATGCCCTCGGCCCAGTCGCTCAGCGCGATGCCAAAGTCGTCGCTATAGGGCTCAGCCGTGCCACTCAGGGCGTAACGCTCGACCCACACCTCGGCAGGGCTGGAGAACTGGAAGGGAGCGATCCCATCCGCGCCGGTCGTGGCGTCCACCGTGGCTTCAGAGAAACGCCCCGCAGACAGCGTGACGGGCAGGCCGGGCACCGGCTCGCCGCTCTGCAAGTCGGTGGCCCACACCAGCGCCTCCCGCTGTGCGACCTTGAGCGTCAACTGGGTCTTGCTGACGACCAAAACGTGGCGCGACGGCGGGCCATAATTCTCGCGGCTCAGTTCGGGGGCGTTCAGCTCCAGATAATAGACGCCCGGTGCGAGTGCCCCACCCTCCGGTCCAGCCGGTCGGAGCCGCACCAGCGCCGTCTCGTTCAACTCGGCGTCGGCTTCCTCCGTCCAGCGCCGGATCAGGCTCTCCGGGTCAGGCTGGTAAGCGCTCCAGGCGCTCCAGCGGTCGCCTTCTACGAGACCCGTCACCCGCTTAAAGTCCTCTAGCGGCATGGTGTAGAGCGACAGGTCGAGATAGGAAACGTTGCGATAAAGCGCAAACAACTCGGTGTTGGCATAACCGTTGTAAAAGCCCACGTCGCCCGGCACGTTGAGCCAGGCCATCGGGTCCAGCGCCCGTGTCCTGTAGCGCACCACGGTTTCCTGGTCAACCGTGTTACCATAGGGGTCGCTGATGCCGGGGGCGATGGTGACCTGGTAATCGGTCGAGGGCAACGAATCGTAAGAGAGGTTAAAGCGATAGCTGTAGCTACTCCAATAAGTGTAGACCTTGGTCGGCGTGGGCACGATCGTCACGCGGGGTAGGACCGTATCGGGATCGATCGGCGCCGAGAAGTAGATACCCAGGCCGGTGCCGGGATTGGCTGCGCTTTCGCCATCCACGGGCTCGGTGCGGACGACGCGCGGGTAAGGAACGGTGTTAAAGTTCCAGGCATAATCGCGCCGTATGCCCGTGCTGCTCCCGCGCGCGACGGCCTCGGTGCTCACCGTGGCGTACATCACGCTTTCCAGCGGCAGTGGCTCGTCGGGCAAAAAGCCCACCTCGGTGTCGGGAATCTCGGTGTCGTCAGCCCAACGGAAACGACCTGCGATCTCTGGACCGGTGGGCGCGTTCCAACGCAAGCTGAAAGCCCGCTCCACCGAGGCGCGGTCCATGGACTGGCTAAAGGTGACGCTGACGACGGTCGTAGGGCGTATATCGCTGGCAACGTCGCCGGGATCGGTCCACACGACGCTGGGCGGTTCCACCTGGAAAGTCCAGGCGTAATCCTCGGTCAGGACACCGCCCGTGGTGTCGGTCAGCCCGGAAGCAACCCGTCCTATGTAGCTCTGGCCAGCCTGCAGCGGTTGCCCCGGCTGGAAGACGTAGATCGAAGTGTTGAGCCACTCCCCCGTGCCCTCCACCGGCGTGCCATCGGTGGCCTGAATCAGCTTCAGCGGTTGCGGCAAGTCCTCGCGCGCGGGGTCACTGACGGCGGTCAGCGGCACCACGGGCCGGTTGAACATCACGGTGACCGCGGCATCGCTGGCCACGTCGGCGGTGTTGGGCGCAGGGATGACCTGGCTGACTTCCAGAAAGCCAACGGTGGCAAAACGAAAGGCGACCTCTCGTTGCAGCGCCAGGCCAATTTTGCTCTTGGCGCCGGTCCCGACCGTCACCTCGTAACGGGCGGCGCGGTCCAGCGCTTTGGACGCGGTAAAGCGCAGCGTGGCCTCGTCGGGCCACTCGAGGCTGCCTTGCACCGGCGTCGGCTCGTCGCCGCCCGTGGAAACGCTGAGCGCGTCCTCAACCGAGGCCTGGTCCATCGCCTGGTCAAAGCGGATTTCGATGACCCCGTCCACGCCCGCCTCTTCGCCCCGCGCCGGGCGGCGCTCGGTGAGGATGGGGTTGGTTGGCGGCAGCGGGACGCGCGTCGCCGTGGGCGTAGGTACGGCAGTGGGTGCGACGGTGTCCGTCGCGCCCGGCGTGTCGGCGCCCGGCGTGTCGGTTGGCGACGATGATTTACACCCGGCCGCCAGACCGGTCAAGAGCGAGAAGAGCAGCAAGATAGCAAAGATACGATACCCGTTTTTTTTCATCTGAACGACTCCTATCATCACAAGACGATGAACATTCTCTCCAAAATCCGTCGCGCCGCCCCCCCATGATAACGGCAATTAATAGTTTACGCCAAAATCGCGCAGACCGCCAGTTGTATAACCTACGGTTACTTTACGCGAGGCGGTCGAGTGGCACACGTTTACTAGGCACAAAGAACTATTGACACACGACGGGGCGCGTCTATAATAGGCCTGGGCTTTTTAAAGGTCTCAGCAGATCGAATGGTTGATGAGCGAGGCACGCCGACGTGTCGCATGGGGTCGTTCCTCGAATTTCGATCTATCAAATGGGCGCATTTCAGTCCTGGGGCAAGTTTCCGAACGCTACAATAAGAATCGACTTCGCAATCCGCGACTAGCATCCTGAGCTTGTCGAAGCATCCTGAGCTTGTCGAAGCATCCTGAGCTTGTCGAAGGATGCGGCTCTGGATCAAAAACGGCCCTTTGCGAAACCGGTCACGCTTCGACAGGCTTTGCATAACGGCCTTTAGGCCAATCCAGAGCGCAGCGGCGGACAGCGTGACTATGTTCGAGAAGTTCGCCCCAAAAGTGAAACGCACCCTACCAAACCTAACTGTCGCGTATCGACGCCCAATAAGAGATGTCCCGTCGCATTGCCCGGGAGATGATCCGAGCGCCGTCCTGACCTGGAGGGCTGCCATCTCAACGTCTTTTGTGGTTCAACCCGAGCGTTGAGCATAGGTGTCACATGTTTATGAAATCTTTACTCAAGATTTACGCCAGCTTTACGCCTTCGACGCCCAAGTTATGCTAAACTCTCAGTCAGACCGGGTTAGAATTGGAGACACAAGACCCTCTCCACAATGAGAGCGATCAACGTTGTTCAAAGAAAATACTTGGTGTATTGTTTTGGAGTTGAGGATGAAGTTATCAAATTGGACATGCAGACTCGGTAGATTCAAAAATGCTCAAAGGGACCCAGCGCCGCACAGCTTTGCTGGGCAGGTGTTGCCCAATCCCCGGTTCTGGCCCGGATTTGCGACCAAAGGGAGTCCGGGCCGAGCAAAATCGAATCTACTGAGACTGCTCATCGTGACAACCCTGCTCACTGGCATCCTGACGACGGCTCACGCCGGGCCGCTGACACCCAAGACGCCGTCCCACCCACCGCAGCCAGCGGGGCAACCGGCGCCCGCGCCCGAGATCCCCGGCGAACTGCCATCTGTCGCCGCGGCTCTGCCGCCGTTGAAAGCCGTGCTGCTGGTCGGACCGATTGACGGGGACGATGGCGACTGGACGACCGCGGAGAAGCAGAACATGGACCTGGCGGCGGCGGAACTGGAGGCCAACGGCGTCCAGGTGTTTAAATTCTACACCCCCAACAACGACTGGGAACAAATAAAAGCCGCGGCTGAGGGGGCGCACTTTTTGTTCTACCGGGGACACGGCGTCTATTGGAGCCCCTTTCCCCATCCCACGGTGGGCGGCTTTACCTTGAAAGACAGATTCGTATCGTCCGACGACATCCGGGACGACCTGCACCTGGCTCCCAACGCCATTGTGATGCTGTATGGCTGTTTCACGGCCGGATCATCGAGCCTCGAGGAGGACGTCATTGACAGTGCAGAGGCGCAGCGCCGCGTGGCCCAATACTCCGATCCCTTTATCGACGTTGGCGCCGCCGGATACTATGCTGACTGGTACGGCGACGCTTTCCAGATGTTCGTGCGCTACCTGTTCCAGGGGATGACCATGGGCGAAGCGTACGAGGCCTACTTTGACTATTGCAGCGCCACCGTGGAACGGCACGTGCATCCCGACCATCCAGACCAGGCGCTGTGGCTGGATAAAGACTTTTGGGGATATCCAAAATATAATTATGCCTTCGTCGGACGGCCGGATCAGACACTGACCGACCTGTTTCGGCCCGAGATGGCACTGACGCCGCCCGCCATCACGCACCTGGCCGAACCCACCTCTCCATCACGTATCTTTACGGTGGGCGTAAACAGCACCGTCGTCGCCACCTTTGCCTGGACCGCCAGCGTGGTGCCAGCCGAGGTGCCCTGGATGGACGTGCAACCGCGCAGTGGAAGCAGCGGGCAAGCGATGACGGTGGTGATAACACCCACGGGTCAGCCGCTGGGGACCTACCAGACCTACATTCGGGTCACGGCCGACGCGCCAGGGGTCGCCAATGGCGAGCAAACCATCCCCGTGACACTGCACGTCGTGGATCACGTTTTTCAGACACACCTGCCGTTGGTTTTCAAGGCGGCGCCTTGATTATGTTTGGGCGTGTTTCATCTTGGTTGAACGAGGAGGGAGCCTCCCCAAATGCGCCCGGGACGGCATCTGGGGAGGCCTACTCCGCTCTTGCCGGAAGAAGGGCTGGCGGTGTGTGACGGTTTCAGGTTTGGCTAGGGCTTGATCAGCACGATGCCCACACCCATGCGCTCCAGCGCCTCCTCGGCAAAGTGCGTGACCAGGGCGCTATCGTCATCCAGGGCCTTACACAGGGCCGGAATGGCAGCGTGGGATTCCAGGGGAACCAGGGCGCGGGCAGCGCCGAGGCGGGTCGCCGTTGACGCGCTGCTCAGCGCCTCAATCAACGCGGGGATAGCGGGCGCGCCGACCTGGGACAAGGCGTCACTGGCGATGCGGGCCACGTAGGCGCTCTCGTCGACCAGCACGCGGATCAGCGGCCCGACCGCCTCGGGCGCGGCCAAGAGGCCCAGGCCCATCGCCGCGCAGGCCCGCACATCGGGGTCGGCGTCAGACAGCGTCTCAATCAACAGGGAGGCGGCAGGAGCTCCCCCCACGGCGGTCAGGGCGCGTGCGGCCCACCAGCGGTGGTCGACCTCGTCCGACTGCAGCAGCGCGCGCAATCGCGGCAGGGCAGCGTCGCCCAGCGCCCCCAACGCCAAGGCCGCCTGCTCGCGCTGCTCGTCGTCGGCGGCCTCATCCAACAACGTGTTTAAAAGCCTAGCGCTCATTCAATCATCCGTTGACGTTGTAACGGGACCTGGATCAACGCCTCCAGTTCACTGGGCTCGGGCTGCCGGGGATAGTGAAAAAGATGACTTGGGCAGCCACAGTCAGAAGCGCCGAAACGTGGCACGATGATGTTACCGCCCGGCAAGGTGGCGGCTGCGGCGGCCCATTTGCACTCGGCGCGCCCCTCACCCGCGCTGGTCCACACCTCCACCAACGTCGTCAGGGCGCGCAAATAGTCAATGTGCCAGTGAAACCTTTTGTTCCCCTGGCGTCGATGCCGGGCCAGGCGCGCCGCCAGGCCCCCCGGACCGCGCGCGCTACCCAGGTACAGATACCAACCAGCCGGGAAGGCCAGCGCACCCAACGCCCCCACCGTGACGATCTTGGGAGCGTCCATTTGCAGCAGCAACGCGTAGGTGCCCCGGGTACTCATTGGATGCGCTTGCGCTGCCAGGTCAGCACGATGAGCCAGACCAGCACAGCGCCGGCCGCCACCAGGCCAGCGCCGAGCAAATCGGCCTCCCTGACGCAGTGCGTCGCATCCAGGCGGAGCAACTCCCCACCTTCCATGGAGTCGGGCAGGGCCAATACCACCAAACCGGCGATGACGACCAACAGGGCCAACACAGTGCCCAGGCGCGCGCCCCACTTAAGCCACACCGCACCCCTACTCTTGCGGCGGGGGCACTGGTAGATCGTCCACGTCCACGTCAACCCACTTGGCCCCCTCGTCAATCAGCATGACGGGGATGTCGTCGCGGATGGGATACTTGTGCCCGCACCCTTGCTCGGTGCAAACCAGCCAGGTGTCTTTGACCAATTCCAACTTGCCTGGGTCGTCCCCAGGGCGGCGGGTCGGGCCGCTGACACATACCGGGCAACGCAAGATTTCCAGCAACTCTGCGCTAACCATAGAGTGAATCTCCTTCTATATAGGCTTCTTATTGACGGCACACGACGAGTCGCAAGACACAGCCAGCGTGATCATCGCGTGCTTACGACCCATATTGTACTCGGACCGGCGGCCGCTGGCAAGCACAAAAGGTTAGAGGTACTCCCACGGCGCGCCACGCTCAGCGCCAGCGAGCGATTCCAGGATGACCCCGGCCCACTCAGGCATGAGGTCGGCGCAGACACGGACCAGGCCAAAACAACCGGCGATCATCATGTCCCCATAAGGCACGGCAAAGTAGGGCCGGTGGCGCGACGCACGCATGAGACCCCGGCGCGGCCCGGTGACACCCAGGAAGTCCAGCGGCATCGGCTCGCGCGTGTCGAGCAACGCGCCGTGACCGCGGTCACCAAACACCGCCTCGCGCGTCAACGTGCCGTCGGCCAGCGCCCCAATCAGGTCGTCCAGGCGGGCCTGGTCAACCAGGCCGGTGTGATGCTCAAAGATGCCCTTGATGCGCTGGGGCCCCAGGCGAAAGGCCAGCGTGTGAAAGTTGCCCACGTTGACCATGATCAAACGCTCACGCCGGCCCACCCGCGGGTCCAGCAGCGCCCCCAGCACGGCGGCAGGCGCAGTGTCCATCACGATCAGCGGCAAATCGACGCCTTCCCCAGCATACGCGTCAGCCACCGCCTGCATGCGCGTCATGACCGGCGGGATGCGCGCGCTGGGGAAGGCGAACGTGGAGAACCAGCTCAAGCGCCCACCCTCCGCACCCTGCGTCGCTCTCTCCCGCAGCCGTTCGACCAGGTAATCAAAGCGAAACTGGCGGTCGCTATAGCCCGGCGGCGCGTTCCCGTGATCAAAGACCGCCACGGCGACGCCGTCAACCCGGTGCTCACGGGCCAGGTCCAGGCCAAAGCTATCGAAAGCGCGGGCGATGGCCGCATAGTCCAGGTCCTTTAACACGACGTGACACACCTCATCGCGCCCGCGCAGCGCCCGTGCCTCATCCTCACCCACAATTTGGAGGCCCATCTCCGCCACGACCGCATCCAGGTCGTCGTTGAAGCTGCGCGCGGCGTCAGGCGTGGCATAGACCGGGTGACCCGCGCGGGCGTGGTCGCGCGTGGCCCAGGCGCTGGGGCCACCGCCCATCGTCACGCCGGTCAGCAGCAGGGGGTCCCCCCGTCGCGTGGCCGCTTTGACCCTCCGCGCCACGATCATCGTCGGCGAGGGCATCACCAGCTTGAAACAGTTTTCGACCTCCCGGTCGCTGTCGAACAACAGAACATCCTGCGTACCCGTGCCCACGTCCACCGCTAACAATCGCATCGCTTTGCTCCTATCCCAACTCAACTATCCAGTCTCAACAAAACTCCAATTGCTCTAGCTGGACGACAGTCCAGCGGCCCAAACGCGGATTTTTGTCCGCTTTGAGCTTGAAAAATGGGCACACATATTGGATTCCTCAAGACAAAACTGCAGAGTTGACCGGCCCCGCAGTGCAGGGCGTGGGGACGGCCATCTGACACCGGTCAGAGATGATAACAGAGACGCTCATCCGGGCCGGCTGGCGATCAGCAGCACCCACTTGCCGCGCTGCACCACCTTATCCTCCTGGTTGATGACCTGAACGTCAAAGGTGACAGCGCCGCCGCCCAGCCGCTGCATGGCCTTCAGTTCGGCCACGGTGGCCGTGGTGTGGATGGTGTCGCCGATAAAGATGGGCAGGCTGAACTTCCAGGTCAAGTCGCGAAAAGCGAGGACCGTCCCTTGAACGAATCCGAGTTGCGCCAGCAAGCCGCTGGCCATCGCCAGCGCCAGCAAACCGTGCGCTACGCGCTGGCCGAACATGCCCTGGCGGGCAAACTCGGCGTTGGTGTGAATCTGGGTATAATCGCCCGCGACGCCGGCAAAGTTGACGATGTCAGTCTCGGTGATCGTACGGCCGGCGCTGACGACGACGTCGCCCACTTCAAACTCTTCGAAATAGCGTCCTCGGGGGGTAAAAGTATCGGTCATTTTTTTCTCCTTAACTCTTGATACGCTTAAACCAGCCACGGATGAACGACAGGTAGTGTGTGGCGTTGCTGCCACAGGTTGCGGCAACGTTCCTCTGTGTTGACCCATCAGGGTATGACGTACTCCAGATGAATGTCCTCTGGCTCCAGCTCAAACAGCTCCGCGTTCACCTCTTGTGCAACCACGCACCCCAGATTCAGGTAGAACGTCACCGTGTTCTCCGACGGCGTCGCCGAGATGTACAGCTTGCGCGCCCCCACCTCCCGCGCTCTCTCCACCGCTTTCTCAAACAACGTCTTCCCCAGGCCCTGGCCCCGATACGCCCTGCTGACGTGCAGGAACTTGAGCTGCAACTGGTCGCTCTGCCTCCCGATGAACTTGCTCTCCAACACCGT
>Ga0180432_10009542_pt1 | contig 11818 bp, 6 predicted proteins | sample SS_ome_10_FD_132414 | JGI IMG/M metagenome (GOLD analysis project Ga0180432, IMG submission 132414) | Hypersaline lake sediment archaeal communities from the Salton Sea, California, USA - SS_1_MS_2 metaG | ecosystem: Environmental > Aquatic > Non-marine Saline and Alkaline > Hypersaline >... | reverse complement strand
GCCGACGACGAGCGCCAGGTTGTGCTGTTGAAACTGGTCGAAGGGCTGGACGACGGAACGGCGGCCTCGATATTGGGCCGCTCGGTTGACGAAGTTCAGTCTACACAGCATAAGGCGCTGAGCGCGTTGGTGACGGCGCTCGCGCGGTGCGCTGCCGACCATCAGATTCTTCGTCCTGCCTCGTGTGGGGAGGAGGAGTTGGAGCGGTTGCAGCGCGAGTTCAAGCAGAACGTGGCCCACGAGTTGCGCACACCCCTGACCCTCATTCGAGGCTACAGCGATTTGCTTCTCTCCGGAAACCTGGGACCCCTCCAGCCCAAGCAGCAGGATGCGTTGGAGGTCATCCACGAGTGGATCGAGAAGCTCTCCAGCGTGGTTCGTAACCTGACCCTCGCCTGGACTATCTCGAAGGATACCCTGACCGTCGCCCCTGTCCCTGTGTCAGAATGGCTGGAGGACACCCTGGATCGGTATCGTGGCGCTGCTGAGGAGGCAGGGATCGCGTTCGAGGTCTCTGTGCCCGATGATTTGCCCCAGATTCCAGGGGATCAGAAGCGTCTGAGCGTGGCTTTGTCCCAGGTGTTGGACAACGCGATCAAGTTTAGCCCTGATGGCGGCAGTGTTTGCGTGCGGGCGTGGACCGACGAGGGATGGGTGCACGTGGCCGTGCAGGATCAGGGGATTGGAATCCCGCCGGAGCACCTGGACAGGATTTTCGATCGCTTCTACCAGGTGGATAGCTCCACTACCCGGCGTTTCAGCGGCGTCGGCATGGGATTGGCCGTCGCCCGGGCCGTCGTTGAGGCCCATGGGGGGCACATAGGGGCCACCAGTGGGGGCCTGGAGGTGGGAAGCACCTTCACGTTGGCGCTGCCCGCACGTCCGGACAGCCCCCCTCTCTCTCACTCTCCCTCGCTGGCGCTCTCCAGGCCCCCGGAACGGGGTCTGATCCGGGCGCTGGCCGGGAGTCTGGCGCTTCTGAACGGGGGACGGGCCACGGTGGATGAGTGCCTGGAACGTTACCCCCGGTATGCTGCTGACCTGGGGCCCCTTCTGCAGGTCGCCCTGGAGGTGCGCCGCACGCCTCGACCGGCGCCCAGCTCGGAAGCCGTCGTCTTGGGGGAGCACGAGATGATGGCCGCGTTGACCGGAGCTGAGGAAGAACCACGACCTCAGCCGGTTTCCCTGACGCTGCCTGCTCGTCCCATCCAGTCCCTTGCCACCCTCTACAGGGGGTGGAAGAGGGCTTTGTTCAAGCGCATGCCGGCGCTGCAACCGGCTCTGACCGCTGCGCTTTCGGTCATCTTACTCGTCGTCAGCGGTCTGTTCCTCTTGACCTGGTCTGGTGGGGTGGTCACCCGCTCGGCCACGCTGAGCCGGATGAGCGGCGTGGTGGAGATGTTGCCGGTGGGGGAGGAAGTCTGGCGACCTTTATCGACTGGGGATCAGATCGGGGTGGGAGATCGGATTCGCACCGGCCCGGTTGCCGCCGCCACGCTCACGTTCTTCGATGGCAGCACCACCGAATTGGACGCTAAGACGGAGATCACCCTCGCTCGTATGAGGTCCCGGCGAGATGGGGGAGGCAAGGTCATCGTCCTAAATCAGTGGTTGGGGCAGACGTACAACCGGGTGGAGCATCTGCCTGACAAGGACTCCCGTTTCCAGGTTGAGACTCCCACGGCGGTTACCGCGGCGCGCGGCACGGAGTTCCATATCGCCATAGAGGCCGATGGGGCCACCCGTGTGGCGGTGATTGAGGGAGTGGTAAATGTGACGGCCGAGGAGTCCACCGTGTCCCTGGTGGCTGGGCAGGAGATCAAGGTCGTGCCTGAGTACGACCAGCTTGCTGCGCAGGCTGTTCTCACCGTGACTCCCACACCCCAGCCCACGTTACCTCCCACGCCGCAGGAGACACCTTCCATGCTGTTGACGCCGGAGTGGGTGAGGACGCCCAGGCCGGTCGAGACGCCGACGCCGACCAGGGTGGCAAGGCGCACGGTGATGCTGAGGCCGACCAACACGCCACAGCCGACCGAGACGCCGCGGCCGACCCAGACGCCCAAGCCACCCCCGCCATCGCCTACGTTGGAGCCTACGCCCACGCAGCGCCGCCCGACGCCGGCGCCTAGGCCGACCGTGACGGTAGATCCGAACGCCACTCCCACTCCGACCTTCACGCCCGCACCGACGGTCACGCCCACTTCGGTGCCGACCGTGACCCCCACCCCTACGTCGACGGCGGTGCCCAGTCCCACGCCGACACCGACCGTGACGGAGACACCTCTCCCTACGCTGACCGCGACGCTCACGGTTACGCCGACGGTGACCAGCACGCCCACGATGACCGTGACGCCTATGCCGACAGGGAGACCCACTCCCGCGCCGACGGTGGTTTCCACCGCTACGCCGACACCGACCCCCACGTTGACGCCGACGAACACCCCCGATTCATCGGGAGCCACGGGGGACCTGGTCGTGGTGGACGTTTTCTACACCGAAGCGGGCGACCAAGGGGCGAGCGGCTATGTTCAGATCCGCAACGACGATGCTCGGGCGGTTCAGTTAAGGGGGTGGACGGTGCGTGGCGAGTCTGATCACGTGTTTATCTTCCCCGACTTCGTCATGCAGCCGGGCCAGGTCTGCCGGGTCTACGCCAACGAGGATCACCCGGAGTGGTGTGGGTTCAACTACGGCGTCGACGTGGCGATTTGGAGCAGCGAGCAGCGCTGTGCCTACCTGCGAGATCCCACGGGTGCGCTGATCGACACGTACTGCCGCTTACCTCGATAGCCGGACGTTCGTCCCTATGCTCCAGCTCGATCTCGGCCGAGAGTCCCTTTACCCTGGTGAGTTCACTCGCGACCGGGGTTGATGTGCCCTGGCGTCGATGCTGGGGAGGGCGGTCAAGGAGAATCGGATGAGACGTTGGCGTATGGGTATCATCGGTTGTGGATGGGCAGGCGAACGGCACGCCCAGGCTATGCGCACGCTGCCGGGGCGGGTGGAGCTGCGTGCGTTGGCCGACGTTGACGTCGAGGTGGCGGAGGCCAAAGCGCGGGAGTGGCAGGTGCCGGTATGGACGGATGACTACGGGGAGCTGTTGAGCTCGGACAAGCTGGATGCCGTCAGCGTCTGCCTGCCCCATCACCTCCATGCACCGGTGGCCATCGAGGCAGCCCAGGCCGGTTTGCACGTGTTGATCGAGAAACCCCTGGCGACGACCCTGGCCGAGGCGGATGATATGATCGCCGCCGCCGATGCGGCCGGGGTGCGGTTGATGGTGGCGGAGAACGTGCGCTTTGGGGCTGTGTACCTCAAAGCGTCTGAGCTGGCACGAGACGGTATTCTGGGAAGCGTGTTCCTGGTGCGCATCTCCCGCGAGCACCACATGCATGACTACGTGCGTCGCCGTCCCTGGTTTCTTGAGCGGGAATCCGGGGGCATCATGTACTCGGGCGGGATCCACGATTTCGAACTGCTGCGCATGCTCGGCGGGGAGATTGAGCACGTCTACGGCCTGGTGGGGCGCAAGGTCCTGCCAGAGATGGCGGGCGACGATACCAGCGTGGCGGTGGCTGGGCTGCGAAGCGGCGCCGCCGCTGTACTCGTCGAAAGCTTCTCTTTGAGGACGTCCGACCCCGGCGTATGGGGCACGGTGCACGGCAGCCAGGGCAGTATGTGGTTCGGCGGGGATCACATTCGGCTCTATTCCGCCCCCCAGGATGGTCGTCGGGACTTGGTCGAGGAGATGGCGGTCCCCCCGGGTGACACGTTCCAGGCCGAGATGGCCCACTTCCTCGATTGCGTGGAGCACGATAGCGAGCCCATCACCAGTGGTCGCGAGGAACGGAGGCCCCTGGTGGCTGTGCTGGCGACATATGAGTCGATCCGGCGTGGAGAGCGCGTGTACCTGGCTGAGTTCGACAGGGGTGCTGACTGACCTCGTCCAGGAACTCGTTGGCAGCTTGTGACAGTGCGAGGTTGTTCTGAAATGGGTCTAAGAGCCGTGGTTGGGTGATCCTGCAGCCCCGTTTCGGGCTCTGAGTACGGCCCATATCCACCCGGTGCTCACTGTGCTGAGCATCGCACCCACCAGGAACACGGTGCGGTATCCTGCTGCTTCGATGAGGTAGCCCCCTAGCAGGCTGGTCGAGCCAAAGCCGAGGCCCATGGCCATGGAGATCGAGCCGTAGGCCAGGGAGTGCCACTCGCTGTCGACCCGCTCCATTTGGAAGGCCTGTAGCGCGGGCAGCCAGATGGCTGACGTGATCAGAATGCATAGCTGACCCACGGCGACGGCCGTCCAATGGGAAAACAGTCCCAACGGGATGAGACCGATCGCTACGGCCAGCGTAGAGGTCACCAGTATCCGCCCGTTGCCGTGGCGCGCAGCCAACCGGGCCGTGAGCAGGGAGGCCAGGATCGCCAGGAACTGCCCGGCCCCGGTGATCAGCCCGATCGAGGAGGTGCGCAGATGGAGGATAGTGTCCATGTAGGCTTTGCAGAAGACCTGACAAGTGGCCCATCCGGCGTGTCGGAGGCACACGTAGACGACCATCAGAGCCACCGGGAGCAGCGGGAAGGCCCCCCGCGCTCCTGGTTGTCGACTGGAGGCGATGGGGTTGACCGGTTGCGTCAGGATCAGCGGGATGAGGCCCAACGCGGCGAAGCCAGCGCCCACCCATAGTGCGGAGCGATAGGGACCGGGCACGTCGAGGCTCTGTTGAAGGGCGTTCGCGAACAGGCCGGGCAGAGCCCCGCTGAACATGGTCCCCAGGAACGTACCTAGCCCTATAAGCGCGTTGTTCAGAGCGTAGACGTCGTTGCGGTGCCGTTTCTCGGTCGCTGCCGTCAGGGTCACGACCAGGTTGACGTTCAGCATCGACCAGCCCGCGGTCAGGAGCACGTTGGACACGATGGGCCACAGCCCGCGGGCCTGGAGAGGTACAAACTCAGTCGCGGGCAGGGCGGTCATGCCTATCACGATCGTCGTGCCGCCGAGGAGCAATGTCCGCCGCATGCCTAAGCGCCTCCCCAATGCCCCACTGATCAGGCTCATGCCCATATAAGTGAAGGCCCCGGTACTTGTGAACAGACCCACATACCGGGGGCCGTGGCCCAGGCGCAGGACGTAGAGCACTTGTAGCAACATCTGGATGCCCAGGAAGCTGATCGCGAATATCCCGGACGTGGCGATGAGCAGCTTGGCATCTCGCTTGAATGAGGGCAACGTCACGATACGTCTCCTGATCTCTACAATCACGGGAGGAGAGATCATGATAACCGATTTCACCGATTTGCGCACCTTGTGTCATCTTTCCGACCGTATCCCCTGACTTCGTCACCAGGGGGCTATATTTTGCCGACAGAATTTTGACCACCTGTATCCTTGTCTTTCAGGAGCCTTAGGGCTATACTATGCGCACCCGGACGATGTGACAGAATCCCTCTAGTATCAGGCGCACTGGAAGACAGGCAAAATGAAAATGAAGGACCAAGACAAGACCAAGAAGCAACTCATCGACGAATTGGGCGAACTGCGGCAACGAATTGCTGAGTTGGAAGCAGCAGAAATCGAGCGCAAGCGGACGGAGGAGGCACTACGAGAGAGCGAGGAACGGTATAGAAATATCGTTGAACTGGCTCCCGACGGTATCCTGACCGGCAATTTGAAAGGGGTGGCCACTTCGTGCAATTCTGCCTTTCTAGAGCTTACGGGGTTTTCCCGAGACGAGATCGTAGGTACACATATCTCCAAGTTTCCCACATTGCGGATTGAGGATATTCCGAAATACACCAAGGTGATCTTTTCAGCAATACGGGGAAAACCCATCAAGCCTTTTGGGTTCCTATGGGTTCACAAAGATGGGACGACTCGTTGGGGCGAGGCCCATTTCGGCCTCATGAAAAAGGGTTCCAGGACAATAGGTTTGCAGGTCATTCTGAGAGACATCACCGAGCGCAAGCAGGCGGAGAAAGAACGAGAGCGTCTCATGGCTCAGATCCGGGGTCAGGCCCAACGGATGCAACAGATTCTGGACACAGTGCCCGAGGGAGTGATCCTGCTGGACGCCGATGAGCGGATCGTCTTGGTCAATCCCGTCGCAGAGAGAGAGTTGGTCGCTCTGGCCGATGCCAAAACGGGGGATATCCTCACTGACTTGGGTGAGCGTCCGCTGACGGAGTTCTTGACCTCACCTCCCAAAGGGCTGTGGCACGAGGTGGCAGGTGATGGACGGATTTTCCAGGTCATCGCCCGGCCCATCGAGAACGGCTCCACATCCGCCGGATGGGTGCTGGTCATCCGCGACGTGACCCAGCAGCGCAAGATCCAACAGCACGTCCAACAGCAGGAGAGATTGGCCGCCGTGGGACAACTGGCCGCCGGCATCGCCCACGATTTCAACAACATCATGGCCACCGTTGTCCTCTATGCTCAGATGACGGCGCGGATGGAGGGATTGCCAGCCACCGTCCGGGAGCGGATGGTGACGATCGATCAGCAGGCCGGGCACGCGACCAAGCTGATACAGCAGATCCTCGACTTTAGCCGAAGTGCGGTGCTGCAACGACGTCCCCTCGACCTGGCTCCGCTGCTGAAGGAACACGTGATGCTGCTGGAGCGCCCCTTGCCGGAGAGCATCGAGATCAGTCTGGAATGCGAACCAGAAGAGCACGCCCCTCCGTTTATTGTCAACGCCGATCCGACGCGCATGCAGCAGATGGTGACCAACCTGGCCCTCAACGCCCGAGAGGCTATGCCTCGGGGTGGGAAGTTGCATATCGGGTTGGAACGGATACTGACTAAGCCTGGAGAGTCGCCCCTCCTGCCAGACATGCGGGCAGGTGAGTGGATAAAAGTGACGGTATCGGACACGGGTACGGGTATTCCGCCCGACGTGCTGCCGCACATTTTTGAGCCCTTCTTCACCACCAGAGCACCCCTGGGCAGCGGGTTGGGGCTGGCCCAGGTCCATGGCATCGTAGGGGCTCACGAGGGCCGGATCGACGTAGAGACCCAGGTCGGCCGAGGGACAACCTTCACCATCTACCTGCCAGCGTATCGATCGGAACCGGCGCCGGCGCTGTCGAGCGCAGAGTTGCCGGCACTGCCCACCGGCCAGGGAGAGACGATCCTGGTGGTAGAGGATGATGCCGTCGTGCGCGGGGCGCTGGCCGACAGCCTGGAGCTACTGGACTACCAGGTGTTGGAAGTATCGAATGGGCAGGAGGCACTGGAGACGTTGGAACAGCGCCCGGGAGAGGTCGCCCTGGTGCTGAGCGACGTGGTGATGCCCCGGATGAGCGGCACTGCGTTGCTCCACGCCTTGAGGGAAAGGGGATTGACCGTGCGGGTGGTGATGCTGACCGGTCACCCCTTGAAGAGAGAGATGGAGGAACTGCGGGCGAAAGGGATGACGGATTGGCTGCCCAAGCCTCCAGAGCTGGAGCAATTGGCCGAGGTGGTGGCCCGGGCATTGGGCACGGTATCCTCTCTTACGTAGCCGAAAACAAGCTCTACACCACCCGCCGCGGCCGATATTGGATCGCCTCGGCCAGGTGGGCCGTCTCGATGCGCTCGCTCCCGGCCAGGTCGGCGACGGTGCGGGCCAGCTTGAGGATGCGGTGGAAGGCCCGGGCGCTCATCTGGAGCTGCTGCATAGCTGCCCGCACCAGCCCCCGGCCCGTCTCGTCTAACTGGCAGATCTTGCGCACCTCGCTCGGCCCCATGTCGGCGTTGCACGAGGGGGGGGTGTCGGCGAAGCGCTGCCGCTGCACCGCCCGCGCTCGCTCCACCCGGGCCTGGATCTCGGCCGAGGGCTCTCCCAAGCGCTCATCGGTCAGTTTCTGGTAGTCCACCCGCGGCACCTCGACATGGATGTCGATGCGGTCCAATAGCGGCCCGGAGATGCGCTTCTGATAGCGACTGATGGTGGCCATCGAACAGGTACACTCGCGCACCGGATCGCCATAGTAGCCGCAGGGGCAGGGATTCATGGCTGCGATGAGCATGAAGCGGGAGGGAAAGGAGAGCGTCCCTGTGGCGCGGGCGATGGTGACGGTGCCGTCCTCCAGGGGCTGCCGCAGTCCTTCCAGGGTGCGTGTCCCGAACTCGGGCAGCTCGTCCAGGAAAAGCACGCCCCGGTGGGCCAGGCTGATCTCGCCGGGACGGGGCCAACTGCCGCCGCCGACGAGCCCGGCGTGGCTGATGGTGTGGTGAGGGGCGCGGAAGGGCCGGTGCCGGATCAGGGGGGTGTCCGATGGGAGAATTCCGGCGATGCTGTAGATCTTCGTCACGTCCAGGGCCTCTTCGATGGCCATAGCGGGCAGGATGGAGGGCATCGAGCGGGCCAGCAGCGTCTTGCCGGCCCCTGGCGGACCGCTCATTAGAACGTTGTGACCTCCGGCTGCGGCTACCTCCAGCGCCCGCTTGACGTGCTCTTGGCCCTTGATCTCGGCGAAGTCGGCCGCATATTGGGGGGGCGGCAGTGAAGCCGGGTCGAGGTTGGTTTCGTGGGGCGGGATGGGGCTCAGGCCCTGTAGATGGGCCACCAGTTGCCCCAGGTTCTCGACGGGGATGACCTCCAACTCGTCGATCAGGGCGGCCTCGGGGGCGTCGACGGCCGGGACGAAGGCGCGCTGGATGGACTGTTGGTGGGCCAGGGCCGCGATGGGCAGGATGCCGTTAACGTGGCGCAGGGACCCGTCCAGGGAGAGCTCGCCGACGAAGAGCGCGTCCTCCACTGCCTGGGGCCAGGCCTGTTCTGAGGCAATGAGCACACCCACGGCGATGGGCAGATCATAGGCCGGGCCAGCCTTGCGGATGTCGGCCGGGGCCAGGTTGACGGTGATGCGCTTGCCGGGAAAGACCAGCCCGGAGTTCTTGATCGCCGCCCGTACCCGCTCGCTCGACTCCTTGACCGCGGCGTCGGGCAGGCCCACAATGGTCAGCGATGGTACTCCCCGAGAGGTATCTACCTCTACTTCGACGAGAACTCCCTCCAGACCTACTACGGCACAACTGGTGACTTTGGCAAGCATATGTGGCTCCTGATGATCGTGCGGTCTGCAATGCAGCGAGCTTGGCGGAGCTTGGAGCCACCAAGCGGATTGGTGCTGGCAATTAGTGTAGCACAGAAAGCGAGTGAGGGCAAGCGGGGCCCGTTCCGAACGGTAGGAGGGGCCCCTGGCGATAGGAGCCCCTCTTACTGTACGTCTGGTCCTCGTTCGATACTGTCACATCTCGTTCGTAGTAGGCGTAGTAGGCGTAGTAGGCGTAGTAGGCGCTTCAGCGCGCACTTACGAGCAGGAGTAGCTAGTCTGCTTTCCGGGCGCGCCGCTTCCGGACGATGGCCCGTACCAGGAAGAACAACCCGACGAAGGGGACCGCGACTACGATCAGGACGGGGATGACCAGGACGACGATGACAATGGCCGCGTCCACCAGGAACTGTAGCACGCGGATCAGGGTCTGGAGTGCATTGCGCAGCGTGCCCTCTGGGTGCCAGCCGCCCACCTGGATCGGCTGGGCCAGTTCGTCAGGGGTGATATCCAGGCGGATCGTCGCCATCGCCGCCGATTGTTCCAGGTACTGCATCTGTCCTTTGACCTGTTCGATGTCGGCCTGAATCTCGCGCAGGTCCTCGTAGACGGCCAGGGCGGCCTCGGTGTCTTCGGCGGCTTCCAGGAACTCCAACAATCGCTCTTCGGTGGCCTCCAGGTAACGCAGGCGGGACTGAAGGTCCACATAGTCCTTCGTCACGTCCTCCCCGGAGACGTTCTCATGCCTTACCTCGGTCGCCAGGTCGCGGATGCGCTGCAGCACGGCGTCGAAGCGTTCGGCGGGAACGCGGAGCGTGACAGACGCTCGCAGTCCTTCCTGGTATTTGTTCAGGTTCGATTCGACGATGTAGCCGTCCATCTCGTTCACCAGGGCGCTGATTTCGTCGAGGGCGGCCTCGGTATCGGGCACGACCAGGCTGAGCGAGGCCTGGCGAATGATCATGCGTTCGATGGTGGCGTAGTCGGCGGCCCTGGAGGTCGGTTCCCCGGGAGCTTCCTCTACCATCCCCTCGGTGGCTTGGGGTTCGGACTCGGCAAGCTCGTAGGCGACCTCGGAAGGGGGCACGGAAGCTGCGGCCCCGCAGGCTGCGACCGTCAGAGCCAGGAGGGAGGCAGTGACGCCGTATAAGAGTTTCATCTTCACTGATCTCATGGTGATTTCCTTTCGTTTGGTTCTCCTGATCGAAATTGAAGTCATCGCCCTCTAGACGCCGGTGGAGGGTGGAAAGTTCCAGTCAGCGTCGCATTGTGAGGGGAAGGCGCCGCCAATCTCTCCGCCGATAGGCCCACTGCCCAGGGATTTAACGCCCTAACTCCAAGCGATCGATGAGGCGGCGAGGGAGATCGCGGGCACGCATGCGTTCCTGGGTGATTTCCACCGGATAGGCGATGCGCCGGAATTCCCAGGACATGTCTTCCTCATCGAGAATCGCGTAACTGGCCCGAGGATCGCCGTCCCGAGGTTGTCCCACGCTGCCTGGATTGATGATCATGCGACTCGGTCCGAGCGTCAGAGGGGCAGGGAGGGGGGGGATCGAGGTTCGACAGCGCTTTCGCTGCTCGTCCAGCTCGAAGATGAGAGGGATGTGGGTGTGGCCCACCAGGCATATCGAGGTGGAGAAATGGGCGAAGTTGGCGTAGGCCAGGTTGGCGTCAAGTATGTATTCCCACAGTGGCTCGCGAGGGCTGGCGTGGGCCATATAGATGTCATCTCGCTGCGTGTGGGTGGGGAGCCCAATCAAGAACTCGCGCACGGCTGGCGTAAGCTCCGACTGCGTCCATGCGTTGGCCTCGCGGGCGTCGGCGTTGAAACTCCTCAGGTCCAGTTTTCCCAGGGCAGCCCAGTCGTGATTGCCCGCCAGGCTGAGGAGGGGAAATTCCTGGACCCGCTCGACACACTCGTTCGGGTTAGGACCGTATCCCACCAAGTCCCCTAAACACCAGATCGTGTCGAAAGCTGGCGCGTCGGCCAGCACAGCCTCAAGGGCCGCCAAGTTGCCGTGGATGTCGGATATGATTAAGTAGCGCACAGTGTCAGTACTCCGTGTGAGATCGATGGTATTATATACCACTTATCTGCTTTGCGCTAGCTGCCCGGGTAGTAGTAGGCGATGGCTCGGTTTCGCCAAATTCGCCCTCGGGGACGCGGGCGAGGAGCAATGAATTGTCCTGCGTTAGCTGCTTGTCGAGCTTGGATAACGGTTGTATAATCGCTTAAGAGTCGAGGAACCACTACGAATGGCCCCAATTCTTGATGGGCACACATTAGAGTTCTTGAGTCGCAGCCCTGCTCAAACGCTGCGGCTGGGTGCACGGCTGGGTGCGCTGTTGCAGGGTGGGGATGTGGTCTGTCTGGAGGGGGAGTTGGGCTCAGGCAAGACGTGCCTGACGCAGGGCATAGGACGGGGATGGGGGACCGGACAGACCCTCGTCAGCCCTACCTTTGTCCTGGTGCGTGAGTATGCCCGGCTTGAGGATGATACGACGCTTTATCACGTAGACCTCTACCGCATCTCCGGCGCGGAGGAGGCGTTGACCTTGGGGATGGATGAATTCCTGGGAGATGTCCGTGGGGTGTGCGTGATCGAATGGGCGGAGCGTGCGCGTTCCTTGATACCTTCTGAATGCTTATGGGTCAAGTTGGCTTTCGCCGATCGGCCTGGGAGATCCGGGCAGGCCGGTCAGAATCGACGTGCTCTGTACTTCGAGGCGCAAGGCGAGCGTCACGTCGCGCTGCTGCAGGAATTTCGGC
>Ga0180432_10009541_pt1 | contig 11818 bp, 10 predicted proteins | sample SS_ome_10_FD_132414 | JGI IMG/M metagenome (GOLD analysis project Ga0180432, IMG submission 132414) | Hypersaline lake sediment archaeal communities from the Salton Sea, California, USA - SS_1_MS_2 metaG | ecosystem: Environmental > Aquatic > Non-marine Saline and Alkaline > Hypersaline >... | reverse complement strand
CCAGCCCTCCCGATGACCGAACCGATAGAAAGCCCGGATGCTCGCCAGCTTCCGGGCGATCGTCGTCGCCGCATATCCGGCGGCATGCAGACCGGCGGCGTAACGCCGCAGCAGCGTTGTCGTGGCATCGGCGGGCTGTCGGCAGCCTGCCTCCCGCAGGTAATCGAGCAGTTGCAACAGGTCTTCCCGGTAGCCTTTCACCGTGTGGGCCGATCCGCCCCGCTCGGCGGCGAGGTGCCGCAGGAAGCGGCTGAGGGATTCGGAAAACCTGTCGGGCTCGGCGTGGTCGACCATCGGCTTGCTACGCGGGGGCGGGGGAACTGGCGGTGCGGCAGTCTGCCGTCTCCGGCTGCGGCGACCGGCAGCCTCGCAGACCCTTTGAATGACGCCCTGCTCACTGGGCAATTACCGGCACCAGCCGGTTCGTCTGAGCCCTGGCGGGCCCTTCGCCGGGCCGGCTAGGCCCGCCGGTTCACCCGGGTTGCGATCCCCTCTCGGCGGGACTGCGGACTGCTCTGGCGAATCTTCTGGCCGAGCACCGAGGCGTCGTACCAGGAAAAGCTCAGGTTTGGATCGGCGGCATAACGTCCGAGCGTTTTGACCGTCTCGGCCCGGCTGTCATCGTCGAACAGAAAAACGTAGCGTTCGCCACCTTTGACCAGCGCGACGACGTTGATATCCCGAGAGGCCATAAGCTCGTTTCCTTCCGGCGGTTGCGGGGGCGGGGCCCGACCAAGACACGAGGCGGCGGACTGACCCGCCCGCCCTCGTGCCTCATCGGCGGGAGCGGAGGCGGTCCGCCACCTCCATCAGGCGGGCTCACCGGAACGTTTCCGTCGGGAAACTCACCGCAGGTTTCCAACCTCCCGCACGGCGACCGGTTCGCGGCAGGCGAATGGCTCGCCGGCAGAGGTTCCGATCAGGCTGCCCCACCAGGCGTCGGCCGCCGCCACCCGCTCCGGGACCGTCGGCTGGGCGGCCGATTCGGGAAACTGGCTGGCATAGCAGGCGATCGCCGCCCGCTTCGTCCCCGCCGTCGCCGAGGTGTCGACGATGAAAGCCGGTCGGGGCACCGTCTTCAGATGGACGCTCCAAAAGTGATAGACCCGCGATGGATGCCAGGGCTCTCCGGGCAGGTCGGTTTTGGTCAATTTGGCCCAGAACCGGGCAGCCTCCACGAGCCGGCAGGCGGCGATGTGGTCGGGATGGGCGTCGACCCAATAGTGCGTGAAGAGCCGCTGGGGACGGGTCTGCCGGATGACGCTGGCAACCGCGCCGCGGGCCTGAAGCGTGGCCCGTAGCCGCCGATTGGGGAGACCGAGGTTTTCCCGCCAGCCAATCCCGAGCGTCGCGGTTGCCTCGGCTGTCTCCCGCCGTCGAATCTCCGGAGTCCCCAGCGGGGTCGGCTCGCCGTCGGTCAAATCGAGAATACCCACCTCGAGGCCTTCGGCGAGCATGGCGGCGATCGTCCCGCCCATGCTCAGTTCGGCATCGTCGGGATGGGCGGCAATGACAAGCACATCGAGCATCTGGCCCTCCGGTGCCGAGAGTCTGCAACGGGTCATTGCCGCGGCAGGCGGCGGCAGCATACCCTGCCGAGCAGAGCCGGTTGAGTTCCCGGCCCCGCCGATCGGCCGCCAGGGTCGCCCGGGTTTCCACCGCCGCAGCCGCCCCGAGGAGCATCGATGCAAAAATCGCCATGGGCTAAGGCCGTCGCCGGGAGTCCGGATGCCGCTGATTTTGCGGCCGCCTGCAGCCATGCCCGGCAGGTCGCGGTGCTCGGAACGGTCGAGTCCCTGCTGCACTGGGACGAACAGACGATGTTGCCGCCGCAGGGGGGCGGCTTTCGGGCTGACCAGGTGGCTGCGATGGCGGCGGTCGTCCACGCCCGGAAGATTGACCCCGCTCAGGGCGAGCGGCTCGGGCGGCTCGCCGAAAGCGACCTCGCCTCGGCCGGTCCGCCACCGGTGCAGGCGACGATCAGGCTGCTGCACGAGGAATTTGCCAAGCAGGCTCGCCTGCCGGGCCGGCTCGTCGAGGCGCTGGCGCGGACCTCGATTGAAGCCCAGCAGGCTTGGACGCAGGCCGTCGCAGCCGCCGACTGGAAGCTGCTCGCCCCGCATCTTGAGCAGATGTTCAGCCTCAAACGTGAGCAGGCAGCCTGCCAACGGCCCGACCTCGATCCCTACGACGCCCTGCTCGACGACTACGAACCGGGTGGACGGTCGCCGCAGATTCAGCACCAGTTCGCGCGGCTGCGGGCTGCCATCGTCCCGCTGGTGCAGGGCTGCGTCGACTCGGCGACGCGGCCGCAGGATGCCGTTCTCCACGGCGACTTCCCGCTTGCCGCCCAGGAGCAATTCGTCCGCGAGGTCGCCGCGCGGATCGGCTTTGACTTCCAGCGGGGACGCCTCGACACCACCTTGCACCCGTTCTGCTCGACGCTGGGCCCCCACGACTGCCGGCTGACCAGCCGCTGGGATGCCCGCTTTCTGCCCACGGCCTTCTACAGTGTGCTCCACGAGGCGGGCCATGGCCTCTACGAGCAGGGCCTGCCTCCGGAATGGTTCGGGCTGCCGCCCGGCGAGGCGGCTTCGCTTGGCATGCATGAGTCGCAGTCGCGGCTCTGGGAAAACCTGATCGGCAGGTCGCCCGCATTCTGGGAATGGTGCTTCCCGCTGGCGCGACGAGCTTTTCCCGATGCGTTGGCCGGGTCGAGCCCGGCTGCGATTGCTGCTGCGGTCCGGACCGTCCAGCCGAGCTTTATCCGGGTCGAGGCCGACGAGGTTACCTACAACCTGCACATCATGCTCCGGTTCGACCTCGAGCGGGCGGTCGTGACGGGCGAATTACCGGTCTCCGATCTTCCCGCTGCCTGGGACGATCGCTTTGAGGCCGACTTTGGCACGCGGCCCCGGTCTGCCGCCGAGGGGGTGTTGCAAGACATCCATTGGCCCGCCGGCCTGATCGGCTATTTCCCGACCTACGCGGTCGGAAACATGTTTTCAGCCCAGTTGTTCGCCGCCGCCGAACGGGAACTTGGCGACCTCGGAGCCCGGACGGTCAACGGGGATTTCCGGCCGCTGCTCGACTGGCTCCGCCGGCGGGTCCACTCCCACGGTCGAACCCTGACCGCCGATCAACTTGTCGCGCAGATCAGTGGAGAGCCGGTGTCCGAACGGTTTCTCATCGCGAGCCTCGCGGAGCGGTACGGCCCGATTCACGGCCTGCCGGCGGTCCCGCCGCCCGGGACGACGGGTGAGTAGGCTCGGGAGAGGTCGCGGAATATACTCCGAACGACCCCCGGGGCGTCGGGAACGCTTCCGGTCTGCTGCTGTCTGGAGTCTTTGGAGATGAACGCCCAGCACCCGCCAGACGATTCAACTTCGGGACCACCCGAAGACGACTCGCTCATCCGGGAGGTTTTCGCGGCGCTTGAGACGGGCACCGGAGCCGACTCGCGGGGACCGCAGCCGACATCGCAGCTGGACGCCCGCGAGGAAGCGGGGCTCGATGACAGTTTCCGGGCGGAGGCCGACAGTCCGTTGTCGGTCGATGACCCCGCAGAGCCCGACGACGAGAGCCTCGATCTCGACGAGTCGGTCGTTCTGCCGCCCCACAGCTTGCAAGTCGCCCGGGGTGTCCGCGGGCTGTTCAGTCTTGTCGGCGGCGCGGCACTGGCAACCGCAGCAGCCTTATTGTTTTTGCTCTGGGGCCTTGGCCGGGATCCGTTTGGCGTCTCGACCCGGCTGCCAACGCGGCTCGTCTTTCTGTTGCCGCCGGAGTTTCGCGATGCGGCTCAGCAGCAGCCTGCCATCGCGAACGACACGCCACCGGTCGGCGAGGGTTCCTTTGGAATCGGCAACTGAGATCGCGGCGGCCGTGCAGGCCGGCAGTGTTGAGCCGCAGGCGGTTTTGGCCGAACGTCGGCGGCGGTTCGAGCAGACGCACCAGCGGCTCAATGCCCTGATCCAGCCCCAGTTTGCCGAGGCGTTCCAGGCTGCCGCTGTGGTCGACCGGCGGCTGCCGCTCGCCGGAGTGCCGGTGAGCATCAAGGAGTGCTTCGGTGTGGAGGGTCTGCGGACCACTCTCGGGATTCCCGCCCGGCGGGACGAGGTCGACCCCGCCGACTGTGAACTCGTCGCCCGGCTGCGGCAACTCGGCGGAATCGTCGTCGGCAAGGCAAACGTGCCGCAGGCGATGTATCTGCACGAGACCGTCAATCCCATCTGGGGCCGAACCTTCCACCCGGAGCGTCCCGACCGCGGTCCGGGCGGCTCCAGCGGCGGAGACGCGGCCCTCGTCGCGGCCGGTGTCGTGCCGCTGGCGATTGGCAACGACCTGGCCGGCAGCGTCCGGCAGCCCGCCCACGCCTGCGGCATCCCCGCGCTGCTGCCGGCGGCAGGCAGCCTCGGCAATGGCGGCAGCTTTGACACGCTGCCGAGTTTCGATCTGATTGCGTCGCGAGCCGGCCTGTTGGCCGGGAGCGTTGCCGACCTTGCGTTGGCGGCGGAAGCCCTCGGCGTGGTACCGGCAAATCGGGCCGGCCTGCCGGCGAAACTCCGGATCGCCGTCTGGGAATCGGCCGGCCTGGTGACCCCGTCGCCCGCGGTGCGGCGGGCGGTCGGCGAGGCGGCCGAACTGCTCCGGCGGGCGGGCCACGAGGTGGAACACGCCGACGACAGGCTCGCCAACGAAGCGGCCTGGCTGCTTTTTGGCCTGCTCTCGGCGGATGGAGGCGACGACATCCGGCGGCTGTTCGCCGGCGCGAGGCCGCTGCCCGAGATCGCCCGGCTGCTGGCGGTCGCCGGCCTCTCCCGCTGGGTGCGGCCGCCGCTGTCGCTGCTGCTGACTGCTGTCGGCAGCCGCGTCGAGGCGGCCGCCCTCCGGGCGACGGGCCGGCGGAATCGGACAGGCTGGGACCGGATGATCGAGCACCGGGAGGCGATCGCCGCCCGCGTCGCCCGGCTTCGGGAACGATATGCGGCGATTCTCTGCCCGGTCTCGGCCGTCCCGGCGATGCCCCAGGGTCTCGCCGGCCGGCTGATGCCGGCTGTTGGCCCCTGTCTGCTGGCCAACCTCGTCGACCTCACCGCCGGCGTCGTTCCCGTGACCCGCGTCGAGCGGTCGGAGCAGAACGCCCGGCGGTGGTCGATTGACGGTGTTGAGCGAGCCGCGGCGGCGACCGACCGCGACAGCGTCGGGCTGCCGGTCGGAGTGCAGGTGATCGGCCTCGCCGGCGGGCCGGCGGCCGAACAGACGGTGCTGCGACTGCTTGCCACCATCGAGGCGGCCGCAGGCTTCAGTCGGTCGCCTCGCCGATGAGTTCCCCAATCGTTTCGAGGAAGGTCTCGTCGTGGAAGCTGCTCTTGGTGAGGTAGCGGTTGGCGCCCGCCTCGAGGCCGCGGAGCCGGTCCTCTTCCCGGTCCTTGTACGAGACGATCACCACGGGCACGTGGCTCCGCTGGGCGTCGGTTTTGATCAGCGTCACCAGCCCGATACCGTCCATCCGCGGCATGTCGACGTCGCTGACCACGAGGTCGTAGGGGGTACTCCGGAAGGCGTTCCAGCCGTCCATGCCATCGACCGCCACATCGACCTCGTAGCCGCGGGACTGCAGCAGCTGCCGCTCCAGTTCCCGCACGGTGATTGAGTCGTCGACGACCAGGACCCGCTTGACCCTGCTGCCGGCGAGTTCCTCGCGGGCGGCGTCGATCGGCGAGAGGCCCCGGCCGGTCAGCAGACTGTCGATCGACCGGACGAGATCCTCGACGTCGATGATCAGGACGGGGTCGCCGTTTTCTAGCACCGAAGCACTGCTGATGTCGGGCACCTTGCCCAGCCGCGGGTCGAGCGGTCGGACCTCGAGATCCCGTTCACCGAGGAAGGCATCGACGACCATGCCGAACCGTTGGCCCCGGTCGCTGACGATGACAACCGGCAGCTGCTCGCGGTGCTGCTGCGACTGCGGCACGCCAAGCACGTCGGTGGCGTCGACCAGCCCGATCGCCGCGGACTCGTGGTCGACGTAGTTGCGGCCCTCGACCGTGGCAATCTGATCCCGCGGGGCGGTGAGGATCTGGTCGATTCGGGTCAGTGGAAAGGCGTAGGGCTCGCCGCCGATGTCGACGAGCAGGGCTCGCAGCACCGACATGGTGATTGGCAGCTGCAGGGTGAAGCTCGTCTGCTGCCCGGGCCGCGTCGCGACCCTGACACTGCCGCCCACCGCCTTGACCATCGTCTGCACCACGTCGAGGCCGACACCCCGGCCGGAGATTTCACTCACCGCGGCGCGGGTCGAAAACCCGGGGAGGAACAGGAACTCGAGCAACTCCGCGTCCGAGAGTCGTTCGGCGACGGCGGCGGTCACCAGTTGCCGGTCGACGATTCGCCGTCGCAGGGACTCGACGTCGACGCCGCGACCGTCGTCGCTGATCACGATGGTCAGGCTTCCTGCCCGGTGCCCCGCTTCGAGGGTGATCGTGCCGGTTTCGGGTTTGCCCGCCGCCTCCCGCTCTGCCGGCGACTCCATACCGTGGTCGACGGCGTTGCGAATCAGGTGGGAGAGCGGTGCCTCAAGCTTGTCGAGGATGTCGCGGTCGACCCCGGTCTGGTCGCCGCGAAACTCCAGCCGCACCTGCTTGCCGAGCTGTCGGGCGAGGTCGCGGACCAGCCGCGGAAACCCCTGGATGCCGTCAGCCAGCGGCCGCATCCGGCTCAAGATCACCTCGCGGTGGAGCCGTTCTGAGAGGTCTTCGTTGCGGCGGGCGAAGCCCTCGAACGATTCGATCAGTCGCGACAGCCGTTCGAGGCCGCGTCCTGCCTGCCGCCGCAGTGATTCAACCGCTGTCGGGCCCGCCGGCGGGCGGTTTGCAGCTCCGGTCCGCAGGCTGTCCTCGACGCTGTTGATCGCCTCGCAGAGGTCGGTCTGAAACCGGCGGAGCACCAGCAGTGAGTCGACAAACGGCCGCAGCTGACGGGCTTCGACGAGCGACTCTCCGGCAAGGCCGACCAGCCGGGTGAGGCTGCCTGCCGACACCCGAACGACGCGGTCGTCATCCTCGGTGGCAACCGCCGTCGACCTCGGTGGGGCAGCCGGTGGAGACGGGGTCGGGGGCGGCGGGCCGCCTGCCGGTCGGTTTGCCGCCGGCGGAGGAGCGACGGCCGGAGTCGCGGCAGTTGTCGCCGTGATCGCCGCATCGGCTGCCTCCGCGGGAATTGCTGCCTCCGCAGGAATCGCTGCCTCCGCAGGAATCGCTGCCTCCACAGGAATCGCTGCCTCCGCAGGAATCGCTGCCTCCGGCGGGGCGGCCGCGGGTGTCGGCTGGCTCGCCGGTGGCGGCACGGCGGCCGTTTGCTCGTCGGCGGCCGGTGCCGGTCGCGCAGGCGTCGCCGCGGTCGCCGCAGCTTTTGGTGCCGGAGGCCGCGACTCGGCGGTCGCCAACGCCGCAAGATCGCCAACCAGCCGGTCGGCCCGGACCGTCCAGTCACCGCCGCCGGCGTCTTTGGCCGTGGCGATCCCGGAGAGAAAATCGACGCTCGCCAGCAGCAGGTCGGTGTCGGTGGCGGTGACCTCGATCCGGCCTTCGCCGGCGGCGATGAAGACATCCTCGACGGCGTGGGCGACCCGCACTGCGGCATCGAGGTTGACGATCCGGGCCGCACCCTTCAGCGAGTGGGCCGCCCGCATCAGCGATTCGATCGTCTCCGGGCCGCTGGCCCGCTGCTCAATCGCGAGGATGCCCGCCGCGAGGATCTCGGTTTGGCTTTCCGCCTCGAGCCGGAAGAGTTCGAGCATCGAGAAGCCGCTGAGGTCTTCGGTCACCAGTGACCTCCCTGGGTTCGTCTGCCGGCCGGATTCATCGCGGGATTTGTTCGTGGAGGCTGGTGAAGATTCGTTCGGCGTCGAGCAGGCTCACCGGCTGCGACTGCCAGGTGAACAACGCCTCGGAATACCGCTGGCCCGGCTTGCCGAGCGTGGCGGGAACCTCGCGGAGTGCGTCGGCGGCGACCCGTTGCACACCGGCAACCTCGTCGACGGCAAAGGCCCACCGCTGGGTTGTCTGGCCGGTGGTGCGGGCGGCCACCACCAGCCGCGCCGCCGTCCGCAGGGGCTCGGCCACCGCTGGTTCGGCGTCGCCATCCGCCGCGAGAACCGGTCTGGGTGGACGGCGAAGTTCGCCTTCCGCCGGCTTCAGTCCGAGGAGCCCGTGCAGCGACCCGCACAACAGCAGCTGGCCTCGCACATTCACCATGCCGGCGAGGATGTGATTGCTGCGGTGCGGAATCTGGTGAACCGTCCGCAGCGGCGTCACCTCGGCAACAGCGGCCGCCGCCAGCGCGAACCATTCGCCCGCCAGTCGGAAAACCAAGGCTGACCGTCCTCCGGAAGCGGTCTCGTCGAGCGGCGTTTCCAGCACCCGTCGCCACTCGTCGAGATAGCCGACCGGCGGCGGCCGGTCGAAAAACTGCCGGGCGGCGTCGGCCATCACCGGGCAGTTGCGGCAGTGAATGAAGCTGGCAAGTTCGGGGCAGCTCCGGTCGCCGCCGACGCCGATCTGCCGCCAGCAGTCGGCGGGCCGGGACTCGGCGGCTGAGCCGGGCGGAAGGCTTGACGGCCCGGCGGCGGCAGCGGAAGGCGTGGTCATGGGGCGGACTCGGCGGCGAGGGCGGCTCTGCGACGATACCTTCGCTCGGCGGTACTGTCACCTCGGCGGCGGGCGGCGAGCGCGAGCGCGAGCAGGGCGGCTTCATGATTCGGCTCGAGGTAGACAACCTTTTCCAGCAGCCGTTCAGCGGTCGTGTCGGCCCCGATCGACTGCTGCAGCAATGCCTGGAGAAAGAGCAGCTTCGGCTGGGCAGGGTCGGCCTGCAGGGCCCGCCGGCACTCGGCGATGGCCGCCGCGATGTCGCCTTTATTGGCGAGCGTTTCGGCGGCCGCCAGCGGGTCGCCGGAAGGGCGAGCCGCGGCCGGGGCGACTGCCGCCTCAGTTGCGTTCGCGGCGGCCGAATCGGCAACGGCCGCCGACCTTGGCCGGCGTGGCCGGGCAGATCGATCGGCAATCAATCGCGGCAGTCGCCGCGGCCCCGGCGTCTCCGACGGGCGGGCCGCGGGATCCGTTGCCGGCTGCCGCCGCCCGAAGGCGAGCGGGCCGGCCGGCTGCCAGCGGGCGACCGGCAGGATCACCGCCTCCGCCGCCCCGACGATCACTTCGCCGCCGGGGCTGAGCAGTTCGCCGAGCGTCTTCTCGACCTGTTGGCGGGCCTCCGCGGTCAGATAGATCAGCAGGTTTCGGCAGCAGATCAGATCGAAGGAGCCGCCGGCTGCCCGGCGGAGTCGACTCGACGCCGCTGGATCAAGCAGATTTTCCTCGAGGAATACGATCGGCCGACGCAGTGCTGCGGCGACGGCCCAACCGGCGGCGGTCCGGCTGAACCAGCGGTCGCGAAAACCGTCCGGTCCGCCGCGGAAAGCGTTCTCGGTGGCGACCCCTGCTCGGGCCGCCGCGATCGCCCGCGGGCTGAGGTCTGCGGCGACGATCCGAAAGCGGTCGGCGTCGATGCCCGCTTCCAGCAGCGACATCGCCAGCGAGTAGGCCTCTTCACCAGCTGCGCAGGGCACCGACAGGATCGCCGCCTGCTGCTTCTCCCGCAGCCGGCGCTGGATGAACGACGCAGCGTGGGCGAAGACGCGGGGCTCGCGGAGAAACCAGCTCTCGGAGACCACGATCGCCTCGAGCAGCCGCCGCCGTTCGGGGGTGTCAGCAGCAAGCCGGGCGGCGACGGTGCCGCTGTCGGCCGCCGCGGCATCGGGCCAGGCGGCGTCAATCGCTCTGGCGACCGCGTCGCGGCCGATCCGCCCGACGTCGAGTCCGATTGTGTCCCGCAGTTGGGTGCCGACGACATCGACCAGATCGCCGAGTTCCGTTCCGAGGACAGAGCTCGCCCGCCTGCCCGAGGACCCTGGGGTCGCTGTCATGATGTCGCCGCGGCGGTCGGCTCGCTCTCGGGACCGGCCCCCGCCGGCAGGCCTGCAAGGGCCAGCAGCGACCGGAGCTCCGCGGGCGGCAGAATCGCGTCGATGTTGAGCAGCTGAGCTTCCGCGGTCCCGCCGGTCTCGGCCAGGTCGACCAGCGGGCCAAACGGGCTGTCGCCTGCGGCCGCCGCGGAGGGGTGAGCAGCCGCCGCGGCAATGCCGATGACCCGCTCGGCCACCAACGCCAGCAGCCGCGGTTCACTCGCGGGCGGGCCGGGCAACCCGGCGGCCGCGTCTGCCGCTGCCGGCGACGAAGCCCGGGAAACCCCGGCGGCGTTGGGAGTTGCCCCGGCCGACGGGGACCCGCCCGCACTCGCGAGCCGGTCGCCGAGCCTGACGATGATTGTTCTGGTGCCGAGCTGGTCCCGGGAACGACTGCCGCCGACGAGCTGGCCGAGGTCGATCGCCGGCACGAATGTGCCGCGGTAGCGGATCAGGCCGAGGACCTCGGCAGGCTGGCGGGGGAGCGGCCGCACAGCGACCAGCGGGAGCAGTTCAACGACCTGCCGGGTATCGATCCCATAGGGCCGCTCGGCAATCGTGAGGGTGAGCAGCTGCATCAGCAGGCCTCTGGCAGGAGTCTTCCTGCTGCTATTGTGGCCTGGACGGCGACCGGTGTTCCACCCGCAATTCGCCGCGGGCCTGCATGGCGTCCCCGGGAACTGCTCGGCGGGGCCGCTCAGCCCGCCTTGGCCCGCAGCCGGCGTTTGTCGTCCTCGGCGACCCGCAGCCGCAGGGTGGCCGCAGGTGAAGGCGGTCCGCGGCGTTCCTGGACAAACCCCCTGCGGCCCTCGCTGAGAAAGGGATGCAGATGGGCGGCGAGGCCGGTGGGAAACTCGACCCGCAGAGCCTCGAGCACGTCGGCCCAGGGGAGTCCTCGGCGGTAGATCACGCGGTAGGCGGCCTTGAGGGCGGTGATTTCGTCGACCGCGTATCCAGCCCGCCTCAGCCCGACGGTATTGAGGCCGACGACGCTGCCGGTCTGGCCGTCGATGAGCATGAACGGCGGGATGTCCTGGACGACGCGGGCATGCCCCCCGACCATGGCGAACCGGCCGATCCGGCAGAACTGATGGACAGCCACCGCCCCGGAAATAAACGCCCGGTCCTCGATGGTGACATGGCCGCCGATCAACGCGTTGTTGGCGAGGATGCAGTTGTTGCCGAGGCAGACGTCGTGCCCGAGATGGGACGCGGCCATCAGGTAATTGTGGCTGCCGACGAGCGTCTGGGCGTCGGCTTTGAGCGCCCGGTGCAGGGTGACACCTTCGCGGAAGACGTTGTGGTCGCCGATGACGATCGTCCCGATATCGTCAGGCCGGGCGACGTGCTGGGGCCGACCGCCGATGACCGCATGCTCGCAAATTTCGTTGTGACAGCCGAGCCGCGAGCCCGCTTTGATCACGGCACCGCTGGCAACCGAGCAGTAGTCGCCGAGCCTGACGCCGGCCTCAACGGTCGCGAAGGCCGCGATGCTCACGCCGACGCCGAGTTCGGCGTCGGGGCTCACCGAGGCCAGGGGATGAATGCTCACGGGGTGCCTGCAACGGAAAGAGCGATGGGCCGTCAGATCAACTCGACCTCTGGCGGGTTATCGGTCGTGCAGCCGATTCGATTCAATGCCATTTCGGTCGGCTGTCCAAAACCCGCCAAAGCTGCCTGATTTGCCCGGTCGACGCGGCCGTGAAAAGGCCCCCGACACCCCGCTGACTGCCTCGGTTCAACCGACGCTATACTCCACCGGACCAGCAATCTGATTGCGTGACGCCTCACCCGCGGGAT
>Ga0180432_10009540_pt1 | contig 11819 bp, 8 predicted proteins | sample SS_ome_10_FD_132414 | JGI IMG/M metagenome (GOLD analysis project Ga0180432, IMG submission 132414) | Hypersaline lake sediment archaeal communities from the Salton Sea, California, USA - SS_1_MS_2 metaG | ecosystem: Environmental > Aquatic > Non-marine Saline and Alkaline > Hypersaline >... | reverse complement strand
TAGGGCATAACCTCCAGACGGATTTTTCTCCGATTAGGGCGCCCCGAAGGGGTGCGGGACTATAGCCTGGGGCGACGCAGTCGCCCCAGGTACGCAGGCAAAAAAACCCATCCGCCCTGGAGGATCACTGGGTCTAAAGACCCAGGCTGCATTCCCCCGCCCCTTCGGGGCGTGCAACAAAGGGACAAAGGGGTCAGACCCCGTCACATGACATTTGTCGAAAGTCTGCACGCCGACGCCTAAGACCACGTAAAAACAAAAAAATTATGTGTCATGTGACGGGGTCTGACCCCATTAACCGGTTACTGGGAATATGCGTTTCTGAAGGCGCTGCGGAATTTTGAAGACAGGGTGTCAGCGGCGAGACTTAGTGCCTTTGTTGCGGCTTTTTTCGGGTCGGTGTCGCGTTCCTTGTAGCGGTTGGATTTGAACTGGACGGTCAGTTCGGGGACTTCGGTGCCGTCGGCGTCTTTGGCGTTCAGGGTGCCGGTGCCGGCGTTTACGTATTCGGTGCGGCCGGCGACTTGTTCGGGGGCTAGTTTGTGCTGGGCGATTGTGATGTCTAGTTTGATGGTGTTGGGGCCGGGTGTGGAGACACAGAAGCCCCAGTTGGCCAGGAATTGTTCGAGGTTGGCCTTCAGTTGCCTGGCGGCCTGGGGGTCGGGGGATTTTATAGACAGGGCGAACTTGTAGTCGGAGCGCAGCTTGCGGCTCAGCTGATCCATTTCGCCCCGCAGCTTGTCCAGCTTTGCGCGGATTCCGGCCTTGTTGTCCAGAATATCGATCGCCGTGACGTCGGGCTCGATCTTGGATCCCTCCCGGGAAGCTTCCAGAAGGGATTTCAGAGCGGCCAGCGGCTTGTCGGATTCGACAGACTTCTGGGCGGAGGCGAGGTTTGTTTCGAATTTCGTAAATCCGTCGGCGATGCGGCCGTGGAGGCGTTGGGCCCAGGCTACGCGGTCTACCAGAATCTTTGCGTAGTGGGTGCGGGTTTTTTCGTCGCGGTATTCGGACTGGACGCTGGCGCCTTCTACGGTGAGGGTGGAGCGGACTTCTATGCTGTGGGTGGCGCCGTCCAGGTTGACGTCGGCGGCGCCGCCGGTCATGGCCAGGGTCCAGTCCGAGAGGCGGGAGTTGATCTTGGTTTCGAAGAGCTGGGCCACGCGGGACTTGGCGTTTCGGGTGGCCAGGTCGCTGTCGCGGGCGATTTCGATTGTGGCCGGGGCGCTGCCCACCGCGGTGAGGGTGGCGGAGCCGATGCCGGTGGGGGGCTGGGTGATCCAGCCGGGAGACGGGGCTTTGTCGTACTTCAGGGCCGGGCCGCCGCAGGCGGCCACAGTAGTCATGAGAAGAATGAGCAGGGTCTTGATAGTCAGTCTCACTGTCCGGTTCCTTCCAGTTTCAACAAGGCTTCCTTTGCCAGGATGTCGGCCGCCCGGTCTACGGCCAGGCGGGCCAGTTCGTCCGGGTCGTTGGGGGGCGTGCGGTCGGTGCCCGCGTTCAGCAGGTCGCCCAGGGCGCGGTAGTCGCCCTTCCAGGTGACGTACTGGCGGGTGTCGGTCTTGGTTACCTCGCGGCCGTCCTCGAAGAGGACCTTGCCCGGCGGGCGCAGGTCGCAGATCTGCAGGGTGACCGTCACCTTGGCCTGGGTGGTGCGCTCGAAGAGCTGGTAGCTGGCCCGCACCGTCTCGGTGACCGGATCGCCCTCGTCGTCTACCACGGTTTCTTTGTACTTGTTCTTGACCTCGACCTCTGCTTCCCGATTGCCCTTCCCGACGCGCTGCCACCGGCTGTCGCCCCGCCAGACGTCGACCGTAGCGCTCAGCTCGGCATTCTGGTTTCCGGCGGCCTGGCTCACCAGTTCGGTGAACTCGCAGCGCTCCTCGCTGAGCCTGGTCGCCAGGCGGCCGATCAGCCGCTGGCAGAACTCCGACTGGCCGGACTTGCAGTCGGCTTTCAGAACCAGGTTGAGCTTCAAGGCCGAGACCGCCCGGTCGTAGCGCTCGGACAGCTCGGAGTTGTGCGGATCCAGAGAAAGCGCCGTACGCAGCAGCGCGGTCTGCTCCTTGGGAGGCCGGCCGTCGGCCTCGGCCCGGTCTACGGCCTGAACCGCTTGTTTCAAAGCCCTGGGCATAGCCTCGCGCACCAGCCGCCCGCCGTCGGCGGCGGAGAACTCTTCGAGGCCCTGAGCGCGGGCGTAGTCTAAAAGCCCCTCCAGGCGGGTGGCGGCCCCCAGGGCGGCCGAGGACAGGCCCTGCTTTGCGCGGTCCTGGTAGTCGGCTTCGATGGTTTTCTTGGCGTTCTCGACGCCGCGGACCAGCCCGGCCTTGGCCTCGGGATCGTCGCGGTGGGTCCGGTAGTGGCCGCCGAAGTAGTAGACGGCCATTTCGTGCTTGCCCCGAGCGGAGTACTGCCGGGCGGTCTTGAGATGCGAGGTGCAGCCTCCGGCCAGGATCAAAAGCCCAAAGATTATCGGGCGACACTTCACGGAGAGACCTCGATCAGGTAGATGACTTCGTTCTTGTTGAAGGCGATCACCGCCTTTTCGCCGTTGCCCTTCCCGTCGGCCCACAGGTAGGTGAACACCTCCCGCCCCTCCGAATCCACGAAGGTCCGGTAGGGCCGCCCCATCTTGCGCAGCACGTCCGACTTCTGGTCGTGGCCGATCTTCAGATCGGTCTGCGGGTTGATCGGGAACCTGGCGCCCAGCCACAAAGGCCCGCAGGCCAACGAGCCGCACAAGAGCAAAACCGCAACCAGCAGAATCAACCGGCGAATACGTTTAGTTTTCATCACTCCACCCTCTCCAACGTGGTATTCACCACCCGCCCCGGAATCCGGGCCAGGGCCCTAAAGGCGAGATCATTCGCAGACTGCAAGCCCGGGGCGCGCCCGCGCCCCCGGCAGCGGACCGGCGCGCGGTCCTCCCCGCGCGGGTCGCCGCTGTACTCGTAGTAGCTGGATTCGGAGGCCGAGCTGACCACGCCGGAAAACACCGCCGCCAGCGTCTTGCTGCGCAGGTCCTGGATGGTCACCCGATAAGGCATGGACACGCTGCGTTCGGCGGAAAACACCCGGAACTCACCGGAGATCAGCTCCCATACCTTCTTGCGGACTTTTTTGGGCTCCGGCGACGGCAGCCCCACCTTCTGGGCGTTGGCATACTCCTCGGCGGTCGGCTGGATTACCACTATCTCTTCAATCTGCCGCCCCCGGCGATCCTTCTTGGGAATCCAGCGGTGAAACGCCTGCCGCTTGGTCATCCTGAAGGGAATATCCTGTACCACCGGCTCGCCCACCCAAAGCTGCATCAACGCCGTGTGCCTTCCGGAAGCCTTGTCCACAATCTCGATCAGCTCGGGATTCTTCTCGACGAGCAGTTTCTTGATCCCCGGGAACAGATCCTTGGTCGCCGCCAGCGTCCCCGGGGCAGCCTGCAAAACCGCCAGCAACTGAAACCGCGCCCGCAGCCGGTCGCAGGTGCGCTTTAGCGACTCGTCGTTCTCCACCAGCGCCAGCAGCTGCCGGCAGGCCGCCAGGTCGGCCTTTACCGCGATACTGCGGCCGGAACGCTCCTCCATCGCCCGTCCGAGTTGATCAACCGCCTGCTTGGCCACTTCGGCTTTCTCCCGCTCCACCTCGGGAACCAGATCCGCAGGCATTGATACACGCTCGGCCTGGCGGGACAGATCCTCCAACTCCATCAGTCGGCCCAGCGCCAGCAGGAAGCGCTTGGACCCGACCAGCCGATCGATCTCCTGCCGCAGCGCGTGCTCGTAGATCTGCCGGGTGACGATCCCCAGCTGCCGCATCTCGGTGTTGCCAGGCTCGGCAACCACCCCCTGGTCGAGATACTCCACCGCCAACGGCAAATTTCCGGACTCCAGGCACTTCTTCCCGGCTTTAAGATGCGCCGATCCGCACCCGGCCATAAACAGACCGATAGCAATCAGGTAAAATCTCATCACCGACCTATGGTGCGCATGTCTTCGCCGGCGGTGCGCAGGAGGGTCAACAGGGCCAGCTGGGCGCCGAAGCGCTTGGTGGCCAGGTCGATTTCGGCGGTGCGGGAGGAGCGGCGGGCGTCGGTTACGTCCAGGGACGAACCGGTGCCGTTTTCGTAGGCGTTTTCGGCCAACTCCAGTGACTGGGCGGCCAGGGTGGCTTTCTTCTGGGCGGTGGCTACCAGGGCCACGGCATTTTCGTAGTCGCGGCGGGCCTGGCGAACCGCCAGGGCCACCTGCAGGCGGGTGTCCTCGGCCTCCAGCTCGGCGCGGGCCAGGGAAGCGCGTTTCTGGTCCAGGTCGGCGTAGCGGGTGTGATCGTAGATGGGAACCGACAGGGTCAGGCCGATGAACCAACGGGTGTTGTCGGGGGAGGAGAAGCCGCCGCGTTCGCTGATTTGTTGGGTCAATGTCCAGGAAGCGTACAGGCTGGGGAGGAAGCTCATCCAGGACATGGTCACCTGCTCGTCGGCCAGCTCGACCAGGGCGCGGGTCAATTTCACGTCCTCGTTCTTGAGCTTGGCTTGGGCTACCAGGTCTTCTTCGCCGGCCTCCGGGGGCGGCGTGTCGGGGATCTCGACCGGCAGCGGCAGGCCCTCGACGCCGATTAGGATGGCCAACGCGTCGCGGGAGTTGTCCAGGGAGGTGTGGGCTTTCAACAATTCCTCGCGGGCGGTGAGCAGCTCGGTCTGGGCGCGGATCACGTCCAGGCGGCTGCCGGTGCCCGAGCGGTGGCGGATGGTGGCCACCGCCAGGTGGCGCTTGGAGCTGTTGATCTGGTTGTGCTGCACCTCGATCAGCGAGCGGGCGGTCAGCGCCTGGTAATAGGCCTGGGCCACCGAGAGCAAGAGCGCCTGGCGGATCTTCTCCACCTGGACCTCGGCCACCTCCACACCGGTGTCGCCCAGGACGATCCCCACCCAGGCCTGGGCGCTTACCAGCGGCATGTTCACCAGCAGGCCGCCGCGCAGATCCTGCTGCTTGCTTACCTCGACGGTGTTCCCGCCGATCGTCCGGGTGTCGGCATGGTCGTTGTAGGTGTAGTCCAGGTGGCCGGAGGCCACCGGCAACAGCGTCGACCAGGCCGAGTAGAGCTCCGCCTGGGCCTTGATGATGTCGGTGCGGGCGGCGTTCAAGGTCAGGTTGCGCTGGTCGGCCAGTTTCAGGGCCTCGGAGAGGGTGATCTCCTCGCCCGGGGTTATTTCGGGGAAATCCCCGGCCTCTTCGGCAACGGCTGGGCTGGTGAAAAACAGCAGGAATGGCAGTAGCCGGACGATTCTCATGGCGCGTCCCTGGCCGGGGTGGATTCGCCGGGGAACAGGTATTCCCAGGAGGCCTTGAGGCGGGCCCGGAGGTTTTCGATCATCACGAACAGCGAGGGCACCAACAGCAAGACGATCAGGGTGGAGAAGATCACCCCGAAGCCCAGGCTGACGGCCATGGGGATCAGCATGCGCGCCTGCACCGAGGTCTCGAAGATCATCGGCGCCAGCCCGCCGAAGGTGGTCAGCGAGGTCAGCAATATCGGCCGGAAGCGCTGCTGGGAGGCGGCCTTTATGGCCTCGATCGGATCGTAGCCCCGGCCGCGGAAGCGGTTGGCCGCGGCGATCAGCACGATGGAGTCGTTGACCACCACCCCGGAGAGCGCCACCACCCCCAGCAGGCTGATCATGCTCATGTCGTAGCCCATGATCAGGTGGCCCAGCACCGCCCCGACGTAGCCGAAGGGGATGGCGGCCATCACCACGAACAGCGGCTGCAGGTAGCTGCGCAGCGGCACGGCGATCAGCAGGTACATGATGATCAGCGCCAGGGGGAAGGCCACCCACAAATACTCGAAGAAGTCCCGGTTGTCCCGCTGCCGCCCGGAGAACCCGAAGGTCAGCCCGGGGTGCTCGGCCTTCAGCTTGGGCATGCCGCTTTTCAACACCGAGCCCAGCACCTCCTGGGGATTGGCCTTTTCGTCATCGACGTCGGCCAGCACCCGGACGGTGCGCCGCCCGTCGGTGCGGTTGATCGAGGTGTAGGCCCGTCCCACCTTGACCGCGGCGGCCTGGCGCAGGGGCATCTCGCCGCCGTCGGGGGTGCGGATGATCATCTCCTCAACGCTGTTGAGGGTCTCGCGCTCGGCCCTGGGCAGCCGGACCATAACCTTGACCTCGTGCCGCCCGCGCTGCTGACGGAAAGCCTCGGAACCGTAGAAGGCGCCGCGCACCTGCGCGGCCAGCTCGGCGGAGGTCAACCCCGCGGCGATGCCGTCGGGCGATAGCTTGAAGTCCAGCTGGGGCTTGCCCAGCTCGATGCCGTTCTCGATGTCCTTGACGCCGTCGTAGCCCGAAAGCATTTCGGCCAGCTTGCGGGCGGCGGCCTCCAGCTCGGCGGGCTCCTTGTGGCTCAGCTCCAGGTCGATGGGCTTGGAGTAGTGGCCGGTGGTGGAGTCCAGGCTGAGCGACTCCAGGCCGGCGATGTCGCCGATATTTTTGCGCCACTCGGCGGCGAACTTGAACGAGCTTATCGGCCGCTGGTCCGAGGGCACCAGGCTGATCCGCACCGAGGCGATGTGACCCCCGCTCTCCCCCCAGCGCGAGAAGGAAACCCCGGTCATGGAGAAGATGCCCAGGCTGATCCGCTCGCCGCCGTTTTCGGCGATAACCTCCTGGGCCGCCTTGACCATGCGCCGCATCACCGCGCGGGTCTCCTGGATGGGAGCCCCGAAGGGCAGCCGGGCCTCGACCTTGACCCGGTCGGACTCCTCCCGGGGCCAGTCGATGTACTTGACCCGCCCGCCCTCGGTCAGGCCGAAGGCCATGAACAGCACCGCCACGCCGATGGCCAGGGTGATCCAGCGCTGGCGCACCGCGGCGCCCACCAGCGGCACGTAGCACTTGTCGACGAACTTCTCCACCCCCCGGGAGAAGCGCCCCTGGAGCCGGGTGACCGAGGGGATCCTCGGATCGAGGCCCAGCAGGCCGCTGTCCTTCGTCTTTTTCAAATGGCCCAGGTGGGCCGGCAGGATGAAGAACGACTCCACCAGGGAGATGACCAGCACCACGATGACCACCGCGGGGATCGAGAACATTATCTTCCCGCGGATCCCCGGGACGAACAGCAGCGGTGAAAAGGCCACCACGGTGGTGGCGATCGAGAAAAACACCGGCATGGAGACCTGCTTGGCCCCGCGGATGGAGGCCTCCAGGGCGGGCTGGCCCTGGCGCTTGAAGCGGAAGGCGTTCTCCCCCACCACGATGGCGTCGTCTACCACCATGCCCAGGGTGACGATGAAGGCGAACAGCGAGATCATGTTCACCGAGATGTCCATGGTGGGCAGCAGGATCAGCGATCCCATGAACGATATGGGAATGCCCATCATCACCCAGAAGGCCAGCTTGGGCTCCAGAAACAGCCCAAGGATCAGCAGGACCACGATCAGGCCGATCATGGCGTTGCGCATCAAAAGGTCCAGGCGCTCGTTGTACAGTTTGCCGCGATCGTGCCAGGTGGTGACGTTGATGCCCGGGGGCAGCGTGGGCGCCATCCTTTTCACGTAGGCCTTTACCGCGTTGGCCACGTCGGTGGGCGACTGGTCCCCCACACTGTAGACCTCCAGCGCCACCGCCGGCTTGCCGTTGAAGGCCGCCTCGACATCGGTCTCGGCGAAGCCGTCGACGATGTTGGCGATGTCCCCCAGCTTGACCGGGTTGCCGTCGGAGCCGGTGAGGACGGCGATGTTGGCGAACTCCGCGCCCAGATCGCGCCGCTCGGCGGTGCGCAGCAGCACCTCGCCGGCTTTGGTCTTGACCCCGCCGGCGGGGAGCTCTATCGCGGTGCGGCGCACCAGGTTGGCGATCAAAGGCAGGGTGAGCCCGTAGCGGCGCAGTTCCTCCTGGGAAACCTCGATGCTGATCTCCAGCGGGCGCACCCCCACCGTCTCGACGAAGGAGACCTCGGGCAGCTTGAGCAGCTCGTCGCGGGTCCGCTCCCCCAGCGCGTGCAGGACCTTCTCCTCCTGATCGGCGAACAGCACCACCGAGATGGCGTCGGCGCTCCACTCGGGGAGGTTGACGATGGGCCGCTCGGCCTCGTTGGGAAACGAGGTGATCCGGTCGACGGCGTTCTTTACGTCCGAAAGCGCCTTGGTCTTGTCGACGCCCACCTCCAGCTCGGCGGTGGTCATCCCCACGCCTTCCCTGGCCGTCGAGCGGACCTCCTTGACGCCGTCGATGGGCCGCACCGCCTCCTCGACCGCCAGCAGAATGCCCTGCTCCACCTCGGCGGGGCTGGCCCCGGGGTAGGCCACGGTGATGGAGATCTGGTCGGGTTCGATCCGCGGGAAGACCTCCTTGCGCAGGCGCAGGCTCATCAGCAGCCCGCCGATTATCAACGTGGCCATCAGCAGGTTGGCCGCCACCGGGTTCTTGGCCATCCAGGAGATGGGACCCTCGTCGATCCGCACCTCGGGCGCGCCCGTCGTTTTTTTGGTGCTCATGAAACTTCCCGGTCCGCCTTGGTGTACAGCAGCATGCCCTCGATGGCCGCGGGAATGCGGCTGGTGATCACCGCTTCGCCGGAACGCAGGTCGCCGCGCACGAACACGGTCTCCTCCTTAACCCAGACGACCTGCACCTTGCGGATCTGCAGCTTCTCATCGCTCATCACCCAGACGCGGTTCTGATCGCGCAGTGCCCGGCGGGGAATGGCCAGGGCGTCTTCGACCCGGGGCCCCTTGATGCGGACGTTCACGTAACCGCCTAAGAGAAGCGGCATGACCGTGCCGTTCTCGCCGGGGGTGCCCAGGGGATCGTCGACCTCCACCAGCAACCGGGCCATCTTGCCCCGGGGGTCCAGGCTGGACTGCAGCTTGATCACCCTTCCCCGGCGCTTGATCTCGATGGCGGTTCCGGCCTGCTGAACCACCTCGGCCGGCGATCCCTTTGTACTGTTGACCCCCGGAATGTGGATCCAGCTCAGCCGGTCGACCGGAACCGAGACCTGCACCCAGAACTTGTCGGTGGCCACCAGGGTGGCGATCCGCGAGGCCGGGGATACCACCTGTCCGCGGTCGACGAACTCCTCGGTGACCACCGCGTTGAACGGAGCCTTGATCACCGTGCGGTCGCGCATAAGCCGGGCCTGGTCCAGGGCGCTCTGGGCCGCGTCCACCGACGCCTGGGCGTTCTCCAGCTGGATCTCCCTCAAGGCCAGCTTCTTACCCTCCTCGGTAGGCTGAACCTCTTTCTCAATAAGCTTCCACTCCCGCTCGGCCACCGACTTGAGCCCCCGCTCGCGGGCCAGCTCCATCTTGGCCTGCACCACCCGGGCCTGCTGCTGCTTGATCGAAAGATCGTAGTCGGTGGAATCGATCCTCACCAGCACCTGCCCCTTGGAAAACTTTCCCCCGGGCACCAGCCGTCTGCTCTGGTACACGATCCGCCCGCCCACCTCCGGAAAAACCGTAACGGTCTGGGAGGCGGTCACCGTGCCCATCGCCGACACCGTAACCGGCTCCTCGGCCGCTGCCGCCGGGATCACCTCTACCAGCGTAGGCCGCTGCCCCGGCGCCTGCCGCTCGGGCACATCCCGGGAAGTCTTGAGATAATAATAGATTCCGTATCCCGCCCCCACGATAACCAGAACCAGGACCGCCTTGAGTATTTTTCTCATCATGAAGGCACCTTCACGCAGATTATGACCCTTCCACCTGTCTTACGGTATACACCCCCGGACGGTATTAATAGCACCGGGGGGCCCGGCTGTCCATATAACCCCCTAACCCATGGAACAATTCCGGCATTTCAGGTACTATTGAGGGTAAGGAGGGCCGCCATGTTCAGAGGGAAGACGCCGCTTATTGTTGCCGGGATATTGGGGATCCTGGCCGCTTTGTTGGCTTATCAGACCATCAAGAGCAAGGAAGAGAAGCTGGCCAACCGGTGGAATCTCACGCCGGTGGTGGTTGCGAGCCAGGATATCGAAGAAGGCTCAGCCCTTAGCTACGAAATGCTCGCCAAGATGGACGTGCCCATCGAGTTTGCCGGGCCGTCTTTGGTCAAGCCGGAGCAGATCGAGAAGATCATCGACCAGAATGTGATGGTTCCGCTGCAGCGGGGGGATCCGATCATGTGGAGCCACTTCTTTGCGCCGGGGACCGTGGAGAGGCTTTCGGACATCGTCAACAACCATGGGCGGGCGATCAGTCTGGATATCGCCGGGTCGCAGGCGGTTTCCGGATGGCTGCGGCCGGGGGATCATGTCGACATCCTGGGGACCTTTCAGGATGCCAAGGACAACCAGATGGTCACTGTCACCATGCTGCAGAATGTGGTGGTGCTGGCAACCGGAACCATTTCGGGCAATACCCCGGTCGAGCCTAGGGACAAAGTGTCGCGGGAGTACGCCAGCGTGACCCTGATGGTGCTGCCCGAGGAGGCCGAGATTCTGACTCTGGCGGCCGAGCTGGGGTCGCTGCGGCTCACCCTGAGGAACACCAACGACATGGGACGCATGGACCGGCGGGGCAAGGCCACCCAGCACACTCTGCTCACCGGCGAAAGAATGAAAGAGATTCAGAAGCTGCGCGACAGCCTGCCCGACGTGGTCTACTCCCCGGCCTTCGACGGGCGCAAGTAGATCACATCTCCCCTTTTACGAAAACCACGATCCGGCGGCCGAGGACCTCGCCGCCGATGTCCACGCCGTTCTCAACCGTGCGGCCCACCAGCTCGCGGAAGCGGTTGTTTAGAAGGTTGAAGGCCTCGATGCCCGCCGAGGCGGCGTAGGGTTTCTCAGAGATTCTCCAGGCCAACCGGGCATTGAGAAACCAGGAAGCGGGAAGATAGGACTCCAGGCGCTCCTGCAGGAGGCTCTCCGGGTTGAAGATGTTGCGGTAGTATGTGTCGACGAAATGAGCCCGCAGCGAAGCCTCCCACCCTGCGGCCGAGCTGATATCCGCGCCGGCGGATACGCTCCAGACCGGCTCATCGTCGTTGTAGCGCTTGTTATGGCTTAAGAAGACCTGGCGGTAACCGGCGGACACGAAAATGCGCGAGCGCTCGGTGGGCCGGGCGATCACCTCCAGGTCGACGCTGTGACCGTTCTTCCCGTAGGTAGTGTTGTAGTGGCCGATGCCCTCGCCGGAGGACAGGTCGGGGATGACGAACGAGCCGATCTGCTTGTAGCCCATCTCGTCGGCGTCGAACTTGAAGTGGATCAGGTTGCGGTACCAGGTGTAGGCCAAGGCCATCCGCACCACCAGCCGGCCGTCGAAGAAGCTCCCCGAGTAGCCCAGCTCGACACTGTCGATTGTCTTGTTGTCCACCTCGGGGCTGCGCAGGTCCAGGGAGTCGAAGCCGAATTCGCTGTTGAGGTGCAGGTTCAAAGACTTCTGGAAGAATGTGGGTTTGAAGAACGCGTGGGCGTAGCCGAAGCGCAGGCTTTGGCCTTCGAAGGGCTTGCAGACGATCGAGGCGCGGGGGCTCAGCTCCGACAGGGTGCTGTCGGTCATGTAGTCGATATCGAAGCGCAGCCCTACGGTGAGAAACAACGGCGGGGCCCCGGCCTCGAATAAACGGTCGATGATCGCCGCCAGGTCCACCTCGTCCTGCAAGAATACGCCGAAGCGGTGCTCGTAGTGATCGGGATCGATGAACACCTTGGAATGATAATGGTTGAAGATGTGCTCGGCGCCGTAGGCCAGCCGGTTGAAGGGAAGCTCCAGCCCGTGGTTCACCTGTAAAACAGTCTTGTCGACGCTGCCTACCAGCAGCGGCAGCCTGCCGATCTCCAGGCCCAGGTAGTTGAGACCCAGATCGACGTCCG
>Ga0180432_10009539_pt1 | contig 11820 bp, 10 predicted proteins | sample SS_ome_10_FD_132414 | JGI IMG/M metagenome (GOLD analysis project Ga0180432, IMG submission 132414) | Hypersaline lake sediment archaeal communities from the Salton Sea, California, USA - SS_1_MS_2 metaG | ecosystem: Environmental > Aquatic > Non-marine Saline and Alkaline > Hypersaline >... | reverse complement strand
GCCTCTTATACAACAACGGGGTTCACTTCCAAGCGCCTGCTATTTAACCCATGCGGGCGGGTAAGGCGCACCCGCCCGCTCATTATTACAGATTATGGTGATGCATATGAGATTTAAAACTTCAACCTTTGTGGAGCAAAAGGCTTTCCTTGCCACCAGTCAGGGTCATGGGGAGGGACCAGTTGTGCCCCCAAAACCGTCATTGCCTTAAAATGGTGAATACTTACCATAGCATCTGGGATGTTCGACGCCAGGCCAGGGGGAATGTTGGCAAACATGTTCTCAAGGGTATAGCATGCATCCTGCGCCAAAATGAGCGTTTGACCATCGTTCGTTTTAACCAGCATGGACTGGTGCCCCGGGGTGTGGCCGGGAGTGGGGATGACAATCACGCTCTGATCTCCAAACACATCGAAGATTCCATCAATGGTCTGGATATTACATTGGTCCATCTTGTCAAAATCCGCAGGGATATAGGCGGTTCTCTTCCCCGAAGCGACCTGTTTTTTGACGTGTTCCAGTTCCAGCCTCTGGAGATAAACCGGAACATCCGTCCCCGCCAAATCCTCTAATGCGCCGCAATGATCCAGATGTCCATGGCTCATAATAACGGCATGCAAATCCTTGGGTTGGAGACCCACTTTCTTGATTTGCACCTTGAACTCTTCATGGGGTTGCATAACCGGCATATAGGCAGCACAGACATTTTTCCCCCAGTATTCGAGGGGTTTGACTGCAACGGCCGCGTTGTTGCCGCTGTCAAAGGCAATCCACTTTGAACCGTGCCGAATAGCAAAAAACGGTACTGGGACATTAAAAGGCACCCCTATCCGAGTATCCTTCAGGATGTATTGGGTCTGCGTCTTCAATATGCCGCATTGAAACGCATACACATCAACACACGTCTCGGGTTTCATCGCATAGGTGTTCAATACCCTTAGGTGCGAAAGACCCAAGGCAGCTGCCGCACTACCCCCCAACTTAAATAAATCTCTTCTCGTCAATTCCATAGCGCCCCTCCTTGTACTTGGCTGTTAATGGACCAACAGACAGACCAAAATTTTTCCTCACCTCCTTTCGGCACTTAATCCAAAATGGTGACGTATAGATACCAGCTCAGGCCCGGCCAGAAAAATAGCCCGGGCACAGAACGGTTGCCAGACCGGTATGAGCCCTTAATGATGTGTCCGGATAGTACATCCTACAGCTGATTCCTTGGAAGGGGAGATACGTGAACCCCATAAGGTCTTTATTGGATAATGGCTGACATTCTTTTTATGGGTTACGTTTAGATTGTGACAAAATTATGGAAGTGAACATTATCTATAAAGCAAATACCGTGCCAACAAATGAACGTGCAGGATGGGTATAAATCTCTGAAATTTTTGAGAAAAAAATTCTTTAACTCAAAAGCCGAGGAAGCAATATGTAGAAATGCATATCATTTAAGGCCTTTATTTGAAAAATTCATTAAAACAATGGGTTACAATAATGCAATTCAGAATACAATCATGCAGAATTGCATATTTTGGGCATGATATTATATCTTTTAACCTTTCTGGATATGGTGGATTGGTTAACTCCCAGGATCCGGGCCGTCTTTGAAATGTTTCCGTGACTAAATAGGGTTTCACGAATAATCTCTTCCTCGAATTTTGCCAAAGCCTCTTTAAGCGTCAGTGGTGAGCCCGGGTCTCCATAAAGGGAAGAACGGCTTTTTTCTCTCACTTCCGGGGGTAAATCCTTAAGCCCGATCGCCTCTCCATCACTCAGGATGGCCATTCGTTCGACCAGATTCATCAGTTCCCTCACGTTGCCGAAAAAAGGGTAGGATAGCAATGCTTCATGGACTTCCGGGGCGATTCGTTTGAAATTTCCAGTAGTCTCCATGGCTTTTTCCAGGAAGTGGTTAACCAAAGGAATGATGGCTTCCCTGCGCTCGCGTAACGGCGGGATATGCAAAGGCACCACGTTCAACCGGAAGAATAGGTCTTCCCTGAATGTCCCCCCCTTGACCATTTTTTTTAGATCCCGGCTCGTGGCCGTGATGAGCCGGATGTCCACCGGACGGGGCGAAGTCCCCCCTAAACGGGTCATCTCCTTATCCTCAAGGACGTCCAGGAGTTTAACCTGCAAATTAAGAGGAAGTTCTCCAATCTCGTCCAAGAAGACCGTCCCCCCATGTGCGACCTCCAGGAGCCCTGCCTTCCCTCCGGCCCGTGCCCCGGTAAAGGCCCCGCTCTCATATCCAAAAAGCTCGCTCTCCATGAGGGATTCCGGAATGGCGCCGCATGAGATCTTTACAAAGGGGGCGTCTTTTCGAGGGCTTAGCTTATGAATAAGGCGGGCCAGTAGGCTTTTACCCACACCTGATTCGCCCGAAATAAGGATGGTGGTGGTCATGGATGATACCTTCACCGCCTGTTTTAGGGTATCGCTGAACCCCTGGCTTTTCACAACGAAATGGTCCGAGACAAATTCAAGTCTTTGAAGTTCTTCCAATTCCTCCTGGTAACGGTAAGACATCTTTCGTGTCTCCTCCAACTCCCTCCGAAGCCGGTTCAGTTCGGTGATATCCCTTACATTGGTGACCACCAACGAGATGTCACCGTTTTTATCGAATATCGGATTGCCCGTAACAATGACGTGGGTATCCCCGGCAATATCCTGCATGATGGTCACCGGTTCACGAAGACGAAGGACTTCCAGGGTAACCGACTTATCCAGAAGGCCTTCTTGTACAAGATCCCTCATGTTACGCCCGACCAAGTCCTCCCGCTTCAACCCGGAAATCCTTTCATAGGCCTGGTTCACACGCAGGGTATTTGCCTCCCCATCCGTGATATAGAGCCCGTCGTAAGAGCACTCTATGATGGCATCCAATTGCATGGTCAGCTGCTTGAAAGAGGCCAACTCGGAGGAGATCTTTTCGTGTTCGGAGATATCCTGAAAGATGCTCAAAACGCCGATGATTCGTCCCTTGAAGGCAATAGGAGTGCGATTCGCGATGATGGTGGACTCTCCGATAGTTATCCTCTTGTTCAGCTGCGGAAGGCCTGTTTTGAGAATCATCCGCATATCCTTCCAGGCATCCTGAGAGATGGTACTTATGTGTTGCCCGATCAAGTCTGATTCCTGGATGGCCAGCACCTCACGGGCCGCTTGATTAAAAATGTGGATCGTACCGGTGATATCCACGACAACCACACCGTTTCGTGCTGAATCGAGGATTTCCCGAAATGGATCCAGTTGTTCCCAGAAAAAGGCCTCTTTAGGACTGCTTTGGGGGTGCGCCACCTTAACCTCCTGATTATTCGACTAACCTTGATTTCCTGTGTCTACTTAGTCTTCACCCGCGATCAGGGGTAACAGAAGATTAATACAAAAAAAGCACCAGCTCGGATCGCCCCGTTGAGAGGTTTGTGACATGGCCCGCCGGAATAGGGGTTGGGCGCGTGGTTCGCGTGTGAGTATCATATCATCATTTGAAAAGAGGTCAAGGCAACAGCCCCATCCTCAGTGAATAGGATTACCTATGCCAACCTCGGGAAAGCCTTGTTCTATTATAGCCCCCCTTTGCAAAATCATGAAATTGAGGATACCGGGGATTCTTCTTGGCAGGCCGCCTCTTGGATGATAAGGAACTCTTAGACCCGAGACGTCGCCTATTTCAGCTTGTGTGCCAGGGGGAGTCACGCCCCTCGGATCAGAGGATAGACACTGCTCCAAAAGAACTTCAAAAATCGGAGGGAAACCAAATGGATGTTGTGTATCGGGCATTAAGAGAGCATTTGGACGCATTGCCGGGCGGATTTCCACCCACGGAGAGTGGCGTGGAAATCCGGATACTCAAACGCCTTTTCACTCCCCAAGAGGCCAAGATGGCGACATCTTTGAAACCCAAGCCGGAGCCCGTTGCGGCCATCGCGGAGCGGGCGGGCACGGCCGAGGATGAAACAGGGCCACTCCTGCAAGAAATGGCAAGAAAGGGGTTGATCTTCAGTATGGAGTCCGGTGAAAGACCGCCCGCCTACATGGCAGCCCAGTTTGTGGTCGGGATCTGGGAATATCACGTGAATGATCTGGATGAAGGATTTGTCCGGGACATGGAGGAATACATCCCCTTCCTGGCCAAGGAGGCCTTTGACTACGTGCCTCAACTCCGCACCATCCCTGTGGGAAAAAGCATCCAGGCCGGCATGGAAGTCCTCCCCCACGAGAGGGCCGGAGCGCTTGTCAAAAAACAGAAAAAGTTTCTGGTGGCCCCCTGTATCTGCCGCCGGGAACATGCGCTAAAGGGCGGCGGGTGCGGCAAACTCCTGGAGGCCTGTCTTGTCTTTGGCTGGGGGGCGGACTATTACGAGCGGAACGGTCTTGGACGGGTGATCACCATGGAAGAGGCTTTGGAAATCCTCCAAAAGGCGGACGAAGAAGGCCTGGTGCTTCAGCCGAGCAATACCCGGGAAATCGTCAATATCTGTTGCTGCTGCGGGGATTGCTGCCAGGTGCTTCTTCACCTCAAAGAGCATCCTCGCCCGGCCGCCATGCTCTCATCGCCCTTTGTGGCCGCCCTTGATCCGGAGATCTGCACAGGTTGTGAGACCTGTGTAGACCGCTGCCAGATGGAGGCCCTGACCGTGGAGGACGATCATGCGGTCTTGGATGCAGACCGCTGTATCGGATGCGGACTTTGCGTCTCCACCTGCCCGAGCGGTGCCCTCACCCTGGAGAGAAAACCCCGGCATGTCCAACCCGAGATCCCCAAAAACCAGATGGAGGCTTACGCCCTTCGCCTCAAGGCGCGCAAACAGGCCAAGGCGGATCTCCAGGACAAATTGGCCCGCCAAAAACAGGTATGACAGGCACCGGACTTCTGTATCCCTGATGAAGTGAGTCCGGCTGTGATCATAGAAGCCAAGATTACGAGTGACGATGGCACTGCCCGCGACAAGGTGGCCCGCATCAAGGAGCTTGAAACACAGCGCAACCTCCATGTCGCAGATGGCCGCCCCTATTACGAGGTTGTAGAATGCATTGACGGTCGAGGCTTCCGTGAAAGGCGAGAAGATATGCGACAGCTGTTACTTCGATTAAAGGGGAAGGTATTCACTACGGCCTCACTGGACTATTTGGTGACCCATACAGCAATTCGTCAATTCAGCGCTAAATCGCTATAATCTTTATTAATTATTCTCACCAGTTTGTCTTACTGCTTTCCAAAAAGCTGCTCCACCTCTTTCTTGAGCTGGCGCCACAAGGGCTTGCATATCCGGTTCTCCGATTTCCTGCGAAGGGCCTTTACCATCTCGTGATAATACCAGGCCTGGCCCTCTCGCCCCCTTTTGAACCGACTCCAAAGCGCATCCCCCACCCTCCTATGTTCCGAGGTCATGGTCCGCACATTGTGGAGCTTGTCCGCACACACCACCAGCCTCACTTCCAGAGGAGCCCTTTTGAGGGATGCAATACTATGGCGCTTCCTTTCCTCCCAAGGCGACGATTTATTGGGCTCAGAGCAGCCTTTCACGATGGAGGCCACCACCTGCCCGAATTCCCGAGAAATGTCCTCCGGGGTAAGGGATGTATCCTCGGCCACGTCATGGAGGATGCCGGCCGCAACCACCTCCTCAAAACACCCGGCCCGAGCAAGGATCATGCCCACGCACAGGGGATGGGTTATATAGGGGAGATCCGTTCCCTTCCGGAACTGGTCCGCATGGGCCTTGACAGCCACCTCGATGGCCCGATCAATCAAGGTATTTTCGGAAAGGGTCAAAGGCATCAGGACACCTCCTGCAGGTCCCCCATACTGGGCCTGCGGTTTTATGATGGTTTCCCATAGATCCCATATGGCTCCATGGGCAGGAAAAAAGGATCATCCGGTTAATGCGTACCGCGAAGGTGACAGGTATGAGGCTAGCAATCGGGAAGGTTGAAGCAGTCTTTTCTTCGATTCCGAGCTTCCCGGCCGGGTGATTTCAAGCAGTTATGGGCGGGTGAAGCCTCCCCCCTCCGCTGTTCTCCTCCGCTCCTTTGGAGCGTCGGAGCCAGGGGGTCCCCCATCCCATAACAGCCTGAAATCACGAAGGCCTCCCAGCAGTCACTCAGAAAAAACCGCTTCACCCTTCGACTTTACAATCATGTTTACTCTTGAGACGAACTTATTAACCGGATGACCCGGAAAAAACAACGCTTGGTTTTTCCTGAAAAATACTGGGGAAAACCTCGTAGTCTTTCAAAAAAGCCTAATGAAACAAAGCTATTATAAGCAAGGTAATCTGGCGGGTTGCGATCAGGTAGGAAGAAAATTTTTTGGCCCGGAGGAAAAAACGTGTTCATCCGGACATCGGATCAAAACGGAGAGACCGGGAATGCCTGGTGTGGGTCTTTCCCCGAAGGGCCTGATAACTGACGTTCAATAATGCACCGAGGGAAAAAGACGCTTGTCCGTATGGGGTAAAAAGAGCGCGGCGATATATTCATCCATGAAGGGCGGATAGATAGAAAGCTCGATATTGGTCATAGAACGGGATATATTGATACACTTTTCAAAGGCATTCTCCGAGAGGAGGCTCAACCGGGCCCCCGTGAGGGAACTGTTCCCGATAAACTGAAGCCTGTGCTCCTCAATGTCCGGTAGCAGGCCGATCCCGATGGCCTTGGGAATATTCAAGAAGCTCCCGAAGCCGCCTGCCACATAAAACCTGTCGATTTGCTCGAAACCGATACCGATATAGTCCGACAAGGCCTTGATGGCCGCAAAAACCGCCCCCTTTGATTTCATGAGGTTATCGATATCGGATTCTGTAATCACCAGGTCATTCCCTGACTCCGACTCGTCCCCGTAAGCCACCACATACTGGGGGACCTCATCTACCACTGAAAACCGGGGATCTTCCCGATTGCGGTCGAATTTTCCGTCAGGGTCGATGACCCCATTTTTCACAAATTCATAGATACAGTCGATCAATCCGGACCCGCAGATGCCCCTCGGCTTGGCATTACCTATGGTGCGGTATTCCAATCGGCCGTCGGTCAACTCGATCTTTTCAATGGCCCCTTTTGTTGCCCGCATACCGCACCGGGTCCCGCCTCCCTCGAAGGCAGGACCGGCGGAGGCTGAACAGCATACCAGCCATTCATTATTCCCGATGGCGATTTCCCCGTTGGTACCAATATCAATGAGCCCGCTGATGGTTTCGCGGTCTGCAATCCCGGATCCCATAACACCGGCCACGATGTCGCCGCCCACATAGGATGCCACACCTGGAATCACTTCCAGCACACCGTGTGAATTTATCCGAATGCCGATCTCCCGGGCAGGGATCTGGGGATAGACGTCAACGGTGGGCACATAAGGCTCCAGCCGAATGGAACACGGCGTAAGCCCCAAAAGGAGATGACTCATGGTGGTATTTCCCGCGGCCACAATCGCGTTGATGTCTTCCGGAGAGATCCCCTGATTGCTGGTGAGCTTTTCAATCAGCTCATTGATATCACTCACCACGGCCTCGTGAAGGGCGGGGAGGCCCCCCTTGTTACAGGCATAAATCATCCGCGAAATAACATCTTCACCATAACTTGCCTGCCGGTTGTGGTTGCCCTCCACACCCAGAACATTACCCGAATTGAGGTCCACAAGCTGGGCCACAATGGTGGTGGTTCCCACATCCACTGCCAGGCCATAGTGCCGCTCTGTGGTATCCTGGGCCTCAATTCTCTGGATACGATAACCATTGGTGACATGGACCAGACTGGCGGTCACTTTCCAGTCGTTTTCACGAAGCCTGTCCGAGAGTTTCTGAAGGCAACTGAGGGGGATATCATAGGTATGCCAGTTGATTTTTTTTCGCAATTCCCGGGCGATACGGTCGATATCCGCAACATTGTCCTCCACGGTGGGCTCAGGCAAATCCAGGAAGAATTTCCTCACCAAAGGCTTGGATTCCAGACCGCCTTCTTCCCCGGCCTCCCCGCTGGTCAGGATCTGGGAGTCCTCGATCCGCGATTCTGGAGGTACCAGCACCTCCAGGTCTTCATTAACCTCAGTCTGACAGGCCAGGACATATCCCTGGGCTAACTCTTCTTCGGAAAAAAAGGATCGCCCCGCCTCACCCGCCGTTACATCTCCTTTGGTAATTCGTACCCGGCATTGGCCGCATACGCCTTCTCCACCGCAGAGATTTTTAATAAACACACCGGCTGCCTCCGCTGCTTCTGCAATGGTTTTGCCGGCATCCACTTCGACTGATTTATTGTCAGGGGCAAAAAAAACCGTATACTGTTCCATGATCCAGCCGCCTCGCTTTCCTGAAAATGCAACAACTCAAAGGGCTCTAAATAATGAGATCCCATTCCCCGGCCTGAGGGGCCATGGGCCTTTCAAATGTCATTTTTGTCTGCCATCATATAACACAGAAGGCGCTGATGTAAAATGAATCCGGCAGGGCCAATAATAGCGGGCTTTTCCAGGAGGGAATGCCCCCATAATTATTGGCGCTATATCATTTTTAGAAAAGTTCCCGCCCATAAAACATTGTCCAATCCACACAATTTTGGTAGTCTGAGGCTCAAAGGCCGGGGAGAGCCCTTTTTAAGGTCTTCTGAGGCCAATTCCGATTGTGCATTCCATGCCATGACAAGGGGGGTCACCATGGAAAGACCCGAAAAAAAACTCACAGTCCTTGATCAGATAACGGCATCTGACAAGGTTCGAAAAAAGATCATTGATACAGCCAGCGTGTTGTACGCCAAAAAGGGATTCCGGGCCACATCCATCCAGGAAATCTCTGAAGAGGCCGGCGTGAGCCTGCCCGTCACCTACCACTATGTAAAACAGAAATCCGAGATCATGCGCCTGATCATGGAAGACTTGCTCCATAACTTCCAGAAAGGGCTGATTAAGGAAATCGAGGGTATTGACAACCCCTTGGAACGGCTTCGCATTGCGGTACACCTCTACCACCGCGTGGTGGACAGGGAAAGGAAAAAGGTTCTCCTGGTCTACCAAAAATCCAGCTCCCTGGACAAGGTCTCAAGGTCAAAGGTGATGCAACTCGAGGTGGATGGGGCCGACATCCTCGCCCAAATTATCCAGGACGGCATAGAACAGGGCGTTTTCAAGGAAGTGGATGTAGACCTGGTGGCCTACGACATCATGATGATGGCCCACATGTGGGTGCTCAAAGGGTGGCACTTTAAGGATCGCCTTACCCTGGAGGAATATATCGACCTACAAATGGCCTCCATTATGGATATCCTGAAAAAATAGACGCTTGCCCTGCCCGGCATGGGGTCATTGAGATGCCAGCTATCTCCTGGGGTGAGTCACATCCTTGGCCTGCCCTGGCGGCTTGCCGAGAAGGGTTGTGTCCATGCCTTCCCTCATGCCCGTTTTTCCCATACACTGGACGAGCGCACAATGATGTCCCGGCTCGGCATTGTCCCCTCCATTTCCCCGATTCACCGCCGGCTTACGCGGAACCGCTGAAAGATCCCTTTTCGAGGATAAGTGATAAGGCCTCATGGGAAAAGTCCGGTCTTGTCCCAATTATCAAATTATTCTAATATGAATTACACAATATGAGAAAGGGAGAATAAAAATATGAAAATTGGAGAGCGAGGTCAAATCACAATCCCCAAAAAACTACGGGAAAAATATGGCCTTTTCCCAAACATGGAGATTGAATTCGTACCCGAAGCGAGCGGCGTTAGAATCCAAAAAAAGACCAAGCAGAGAAGTCCCATTAAAGAAGTCTACGGGATTCTGGGGAAGAAACAGAGAACGGATGAATATATTGAGGAGATTCGAGGGAGATGATTACTTTCGTTGATACCAACATCCTCCTCGATGTCTTTTTACCTGACCCCGTCCATGGTGAGAGTTCTTCAGCCGCGTTGGAGAAAGCGTTTCATGAGGGATCGCTTATAGTAAATGAAATTGTTTATGCTGAGCTTTCACCACAATTTGAGAGGCGTAAGCTTTTGGATGATGTCTTGCGCACATTAGGCGTTCGAATGGTGTTGATTGACACTGAAATCGCCTATTCAGCGGGCCGGAAATGGCAGGCATATCATAAGGCGGGCCGGAAAAGGGCTCGCATTATTGCGGATTTTCTGATCGGTGCCCACGCGCTTCTCAAGGCGGACAGGCTCCTCACAAGAGACAGGGGTTTTTACAAGGAATATTTCGAAAGTCTTGTCATCTTGAACCCTCAAGTCCAGGCCGGAGGCTGAAAGGCGAAATTAAAGAGGATGGTCTCCGGCACTTCAAATAGAGGCGCCTGAAAATGGATCAAAGGGAAAAATCCATGGGATGACACCAAAATTCCCCACCAGTCAGCCTCTGTTCCCGCCATGCTGCCAGGATCCGCTATTGATATTATAGCGGGCCACAAATTGATACCCGTTGTTTCTGACCTCGATTCCCAGAGCCACCGTGGTGGTGGAAGGATCAAGCCCTTCAATCACAACCTCACTGGCTTCCCAGCTCTGACCGGTCAGTTCATTTTCGATAGCGGCCTCAAGGATCAAGGCATTATGGTAGGTGCGGCCCTCGTAGGTCCCGTCAAACCAGGTTCCGTCCACCCAGGCCGTGACCGACGGTGCATCCATACCGTTTCCGATGCTGAACTCATAATATTTTCCGGTCTGCCCCGCATTTTTGAAATTGAAAAACCGGACCTCCATGGTCCAGTCCCTGCTGGAAGCCCCACCAAAATAAATGGGGAAGACGCCGTCCTTTCCCATCAAAGCGGTATTTGACCCGTTGATCCCGATGGTGCAAACCCCCCCGCTTAAATGAATACGGGAGTCTGGGAAGATGGTTTCCAGGGCATACAGCCTGTAAGGATCAGTCGGTTCGGAAGGGGCCCGGCTCACCCTTTTCTATCGCTTTCGCCCTATCCGCTAAAGAAAGGCACGATCCTTATCGACACTGACTTAGAATTATCTCCCTTCAAAAACCGGCTCTCTTTTTTCAAGAAAAGCCTTCGGCCCTTCTGAAGCATCTCTGGTTCCAAATACCTGTCTGGCCATAAAGGCCTCCAGGAAATAGGCGTGCTCTTTAGGGAGATCATAAGACCTCACAGCCGATTCCTTAATGGCTCTCATAGCTAAGGGTCCGTTTTTACATAGTTTTTCAGCAATTTCAAAGGCGGCACTCATAAGGTTTTCCCTTGGAACAATCCTATTGATCAGACCGATCTTAAGAGCCTGTTCCGCGGTCATAGGTTCCCCTAATAGCAAAATTTCCATGGCCCAGCAATAAGGTATCTGCCTTGGCAAGCGAACCGTGGATCCTGCTGCCGGGAAAAGCCCCCATTTCACCTCCGGAATCCCAAAAGTAGCTTCTGTGACAGCGATCCGAATATCCGTTCCCTGGAGCATTTCTGTACCACCGGCCAAACAAAAACCGTTTACGGCAGCGACAATGGGTTTAAAGCACTTGATATTTTTCAAAAACCCGGGATTCGTTGGGGAAATTGCGACTTCACCGGAATTTACCTTGGGGATTAATTCTTCTAAATCTGCGCCAGCACAGAATGCTCTGTCTCCAGCCCCGGTCAAAATTGCAGCCCACAGTTGATCGTCATCCCTGAAATCCAGCCAGGCTTCTCCAAGGGCCTCCATATCCGCTTGGTTCAGACAGTTTAAGGACTCCGGTCTGTTCATTGTCACCAAAGCAATTCTACCCTTCTTTTCATAATCTATGGCCATCCTCTCCTCCTACGGCTGTAGATCCCATTAATAATGGAAGGACGGTACTCCTTCAGTGATTCTATGTCGGCGAGCTTCTTGGACCACACACACCAGGAATAG
>Ga0180432_10009538_pt1 | contig 11822 bp, 10 predicted proteins | sample SS_ome_10_FD_132414 | JGI IMG/M metagenome (GOLD analysis project Ga0180432, IMG submission 132414) | Hypersaline lake sediment archaeal communities from the Salton Sea, California, USA - SS_1_MS_2 metaG | ecosystem: Environmental > Aquatic > Non-marine Saline and Alkaline > Hypersaline >... | reverse complement strand
TGTTTTCATTCAGCGAGATCGATGTTACAATATGCCTGGGAGTCAGCTTTTCTCCCCAGGCCAATCTGCAAGTTTCCACCTTATTTTTGCCGATCCGTGGTCCAAAGGATGGGGCTAACCTCAAGGGCCCAATCGAAGTTGTAGCGCAATGTTCACCCCTACTTCTGACGATGATCATTGTGGCGTATAGATCTGACCTTGTCTTTGCTCTGACGCGGGCTAACGAACAAAGATTGACGCGGCGCGTCAAGCCGTACGAGTCTAGAACAGCCCGGCCAACCTGGCAGAATGACGGTCGAGCGGCCTACCCGCCAGCCGCCGTAATCGAGCGTTGAACTAAGTCGAGTGCTCCAATTCTACCATCATTTGGGATCTAAGGCGAATTTCAGACCCTTAGGGTTTGCGTGCAGCGCATCAAAGCCCCCCGAAATGACCTTATCGCGAGCAAAATGCCGTGCTGCCGTGTGTCAGTCAAAACCCTAACCTGGACGAGCCAGAACCAAGCAGGACACAGAGGCAGAGCATAAATCAAGCCTCTCTCCGTGTCTCTCTGTGTCTGCTCTGTGGTGCTCTGTGTAATTTCCTTGCTCATTGTGCAAAGAGTTGACTGCCAAGGTACCAAAGGTCTCAAGCGCCAAAACCCTTGCTCCTGGATTGCGCAAAACGCCGCTTGACATAACAGAACTTATGTGCTAAAATGCGCCCATAGACCAGCGATTCTAGAGAGGTGAGCTGGCATCTCATCCGAGATCACCTCTCCCATCAGCAGAATACGCCATACAAACGGGAGCCCTGGAGGAGGCCGTACGGCCTTTGCCCCCCAGTGGCTCCTTTGTGCATATATAGGAGGAATTGCCGTGAGCACACCATACGTAGCCGCGATTTCCCAATCGCGCTTCCGCCCACCACCAGATGCACCCACGATTCCCCAATCGCGCTTCTGTCCAATCCATTCTCGAAATTCACTACCGGACACTTTTTCGGAGGCGCCAAAATCAATCACACAGAGAGCACAGAGAAGGCTCAGAGATACACAAAGATGTTGAAAATCGGATCATTTGATGAAGGAAATGCTTCACACTGGTGGATTCTCTCAAAAAACTCTGTGTGTCTCTGTGAATTCTCCGCGAATCTCTGTGTAATCAGGAGTTTGGCAAAAGTGTCCGGTAGCAAATCTCGAAACAGGACAACCCAAGACCCAAAAGGAGACACCCAGAAATGACAGCCCCAAAATGCAAAGCCATCACCAAAGACGGCACACCCTGCCAGGCCTACGCCCTCGCCGGTTCCGACTACTGCTTCCATCACGACCCGGCCCGCTCCGCCCAGCGCCGTGAGGCCCGCAGCAAAGGCGGGCACGCCCGTCACGGCCGCCACGTCGGCCCCGTCGGCCAGGCCGATCCCGTCGAACTCGACACCATGGCCGACGTCGCCGCCCTCCTCAGGCACGTCATCAACGACACCCTCAAGCTCGAGAACAGCCTCCAGCGGGCCAGGACCATCGGCTACCTGTCCGGCCTCTTCCTCAAGGCCCTCGACATGGCCGCCCTCGAGCAGCGCGTGATCGCCCTGGAGCACGCCCTCGAACGAAGGGAGCACCACGGATGAAAGCCACACACAAATTGCGCAAGCGTTACGCCACCTTCACCCTCGTCGAGCGCGTCAACCTCATTCTCGCGGCCCAGGAGCGCGGCGACGAAGATGAAATCCGGGCCCTGCAGAGCTACTGCTCCCAGGCCCAGTCCCTCGCCTGCGAGACGCGCATCCTCGCTTTGGCCCTGGCTGCCTCCACAGTGGCCGTGCAGTTGCTCGCCCGCGAAGTCCTCACCGTCAAGCGGATCGAGGACCTCGCCAATCCCAGAGAGATGACAAGACAAGACGGCGAGAGCGCCCAAGCCGTCCCCGCCAACCCAGTCCCCGACGCTCTCGATCTGGACGTTGCTGACGACGACAAGCTGGCCTCACTGCTCGGACAGGCCGCCGCCATCTGGCACGGCTTCTCCGCCTGGTGTCGCGACCTGGGCTACGACCCCCACCTGGTGTTGCGCCTGGCGCCCATAGGCCCGGACGACGCGAGCCCGGCCTTCTTCATCGTCCACCAACAGATCGAATACGCCGAAAAGTGGGCCCGCGAGGTCCTCACCGACCTGGACCAGATGGAAACGTGGCGCGAGCTCTTCACCCAGGCCTTTCAGTCCGTCGCCGGGGCATCGCGCGAACAGGAGGCAAGCTGACAAGCTGTACTTGTCACTCGCCAGCTTGCTTCCTCTTGCGGGCACATCACGGGCAAATCCTGTTGCTTTGCACGCGAAGGCCAGTTGTGATACAATAGCACTGGTTTCTCTCGTGAGGTGGTAACGCTTTTCCCGCAAAGGTAGGCCAGAGGCAAGAATACGCCCATCGGGCCGCTTTGCACAGATAGTGGTTGACAATGACGACGGAGGAACAGCGTGCACAGATGGACGGTCCGCGACCGCGCAGGACGGGAAATCTATCTCACCGAGGAACGATGGCAACACATCGTCTCACGCCACCGTGCACTCGCTGGACACCGGGATGACGTACTGAATGGACTTCGCTTGGGCCGTCGTCGGCAAGACGCATTGCAGCCATCAAAGTACTTCTATCACCGTCGCTGTGACACGCTGCCTGGGTATTATAACAGTATCACTGTGGTCGTCCTGTACCGAGGAGACAACCGGTACGTGGTGACAGCCTGGCCTGAGGTTACAAAATGATGTCACATACCCATGATTATCACCAGGATGCCGATATTCTCGAGGTGTTCTTCGCTGAGGAAGAGGCAACTGCGGCGGTTCATTTGACGCCGGACATCATCCTGCACTTCCGGGCAGAGGATGGTCAGGCCATCAGCCTGATCTTCAACAATTTCTCTCACCTGGCGCAACCAGATGAGTACGGGCCGCGCGCCTTTCGCCTGGAGATCGAGCAGTGGCCGGAACCGCTACGAGCTGTGGTTTGGCGCATTTTGACCAGCGACCCTGTGAGTGAATGGCTGGCGATCAGTTCGTACTATCCTCCCCGTGTGCACCGTGCCATTCCTCTGGCAGCAGTACGCCCTGTACACGCGCCAGCGACACTGTGAGTGGGTTGCGGCAGATTCAGGCCGCATACAGCAATCTTCCCTTGGTCAGCACCTTCACCACTTGCGATACTCCCCCTCCCCCAGTATAATTACCCCATCAAGCTGAGGGAAACCACGTTGTCAGCCAGAAACACATCCCGCGCACTGCTCTGGGGAGTGCTCACACTCCTGCTCATATCCGCCGCCTGCACGCCGGTCACGCCCACCCTGCCCCCCGCCACCGGCGACGCCATCCGCACCGTCACCGTCTTCTACACCAGCGACGAGCACGGCTACCTCGAGCCCACCGCCAAGGGCTCGAATACCGTTGGCGGCGCGGCCAACCTGATGGCCACGCTGCGCCAGCGCGGCTACGACCCGGACACCGATGACACGCTGCTCCTCAGCGGCGGCGACATGTGGACCGGCCCCGCCATCTCCTCCTGGTTCCAGGGCGCTTCCGCCGTCCAGGTCTTCAACGCCATGGGCTACGACGCGGCCGCCGTCGGCAACCACGACTTCGACTTTGGCCTGGACATGCTCTCGAAGAACCGCGACGCGGCGACTTTCCCCTTCCTCACCGCCAACGTCACCCAGGCCGGCACCGGCGCTACGCCCGGGTTCGCCCGGCCCTACGCCATCCGCCATGTCAACGGCGTCGAGGTCGCCATCGTCGGCCTGACCACCGTGCGCACGCCACACATCGTCATGCCCGCCTACGTGGCGGGTTTGGCCTTCGGTGACTACGCCGGCGCGCTGCGCCGCGTGGTCCCCCAGGCCCGCGCCGACGGGGCCGAACTGGTGCTCGTCGTCGCCCACGTGTGCCCCTCGTCCCTCGAGCCGCTGGCCCCCGTCGCCGCGGAGCTTTCCATCCCCCTCCTCGCCGGCGGCCATTGCCACACGCGCGAGAACGTCGAACAGGACGGCGTGCGCATCATCGGCCCCGGCGCCCACTGGCAGACCTTCGCCCAGGTAGACATCGCATTCGACACCACCACCGGCCAGGTGCTCGGCACGCAGGCCGAATTGGTGCCCGTCACATACGCCACCGATAGCGGCAATCCGGTCACGCCCGACCCCGCGGTCGACGCCCTCGTCGCCGAGTGGAAAGCGGAGATTGACCGGGCGCTCGGCGAGGTCATCGGCTATACCGAGAGTGGCGTCAAGGTCGGCTGGCCCATGTACAACCTGCTCGTGGACGCCTGGCTGTGGTACTACCCGGGGGCCGATGTAGCCATCAGCAACCCAGGCGGCTATCGCGAGGCCATCCCGCCCGGGGAGATCACCCGCGCCGGCATCGTCGCCACGTGGCCCTTCGAGAATACCCTGGTGGACGTCGAGCTGACCGGCCAGCAGGTGCTGGACAACCTGGCCTGCTGCGGTGGCACCGTCGCGGGGCTCACCTACCGTCGCGACGGCGGGCGCATCCTCGCCCAACTCGACGACGGGAGCCCCCTCGACCCCGCCGCCACCTACCACGTCCTGGTGAACAACTACATGTATGCCGGCGGCGATGGCTACCGCTTCGCCACGCAGGATCCCGACGCCTACGACACCGGCATCCACTGGCGGCAGCCCGTCGTCGAATGGATCATCGCGCAGCAGACCTCCCCCCAGCAGCCCCTCGAGACGTTCCTCGACGATAGCCAACGCGGGCCCGGGCGGTGAGATCGTGAAGGATCGCCTCGTCGTCGGCATTGACAGCAGCACCACCGCGTGCAAGGCCATCGCCTGGGATCGCGCCGGGCGGGCCGTGGCCCAGGGACGCGCAGCGTACCCCCTCCTGCAGCCCCGGCCCAACTGGTACGAGCAGGACGCCGGACAATGGTGGGGCGGCGCCTGCACCGCGCTGCGAGAGCTGCTCGATCAGGTCGATACGGCACGAGTGGACGCGCTCTGCGTCACGCACCAGAGGGAGAGCTTTGTGCCCGTGGATTCCCGGGGGCAGCCCATCCGCCCCGCCATCCTCTGGCTCGACGAGCGCTGCCGCGCCCAGGTGGCTCTCCTGGAGCAGGTCATCGGCCCGGAGCGCTTCCACCGCATCACCGGCAAACCCCTCACCACGAACCCCTCCTTGCCCAAGATCGTCTGGCTGAGCCAGCACGAGCCGGAGACCGTGGCGCAGGCCGCCAGGTTTCTGGACGCCCACGCCTTCCTGGTCCACCGCCTCACCGGGGAGTTCCGCACGAGCCTGGCCAGTGCCGACCCGATGGGCCTGGTGGACGTGCAGGCCCACACCTGGGCCACCGGCTTGCTCCAGTGCCTGCCGCAGCCCCGCATCCGGGTCGAGCAACTGCCCGAACTGGTCCCACCCGGCGCGGTCATCGGGCACGTGAGCCCTTCGGCCGCGGAGGCCACCGGCCTCCCCTCCGGCCTGCCGGTCGTCGCCGGTGCTGGCGACGGACAATGCGCCGGCCTGGGCGCTAACGCCACCGGCGGCGGGAGAGCCTCGCTGAACCTGGGTACCGCCGTCGTCAGCGGGACCCTCAGCGCCGAATACCTCACGGATCGGGCCTTCCGCACGCTATACGCGCCCATCGCCGGGCATTACTTCCTGGAGACCGTGATCCAGAGCGGCGCGTTCACCGTGAAGTGGTTCGTGGACAGGTTCGGCGGCGACCTGGGCGATTCGAGCGCGCCTCTGAGCCCGGAGGAGGTTCTGGAGACCGCCGCCGCCCGGGTTCCCCCCGGATCGATGGGTCTCATGCTGGTGCCCTACTGGGAGCACGCCATGACCCCCTACTGGGACTCAGACGCCTCAGGCATCACCGTCGGGTGGACCGGCGCGCACGGGCGCGAGCACTTCTACCGCGCTATCCTGGAGGGGATCGCCTTCGAGCAACGGCTCGTCGGCGACGCCATCATGGGGGCGACGGGCAAGCCGTTCGGGCAATACGTCGCGCTGGGTGGTGGGAGCCGCAGCGATCTCTGGTGCCAGATCATGGCCGACGTCACCGCCGTCCCGATCGTGCGTGCCGCGACGAGCGAGGCCACCTGCCTCGGTGCCGGCATGCTGGCGGCCACAGCGGCGGGCTGGTACCCCGACGCCCACAGCGCGGCCGACCGTATGAGCCGCACGTCCGGGCGTTTCGACCCCGACGCCGGCACGCAGGCGACCTACGCCCGGCTTTACGGCGACGTCTACCGAGAACTGTTCCCCACGCTCGAGCCGTTGATCCATCGTCTCACCGAGCTTACTCGCGACCGGAGACCTGCCTAACGCACTGCGAGCCGCCTTTCCTACACCACAAATTCGTGGTATAGTAAATATCCGCTCAGGTGACCGGCACTTGAACGCAGTTTGGGTGATGATGGTTAGTGTTCCACTGCTGAGAAATCACATTGGGACGAAGTTCTTCCAGTGCCGGTCACCTCACGTGCTGTTTTTCCTTATACCTGAACGCTTACCATACAGGAACACACTGCATGCTTGAAGAAGGACTTCTCAAGGGCATCGCCCTGGCCAAAGCGGGAAACGTACTGGAGGCGCGTCATATCCTGAGCCGATTTGTCAGGGCCAACCCCCAATCGGTCCGGGGCTGGCTCTGGCTGGCCGGCGTCGTCGAGACGAAGAAGCAACAGCTCTACTGCCTCGAGCAGGTCCTGCAACTGAACCCCCAGGATGACGTATGCAGACAGATCCTGGCGCGGTTGCGCTCAGACGCCACCGATCAACCCGTCGCGACCGACGCCCAATACTTCGTCGGCCACTTTGCCGGGCGCTCTTTCGGTGATCAAGAGCACGCCGGGAACATCAAGGAACTGAGAAGCCTCATCGCCAACGCCCTTGACCCCCTGGGATATGCGCCCTACTACGCAGACCAGGATAGCGACCCCGGCAACGGCACGGAGCAACCGCCGCGGCTGCTGAAGCTCTGTCAGGACATCTTCTCGACCCGCTTTGGCGTTTTCGATCTCTCGTCCGGCGACCCCAACACCTACCTCGAACTGGGCATTGCGTTGGGCCTCAACCGGCCCGCTATTGCCCTGGCGAACGTGAACGCCTCTCGACCTCCGGTGCTGACGGGCGACCACGTGCTCATCTACACAGACCACGCTGACCTGGATGCCAGGCTCTCCAGGCTGCGTGACGCGGGCTTCCCTTCAACCCAGAGGACAGAGCCCGACTACTGCCACTTCTGCGCCCGGGTCTGCGAGAGCATGTCCACGCCGCCCGATGAGAACAGCTATCTGGTGCTGCACCATTCCAAGCTGTTGTGGCGCAACGTGATGCAGACCCTGTCGCCGCATCTGGCCCAGCACCATCTCTATCCCACCTACCTGCCCGGTCGCTCTGCCGGTGCAACGCTGTGCGACGTACGCAGGCAGGTGCTCGCGGCCCGGTTCGTGCTGTGCCACTTGGGCGCGTTGTCCGATGCGGAGAGCTACCTGGCGCTGGGTATGGCGATCGGGAGCCGGGTCCCCTGGGTCTTGCTCGGCAAGAGAGGCCAGGACGCCGGCCCGTCGAACCTGAAAGGTGCCGACAAGATCCTCTACACCACCTTTGATGAGATCGAACGTCCTCTGACAGACACCCTGGCCAGGTTCCTCGCCCGCATTGCGCCAAGTTCAACCGCGCGGAACGACCAGACCACGTTCCTCTCCCTGCCCGTCTGGGTGCAACTGGAAGACTGGATCGGGCGCGCGACGCAGCCCGAGGACACACCCGAAGCGCCTCAGGGAAGCATCCGGGTCGTCCGATACGTCGGCCAACGATCCACATCTGAACACGCGATTCCCAGGGGAGCGCTCGTCTTCGGCCGGGGCCCAGACTGCGACGTGGTGGTGGACAACCCAGGTGTATCCTCGCGCCACTTCCGCGTCCTGAGAGCGCGAACAGGGAAATGCTTCGTCGAGGATCTCCATAGCAAGAATGGCACGTTCCTCAACGGCACTCGCCTGCCGCCCGGCAGGCGAGTGGAGATCGGTCTGAACGACACCATCAGAATATCCGGCGTGCGTTTCTTGGTCTGGGATGATCGCCCCTTGCCTGATGAGGACGCCCCCCAGGCGTTCGGGAACACCGGAACACTGCCCCCTATCCTGCGCATCGAGATCCCCGACGTGTCCCCGCCGACGTATCTGAGCACGTGGGATCACGCGATAGTCCTGACAGTCCACCTGCCGGACAGCCGCCACTATGCCACGTTCGAGATACAGGCCTACTACCCGATGGGAAGGATCCTCTCCAGGCTGGTCGATCTGCTCGATCTGCCCCAGAAGCGGTACTTCTTCGAGTTCGCCAACAAGCGCATCGGCGACGACGAGACCCCCCTGAGCGTCGGAATCCAGACGGGCGATGTACTGCGTGTGGTCCCCGACATGCTCCAGACCAACCGATAGCCCCCCCCCCCGCCCCTCCCATCGTGTATTTCTCCCATCCGTGGTACTCCTGCCCCCCTGCAACCCTCCCGCACCAATTACGTATTACTCACAGAAGGAGGTGAACACGAAATGAAACTACTCATCCGTTGGGTTATCGCAGCCCTGGCACTCTTCGCAGCGGCGTGGCTCGTGCCAGGCATTCAAGTGGACGGAAGCGGCTGGGTCGTCTACGCGCTCATGGCGGTCATCCTGGGATTGGTCAACGCGATCGTGCGTCCCATTCTCAAATTCCTGACCTGCCCGCTGATCCTGCTCACGCTGGGCCTCTTCGTGCTCGTCATCAACGGCTTTACGCTGTGGCTGGCATCCCTCATCGCCGCAAACTGGTTCAACGTCGGCTTCTACGTGGACGGATTCTGGCCCGCCTTCCTGGGCGCGCTCATCGTCAGCATCGTCACCGTGGTCCTCTCGGCACTGGTCAGAGAGGACGACGAGGACAGATAGACGTACACCGTTAAGATACAGGCATAAGGATAAAAGGAAATGACTGAAGCAACTACCAGAAACAGACTTCGACGACAGAACGGCGTGATCGGGGGCGTCTGCGGAGGGCTGGGGGCCTTCTACGGCCTCAACCCGGCCTGGTTCCGCCTGGTCTTCTTGATCCTGGCGATCCCCGGGGGGCTGCCCGGCATCCTGCCCTACGCGCTCCTGTGGATCATCATCCCTCGCAAGCGCTAAGCCGACACTCAGCCAAGCCCTGACAGATAACTCTATACACCCTGTCAGGGCTCAAGCTCGCCCGATCCCACCGCACGACGTCCCAAGCGCTCGCTGGAGGACACCGGTCACACCGCCGCAGCCCCCCCGTTCCAACCTCCAACCTCCAACCTCCAACCTCCAACCTCCAACTTCCAACCTCCAACCTCCAACTTCCAACCTCCAACCTCTAACCTCCAACCCCCAACCTCCAACCCCCAACCTCCACCCTCCAACCTCCACCCTCCAACCTCCACCCTCCAACCTCCAACCTCCAACCTCCAACCTCCAACCTCCAACCTCCAACCCCCAACCAAACCAGAAAGGGCAAGAGAGACATGGTCACCAGGCATGCCACCGCGCTACTGCTATTCGCGACGCTGCTGTGTGTCAGCGCCTGCACAATCATCCCCGAACCCACCGCATCGCCAGAAGAGATGATCACCGTGCCGCCAGGATGGTTCCTGATGGGAGAGGACGAAGGGCGCAGCTCAAACCAACCCCAGCGGCAGGTGTACGTGGACGCGTTCGCCATTGACCGGACCGAAGTGACGAACGCAGATTTCGCCCGCTACGTCGCCGAAACGGGCGCTCACGTTCCGGGGTGGAACCCCGGCGCGCTTGAAGCCCACGCGAGCGAGCCCGTCGTCGGCGTGCTGTGGGAGGAGGCACAGGCGTACTGTCGCTGGGCCGGCAAGCGCCTGCCCACCGAGGCGGAATGGGAGAAGGCCGCCCGAGGCACAGACGGACGGCGCTACCCCTGGGGCGACGACTGGGACCCAGATCGCGCGAACACCGCCGAGAGTGGCCCCGGTCACGTGCTCCCGGTCGGCAGCCTGCCACAGGGGGCCAGCCCCTACGGCGTGCTCGATATGATCGGCAACGCCGCCGAGTGGGTGGCCGACTACTACGACCCGGCCTACTACACCTATGGACCGGACCGCAATCCCCGCGGCCCGGACATGGTGCTCGATCACGGCCTGCGCGGGGGCTCGTGGGCCTCCCCCAGCAAGTACGCGCAGGCCTTCTTCCGCAACTCCTCGCACTGCGTACGCCCCAACCCACGCGTCGGACTCCGCTGTGCACGGTCGGTGCTGGAGTGACGCCGGTAGCGCTCTTGCGCTCCCGGTGATCGACTCCTACGGCACCATCCAATGCGTGATCGCTCCGCCGAATGGCATCGCTATGCCGCACGCAGGTACGCCCGCGAGTAGCACGTGACAATCGACGACAATGCGAGTACAATATGCCCCATGCCAGAATCCATGTTCGATCCAGACACCCTGAGCGACTCCACCCCGCCCCAGGTAGAAGTTTACACCGATGGCGGCTGCGACCCCAACCCCGGGCCCGGTGGCTGGGGCGCGGTCATCCGCTGGGACGAGCGCGAATGGACGCTCAGCGGCAACGACCCGGCCACGACCAATAACCGCATGGAGATCCACGCTGCCGCGGCCGCGCTGGCCCTGCTGGAGGGCCTCCTTGGCCGCTGCCAGGTGAACCTGCACACCGACTCCGAGTACCTGCGCCAGGGCATCACCGAATGGATAGACGGCTGGATAAGCCGGGACTGGCTTACCCGAGACGAACAGCCGGTGAAGAACCAGGACCTGTGGCGCGTGCTCCATCGCCTCACCCAGGCACACGACGTGACCTGGCACTGGGTCAAGGGACACGCCGGTCATCCCCTCAACGAACAGGCAGACCGGCTGGCGACGGAGGCCCGGCGGGCGCGCCGGCGCCCCCGGCCCGAACCGGGGACGCCGCCCGTGTCCGCCCACCCCGACGACGGTCGGCCCGCCGTGGAGATCTACGTCAAGTCCTCTTGTCGGGGCAGCGAGGGACACGGCGGCTGGGGCGCGGTGCTGCGCACGGGCGATCACACCAGGAGCCTCAGCGGCGGTGAAGCGGCGACCACGGCCAACGCCATGCTCATCCGTGGCGCGACCCAGGCACTGCAGGCGCTGACCAGGCCCTGCCGCGTGATACTTCACTCCGACGCCAACTACCTGATACACGGCGCTTCGCGCTGGGTGAAGGGCTGGCAGGCGCGCGACTGGCAGACCCGGGACGGCACGCCAGTCGCCAACCGGGCCGAGTGGGAGGCACTCCTGGAGGCCGCCCGCCCGCACCGCGTCACCTGGCTGCTGGCCCAGGGAGACGACGTCTCGGCAGACCTGGAATGGGCCGGCGAACTGGCCGCCCAGGCCACCGGGGAACCCTATAAGGGTTCGTAAGAGAACAAGTTCCCGCACTTTGCCCTGTTTTTCCGATCAGATGCGGGGAGATGGTTCAAAAATGAGTTGACACTTTCACACACCCGCATGAAGTGTCCGGGCTACGAAGCAGCGGCCCGTGAACGGGGCTTGCAGGCTTGGCTGCGCTGTTTGTAAGTTTGCGGGAATTCGATGTCGCAAGCAGCTTTCTAAGCCGGATTGATCCGGCGCTGTTTACTAGCCCGGCGACTTCATCGCCGGGCGGGCTTGCAAAGTGCGAACCAAGTTTCGTTGTGAAATGAACCATTCCAGATGGTAACTGCTCAGGCATGACCTGTTTGAGGCATCAAGGTGACCGGCACTTCCACAACTGCCCTCAGAAACGCCCCTTTTGGTGGTAACCAGATGCCATTTCCATCAAGATTGGTACACAAGTG
>Ga0180432_10009537_pt1 | contig 11822 bp, 7 predicted proteins | sample SS_ome_10_FD_132414 | JGI IMG/M metagenome (GOLD analysis project Ga0180432, IMG submission 132414) | Hypersaline lake sediment archaeal communities from the Salton Sea, California, USA - SS_1_MS_2 metaG | ecosystem: Environmental > Aquatic > Non-marine Saline and Alkaline > Hypersaline >... | reverse complement strand
ACGCCTGGAGCCTGGTGTTCAAGGTGGAGACTCACAACAGCCCCTCGGCGCTGGATCCATACGGCGGCGCCCTGACCGGCATCGTGGGCGTCAACCGGGATCCCTTCGGCACCGGGCAGGGGGCGCGGCTGGTCTTCAACACCGACGTGTTCTGCTTCGCCAGCCCCTTCTACACCGGCAAGATCCCCAAGGGGCTTTTGCATCCCCGGCGGGTCCTGGAGGGGGTCCGCGAGGGTGTGGAGCACGGCGGCAACAAGAGCGGCATTCCCACCGTCAACGGATCGGTGCTCTTCGACGTCCGCTACCACGGCAAGCCGCTGGTCTACTGCGGGACGGCGGGGATCCTTCCGGCCAAGCTCCACGGCAAGCCCGGGCACGAAAAGAAGGCCAACCCGGGCGATCGCATCATCATGACCGGCGGCCGCATCGGCGCCGACGGCATCCACGGCGCCACCTTCTCCTCCGAGGAGCTTCACGAGGGCTCGCCGGCCACCGCGGTGCAGATCGGCGATCCCATCACCCAGAAGCGCATGACCGACTTTCTGCTGGCGGCCCGTGACGAGGGCCTTTACAGCTGCATCACCGACGACGGCGCCGGGGGGCTCAGCTCCTCGGTGGGCGAGATGGCCAGAGACTCCGGGGGGGCCGATCTGGACATAACCAACGCGCCGTTGAAGTACGCCGGCCTGGCCGCCTGGGAGATCCTGCTCTCCGAGGCCCAGGAGCGCATGACCCTGGCGGTGCCGCCGGACAAGCTGGACCGGTTCATGCAGCTGGCCGAGCGCTACCAGGTCGAGGCAACCGATCTGGGCTGCTACACCGACAGCGGTTTGTTCAAGGTCACCGACCACAACAAGCCGGTGACGCTCTTGCACATGGACTTCTTCCACGAGGGGCTTCCGCGCATGGAGCTCGAGGCCCGCTGGTCGCCGCCACCCAAAGAGGATTCTCCGCCGCCCGAGCCGAAGGATCACGGTGGAATGCTCAAGAGCATGCTGGGGCGCCTGAACATCTGCTCCAAGGCCTACTGGGTGCGGCAGTATGATCACGAGGTCCAGGCGGGCACCGCCATCAAGCCCCTGGTGGGCGAGCACTGCGACGGCCCCTCCGATGCGGCGGTGTTCCGGCCGCTTCTGGATTCCATGGAGGCGGTGGCGGTCTCCCACGGAATCTGCCCGCGCTACAGTGACATCGATACCCACGCCATGGCCCAGAACGCGGTCGACGAGGCCACCCGCAACGCGGTCTGCGTGGGGGCCGACCCGGACCGCATGGCCGGTCTGGACAACTTCTGCTGGTGCGATCCGATCAAAGCCGAGAAGAATCCCGACGGCGATTTCAAGCTGGGCCAGCTGGTGCGGGCCAACCGGGGGCTGTACGAAATATGCGTGGCCTACCAGATTCCCTGCATCTCCGGCAAGGACAGCATGAAGAACGACGCGGTGATCGAGGGCAAGCGCATATCCATCCCCCCAACGCTGCTGTTCTCCCTGGTGGGCAAGCTGGACGACGCCAACCAGGCGGTGTCGATGGACGCCAAGGCCGCCGGACACCTGGTCTACCTGCTGGGCACCACCCGGCGCGAGCTGGCCAGGTCCGAATACTACGACCAGGCGGGCGGCAAGGGCGGGGAGATCCCCCGGGTGCGCACCGGTGAAAACGCAAAACTCTACCGGGCGGTCCACCGGGCCATCCTGGACGGCTGCCTGGCCTCCTGCCACGACTGCTCGGACGGAGGCCTGGGGGTGGCGCTGGCCGAGACGGCCTTCGCCGGCGATCTGGGGATGCGGGTGGATCTGCGCCAGGCGCCCCAAGACGGTGTCGACCGCGACGATCTGCTGCTGTATTCCGAAAGCCCCGGCCGGCTGGTGGTGACCGTGCCGCCCGACAAGTCCCCGGCGTTCGAGAAGCTGCTTGAAGGGACGGCCTGCGCGCGAGTGGGTGAGGTTACCGCAGACAGGAAGCTGGTGGTTGCCGGATTGTCGGGGGAGACGATCATCGACGAGCCAATTGCGGATCTGAAGGACGCCTGGCAAAAGACTCTGGATTTCTAGAAGGGGATGTCATGGCCAAGGTTAAGGCGCTGGTCATAAGCGGAAACGGGATCAACTGCGAGCGGGAAACCGCGTTCGCCTGCCGGGCGGCGGGGGCGGACGCCGCCGACATCGTTCCGGTCTGGGATCTGGTGGCCGGGGAGGCGCGGCTGTCCGACTACAACCTGCTGTGCCTGGCCGGGGGTTTCCAGGACGGCGACGACCTGGGAGCGTCCCGGGCCGGGGCCAACCGCTACCGGCACGCGCGCATCGGCCCTGGGACTGATAGGGCCGCAGACGGCGGCAGCGACAAGCGGCTGTGGGACGGGCTGAAAGAGTTCGTCGACGCCTCAAAGCTGGTCATCGGCATCTGCAACGGCTTCCAGTTGATGGTCAAGCTGGGGATTCTGCCCCTGCTCGAACCCGGCGACCACCGGCAGACCGTCACCCTGACCTTCAACGACTCGGGCCGCTTCGAAGACCGCTGGGTGGATCTGGCCTGCGATCCGAAAAGCCCCTGCGTCTTCACCAGGGGAATCGAGAGCTTCGAGGTTCCGATTCGTCACGGCGAGGGCAAGCTTCTGGCCCGGGATTCGGCGCTCATGGACGAGCTTTCCCGGCGGCATTTGATCCCGGTGCGTTATCGCGATCCCCAAACCGGCCGGCCCACCCAGGAGTATCCGCAGAACCCCAACGGATCCCCGGGGGGCGCCGCGGGTCTGTGCGATCCCACCGGCCGCCTGTTCGGTCTGATGCCCCACCCCGAGTGCAACACCCACCGCACCCACCACCCCCGCTGGACCCGCCTCCCCGACCTGCCCGAGGAGGGCCTGGGTCTGAAGATCTTCCGCAATGCGGTGGAGTTTCTTCGCTAGAACAAATTAAAGCGCTTGGTGATTCTTTCACCCGGCTTGATCATCACCGTGATGGTCTTGTTGATCCCCTGCTCCTTGTTGACCACCCGCAGCTTGACCTTGCCCGAGGGGAGCGTCACGTCGATAAGCGGAGTCTGGCCCAGGTGCCGACCCTGGTGGTAGACGTCGGTCCAGGGGTTGGTGGTCAGCCGCAGCTTTCCGGGCGGCCCCGGGGGCGGCTTTTCGATCTTCTCCTCGGGCGGTTTGACCGCCACCTTGCGCCGCCGGCGCTTTTTTCTTTTTTTCTTTTTCTTGGGTGGCTTGGCAATCTTTTCGGGTTGGCCTTCGCCGGCGTCTGCAGACGTATCGGCGGGCGGGGGTGGTGTTGAAGCGTCGGGCTTTTCAATCACGGCGATAACGCCAGCGTCCGCCTGCCTGGCGCCCTGACCCTCTTTCATCAGCATGAACATGGCCACCGCGCCGGCTCCGGCCAGGACGCCCAGGAGAACCAGGACGATTAGCCGGGTCGACCGGCGACCGGACGCTGAAGGGCGGCGGGTCAGCGGGTGCAGGGCCGATCCCGAAACCGGCGAGCGGGGTACCGAATGCTCGGTGTCGGAGAGGTAGTCGCTTAGATCGCCGAATAGATAGTCCTGGATGCTCGAATCGGACGCCTGGGCGTTTTCGATCAGCTGGCGTTTCTCCTTGATCCGGTCGGAGAACAGATCCTGCATGAAATTGCCGATGACCACGTTGTCCCAGTCATTGGCGGACGCCTTGAGGTAGCGCCGCAGGGCCGAACGGAACTCGGCGGCGGACTGGTAGCGCTCGTCACGGTTGCGCGCCAGGGCTTTCTTGGTTATTTCGGCGAGTAACTCGGGCACCTGCGGGTCGACTTTTCGAGGTGAGGGGGCGTCTTGCTCGGTGACGGCTTGGAGCAGCTTCAAGTCGTTTTCCTGGTTGAAGAGCTTGCGCCTGGCCAGGCACTCCCACAATACCACCCCCAGCGAGAAGACATCGGAGCGGCCGTCCAGATCGTGGCCGATGATCTGCTCGGGGGACATGTAGGCATACTTGCCCTTCAGCGTGCCGGTCTGGGTCTTGGTGCTTCTCAGTTCTGCCTTGGCGATCCCGAAGTCGACCACCTTGACTCCACCGTCGTAGAGGACGAATACGTTCTGGGGGCTGACGTCCCGGTGAACGATCCCCAGGGGGGACCCGTCCCGGGCCGTCTGGGTGTGGGCATGGTGCAGACCCTCGGCCGCCTGGAGGATCATTCCGGCGGCCAACTCGGGGGGTATGCGGATCTTCCGCCGCCGGCACGCCCGGATGATGGTGGAGAGGCTCTCGCCGGGCAGGTACTCCATGGCGATGAAGTACTGCTTCTGGATCCGGCCCAGATCGAAAATCTGGACGACGTTGGGGTGGTTGAGCGTGGCGGCGATACGGGCCTCGTCGAGGAACATCTCCACGAACCGGGACTCGCGGGACAGGTTTGGCAGTATGCGCTTGATGACAATGAGCTTTTCGAATCCGGCCAGCGCGGTCTGCGAGGCCAGATAGATGTCCGCCATTCCACCGGTGGCCAAGTGGGCGATCAGGCGGTACTTGCCGAAATGCTTGCTGGTCCCCGGTTTGGGAGGCTCAAGCATGGGGACTATGTTAGCGGAATTCTACGGGGAAGTCGAAAAGTCGACGGAAAAGTCGAAGGGACCCGAAGGGGTTTGGTCGACGGCCAAAACGACCGCGGTGGCGGTCGCACCGGCGGCCACGCCGCCGATGATGGCCCAAACCCACCAGCGCTCGTACCAGGCGGTCTCGCCCGCCGCGGCGATCTCCTCGGGTGACTTCTTGGAAACCGCCAGGACGGATGGGTGCGCGGCGTCGCCGAACTCCTGCAGGCGGCTTTGGTTGGCGCCCTCAACCACGGCGTACCAGAAGATTTTCTCGCCCTTACCGTCGCCCTCCCAGGCGGTGGCCGGGACGGCCAGCGGTTGCTCGCCTTTTCCTTTCAGCGGGGAGCGAACCGATGAGAACTTTCCTCTCGGACCGCGGCGGAAGAATATATGCACGCCGGTGATCATGCCCACCGGATCTGCAACCACCTCGGCGCCGAAAGTCAGCGGCTGGCTCAGTTGCGCGTATGCCGGGGGAACCAGGCGCACGTTCAGGCGCGGCATTTTCTTTTCCACCAACCGGTTGAAGGGTTTGCGCACCCGGGGGGAGACGTCCGCGCCCAGGCGGAAGCCGGGGTCCAGCACCAGCAGCCGGCTGAAGGAATCCTCGGCGGCCTTGTACCGTCCCAGCGAGCTGAGGCACAGCCCGGACAGGTGGTACATGCGGATCAACTGGGCCCGGGTGTTGCCCGGTTCCTGGAAGGCCTTTTGCAGCGCGCCCAGCGCTTTTTCGAAGTCCAGGTCACCGTAGAAGGCGGAGGCCTGGTTGATCAACTTGTCGGTGTTGCCGCCGGCTATGGCATCTATCGGAAACAGGAGGAAGGCTGCCAACAGGATGGTGCGCTTGAACATGCTTGGGGGTACCTCCCTTCAAAACTTACAAGAGCAGTTGGAAGACGATCATGTGCCTTCTCTGGTCTAGATTGCCTTCCTCGCGGTAAATGAAATTATAGACCATCTTGAAGCGGTCGGCCAAGTATAGCAAATTCAGCCCGCCGGAGACCTGGCGGACCATGGGTGTGTCGGGGATGTGCAACTCCTCGTAGCGGCCGACCAACTCCAGGAAGTCGGGCAGCAAGAACGCCCCGGCGGTGACCGCGAAGCCCCGGGTTTCCAGCCCGTCTCCGGATTCGCGATCCAACAGCAGAAGTCCACCCTCGACCCAGAACCCGCGATAGCCGATGCGCAGGTCCAGGTTGATCCCGTGCCGGTTGTGCATCTCGCCGCTTTCGGGATCGCGGTGGTGGTGGTCGTAGATGTAGGCGGCGCCCATCCGCAGCCGCAGCCGGCGCCCGAGCCAGTAGGAGGGGGAGAAATCCATCCGGGCCACTGCCAGCGTGCCGGTGTCTCCTTGGGGGAATCCCTCGAAGGCGCCGCCCCGCACCCGCAGGGGAAATCCGTGTTTTTCCAAGTCGATGTCGTAGGTCAAGCCGGTGCGGCGCTGGGGGCCCAGGGCGGCCGCCAAAGGACGCTCGTTGAGGGGCAGGTGCTCGGGATCGCGCAGCACCGATCTGGAGAAGGGCACCCGGAAGCGGCCGATGCGGAAGTTCCCCAGATAGAGCAGGTGGGGGGAGACCGGGGCGAAGGACATGACCGCGTCCTGTAGCGGGGGATCCTCCCCGTTGAGCTCCAGCTCCAGGTACATGCCCAGATCCAGCAGTTGGCTCACCTTGCCTTCGGCCCGGGTGCGCACGCGCTGGACGGACATGCCGTCCTCGCCGCGGATCTGCAGGAAGCTTCCCAGGGTGGCGCCGGCGCTTTCGCTTCCCAGGCGGACCAGCGGGCCGCAGCGGACCATCTCGGGCACGTGGGGATCCACCACCACCGCCTGCTCGATGTCCAGGGGTTCCCTGGGGGTTTCGACCGGGCGGACCGGCGCCGGAGGAGTCTGCGTGCCGGACAGCCAGGCGGCGTGCATCACCGGATAGAGATCGCAGCCCGGTGGGCCGTCGACCAGCACCACCCGATTATCCCACAGCTCCAGGTGGCGGTTGCGTTCCGCCGAAGCCCTGGCGGACAGAAGCTCTTCCATTCCGTCCATGAACTCGGCGGCGTCGGCGGGAGTGTCCCAGTCGGCAACCCAGACCAGCAGCAGCCCTCCGCCCTTCTGGCGTTCGAAGACCGCCGCCCGATCGCCGCCCCAGCCGGCGGCGCGCTTGGCCGCCAGTTTCCGGTCGGCGCCCGAGAGCAGGATCTTGATGGCGAACTCACCCAGGGTGTCCTCGTAGACCGGCTGGTAGCCCGCAATGGTCAGATCCGAAAGGTCGGGCAGTTGCGGCGGATCGCTGCCGCTTTCGTACTTCTCCGGATGGAGGATCTCCTCCGATGAGCGCGGGGGGTTTCGGTAGGCGCGGTTGACCGCATCCCAGCCGCCTTCCTGCTTGAGGGAGAGGACGAAGTTGGAGCCGTCCAGGTAGGGGAATTTAAAACGCTCCTGCATGTAGGCCGGCACCCGCTCGCCCATGTCGGGGGCGTGCTTGCGGGCGAAGTCGACGAAGTCCTCCAAGTCGGCCACCAGGCCGCCCACGCCCAGCTCGAAGCCCACCAGGGTGGCGTCGCCCTCCACCAGGGCGACATGGGCCAGCCGGGCGTCCTGGTTGTTTTCCGCCGCCCGGGGGTGGTCGAGGCCGAAATGCTGGTCTTGCAGCGCGTGGGTCAGCTCGTGGGAGACGATCTCGCCGAAGGTGAGATCGCGGCCCACGAACAGCCCCACCACTTCGATCACCTCGCTGCGGAAGTGCTCCCGGGCGACGATCTCCAGGCGGTCGGCCCGCGGCAGGTACAGGCCGGCCGGCTGGGAGGCGATCATGGATTCAACCGCCGCCGCCGGATCGGATCCGAAGGGAATCAAACCCAACAGTGACAGCAGTTTGGCCTCGCGCTCCGCCTTGCCGGACAGGCGCAACTGGCCGGCCTCCGAACCGGCGGTGCGGCGGATGTCTTTGGTTCCGGCCAGGCGGAAGTGAACCGGGGAGACGAAGGGGAGCTGGCGGACTTCGGACACCTTCCGGGAGGCCTTTATGATGGCCCGCCGGTCCAAGGCGCCCCCCGACACGATCTTGTAGCGGCAACCCAGGAATCCGGCGGCCAGAAAGACCAGGACGGCTAAGACGCCGACTCGATAACGCCAGCGAGCCATTCGGGCCTCTCCACCTGCATCATGCCGGCACTGCTCTCGGCGATCAGCAGCTCGGAGCCGGGAATGAGACGGTTGAGCCTCCGCCCGTGCTCCACCGGGGCGCGCCGATCCGAGTCTCCATAGATCAGCTTCAAGGGAACCGGGAACTCCTTTCCGGACTGCAGGTGTTCGGACAGCGCCCGCAGGACCTCCTGCCGGTAGGACGAGTTCAGGGTGTCCGAGAGGATCGTGGCCATGGTCTTGGCCCCCGGCCAGGTGGACCAGTAGCGCGAGAGCAGGCGGATCTCCTGCCGGCAGATCACCGCCGGGTCGGCGTAGTCGATCATACCCAGGGCCGCCATCTGCGGTTTCTGGAAGGCCCGGTTGGCCCATTTCTCCATGATGCGCTCGGGGCCCACCAGCCAGCGCTTGAACTTCAGCCACACCGGCAGCTGGATGGACATGCCCAAGGTGACCAGCGCGGACATGTGTTGGGGGTTCTTCAGCGCCAGCCATATCCCCGCCAGCGCACTCTCGGCATGCGCCACTACCAGTGGCTTTTCGAGTTTCAGAGCCTGGATGACGGCCAGGGCCAGGTCGGCCAGGCGCCGGGGGCGGTAGTCCAGATCCGGCATCAGACTCTCGCCCAAAGGATCGACCAGTTCGGGCATGATCAAGCGGCACCGGCCGGAGAGTGGCTGGATCAGGCTGCGGAAGGTGTAGGCCGAGGTCCACAGCCCGTGAAGCAGCAGGACCGGCCGTCCCGAGCCGGCCTCGCGGTAGGACAGCTTCAAGGGCTTTTGCGATTCCGGAAGGTTCAGCACCATTTGCCGCTCGGGCAACAGAAAGAAGGGATGTTCCTCGGAGGGAAGCTCCCGAATCTGCTCCAACCGCAGCCGCGCCACTCGTTCCTCCAATACCTGTGACCTTCCCTTACAACGGGCAAGCACCGATTGCAACAGCATTTACCCCCGAGGTGCTGCCCGCCGAACTACGGCGGAAAACACCACCATCGGATCCCCCCGCAGGCAAAATTGGCATTTTATTTCCGTATGTTATCGAAAGAGGCCTGAATGGAATACTTCTTGAAACTCTTTTTGACCAACAGGCGTCGGTATTTTTAAGGAAGCGAAATGCTCAGAAGAACCATATACGCAATTCTTGCGTGCCTGCTGGTTCTGGCGGGCTGCGAAACCCCGCCCTGCGTCGACGGCTGGGTGGGGGCGCCGCCTCCCGAGGGACAATCCATGTACTGCGCCCGCACGGCAGAAGACGGCAGCGAAGTTCGCCACGGTCCCTACACCCGCTGGTACATCACCGGACAGATGAGTGAGCAGGGCCAGTACATTGACGGCAAGGAGGAAGGCGTCTGGACTTACTGGCACTACAACGGTCTGGTGAGCAAGCAGGGACGCTTCAGCAACGGGAAGGAGGAGGGTCGCTGGATCAGCCACTATATGGACGGCAGCCTGCGGAAGCAGGCCGACTACCTCGAAGGCCAGCTGCACGGCCTGGAGATCGAGTGGCGCATGAACGGGGACCGCGCGTCGGAGTGCGGCTATCGGCACGGCAAGCGCCACGGGCCCTGCACAGAGTGGGATCATGAAGGAAACAAGACTTTCTCGGGCCGCTACCTCGATGGAAAGCGCGAGGGCGTGGTGATGCGCCGGACGTTCGACAACACCTCCCACTGCGAATTCAAGAACGGCTTATTGCACGGTCGTTGCGAGGTGCTTTACCTGAGGCAGAAAGTCAGCGTGGTGGTGCCGTACAAGGACGGCAAGGTGGACGGCCGCCTGGACGCCTTCGGGGCGGACGGCACCCGCCTGGGGGAGACCTACTTCCAGCGGGGCAAGCTGCACGGGCGTTCGGTGATGTGGTACCAGGACGGCACCTTGATGGAGAGCGGCTACTTCGAGGACGGCAAGGCCCAGGGGGTGTGGACCTTCTGGAGCACCGACGGCCAGGTCCGCCAGGCGGGCTCCTTCGATCAAGGCAGGCGCGAGGGGCTGTGGCTGTACCGCGATTGGACCGGCGAGGTCTACGAGGTGCATTGCGAGAAAGGGACCTGTCCGGGCGGGTTCTATCTCGGCCAGCCCACGGCGCAGTATGTCCCACAGTTCCTGAACCGTACGCTTTCAGGCCAATTGCAATAGTATTTGCCATTTTCCCCCACATTCTGCTAGGAATGATCCGGTTGGGATGGGCCCATCCAATGTTATGGAGGCGGATATGCTGCGTTTCAGGTTCGGTCCGGGGGCGGCCTGTGCGGTGCTGACGGCACTGGCCTTGTGCTCCGGATGCGAAGAGACCCGGTTCACCGAGATCAAGACACAGGTGGACACCTTCGTTCAAGAGGGCGAGGAGGTCACCGACTACTTCACCCAGACTGGCACCATGCAGGTGGACACCTTCGAGCAGACCGGCTTTCACCAGGTGGACGCCTTCACCCAGAAGGCCGCCGGTCAGGTGGACATCTTGTGGGTGGTGGACAACTCCTGGTCCATGGGTGAGGAGCAGACCAATTTGGCCAACAACTTCGCCTCGTTCATGACCTACATCGACCAGAGCCAGATCGACTACCAGATCGGGGTGATCTCCACCGACATGGAGGACCTGGCCCACTCGGGCCGCCTCCAGGGGAGCCCCAAGATCATCACTCGGGCGACGCCGAATCCCCAGGCGGCCTTTGCCGCCAACGTGCAGGTGGGCACCGACGGCGGCGGCAACGAGATGGGGCTGCTGGCCGCCCACGACGCGCTGACCGAGCCGCTGGCCTCTGCCGACAATGCCGGGTTCCACCGGCCCGGGGCGTCGATGGCCCTGATCTTCGTCAGCGACGAGGACGACAAATCCTACGGAGGCATAGACTTCTATATCCGGTTCTTCAGCACGCTGAAGGAGGTGGGTAACGAGAACAACGTGATCGTCACCGCCATCGTGGCTCCCGACCCCATCCCCGGCGGCTGCGAGGCCTATTATCCCGGCACGCGTTACAACGAGCTGGTCGTCGAGCTGGGCGGAACCTCGGCCTCGATCTGCGACGCCGACTTCGCCACCACCCTGCAGCAGCTGGGCCTGACCGTGGCGGGCCTGGGCCGCAAGTTCACCCTCTCCAGAGAGCCGGATCCCGATTCGGTGGTGGTGCGGGTGGACGAGGGGGCCGGGTTTGTGGAGATCCCCGAGTTCAACAACCAGGGCGAGGCCAACTGGAAGCTGGAGCTGATCGAGAAGGCCATATACTTCTACGCCTACGTGCCGCCCCCGCAGGCGGCCATTGAGGTGGAGTACTCCAACGTGGATGACCGCTTCCACCTGTCCGGGCGCGGGGACACCAGCACCATCGAGGTCAAGGTCGACGACGTGGTGGTGCCCCAGGCCGACGACTGCTGGCAGTACCACGACGGCGAGAACGCCATCATCTTCTACGGCGACTGCATCCCCGAGCTGGAAAGCACCGTGGAGGTTTCCTACTCGGATCTGGAGAAGGTGTTCTACCTCTCGACGGAGGTCAAGAACCCGGAGACCCTGCAGGTCTGGCTCGACGAGGCGACCGTCTATCCCGATCCCGCCACCGGCTGGATCTACCATCCCGAGACCAACTCGATCCGCTTCCAGGGCACCCTGGTGCCGCCGATGGGCTCGGAGATCAAGGTGGGCTATTCCAACCTGGCGGAGCTCTTTCAGCTTTCGCTGGAGCCCCAGATCGGCACCATCGTGGTTACCCTGGACGCCGACGGCGATGGCCCCAACCAGGAGGTCCTGGTTCCTGAATACAGCCAGGGAACGCCGGGGTGGGTCTACAACGATCCCGGGAACCCGGCTCCGTACACCAACACCGTCAGCTTCGAGAAGCTGGATCCCCTGCCGCCCTTCGGCAGCATTATCACCGTGACCTACACACCGCGTTGATGAGAATCGAGGGAGTTCTGTCATGAAGATCGATAGATTCATAAGCCTGATGATAACGGCAATCGTTGCATCCTTGCTCTTGGCCGCTTGTGGTGGCACCAAGGAGGTCCAGGGCGAGTGCGAGGTGGATGCCGACTGCGATACGGGATTTTACTGCGGTCCGGGGTTGATCTGCCTGTGCGCCGCCGACTCGTCCTGCGCCGACGACGAGTACTGCAACCCGGAGGGT
>Ga0180432_10009535_pt1 | contig 11823 bp, 9 predicted proteins | sample SS_ome_10_FD_132414 | JGI IMG/M metagenome (GOLD analysis project Ga0180432, IMG submission 132414) | Hypersaline lake sediment archaeal communities from the Salton Sea, California, USA - SS_1_MS_2 metaG | ecosystem: Environmental > Aquatic > Non-marine Saline and Alkaline > Hypersaline >... | reverse complement strand
GAGGAGGGGGCAATCGACGACTACCGGTTCCCGCTGGCGCCACCCGAGTATGTCATTGCGCGGAAACTCGAGTTCTACCGCGAGGGGGGCTCCGAGAAACACCTGCGCGACATCAAACGCATGATCGCCTGCCTTGGGGAGGAGTTGCAGACCGCGATCCTGGAGCGGTTCATCGGGGAAAAGGGTCTCCGGCAAGAGTGGGAGCAGGCCCGGGAGAGAGAGTGAGACCGGTGCCGGCCCTTCGTAGAGTTCCCGAAATCCGGAACTCGTCACAACTGCAGCGAGAAAGTGTCAGCGCAGCGAGAAAGTTTCAGTCAACGTTTCTCGTGATGTGCGCCGGGAGGAGGGCAGGCCTTCCGGAGCGGGTGGCCGGAGCGGGACGCAGGACAATTTCCGTTCGGCAGCCGTCTGGCCTCCGCCTCCCCGTGACTCCGTGCCTGACGGTCCGCACAATCTGCGGAAAGCCGCTGATGAGATTTGTTGCCGCGAACGCTGGCGTCAGCCGCGGCCTTTGGGACGTCGGCGGGACGCTGTTGCTCTGCGGTGCTCCCGCAATGGATCGACGACGAACACGGTCAGCGCTCCATGATCTCGTACAGTGCGTCGCGGTTCGCGACGTTGACGCGTGCGCGCCGCCGGTCCTGAACTCGGGCAGAAACGGGGCATATGAGCGTGGTTGGTTCTGGTTGTCCTCACCGGACACTCAGCCGAAAGGCATTGATGACCTTTCCGTTCGCTCCGGCGCGGCAAGCTCGCCGGGGTTCGTTCCGGCGCGGCAAGCCCGCCGGGGGAGGCGGAACATTTAGGTTGCTAAACACATCCTTCGGGATGTTCCGGCAAGGCAAGCCTCGGATGGGTTGACGAGAGCGGTCGACGGGAGCGGTCGACGATTGAGGGAAGCGCCCCTCGTCATCCGCTCTCGTCGCCCGCTCTGGTTCGCCGGAATGGCGGCCCGAACCCCCTGACTCATTTGTGGCGGGATCAGGCTTCGCGGCCGCAGCACTGTTTGTATTTGCGGCCGGAGCCGCACGGGCAGGGTTCGTTGCGGCCGACTTTGACGGTGGGGCGGCGTTTTGGGATGTTGAGTTTGAGTTTGGCGCCGTCGGGGGCGGCGCCGGAGGTGGAGGCGCCGGCGGGGGCGAGGGCGGCGCTGCTGCCGCTGACGGCGAGGTTGGCCTCGCCGGGGGGTTCCTTGCCGCTGAGCTGGAAGGGGAGGTTGTGGAGGAAGTCCTCGAATTTCTCGAGGTTGGTGGTGGAGCGGAAGAGGTTGTTGAGGACCTCGTTCTCGATGTTGTCCATGAGGGACACGAAGAGGGAGTAGGCCTCGTTCTTGTATTCGACGAGGGGGTCCTTCTGGCCTTGGGCGCGGAGGTGGACGCCGTCGCGGAGGGCGTCCATGTTGTAGAGGTGCTCCTGCCAGAGACGGTCGATGGCGACGAGGATGATGTGTCGTTCGAGCTGGTCGGCGAGGGCGGGATCCTCGTGGTTGATCTTGAGTTCGTAGGCCTTCTTGACCTTCTCGACGAGGGATTGGGCGATCTCTTCGGGGGACTTGCCGGCGAAGGTGTCGGATTCGCGGCGGAGGCGGAGAGGGAAGGTGGTGTTGGCCCAGGTGAGGAGCTCGTTGTAGTCGGGGGAACCCTCGTCGCGTTCGAGGAGGAAGGCGTCCACCTTCTGGGGGATGACCTTCTCGATGATCTCGTAGATGAGGGCGCGGGGGTCCTCCGAGAAGAGGACCTCGTTGCGGTAGCCGTAGACCACCTCGCGCTGCTTGTTCATGACGTCGTCGAAATCGAGGACGTATTTACGGCGGCGGTAGTGGAGCTGTTCGACGCGTTTCTGGGCGGTCTCGACGGAGCGGTTGAGCCAGCGGTGTTCGAGGGCCTCGCCGTCCTCCATCCCGAAGCGTTCCATCATGTTGGTCATGCGGTCGGCGGCGGCGAAGTTTCGCATGAGGTCGTCCTCGAACGAGATGAAGAACTGGGATGAGCCGGGGTCGCCCTGGCGGGCGCAGCGGCCGCGGAGCTGGCGGTCGATGCGGCGGGCTTCGTGGCGTTCGGTGCCGATGACCATGAGGCCGCCGATGTCAGGGACGCTTTTGCCGAGTTTGATGTCGGTTCCGCGGCCGGCCATGTTGGTGGAGACGGTGACGGAGCCCGGCTGGCCGGCGCGGGCGACGATCTCGGCCTCCTGGCGGTGGTATTTGGCGTTGAGGACGGAGTGGGGGAGCTTGGCACGCTTCAGCATGCGGGAGAGGGTCTCGGAGGACTCGACGGAGGCGGTTCCGACGAGGACGGGCTGTCCCTTGGAGTGGCATTCCTCGATGCGGCTGACGACGGCGTTGTATTTTTCGCGCCGCGTCTTGAAGACCTGGTCGTTGAAGTCCTCGCGCTGGTTGGGTTTGTTGGTGGGGATGGGGAGGACGTCGAGGCCGTAGATGTCGTGGAACTCGGCGGCCTCGGTTTCGGCGGTGCCGGTCATGCCGGCGAGTTTTTCGTAGAGGCGGAAGTAGTTCTGGATGGTGATGGTGGCGTAGGTCTGGGTTTCGCGCTCGACGACGACGCCTTCCTTGGCCTCGACGGCCTGGTGGAGTCCGTCGGACCAGCGGCGGCCGGGCATTTCGCGGCCGGTGTTTTCGTCGACGATGACGACCTTGCCGTCCTGGACGACGTATTGGTCGTCCTTTTCGAAGAGGCAGTAGGCCTTGAGGAGCTGCGAGATGGAGTGGATCTTCTCGCCCTGCTGGTCGAGGCGGGTTTGGAGTTCGTCCTTTTTCCCGGAGCGGGCGGGGTCGTCGAGGTTCGGGTCGGCGTCGATTTCGGCGAAGGCTTCGGCGAGGTCGGGCAGGACGAAGGCCTCGGGGTCGTCGGGGGAGAGGAACTCGCGTCCCATTTCCATGAGGTCGGCGTCGTGGCCCTTTTCGTCGATGGTGAAGTAGAGTTCCTCCTTGGTGGCGAAGAGGGCCTTTTTCTGGGTGTCCTGGTACATGGCCAGCTCGGACTTTTCGACGAGGCGGCGGAGGTCGGGGTCCTCCATGAAGCGCATGAGCTGGCGGTTGCGGGGCTGGCCGAGCTTGATCTTGAAGAGGTTGTGTCCGGCGGTTTCCTCGTCGCCTTCGTCGAGGGCCTTCTTGGCGTCGGCAGCGAGCTGGTTGCAGAGGAGGGTCTGGCGCTTGACCAGTTGCTCGACGAGGGGCTTGTAGCGGTTGTATTGCTCGGTGGAACTGGAGACGACGGAGGGGCCCGAGATGATGAGGGGGGTGCGGGCCTCGTCGATGAGGATCGAGTCGACCTCGTCGATGATGGCGTAGTAGTGGCCGCGCTGGACTTGTTCGTCGCGCGAGGCGGCCATGCCGTTGTCGCGGAGGTAATCGAAGCCGAACTCGGAGTTGGTGCCGTATGTGATGTCGCACTGGTATTGTTCGCGCCGGACTTGGGGTGGTTGCTGGTTCTGGATGCAGCCGACGGTGAGGCCGAGGTATTTGAAGACGGCGCCCATCCACTCGGAGTCCCGGCGGGCGAGGTAATCGTTGACGGTAACGATATGCACCCCGAGGCCGGTGAGGGCGTTGAGATAGACCGGGAGGGTGGCCACCAGCGTTTTGCCCTCCCCGGTCTGCATCTCGGCGATCATCTTGCGGTGCAGGGCGACTCCGCCGATGAGCTGGACGTCGAAGTGCACCATGTCCCATTCGACGGGTTGGTCGCAAACGGTGATGGACTCCCCGAGCAGGCGCCGGGCGGCGTTTTTCACCACTGCAAAGGCCTCGGGGAGGATCTGGTCGAGGTATTTGTCGCGTTTCTCGGGGAAGCGATCCTCGATCTCACGGAAGGATTCCTTGGCGGCTTCGATGGCGTCGGGGTTTGGTTCGACCTCGCCGGGAAGGGAGGGGAACTCCTCGCGGAGGGCATCGAAGCGCTGATTGATGGTGGCGGCGATTTCGGCGAGCCGGCCGGGGTCGAGGCGCTCGATTTCGCGTTTCACGGGGGTGTCGAGGGGAAGGTAGCGGTGGAGGTGGTTCTTCCAGTTTTCGGTCATTTCGAGGAGCTTTTCGCGGGGCTCCCGCTGGAGGGCCTCCTCGACCTCGTTGATCTTGCGCACCAGCGGCCGGAGGCGCTTAATGACGCGTTGATTTTTGGAACCGACGATTTTCTGGAGAATCCACTTGATCATGGCGGTATTGCTATCCCCCCGGACGGACGCTGCAATACACGCGCGCGCCCGGCGGAGCAAGACACTCTGCGGCACAATGCGGCAAAATCAAGGGGGGGGAGGCTAATGGCGGCCGGCCGCCCCGCGAGTTCTTGGAAACCGGCAAAGGTTGAAGAGGGTTTCGCCGAGTTCGAAGAGGTCGCGATAGATGCCGGCGGCGCGGGTTTCGCGGTGGAGTTGGCCGGGGGAATGGGATCCGGTGGCGACGAGGTGACAGGGGAGGGAGGCGGCTTCGGCGGCGGCGAAATCGAAGGGGGAATCGCCGATGACGATGGTATTTTCGGGAGTGCCGCCGGCTTGTTGGAGGGCGTGAGCGGTGAACCGGGGTTGGGGTTTGCGGTAGGGGAGGCGGCCGGTGCCGACGATGGCATGAAGCCACCGGCTGAGGCCGAGGTGGTTCAGGACGGCGCGGGCAGGGCCCTCGTCCTTGTTGGTGAAGACGGCCTGCCGGTATCCCCGGGCGTGGAGAAGGGCGAGCAGCCACTCCGCGCCGGGCAGGGCGAAGAGATCGTCGAACATGATCCGGCTGAAATGAGCATGGTAGAGCGGGAGGGCGGCCTCGACGTGTTCTTCGCCGAGGAGCTTCCCGAGGGTGACGGGGACGGACCCTCCCACCGTGGCGCGGACGGTGTCGTAACCGGGCACCGGGCGGCCGAGTTTGCGGGCGACATGCGCGCAGGAGCGGTGGATCGTGGTGAAGTGATCGATCAGGGTGCCGTCGAGGTCGTAGAGGATGGCCGGCATGATTGGGAGGCGCTTGTCAGACGCGGACGGCGTTGAAGCCGCCATCGACGATGATTTCGGCGCCGGTGATGAAGGCGCCGGCGGAGTTGGAGGCGAGGAGGAGGGTGGCGCCGACCAGTTCGGGGGCCTCCCCGAAGCGCCGCATGGGGGTGTGGTTCATGATTTGTTCGACGCGTTCGGGGGTGAGGAGGTTCCGGTTTTGTTCGGCGGGGAAGAATCCCGGGACGAGGGTGTTGACGCGGATGCGGCGGGAAGCCCATTCGCGGGCGAGATTGCGGGTGAGATTGTGAACGGCAGCCTTGGTGGCGGAGTAAGTGAAGACGCGCGAAAGGGGGTTGAGGCCCGAGATGGAGCCGAGATTGATGATGGAGGCCGGGACGTCATTTTCGATGAACCATGCCCCGAAGATCTGGCAGGCCCGCAGGACACCGCCGAAGTTGATGCCGACGAGGCGCGAGAGTTCCTCCTCGGAGACCTCGAAGAAGGGGGTGGAGGAATTGATTCCGGCGCCGTTGACGAGGATGTCGGCGCGGCCGCATTGGGCGAGGACTTCGTCGCGGAGGGCCGCCAGCGAGGCGCGGTCGGTGACGTCGGCGGCGATGAAGCGGGACGATCCGCCGGCGTCATTGATGGCGCGGAGGCGCTCTGCGGCCTTGCTTTCGTTGCGGCCCACGAGGACCGTCTCGGCGCCGGCGCGGGCCAGACCTTCGGCCATCGCGCCGCAGAGGACGCCGGTACCGCCGATGACGACCGCGACCTTGCCTCGAAGGCGGAAAAGTTCCTGGAGGTATTCTGAATCGGGCATTGCGATCGAGGAATTGCGGGGAGACCGGCGGTGGACGGCGCTCCGGCGGGCGGGAGAGTGGCACAATGGGCGGTGGCAGACAAGGATCGCGCGAGGGGGCGGCTTATTGCCTCGCGGCAATCGTCAACCGGTCCGGGGCGTGCTTCGCCGGACCCTGCTTGAACATCCCCGCGGCGTGCGGGGCTTGCGCCGCGATGGTATCGCTGGTAGGTGCGGCTGCGACGCAACGAGGGAGTCATGTTGGATCTGAACAGAGGGAGTCGCTATGCGTTGGTGATTCCGACGAGCATGGGGACGCGTCTGGCGCCTCTCGACGGTCAGCCGTTTCACAGCAGCGAGGTCTTCCGCATGCAGGCCACCAGTGCGGAATCGAATGTTGGCAGCGTCGCCTCGTATCTTGGCCTGCGGGTCAAGATCCTGACGGCGTTTGTGAAGGGGAGCCCGGTCTCGCGGTTCATCAGGGACGATCTTGCCGGGCGGCACATGGAATACGAGGGACCGGAGATCGAGCCGGGCGGGCCATGGGGTCCCCGGCATCAGATGAACCTTGCGGACAGCGGGGCGGGGGCGCGGGGACCCCGCGTGGCCAACGACCGGGCAGGGGAAGTGGGTCGCCTTCTCGATGCCGGGGACTTCGATCTCGATCGGATATTCGGCGCGGAAGGGGCGCAGATGGTGCATCTGTCGGGGCTGATCGCGGCGCTGTCCCCCCGGGCGAGCCGGTTTTGTCTGGACGTGGTGCGGGCGGCGAAGGCGGCCGGGACGCGGATCGCCTTCGACTTGAACCATCGGGCCAGCTTCTGGGAGGGTCGGGAGGAGGAACTCGGGGGGGTGTTTCGCGAGATTGCGGGGCTGGCCGACGTGCTGGTGGGGAATGAGGAGGACTTCCAGCTCTGCCTTGGCATCGAGGGTCCCGAGGCCGGCGGACGGGAAATCGGAGCCATGATCGACAACTTCAAGGAGATGATCGCCCGCGCGAGGGGAGAGTTTCCGGGCGTCGGCGTGTTCGCGACCACTTTGCGGGAAGTGGTCAGCGTGAGCCGGCATCGCTGGGGCGCCGTCATGGCGGCCGGCGACGAGTGGCACGTGATCGAACCGCGGGAGATCGGAGTGCTGGACCGGATCGGCGGAGGGGACGGGTTCGTGGGGGGGCTTCTCTACGGCATCCTGCGCGGCTGGGAGGCGGCGAAGTGCCTGCAATTTGCGTGGGCCACCGGCGCACTCGCGGTGACGTTCCTGACCGACTACTGCCAGCCCGCCGATGAAGAGCAGGTCTGGAGCATTTGGGAGGGCAATGCCCGGGTGAGGCGATGAGGGACTGCCCGAACTCACCGGCCTCCCGGACGCAGGAGGCGGAGAAACCCGAGCCCGGCCGGAAGGGCGATCAGAAAGAGAAGCAGGGTGGAGGAGGAATCGGGGACCGCGGCGCCCGGGAGCGGGGGATCGTCCTCCGGGATCCCGGAAGGATCAGGGTATACCATGATGTTGTCCACCACGAGGGCGGAGTCGACGAGGATGTCATCGGCATCGGCGACAACGAAACCCAAGGTGTAAGAGTGGCCGTCCGTCAGCGGCAGGGACACCTGGGTGTGGAATCCCGTCTCTTCCTTGAAGGAAGTTGAAGACAGGTCGTAGTCCGGGTAGAAGGTGTCGGCAAGCAGCGCGCCCGTATTCTGGTCGTACAAGCTCCAGGCGCCGAAGTCGTTGTAGGGATATGGCGGGTTGAAGGGAGTGGCCTCGTTGGTCAGGAAGTTCCAGTCGAAGGACAGGACATGACCCGCTTTGCCGATGAATTCCTGTTTGATGGCAGACCCTTCCTTGACGTTGTTCGCAATCGGGTTGTAGGGGACAAGCTCCTGAATGCTGTCCGCAGGGAGCCCGAGGAAGGATTCGATTGCCCCGATCGAGATGGCGGTCGAGGTGTTCGAGACGCCGTTTCCGCTTTGCAGCAGGGCTTGGTAGCTTCCTTCGGTGGGTCCGGTGCCGTAAGCGCCGGTGATGACCGACGCGAAGCCGCGCAACTCCCAGCCGGTGAGATCCCCGGTCTCGAATCCGCCGTTGATGACGCTCGCGACACCGGGACTGGCCAGCCCAACCATCAGGGCCGTTGATATCAGGGGGTACTTCATGTTCATGCTTGTTAAAATTTAAGCGTATTTTGTGCCAGTTCTGAGCTGGTTGATTATTAACATCTGATAATCAGCGTGTTACGCCGCACGTTTTTTATCATTCCTGCGATCCGGTCTTTCAGCGGCGTCGGAAGTGTAAGGGTTTTCGACGCTACGGCGGGGGACATCCGATTTGCGCGGGATGCCCGGTGGACGAGGCCCGGGTGGTGCGGGAGGGGTGGCGAAGCGGACCTCGTTGCGAAGAGCCCGGTTTCCAAGTCCTTGAAGCCCGACGATTTCCTCGTATGAACGCGTTACGACGTGCGTGGCTTCTGCCGTGGGACTTCGGTTGCGAGGGGCACCGAAAATGTAAAGGATTCCGACGTCAGGGAAGGGGACGTTCGGTTTGTGCGAGGTGATCCGAGGTCCGGCCCAGATCGTGCAAGAGGGCGGCGTAGAGGCGGATGTCGTTGAAGAGATTCCGTGCTTCCGCGTTCTGTTCCATGACGTCATTCAGATGGTCGGCATCGCTGGCGACGAGCTCGTCGTCGAGGTAGCGGAAGATGAGACGCTGGAGGCGCTGATTCTTCGGCGTGGCGGTGGCGCCAAGCGGGACGCGGCCCATCGCGACGCGTTTCCGCTGGCATCCGCAGGCGCGCTCGAAAGTCCTCTGGAGGTCGCGATAGATGCGGTCCGGGCGCCGGTTCAGAAGGCGGGCGGCGTCGAAGGCCTTTTTTCCTTCGGCGTAACAGAGTCGGATCAGGAGCCGGGATCTTCGCGGGAGGCGGTCGATACAGATCCGCAGCGCGTCGGACTGGTCGTCGATGTCCCGCGAGGAGCGGGTTCGGAGTTCGTCGTCGAGCATTTCGCCAAGCGCAAACGCAAGGCGGGAACGGCGGGGCGCCTCCTCGTAAAGCCGCCTCGCGCAGCGCTCCTGCAGGAACTCCCATGACCGGGACTTGACTTGCTCGGCGTTCTGCAACTCGCATCTTCGGGCAAGGAGAAACCGCAGCAAATCCTGGAAAAACCGGTCCGCCACCCATGCATCGGCCGCCAGCGACCACACCAGCGCAACCAATCGGGGCCGCTCGCGAAAGGCGATATTCAAGAGTTCGGAACGCGCCAGCGCTCCCATGTTCGGCTTCGGCATTGGCGGAGAAGGGGGAGATGTGAACAAACCGCCGACGCGCCCGGTGCGCAAGGAACAAACCGCTCCATCCCGGCAAAACTTGTTGGTACGGAGGCTCGGAAAGCTGATCCATACTGATGTTTTATTCACATTTCTTTAACACCTTTTCACAAGATGCTCCCAAAAAAATGCGCGCATATTTTGAGAGAGGGCGGCGGATTTCCGGGAGGGGAAAACGCTCTGAGAACATGAAAAGCAAGGTTTTCCGGACATTGGAGGGCGAGCAGATAAACCATGGGATGCTGATTATTGCGGAGGCAACGATTTCTCCACAGACATATAGCTTGCAGCGGGAAGGGAATGGGGGTGTGATTCCCGGCGTTCCGGCGTCCGTGGCCTTGGCAGACGAAGGCATGAAGCCATCGATGCGAGGGCGGGGGACGCAGGGCGGCTCTGACCGCATGGGAAGCATTCACCAATGCGAGTTGGAAGATCAGCATCGCCATCGAGGGGGAAAGACCTCGCCTTGCCACGTATTGGTTGTTGCGCGCCGAGCGCGACCTGACCAAGGGCGGCAGCCTGTCCCCGTTCCTGTCGCTACAATGTCAACTGCTTGCGGATCACGAGATTGACCGTTTACCGGGCCGCCTTAACATCAACCTGTCAACTGCCTGAGACACCCATGAGCACCAAGACTGCCAATTCGGCGCCTCCGCGTTCGACGGGGGCAGCGAGTGCGCGGGGGGGAGGCCCGGCCATGATGCAGGGCGTCCAATCCGTATCGGTTCCGGGGCAACCGGAGACGATTGCAACAGCCCGACCTGAACCGCTTCCGTGGTGGAAGCGTTTTTTGGATATCGCGGTGATCACGCTGCTGGCGCCGGTCCTGGCGCCATTGGCGGTGGTCTTGTCGTTGTGGGTCAAGCTGAGTTCGAGAGGTCCGGTTTTGTTCCGGCAGGAGCGGATCGGGCAAGGGGGGCGGCTTTTCACGATTTACAAGTTTCGGAGCATGCAGACGGGCGCCAGTTCGAGGCGCCATGAGGAGCATGTGGCGGACCTTTGTGGGAGCGATCGTCCGATGACGAAGCTGGATGCACTGGGCGACTCGCGTTTGATCCCGGGGGCGGGGTTCTTGCGCAAGACGGGCCTTGATGAACTGCCGCAACTGGTGAACGTGCTGCGGGGCGAGATGAGCATAGTCGGTCCGCGGCCGTGTTTGCCGGGTGAGCTGAGTTACTACCGGCCGAGGGATCTCGAGAGGTTCCGGGCTGCGCCGGGCTTGACCGGCTTCTGGCAGGTCAACGGGAAGAACAAGACCACCTTCAACGAGATGGTGGCGATGGACATTCATTACGCGAGGAACACCTCGTTGTGGCTGGACCTGCTGATCATCGCCCGGACGCCGTTTGCGCTTCTGGAGCAGGTTCTGACCAGGAACATCTGAACAGGGGCTGGGGGGCCCTGAACGACGGCGTAACCCGCGGCGGCGTATTGGACGCCGCCGGGGGGGATTCGCCACAACTGCCAAACCAAGATGAGTACCACCCTGCATATAGGAGTCGTTGGATGCGGATACTGGGGACCGAACCTGGCCCGCAATTTCAACAATCTGCCGGACTGTGAACTGAAGGCGCTGTGCGATCTCGACGAGAGCCGCCTGCAGCGCATGAGGGCGTTGTATCCCAACGCGCGGAGCTACACGGATTTCAATGAGATGTTGGAAGGGGGCGAAGTGGACGCGGTTGCCGTGGCCACGCCCGTGAAGTACCATTATCCGCTGGCGAAGGCGGCGCTTCTGGCCGGGAAGCACGTATTGATCGAGAAGCCGATGGCCTCCTCGGCGAAGGAGTGCATGGAGCTGATCGAACTGGGGAGGGAGAAGGGGCTGATCGTGATGGTGGGCCACACCTTCCTCTATTCGGAGCCGGTGCGGATGATCAAGGACATCATTGCGAGCGGGGATATCGGGGACATCCGGTATGTGAATTCGCAACGGTTGAATCTCGGGCTGTTTCAGAAGGACATCAACGTGACGTGGGATCTGGCGCCGCACGACATCTCGATCATCCTGCATGTTCTGGAGGATTCGCCGCGGGTGGTGAACTGCCAGGGGAACGCGCACATCACGCCGGGGATCGAGGACGTCACGAACATGTCGCTGAGTTTTGCCGGGAAGCGGTTTGCGACGATCCAGAGCAGTTGGCTGGAGCCGCGGAAGGTGCGGCAGATGACCTTCGTCGGGACGCAGCGGATGATTGTGTACGACGATCTGCAGCCGCTCGAGAAGATCCGGGTGTATGACGTGCGGGTGGAGCGTCCGCCGCATTACGACACCTTCGGGGAGTTTCATTACTCGTATCACTACGGGGACAGTTACATTCCGCATATCCGGCAGGAGGAGCCGTTGAAGCGGATGTGCGGTCACTTTCTGGAGTGCGTTTCGACGGGGCAGACGCCCTTGACCTGCGGGCGCCGCGGGATGGAGTTGGTCCAGATTCTGGAGGCGAGTTCGGAGTCGCTGCACAAGGAGGGCGGGCCGATTTCAGTGGCGCTGCAGACGGAGGAGATCGAGGCAATGTTCGGGCGGCCGGTCTCGTCCGTGAACGGGTCCAAGCTGGCGGTATGACGAGGACCGGCGATTCGGCGACGATCCGGGTGGCCTCCGATGTCAAGCTTGGTCGAGGCGTCAAGATCCACGCCTTTGTGAACCTGTATGGCTGTGAGATCGGGGACGAGACCATGATCGGGACGTTTGTGGAGATCCAGAAGGGCGCGCGGATTGGCGCGCGTTGCAAGATCTCGAGCCATACCTTCATCTGCGAGGG
>Ga0180432_10009534_pt1 | contig 11823 bp, 10 predicted proteins | sample SS_ome_10_FD_132414 | JGI IMG/M metagenome (GOLD analysis project Ga0180432, IMG submission 132414) | Hypersaline lake sediment archaeal communities from the Salton Sea, California, USA - SS_1_MS_2 metaG | ecosystem: Environmental > Aquatic > Non-marine Saline and Alkaline > Hypersaline >... | reverse complement strand
TGGACCTTTGCAGGTCGCCGGCCTCGCGACCCGGAGCCAGCAGGATATCCAGGAGGGCGGAATAGGCGGTTCGGCCTCGGCGGATTGGGGGCCGGTCGTTAAGACGCCCCTGCAGGGCTCGGCCGAGCAGGCGGGACCCCGACCCAGGGCTGCGCTCTGGGCTGCTGTAAAGGGTCCCTGCAGGGCCTGACCCAACCCGCGTTCCGGCGGAGCACAAGGACGACCGCGGCCCGCCACGCCCCGAATGCCCGGCAATCAGAGCCGCGCGGCGCAAGCCCGCGGACCGGGCCTGGCGGAGCGTGTCACCCGTACCGGTCGCCAGGCTTGTCCCGGCGGGCCGTGGACGCCTGCTGTGACCTGCGGGGGTGAAAAAAGCCGCCCCGAGCTGTTCAGCTCGGGGCGGCCGGTACGTCTCGTGGGACCGAGGGCCGAATCAGCCCTCGTGCTCGCATGCGAGCCTAGCGACGGCGGATGACCGCCACGGCGCCCAGACCCAGCAGCATCAGCGAAGCGGGCTCGGGGGTACCGGCGATCTCGATGGCGGCGTCGTAAACGCCGACCCAGTCAGTCGAGATGGCCGCAGTCGTCTGCCAGTCGGTGCCGTAGCCGAAGCCACCGAGCGGGTTCCGCCAAGCGGTATCCTCGCCGACGACCGGAGTGACGGCCTGGTGGAACTCCTGACCGAACGCGGCGAAATCGGCGATCGGGGTCAGGCCAATCCAGTACTCACCGGCAGCCAGATCGATGTCCAGGCCGGCAGCGACGACCTCGAGACCACCAAAGGCGGAATCCGTGACGCTCACGCCGACGGAGGTGCCGGTCGTGGGGTCATCGCCGGCGGCGGGCAGCGCGCCGGTCTTGTCGAAGATGTTCAGGCGGGCGTCGGTGACGCCGTACCAGGCGAAGGTCTGGTTGGTGAAGTAGGTGGTGACCTCCTCGATGTTCCAGCCACCAGCGGGGACCACAACGTCCATCACCATGTAGCTCGAGAAATCGGGGAAGTCCGCAAACTCCTGGTCCACCAGAGCGTTGACGTCGGACAGAACATCGCCCTGATCCCAGAGCACGTCAGCGCTGGCCACCGAAACGACCGTGCAAACCGCGAGAGCTGCAATCAGCAGTCTTGCCATTACCTTGTCCTCCTCTTGCTTCTTTCAGCCCAGTGTGAGTCGGTCACCACGTCCCACCCAACCGGGACGCGGGCCGACAGAACCGAAACAACGAAACCACCAAACAGCACCCAAGAGTATCTGTCGCTGACGGTCGCTCGGCAGTCCCGCCCCTCCGCCCGATGCGGGCGCGGAGAGAGCATATGGGCCACGAAAAAAGAGAGCATCCCCTGCGCCAAGGCGCACAGGTCTACTCTCTCCCATACCGACCCCGGGGTGCTTGCGCCGAGCCCCGTTTGCGTTCAGTTGTGTTGCTGGCTGGGTGATAAAGGGCGTGCTCGCCGAAGAACCGGCCGGGCGTGAAACTACCCCTTCTCCTCCAACCTCCTGTCCACATCTCCACCTTATCGCGGGCGTAAATTGCTGTCAAGGCACTTAACCGAATTTCTTACCCCGGCCGGTGTTATCGGGCCCAGGGCGGCGGGCTTCCTCCCGGTCTCCGGCGGCGGACGGCTCGGGCCCACTCGCCCGGCGTTGCTTCCCCCGACCCCGCAGGCGTGCTACACTCCGCCGCATGAGCGAGTCTGAGAACATGCGGCTGACCAGCTACGCCAGGTGCGCCGGCTGAGCGGGCAAGCTCCCCCTGGAGCACATGGTGCAGGTTCTGCACCGCTTGCCGCCAGCCAGCCACCCCGACCTGCTGGTGGGGACCGAGCAGTTCGCCGATGCGGGGGTGTTTCGCATCGACGATCGGACTGCGCTCGTTCAGACGCTCGACTTCTTTCCGCCGCTGGTGGACGATCCGTTCGTGTTCGGCCAGATCGCGGCCGCCAACAGCCTTTCCGACGTCTACGCGATGGGGGCCACCCCGCTGACGGCGATGAACATCGTCGGCTTTCCGGACCAGGAGCTGTCCATCGACATCCTGGTCGAGATCCTGCGCGGGGGGGCGGAGCGGGTGGCGCGGGCTGGTGCTGTGCTGCTCGGCGGACACAGCGTCCGCGACGCCGAGATCAAGTATGGCCTGTCGGTGACGGGGCGAATCGATCCTGACCGGATCGTCACCAACGCGGGCGCCCAAGCGGGCGACCTGCTGGTGCTGACCAAGCCGATCGGCAGCGGCGTGCTGACCGGAGCAGCCAAGAGCAATCGGATCGATCCGGAGGAGCTGGCCGAGGCCATCGAGGTGATGCGGCAGCTCAACGACGGCGGGGCGGCGGCGATGACCGAGGTTGGCGTCCACGCGGCCACCGACATCACGGGCTTCGGCCTGATCGGCCACGCGGCCGAGGTGGCCGAGGCATCCGGCGTCACCCTGGAGATCGAGGCCGCCAAGGTCCCCCTGATGAACCGGGCCCTGGAGCTGGCTGCCGAGGGGCTGCTCACCCGCATGCACAAATCCACGCTCCTCCAGCTCGCCGGGGGGCTGGATGCGGCCGGCGTGGACCCCGTTCTGCTGAACCTGCTGTGCGACGCCCAGACCTCCGGGGGCCTGCTGATCTGTGTGCCACCGGAGCGCTGCGACGCCCTGGTCGGGGCCCTGGAGCAGCACGACGCCTGCTGCTGGAGCGTGATCGGCCGGGTGCTGGATCGCGGCGAGGCCGTCATCCGACTGGTCTGACGGCCCGGCGTTCGCCCCGCCCGACAACCATCCTCCGGGAAGCGAGCGGCGCAGGTTCTGCTCAACCGGCGCCCCGGCGTCCTGATCCCCGCAGACCTCCCCTGGGCCCTCGACCGCGGCACAGGCAGTACCACTTTACATCGCGGCATCACCGAGCATCCCTGACGCTGAACTGTAGCTTCATCGCCAACCTGAGAAGAGATACCGATTCTCCGGGCGGCCCGAGAAACGCGTTTTGCACTTGCATTGCCTGGAAGGCATCTTTATGCTGGGGCTTAACAGTTTCTAAACGACCACTCTTAGCGGTTCGCTGTTTGCGGACGTTTTTCAATCTGGCCAGGGAGCAGAGAGAGGCGCCGGTTGTGCGCGCTCTCTCTTTTTTTGGCAGTGATGGCGAGCAAGCGAGCAATCGGTCCGTAGCGGCGTTCGCCGCGTGGGGTGACCCGGCATGCCGATGCATGTCGGCGCGTGTTGGGGACGTGGTGTTTCTTGCAGGAGGAGGGCAGAGCTTATGAAGAAAGTTCTGGCACTTGCTTTGTTGTGTGTGGTGGGCCTCTCGACATCCGCCCTGGCGGACGACTACACGCCGGGCTCCGGTTGGCTCAAGTTCACCTGGGGCGGCGGTGAGCCGGTCTGGGTCGGCACCGAGTACACCTTTACGTCGACCGCGGACATGCCGCTGTTCAAGATCACCGATGCCTACCTCAGTGGCGATCAGTTCGAGGTGTATGACCACGGCGACCTGATCCTGACGACGTCCGACGGCTACACGACCGGCGATTCGATCGGCGGCGACTACGATGCCGCGTACGACGATCCCAAGTGGAGCTCCGGCAGCGTGGTGCTCCCACCGGGTGACCACCTGATCGAGATCCTGGTCATCGCGAATCCGTACAGTGGTGGCGGCGCGGCCTTCGAGGTCACGGTGCCCGAGCCCGCCTCGCTTGCTCTGCTGGCTCTGGGTGGGCTGGCCGTCATCCGTCGGCGCTAAGACTAAGACAGTCACCAGCTCGCCATCGGAAATCGGGGCTGCCGGTCACCGGCAGCCCCGCTGCTTTGCGCGCGTCAGGCGTGCTCGACGCTGGTATGCCGCGAAATCTCGCTGTTGACCGTGCACAGGTCCTCCCCGCTCAGCCCGTGCACGTCGCTGTTGCCCGTCAACCGCGCGAACTGCTCCAGTTCCTGACCGCACGCCTTCAGGAAGTTGGCCACCCTCTCGGCGGACTGGTCGACGTCCAGCCGGGCTCGCAGTTCCGGGTCCTGGGTGGCAACGCCGACGGGGCACTTCCCGGTGTTGCACACCCGGTACTGCTGGCAACCGCAGGCGATCATCGCCGCCGTGCCGATGGCCACGGCGTCGGCGCCCATGGCCAGCGCCTTGGCGAAGTCCGCCGAGACCCGCAGCCCGCCGGTGATCACCAGCGCGACGTGCTTGGCTCCCGCCTTGTCGAGGTACTTGCGGGCCCGGTGCAGGGCGAAGATGGTCGGCAGCGAGGTGGCCGCCTTGACGTACTTGGGGGCGGCGGCGGTCGCCCCCGGCCGGCCGTCGATGGTGATGAAGTCCGGCTCGGCGTGCAGAGCCACCTTCAGGTCACGCTCCACATGGCCCGCCGCCAGCTTGATGCCGATCGGCTTACCGCCCGATTTCTGGCGCAACCAGGCGACCTTCTTCTCGAGGTCGTCCTTGCTGCGGATGTCCTCAAACCGCGCCGGGCTGGTGATGCTCCGGCCGGCAGGGAATCCGCGGATCTGCGAGATCTCCTCGGTGACCTTCTCGGCCGGCAGGTGCCCGCCGACGCCGGGCTTGGCCGACTGGCCGATCTTGATCTCGATGGCGTCGACAGCCTGGAGGTGCTCGTCCGTCAGGCTGTAGCGGTGGGGGACGTACTCGAAGATGTACTTGTGGGCCGCGGCCAACGACTCCGGCAGGATGCCGCCCTCGCCCGAGCACATGGCCGTGCCGGCCAGCGCGCTGCCCCTGGCCAGGGCCAGCTTCGCTTCCCGGGACAACGCCCCGAACGACATGTGCGTGACGTACACGGGCAGCCCGATCACCAGCGGCCGATCCGCACGCCGGCCGATGACGGTCTCCAGGCTGACCGGCTCGTCCTCGTTCAGCGGCAGCCGGGCGAGCTGGGCCCCCTTGATGAGGATGTCGTCCCAGGCCACCGTCGGGATCGGCGTCCGCATGGGCTCGGTGACCGGCTCACCCGTGAGGGCCATGCGGTGGATGTCGGCCAGGCAGGTCTCCCGCTCGTCGCTCGACCGGGCCCACTGCGCCAGGTACTCGCCCGGGGGTGCGGCGGCGGCGCCCGAGTCCGCCGGTGCCGCCGCGGCGGGTGCCCCCCCCGCCGCATGGAACTCGGACTTGCCCGCCCCGCAGACCGGGCACTCCCAATCGTCGGGCAGTTCGTCCCACGGCACACCCTCGGCCGCGGCGTCGTACACGTATCCGCAGACCTCACATTCCCAGCGCCCGCCGCCCTGGTCCGTCATGGCTGGATCCTCCCGCTGTGGTTCTACACCTGCACGAACTTCTCGGGCCCGGTGTGGCAGATCGGGCCGGGGCCGGCCGGCCTGCCGACCTCGATACGCCCGCAGACCGGGCAGAGGCAGAACCCGGTCTCGGTCCTGTCCCGCCGCGCCTGGACGGCGGTCAGAGCCTTCTTGTAGAGCTCGGCGTGCACCGCCGCTGCGCCGGCCCGCCTGCTCAGCACTGCCCCCGGCGTTCGCCCGGCCGGTCCGTCTTCGGCGGGGCGGCCCCGCGGCGGGCCGGCTTCCGGCGGCAGGCGGCACACAAACCGGAAAATTGGATGCAAAAATCCTTTATTTGGAACGCCAGATCGCCCACCTCGGGCAGTTCCACCCCGTGGTCCACCCGGCTGTCGGCAAGGTCGATCAGCTTCTCGCACTGCACACAGAGCAGGTGGTGGTGCCGAGCCGTCACCGGGTCGAAGCGGGTGGCGGCGCCCGGCGAGCACGCCTTGTTGATCACCCCGAGCTCCACCAGCGTGTCCAGCACCCGGTACACGGTCGTGCGGGAGATGTTCGGCAGGTGTCTGCTGGCCAGCTCGTAGACCCCATCCGCCGTGGGGTGGTCCCTGCGGTCCAGAATCAACTCGAGGATGCGCCGCCGCTGCACGGTGATGGCCAGCCCCCTCTGGCGGCACAACACCTCGAACTGCTGCAACCGTTCGCGTTTTTCCCGGGGGCTCATGGCGCCTCTCCGAAAGGGATGATGTACCCTGTGGAACTTGGTGTCAACTGCCGGGTTCCCGCCGGCGCCCGGTCGAGCCGTGCCCCGGAGTTCACCGGGGTCGAATCCTGGGGACCTGGATATCCTGTTGGCTCCGGGGCGTGAGCTTGGCGACCTGCAAAGGTCCAGGCGACACTCCGCCGTGCTGCCCCGGAGGGGCAGATTGAAAGTAGCCCGGCGATTCATCGCTGGGTCGACTGCCCGAAAGAAAACAAAGTCCCGGAGGGACGGATGAGGCCAGCCGCGGGCAGGTCGGCCAATGCCGTCCGAAAGGCCGGGCCTACCCTCGAATCGCCCGTCCGGGGCAGAAACCCGGTCCGTTGAGGGGTCTCCAGCGCTGCATCGGGGTACGGACCGGAGCCATCTGGAGATTCACGTCCTGCGGAATCCCCGGCCCCTCGCGGAGGCCTCCGGGCCGCCGACGTGGCCGGGATCCGGGGAGGGAACACCAATTCGAACCGCGAAGCCACGCGCCCGCGGGCCGCGATCGCCGGCGGAGCATTCCTGCCGTAAGGTGCTGAGGGATAAGGGCTTTGGGTGTTTCGAGTCTGCCGGCGGGCTCGCCGGCCCGTGCGCGGGTCCCGGGCTGGAGTCCGGCCGCCCCGGGCGAGTGGCCCGACGGTGAGCCGCCAGGGCTCAGCCTCTCGCCCCTCCGGTTGCCCTCGGGCCGCCTCCGGCCCCTTCGATGCCCTGCTGTTCGGGCTGCGCCTGAGCGGCAGCCCGCCGCGAGGCGAAGAACCCCGCCACCTCGCCGGACTGCTCGATACGCCTCAGCTTCTCGCGGAACGGGAGGGCGCGGAACTCCTCGTGCTGCCGTCGCCGGTTACCCTGGTAGGTCGTCACCGACCAGTCGATCTCGTCAGGCATGGGGCTCGTCTCCATGCAGCAGGCGCAGTTCGGCGATGTCGGCCAGGTCCTGCGGCCGGCCTGCTTCCCGCTCGAGCCGCAGCAGGGTCTCGAGACGCACGATCCGCACGGGCACCCGCGGAGCGATGTCCTCGGCCACCGCGGCCGCGTATTCGGCGTCAAAGTCGAACGGCTCGGTCACGAACACGTCGACGGGGGTCTCGTGGTGCGGATCGCTGCGGAAGCTCAGGACGGTCATCCCCCTCTCGCTGAATCCAGCGGGCCCGTTTCTGCGGGTCCGCAAAGCCGTCCGCGGTCACCGGGACGCGCGGCTGGTATCCCAGCGCCGCCAGGGCTCGAAAGCCGCTGTGGATCGCATCCGAGTCCAGACGGAGGACGAGATCGAGATCCTGCGTATAACGCCCGTATCCGTGAGCGACCACCGCCAGCCCTCCGACGACAAGGAACGGCACCCCGGCGTCGTTCAGGGCCCGCACAACGGCTTCGATGCTCGCGAGTTTCATCCGTTCGCTCCCTGTGTCGGCGTGGCCTGGATTGCCGGCGGTCGTAACGCCGCTGTCGGTCGCAGCCGCGGCGATGGCTCAGGGGCCGCCGCCCGCAGAATAGCCGCCAGTGGCGTCAGGCGGAACGGCCCGCCGGGTTTGGCAGGTGGGTCATCCGCTCAGCCCGCGGGAACTGTCCGGCCACGTCGTCCGCCGGCCGGCGCTCGCCGACGGTCTCAGTCCCCGTTGCAGCCCGGGTCCGGGCTCAAGCCGCCGTCCCCGTCCCGCCGCCACCGCCTCCCGCAGCGGCAGCATTCCAGCACCAGTCCGCCCGGCCGTTCCGGGTCGACCTCGGCGAAGAAGAGGCCGCAGCGATCGGCACAGGTCTGCTCAGACCTGGCCGACGGGGTATCCGGGTCTGTTCGTCCATTTGTGTCCATATACGCCACCTCCACCTCCATTCTGTGCCAGGGGTCCGACAGGGCGTGTCGGCCCTAACGGGCAACCGCACGCGGGGGTGCGACAGATCAGGCCGGGCCCCCGAGCGGTCGCCGCCCGGACCGCCACCGACCGCAAGCGGTGGCGGTGCACCGGCGGCGCAGGTTCCGGGGTTTTCTCGCGTGTTAGGGTCATCCGCCGACGGCCCGCCGAGTCGCCAGGCCCCGCATCCTGCCCATGCTCGTGCGGTCGAGCGGGTGCCGGGGGACGACGGCGTCTGGTCCGGGCACTTCAGGATCCTCCTACCCCGTTTAGCGAGATCCGCTCTTCCGGCGCTCACCCAAAATCGGTTTCTTTGCGAAAGTCGGGGGGGCGGCCGGGCAGACCACCAGCGCACACCCCACCGTCTGCGCACGATCCGCCGCGGTTCGAATCCAGTTGCATGTCGGACCATAAGGCTCACTGGGGAAGGAACTTGTGATCACTCCAACAGATTGGGCATGGTTAGAATCGTTTTCGGCTGCAGCAGGCGGACTGCCCGAGCGTGTCGCTAAATCGTGACAGCAGCTTAATGGAGACTTACGATACACCTCCGTTGGTTTGTTCCGGGTTTTTGGAGCAAGACACGTTTGGTTGCGGCCGCGCCCGGGGCCGTTGCCTGAATGAGCCGAGCGCGTTCCGCCCCGGGCCACGAGTGTGCTGGCCTCAGACAAATCCTTGACAGAGTCCAATGCTCGGCCTATAGCTCCCCATGTCCAAGGATCCAGCCTCGCTTCTTCGCCAACACGGTGTCCAGGTCACTGCCCAGCGCCTGGCCGTGCTGCGAGCCGTGCGGGGACAAGCCCATGGCACAGCAGATGTCGTCGCCGAGGAGGTTCGCACCGACATCGGCGCCATCTCGCGCCAGGCGGTGTACGACACCCTGAACATGCTCGTCGAGAAGGGCCTGATCCGGCGCATCCAGCCCGCGGGCTCGGCGGCTCGCTACGAGGCCAGGGTCGGTGATAACCACCACCACATCATCTGTCGCAGCTGTGGAAAAACGGTCGACGTCGACTGCGCCGTCGGCGAGTCCCCATGCTTGACGGCCGCCGCGGGCTCGGGGTTTCGGATCGATGAGGCGGAGGTGGTTTTCTGGGGCACCTGTCCCGAGTGTCTCGCGGAGACACCCGAAGCGAACGACTAAACGAGAACCCGACGAAACCTCGAAATCGGATCGACCAACATTCCAGCCAACGCCAGGAGATATCCCATGATAGATAGCACAACCGCAAGCAAGTACCGAGTGATCAACGGAGCCGCACGACGACACAGAACGCAGTCTATCAGAGGAACAAGACCGACGGGGCTTCTTGCCTTGGTCCTCGGCCTTTGGGTGACGCCCGACGGCGGCATGGTATTGGCCCATTCCACACCCGAGAAACAGTCGGCGACCAGTCGCAAATGCCCGGTGATGCACGAGCAGCCCAGCCGCGACCAAGACACAGCCGCGCGGGCCATGTCGCTTCGAGACTGGTGGCCGAATCAGTTGGACCTGCAGGTGCTGCATCAGAATTCGTCCCTGAGCAATCCGCTGGGCGAGGATTTCGATTACGCCGAGCAGTTCAGGAAACTCGACCTGGACGCCCTGAAGAAGGACCTCGAGACGCTGATGACGGATTCGCAGGACTGGTGGCCGGCCGACTACGGGCATTACGGGCCGCTGTTCATTCGCATGGCCTGGCACAGCGCTGGGACGTATCGCGTCTCCGACGGCCGCGGCGGCGCATCCGATGGCACACAGCGTTTCGCGCCGCTCAACAGTTGGCCCGACAACGCGAACCTCGACAAGGCCCGCCGCTTGCTCTGGCCGATCAAGCAGAAATACGGCAACAGCATCTCCTGGGCGGACCTGATGGTCTTGACCGGTAACGTGGCTCTCGAATCGATGGGGTTCAAGACGATCGGATTCGCCGGAGGTCGCGAGGACGTCTGGGAGCCACAGACTGATGTGTACTGGGGGCCCGAAACCGAGTGGCTTGGTGACCGACGGTACAGCGGCGACCGGGAGCTCGAGAATCCTCTCGCCGCCGTGCAGATGGGCCTGATCTACGTGAATCCGGAAGGACCGAACGGCAATCCCGACCCGGTCGCTTCGGCCCGCGACGTCCGCGAGACCTTCGCGCGCATGGCGATGAATGACGAGGAGACGGTCGCGCTCGTCGCCGGCGGGCATACCTTCGGCAAGTGCCATGGCGCGGGGGATGCCGCACTTGTCGGTCCGGATCCCGAGGCGGCTCCAATCGAGGAGCAGGGCCTCGGCTGGAAGAGCAGCTTCGGAAGCGGCAAAGGCGGCGACACGATCACCAGCGGCATCGAAGGCGCCTGGAAGCCGCACCCGACCAAGTGGGATATGGGATACCTGAAAGTGCTGTTCAAGTACGATTGGGAGCTGGTCAAGAGCCCCGCCGGCGCGTATCAGTGGCTTGCCAAGGACGTGGCCACAGAGAACATGGTGGTTGACGCCCACGACCCGTCGAAGAAGCACCGGCCGATGATGACCACGGCAGACCTGGCGCTGAAGTTCGACCCGATCTATGAGCCGATTGCGCGGCGTTTCCTCGAGAACCCGAACGAGTTCGCGGACGCCTTCGCCAGAGCGTGGTTCAAGCTGACCCACCGCGACATGGGCCCCCGCTCGCGCTATCTCGGCCCGGATGTTCCGGAAGAGGTAATGATCTGGCAGGATCCTGTTCCCGAGGTTGATCATGAGTTGATCGGGGACAAGGACATCGCGGTCCTCAAGGGGAGAATCCTCGACTCCGGACTGTCTGTTTCGCAACTGGTCTCGACCGCCTGGGCGTCCGCGGCCACGTTCAGAGGTTCTGACAAACGCGGAGGCGCGAACGGAGCCCGTGTTCGCCTCGCTCCGCAGAAGGACTGGGAAGTCAACCAACCGGGCGAACTCGCAAAGGTGCTGGAGGTACTCGAGGGCATCCAGCAGGGATTCAACAACGCGCAGTCCGACGGCAGGAAGGTCTCGCTCGCTGATTTGATCGTTCTGGGTGGGTGTGCGGCCGTGGAGAACGCCGCGAAAGAAGCCGGACACGACCTTCCGGTTCCCTTCTCACCCGGGCGAACCGACGCGTCGCAGGAAATGACCGACGTGGGATCCTTTGCCGTGCTCGAGCCGACCGCAGACGGATTCCGCAACTACCTCAGAACGGGACACAGTCGACCGGCGGAGGAGTTGCTCGTGGACCGGGCGCAATTGCTGACGCTGACCGCCCCGGAAATGACGGTGCTGGTCGGCGGCATGCGGGCCCTGGATGCAAACTTCGGGGGTTCCCGACACGGTGTCTTCACCAAACGACCTGGAACGTTGAGCAATGACTTCTTCGTGAACCTGCTGGACATGGGTACGGAGTGGCGGAAGTCCTCGAAGACCGAAGGCGTCTACGAAGGACGAGACCGACAGACAGGCAAGCTCAAGTGGACTGGCACTCGAGTCGACCTTGTATTCGGCTCGAACTCACAACTTCGCGCCATCGCTGAAGTCTATGCCGGTGCCGACGGGCAACACAAGTTTGTCAAGGACTTTGTGGCGGCCTGGAACAAGGTCATGAACCTTGATCGTTTTGACCTGGCAGACTGATTCCCGTGGGCAGCGGCCGTCCCTCGAGGCTACCCTGGCCCGGGACCTGTCCGGCCGTGCTTTCGAGCAGGTCCTCGCTCCGACCTTCGACCCGCTTCGAGCCGGAGGATCCCGTTGACCCCAGACGGCTCGAGGAAGGGCGCTTTCTTGCGGATGGTCGGAGCGACGGGACGCGCTCTTGCGCGGAGCCACGCGCCATCGTGAAGAAGTGCCTGCGATCGGGCTTGGTGAACCGGCCGTTGCCTTCTGCAAGGCTGGCGGCGCTGCACAGGGCTGCACGGTTCAGTTGATCTGCTAGTGTAGTGTCTCAGAAAAACGTTACGTTTCTCGATCGTGGCGAACGGGCAGTTCTCTGGCCATTTGGGCTCCGCGCGAACTCCCGACCCCGTCGGGACTTGTTCCGTTCGCGGCTCGTT
>Ga0180432_10009533_pt1 | contig 11823 bp, 12 predicted proteins | sample SS_ome_10_FD_132414 | JGI IMG/M metagenome (GOLD analysis project Ga0180432, IMG submission 132414) | Hypersaline lake sediment archaeal communities from the Salton Sea, California, USA - SS_1_MS_2 metaG | ecosystem: Environmental > Aquatic > Non-marine Saline and Alkaline > Hypersaline >... | reverse complement strand
ACTACTGCAGGGGTCAGCCGGGTCTTCCAGCGCTTTCGGGGCCGGGGTTCCGGTTGCGAGCCCCCCCCGCCAACCGGGCGCTGCTCAACCTGCGCCGCGGCGGGCGCCTCGGGTCGAGATTCTGGATCGCTGACTACGGTGGTCATTCGGTCAGACCCCGTCCGCTGTCGGACCGTCGCATGACGGTTCCGGCGTATACTGCATCCCTGCCAGGATCAGGTCAATCTCTTCCAAGATGCCTTCCTCGAGCTCCCTTCGCTCGGAGAGTCGCTGGTACGGCGGCGCGAAGCCGTGTGACGCCAGCGACATGATCCAGGCCGTCCGTTCCGGGTCGAGATCGCCGCGGAACATCCCGGTCGTTTGTCCCTCCGAGATCACCTGCGCGGTCAGACGCTGACATTGCTTGTAGAACTCCTCGTTGCGACTGGCGAACATCGCGGTGGTCTCGCCCCAGACCTCCGGGGCATGCGGGGCCTGGTGGAAGTAGTCCCAGGCGAAGACCAGACTGTCCAGGTGCATCCGCCGGATCTTCTGGTCCGGCGACAGATCGCTCGTCGCGATGCCGGCCAGGATCCCCAGCACCTGCGTCCGGACCTGACGGTTGATTTCCAGGAAGATCGCCTCCTTGCTGTCAAAATGCAAGTATAACGCCCCCTTGGATATACCGACCTGCCGGGCAATATCGTCCATGGTCGCCTTTTTGAATCCATATTGAAGAAAAAGGCGACCCGCCTCCTCCAACACCTGCTGGCGGATGTCGACCGTCCCGTTGATCGTTGTGGCTGACCGGCTGACCATTTTTGTCCTCCAGTCATATTCTACCACATCGGTCGTCCGAGTCAAACGGTTTACCTGGGAAGCTGGCTCCTGTCAGGGATGGTCGCCCCACCCATGTGACGACTTCAGGAATCGCCGCTTCTAGATCATAAGGTCCTGGTCGCCGACGGGGGCGGCCCGGCCACCCCGTCCCCGCATCCCCTTTGCTCGCCCCCCCACCCCCTGGTAAGCTACCGCCTGGGATGGATGCCGCGTTCTGAGGAAAGGGTTGGTCCACCATGTCTGATACGATCCGGTTGGTCGCGATTCGGGCAGCGGCGTTGGCGCCGTTGACGTTGGGTCTACTAACAGGCGGCGTGCTGGCCGATCCGCCCAAGCGGGCGGCGAAATGGTACAAGCCCGGCCCCTATGCCGTGGGCTGCCGTACGTTCATCTTCGTCGATTCGAAACGCACCGATGGCTTCACCAAACGCCCGCGGCAGTTGGTCACCGAGATCTGGTATCCCGCCGTCGATGCGGCACGCGACAAACCCAAGATCACGTTCAGCTCGTTCTTCCTCGACAGGGCGCAGGAGGCCGAGGAGGCCTTCCAGCGCTTCGGCGAGATCTCACTCGCCGACGTCGACAAGCGCTTCGACCCGCTGGCCGTCCGCGACGCGAAGAAGCGAAAGGGCCGATTCCCCCTCATCGTCTTCAGCCACGGCAACGGCGGGCTGCGGATGCAGTCGATCTTCCTGACCGAGCATCTGGCCAGCCACGGGTACGTCGTGGTCGCGCCCGATCACACCGGCAACGCCGCGATCACCTGCCTGCCCGAGGGCGTCGTGACCATGAACGCCCGCTCGACGCTGACCGCCGTCGAGGACCGGCCGCGGGACGTGGCGTTTCTGATCGACGAGATCATCCGACAGACCGCCGACCCCAACAGCTTCCTGCACGGGGGCCTGGACCTCGACAAGATCGGCGCGACGGGCCACAGCTTCGGCGGCATGACGGTGACCAAGGCCACGCAGGACAAACGGATCAAGGCCATCCTGCCGCTGGCCGGCGTCGCGCCGAGCGCGATCCGCTTCCGCACGCCCGTCATGCTCATGGTGGCCGACCAGGACATGACCATCGGCGAGGAGCGCAGCAAGACCTTCCTGAAGCTCTACAAGGTCTGGCCCGCCAGAAAATGGCTGCTGGAGTTCAAGGACGCCGGCCACTACACCTTCAGCGAGATGCACCGCCTCAAGCCCGACTTCGGCGACGGCTGCGGCGAGGGCAAGCGCTTCGACGGCACGGCGTTTACCTACTGGGACTCGGCCGACGCACACAAGTACATCAACGCCTACGCGCTGGCCTTCTTCGACCACATCCTAAGAGCCGACCCCGAGGCCGGCAAGCTCCTGGCCGGCCCAACGCTGAGTCCAAACATCCGGATCGAACACGCCGAGCAACGACCCACAACGACGACCAGCAGCAAGCCAACAGCCAAGTGACCCGTCTGCCGGTGCGTTGCCAAGCTAGACTTAGTCCTCGCGCGGGAGGAACTGGATGCAGACCGGCTTGGGGAGCTTGAGTTGGTGGCCTGTCGACCGGAGCAGCCCCGTCTGTGGGTCGATGCGGAACGTCACGATGTTGCCCGTGTCCTGATTGGCGGCCAGCAGGAACGTGCCTGTCGGGTCGATCGCGAAGTTCCGCGGGGCCTTGCCTCGGGTGGGCTCGTGGCCCTGGCACGCCAGCCTGCCCGTCGTCTGATCGATTCGGTAGATGACGATGCTGTCGTGGCCGCGGTTCGAGCCGTAGAGGAACTGTCCGTCGGGATGGACGTGCACGTCGGCACAGTAGTTGGTGCCCTGCCAGCCTTCGGGCAGCGTCGAGGCCGTCTCGATCTCGGTCAGCGCGCCCTTCGATGCGTCATAGGCGAAGGCGGTCATGGTCGAGTCCAGCTCGTTGATGAGGTACGCGTACTTGGCGCTGGGGTGGAAGGCGAAATGCCGCGGCCCGGCGCCGGGGGTCACCTTGGCGAAGGGGGGATCATTCGGGACGAGCTTGCCGCGGGTCAGGTCGAGCCGGTAGATCATGACCTTGTCGATCCCCAGGTCGGCCGCGAAGGCGAAACGGTTGGCGGCGTCCAACGTGATCGAATGGGCGTGCGGGCCCTTCTGCCGCGACGGGTTCGCGCCGGCGCCCTCGTGTTGGACGACGTCGCTCGCCTCGGCCAATCGCCCGTCCTTCTCGATCGGCAGCGCCGCCAGGCTGCCGCTGCTGTAGTTCGCCACCAAGACAACCTTGCCCGTCGCGTCGACGACGAGGTGGCAGGGGTGGGTGCCGTGGGAGGCCTGCTGGTTGAGGAACGTCAGCGCACCGGTATCAGGATGGATCGTGAAAGCGCTCACGCCGCCGGACGGCCTGTCCCCGAGACGGTCGATCTCGCTGACCGCGTAGAGAAACCGCTTGCTGGGATGAATGGCCAGGAACGAGGGGCTCTTCGTCTCGGCCACCTGTCCGGTGAGTGCCACCATCCCTGTGGCCGGGTCCATGCGGCAGACGTAAATGCCTTTGCTCTCACCGCCCGTGTAGGTTCCCACATAGACGAGCATTTTCGCGTCACTCCGTCGTTTCGCGGCCAGTGCGTCTGTTCTTTGCGATCGGCCAACGACAGTCTGTCCGGCTGTGGACCGTTCGGCAACGCCCCCTGCCGCCGCAGTGCTGTCCCCACGTTGCAGCAGTATTCCCATCACAATGACTATGTACGAGCAGAACCGATTCAAGCCACCACCTCCTGTCCGCCATCGTCACGACGGACCCATCGGCCGAGGTTGCCCACATCATCCCTGCCCATTCTGCGCAATGGGGCCTTCGGCCGCCAGGCCTATTTTGAGTCGTACCGTCCCGGTTGATTGATACGTTCGCGTTACTCAACGATGCGGCGGTTGGGGATGTCGAGGACCTTGATGTAGCCTCGCAGGACGCTGAGCAGGACCAGCAGTGTGCCCACGATGACGACGCCGACGACGTGGCGGCCGACCAGGTCCGTGTGGATCCGCTCGCCGCGGGCGTAGGCCTCTTGGAGCATGTAGGCGACCTTGGTCGGCGCTTGCAGGTCCTTTTCGGTGGCGAGCGGGCGCGCGATCAGCTTGGCGTGGGCACTTCGGCTGCCGGCGAGCATGTCCATGAGCTGGTGCAGCGGGACGTCGGGGGCCTGGCGCTCGGTGCGGTAGTGCATCAGCCAGACGGGCAGGGCCTTGACGTAGTCCTGGACGGCCTTGGGTTCGTTCTTGGCCTGGTCGACCAAGTCGGTCAGGGGCATGGACCAGGGGTCGTCCGATTCGTCGGACCACAGGCCGTGGAACAGGCCCACATGCCCGTGCTCCAGGTGCGTCATTACCGTCGGACGAAAATAGTCCCTGACCGCCTCCGGGCTCCTCTCGACGCGTCTGAGCAGATCGGCCAGCGGGACTTCAGTGCCCTGCTCGGCCAGCTTGGTGACGAAGTCCTTGGCCGGCCCGCCCTCGACCGCCTCCACCAATGCCTCGAGCTCAGCGACCACCACCTTCACGTCGTTGTCCTCGAGCTTCTGGGCGATCCGGTCGACGACGAACGTGTGAACGGTGGCCGCCGGCGCCGACTGGCCCTTCGCGGCATCGGGCAGGAGGCTGGCCAGCATCTCATCGAGACGCACGTTCGTACGCCCCTCGGTCAGGTTGAGGATCACCGTCTCCATCTTGGCGAGCATGTCGGGCAGGACCGACACGGTGTCCTTGGCCATCACGACGGCGTTGGGGTCGGCCTTGGCCAGACTCTTGGGCAGGTCGCTGGGCCGGTTGGGATCCCAGTCGGCCAGCTCACCGATCGTCGTGACGGGTTTGGCCTGCACGCTCGTCGGCACGCCGACGGCGACGCATGCCACGACGGCTAGACAGATCACTGAACCAAACGCACGCGCGGCCATCAGGCGAGTCTCCTGCGGAACCACAGCGCCCAGGCCATGACGGCAACGAACACGGCCGCCGCGATCAGGACGGCGACGGCCCGCGTGCTCGTCTCGTCGTACTTGCCACAGAAACCCAGGACGAAGATGAACAAGATCACGATGATGCCGCCCGCGAAGAACACCATTCGCTTGAGCGGGTTGCGCTCGGGCGACCGGTCGATGAAGGGCAACAGGATCAGCAGGACGGCCGCCACCCCCTGGGCCATCACGCCCAGCATCTTGCCCCACTCGCCGAAGATGTCGGACGGGAACAGCTTGAGGCCCTGATACATGGGCAGGAAATACCATTCTGGCTTGATGTGGGCGGGCGTGTTCATCGGGTCGGCCGGCTCCTCGGGCAGCATGAAGACGCTCGGCAGCCAGAAGACGACCACCATGAAAACGACGAACACAGCGGTCACGACGATGGCGTGGTGCACGACGTCGTGCGGGAAGAACGGCTCGACGCCCCATTTCCAGTTGTCCTTGGTGTACCGCACCGCGGCAACCTCCTAGACCCAACATCCGGCCGGTCGGACTACAACGGCTCGGCGATGCCCGTCTTGCGGACCATCATGAAATGCCCGACCAGAAACAGCACCATGATCGCCGGCAGGATCCACACGTGGATCGCAAAGAACCGCCCCAGCGTATCGCCCGTGATCTCAGTGCCACCCCGCATGAACTCGACGACGTAGCTGCCGACCCACGGGATCGCCCCGGGCGACTCGGTCGCCACCGCCGACGCCCAAAAAGACAACTGCGACCAGGGCAACAGGTAGCCCGACAGGTTCAAGGCCAGCAGCATGAACAACAGGAAGATCCCCGTAACCCAGTGCAGTTCGCGCGGCGGCTTGTAGGCACCGGTGAAGAACACCCGCAGCAGGTGGATCAGCACGCACAACAGCATGAAGTTGCTGCCGATGCCGTGGATCCGGCGCATCAGCCAACCCATCGGTTCCTCGGCCGTGATCTGCTGGACGCTGGTGAACGCCCCGACCGTCTGTTCCACGCCGTCGACCTCGAACGTTGTGTCCGCGTAGGGCACGTAGTAGACGAGCAGGAACATCCCGCTGAGGATCTGGACGATGAAGAACACCAGCGCCATCCCGCCGAAACAGCCCGTATAGTCGTACCACGCACGGTGCTTGGGGCTGTTCTTGGTCAAGACCTCGTGCTCGGTCAGCTCCACCAGCCCCGTGCGCCGATCGATCCATCCGAGCCAGCCGTTGCGTTTGGTTTCAACCTTGTCGGCCATCACTAAGTCCCTACAACCAGATCATCACCGTCCATCGTCGTTTCGACGGTCAACAGCGGCGACGGCGGCGGGCCGGCGATGTTGACGCCGTTGCGATCGAAGTAGCCGTCGTGGCACGCGCAGAAGAACTTCTTGGTCGCCGGCTGCCACTTCACCAGACAATTCAGGTGCGTGCAGGCGCCGTTGAAGGCCTTGAACACGCCTTCGTCCCTGATCACCAGGACGACCGCGTCGCCGTACTTGACTTTGACGCACTGGCCCTCGTCGGGCTGGGCCCCCTTGGTCAACCGCACCGGCCGGGCCACCCGGTACTTCCCCCACGGCGCCAGGTATCGACCCAGCACGTAGACGAACTGCAACCCGAGGACCGCGCCGACCGCGGCCGAGACCGTCGCGATCAACCCGCGACGCGTACGAAGCCGCGCGTCCCCGGACCCGTTCTCGGGTTCCTCGGTCGGGATTACAACCATGAGTCCACCTCACCTCGAGCCGCATCGGGGCTCGACCTATCGAGCTGCCGCCTGGCTTGCCGGGGCCGCCACCTTGTCCGCAGGCACCGGGACCGGGTCCACCGACTTGACGCCCAGGTAACCGTGGCAGCGATTGCAGTACTTCTCGACGTCGTGACACTCCTGGCACTCAACCGTGTCGAAATCGCCGCGGAGCTGCGCCTTGGGATGGTGCCGCAGCCACCAATCCCCCGGCAGGTTGGCCGGCTTGTGATAGGGCGGCGTGACCACGGTATCGGGCTTCTCGAGCGCCAGCGGATGGCCGGGCAGTTCGGCCGTCAACTCCTGACTGGGCATGTGACGCGGGCTGGCCAAATCGCTGGCCCGCACCCAAACCAGGCGGACACCGAACAACGCGAAAACCGCGACGGTGGTCACGACGGCAGCGATAATCCGATTCATCGGTCAGACCGTCCCGCTTCTCAATCGACCCTACGTCCCATCGGCTCCCGTTCCGGATGCCGAACCCGTTCCCGCGGTGTTGGCGCCGGCCGTCTCGTAGACGTTCGGCCCCGGATCCCACGGGTTCACGTAGCGGCGGTCCTTGATGTCGTACCGCGCCGCCCGTGATGGGCTGAACGTCGCGCCCCCGAAGTGCATCAGCTTGCTCATCGGGAAATACACCAGCAGCACCAACACCAGCACGAAGTGCAGCATGAACATCACCGACGGCAACGCCTCGACCGCCGGCACCGTCAGCGTCGTCAGGCAGTAGGTGAAGTTCTTGACCTTCAGCAGATCGACGCGAAGGTAGTCGGCCATCAACACCCCCGTGCCCGTGATCGCCAACAGCAGAATCAGGGCCACGTAGTCGCTCCACAGCGAGATGTAGAGCTGTTGGGGCCGGTACAACCGGCGCATCAGGACCAACAACAGGCAGATGGGCATCACGTACCCACCGTAAATGCCCAACGACTCGATGACGACGATCCACCCCCACACCGGGTAGACGAAATACCGCAGGTGCCGCAGGAGGATGAACACCAGCGACCAGTGAAACAACATGCTGAGCGCCCACAGGTACTTCCTGTCCCTGATCAGGCTGCGGTGGAGCAGGACCTCGCCGAGCACGCGGAGGATCACCCCGCCCGTCGTCGTCGGCGCGGGCGTGGTCGGGATGGACAACGGCACGGGCGTGGTCACCCAGGCGGCGATCCGGTGGCTCACGCCGGCAACGAACGCCGCCACGGCCGCCCACGAGATCGCCGCCCAGAGGAACGGCTCTAGGCCGGGTTCCCGCAGGGCCAATGCACCCAGGACCGCGATGACCAGGCCGATGCCCGCCATCACCGCGGGCGCCGTTCGCGGCCGACCGGAACGCCCGGCGCGCACCGCGCCGCCCATGCCGAGCACCATTACCACAACGCCCAGGATGAGCAACAACAGCGTTCCCATGCCTCCGGTCTCTTGGCTACCTGGCCCCAGTCACGGACAGCCAACGTTACAGCCCGTCGATCCGTACCCGCCAACCGCCTCAAGGGCGCTACGCGGCGACAGCACGACGACCAACAGCCACTGGCCAACCGTCGCCGACCGTTCGTGCAAGCGACCCGATCGGCCGCTGCAGCCCGGTCCCTACACGCAACCCGTCGGCTTCGGCAAACCCGCCAGCTTGCACGCGCCCTTGGCCGGACCAGACGGAAACAGCTCGTAGATCCGCTTCAGGTTGCACCCCGTCTCCTTGCACAACTTGCGGATCATCGGGGCCACGCCGAATTCCAGGTAGTACTTGCGGATGTAGTTGATGACGTTCCAGTGCTCGTCAGTCAACTCCTCAATGTCCTCCGTCGGCGCGAAGGCCTTACACACCTCTTCGTCCCACAACTCCGGGTTCTGCAGGAAGCCATCCTCGTCGACCTCAAACGTCTTACCGGCCAGTTCGATCGTTTCTGCCATCGCTGTTTGTTCCTACGCTTACGAGTCCAATGCGACTACGAATGTAACGCCCATTCCCGCGGGCTCTCGACGTCCGTCCGCGCTGCGCGGCGACGTCGCCGCGGGAAACAGCCCAATGCCACCTATCTCATCGCCGGGACAAACGCCGCGTCCCGGGTTTCAATCTGGCCCCAGCCCGGCCCAACTGCCACGTTACCCCGATCCCCACGCCGGCGCCGCGCCGGCCCCGGGGCGCGCCGTGGCAACGGCGGCCCGATAGTGGGCGGCCTGGCGAACCATCGCCTCGGCCCACTGCGGCGACCCCACAGCGTGCACGTGGCAAAAACAAGCCCAAACGTTCTTGTAAACCAGCCCGTCTCGCCAACCGTCCAGGCCGTACCCACGCTCAACCGCCAACGCCGAGCGGACGCCCGCCCATCGCTCGTCCACGCTCCGGCAGTAGCGGAACTCGTGCCCTTTCAGCGACACCCCGCGCTCGAACCACGGGTTGTCGGCGTCGACGCGGACAACCTCATACCCGTGCCCCTGCGGCAGAGGGTCCGCGACGAAACGCACGGGGAACACACCCACCATCGGCCAATCCCGTCCGTCGACGCTCAGCGACTCGCTCAGGTAAATCAGCCCTCCGCACTCGGCATACACGGGCAAGCCCGCCTCGATCCGTCCCAGAAGCGACCGCCGGAATCCGTCATTGCCCGCCAGCAGCGACGCGTGCGTCTCGGGGAACCCACCGCCGATGTACAGCGCATCCACCTCTGGCAGGACGGCGTCGTGGATCGCGCTGACGTAGACCAGCTCGACCCCGCGCCGGGACAGGGCCTGTAGGTTCTCAGGGTAGTAAAAGTGAAACGCCGAGTCACGGATCACCCCGATCCGCAGTCCGCCCGCTTCTGGATGCCGATCGGCCGACGGTCGTCCCGCCGGTGCCTCCAGGACGCCGGCCGTCCCAGCCGCCTTCCGCACCGCATCCAGGTCTACGTTCTCACAGACGGCCTGCGTGACGGCCTCCAGGAGCCGCCCGTCGTCGGGATGCTCAGCCGGGGGCACCAGGCCCAAGTGCCGTTCCACCAGCGTCAGGCCCTTCATCCGCGGTACGACGCCGAAAACGGGCAGCCCGCAATCACGCTCGACCGCCGCGCGGACGACCGATTCCTGGCGACTGCCCACCACGTGGTTCAGAATCACCCCGGCAAACTGCACGTCCCGGTCCAATGCGCGGCACCCCAGGACCATGGCCGCCACGGTCCGCGTGCTCTTGGTGCAGTCGGCCACCAGGACCACGGGCGCGCCGAGCAGCTTGGCCAGCTCGGCCGTGCTGTACGTCCCCGCCGGATCGATCCCGTCATACAAACCGCGGTTGCCCTCGATCACGCCCAGATCGGACCCGTCGCCGTACGTCACGAAACTCGCTTGCACGTCGGCCGGGGGCATGAGGAACGTGTCGAGGTTGTGGCATTCCCGTCCCGCCGCCAGCCTCAGCCAGGCGGGATCGATGTAGTCCGGCCCCTTCTTGAACGGCGCGATGCGCAGACCTTGCCCCTGCCAGCCACCGATCAAGCCCAGCGTAACTACCGTCTTGCCTGAACCCCCACGCAGGCCGCTGACGACCACACGCGGGACGGTCGTTCGGAACATCTACCCCGTTCCTCATCACGGGCGGCGCGCCGCCCTTACGATCCTCCGCCCGGCGCCGTTCTCAGAAGAAGATTACGAAGCCCCGTTCGGCGCAAATCGTCCTTCGGCCGGTCCGAAATCCGAGCCACACGGGCGCGGCATCAGGGACCTCCCGGCGGGCGGGCTACCACTTGAACTGGGTCGACATACGGAACGTATCGACGGCCAGCGTGTAGTCGTCGATGTGCTTGTCCGTAAACTCGATCCCCGTCATGCTGAACCACTTCTCCCAGCCGATCCGCTCGATCCACTCGCCCATGCGCTCGTGCTTGCGGGCGTTGGCGGCGTAGACGTCGAGGATGTTCACGACCGCCTCCACCGTCTCGGGCCACCGAGGCGGGGTGTTGGGCAGGAACGGCACCGCCAGCCGGGAGAACATCGGCGCATGCCGGGCGTTGGACACCTTGCCGCCCACCCACAGGCTGATGCCGTCGCCCTCGGCGTCCAGCATCGGCAGCGCGGGACACATCGTAAAACAGTTCCCGCAGTACATGCACTTCTCTTCGTTGATGATGACGCTCTTGTTCTTGGGGTCCGGCCGGATCGCGCCCGTCGGGCACGAACCCACCGTCGAGGGCACCTCGCAGATCTTGCCCAGCTTCTCGTGGTCGGCGATCGGCGGCAGCCGATGGATGCCGAGGATCGCGATGTCCGAGCAGTGGACCGCCCCGCACATGTTCAGGCAGCAAGCCAGCGAGATCCGCACCTGCGCCGGCAGGTCCATGTTGCGGAAGTGGTCGAATACCGCGTCCATCACCGACTTGACCACGCCCGAGGCGTCCGTCGCCGGCGTGTGGCAGTGGATCCAGCCTTGGGTGTGGACGATGCTTGTCACCGACGGGCCCGTCCCGCCGACGGGGTACCCGCGGCTCTCGAGGTCCTTGATCAACGGCTCGACCTTGCTCTCGTCGTCCAGTAGCCACTCGGCGTTGTGACGGCTGGTGAAACGCAGGTATCCATCGGTGTGCTTGTCGGCGAGGTCGGCCAGCTCACGGATGTAGTCCGTGCTGACCAGCCGGCCGGAACCCATCCGAACGCTGTAGAGCTTCTCTCCGGACTCGGAGGTGTGTACGAGCACGCCCGGCCGGGGAATCTCATGGTATTTCCATTTCCCGTAATTCCGCTCGATGATCGGCGGCAGCATCTTTCGGAAATCCGGCGGGCCAATGTCCGTCTCGGCGTAGTATGGTTTCTCTTTCTCGCTCATGCTCATCTCACTCCTTCTCGCCGTTGTCGCGTTGAGGGACCTCGTCAGGCCACCAGAAGACGTACGGATTGGCCCGTGGCTCGCGGATCATTTGTGGTACCGGGTCCAGACCCATTTCCTTGAGGAATACGCGCATCCCGACGCGCTTGATCAGCTCGCCGCAGCGCTCACGGAAGCGGGCGTTTTCGTCCCACCAGTCGTGGATGTGCCGCGCCAGCTCCTTGATGTACTCATACGGCGGCTCAAGCTTGATGAACGGGATGATGACCCACGACATCATCGCCCCCTCCAGGATGGGGGCCTTGCCGCCGATCAGGATCGTTGCCCCCCGATCCTTCCCGGGGGCCAGCGCCTTGGGCATCACGTTGATGCAGTGCATGCACCGCGTGCAGTTGGCGTTGTCGATGGTGATGGCCTTGGCCTTGGCGTCGTACCTCATGCACGACGTCGGGCACATCTCGATCACCTCGCTCTGGATGTCCAAGCCGCCGTCAGCGTATTCCTTGACCGCCGCGGCGTCGATCTGGATGTCGTCCCGCCACGT
>Ga0180432_10009531_pt1 | contig 11824 bp, 9 predicted proteins | sample SS_ome_10_FD_132414 | JGI IMG/M metagenome (GOLD analysis project Ga0180432, IMG submission 132414) | Hypersaline lake sediment archaeal communities from the Salton Sea, California, USA - SS_1_MS_2 metaG | ecosystem: Environmental > Aquatic > Non-marine Saline and Alkaline > Hypersaline >... | reverse complement strand
CGTCAGCTCCTCGAGCGCGTCCACCTCCGCGTCCGCCACGACGCGGCCGAACGACGCGGTGACCTGCGTGATCGACGCCGGCGTCTTCGACACCGTGTCGCCCACGTCAATCCACTTCGCCGTGTCCGCCGTGTTCAGGCTGCGGTTGTACGAGAGCGACTTGCCCTCGACGAGCACGAACGGCAGCACGCGACTGAACGCGTCCACCGCGAGGATCTCTGCGATGATCCCCTGCACCAGCTTGCTCTGGCTGAGCAACCCGGCCTTCGCTAAACTGAGACTCGACATCTATGCTCCTTCATTGTCTTTGCCCCTCCACGTTGCCACCCGGGCAACACCTGGAAGGGGTGCTGTCGTTTCTTGCGTCAGCAACTTCGCCGGTAGCCGTTCGGCTACTCGCCTTCGCGCAGTGCTTCCTCGATGAGATCGCCGCCGGTGACCGCCGCTATCCGGGCGGCGCGTACCGTCGCGTCAGTCCCTCCGCTGCCGCCGCCAGCGAGCGCAGTGCTCGGTCGCACCAGGTGCGGATTTTCCTCCAGAAAGGTCCTGACCGCGTCCGCCACCGCCACCGGGCGGCCGTACCGGTCGAACTGGCGATCTCCCTGCGCGTTCACTACGACCGGCTCGAGATCGTCGTCGAGCCGGACCTTGTCCTTCATCAGATGGGCGACCTGGGCCGGATTGATCGCATGCTGCGAAGCCGCGGCCCATACCAGCTCGCGGTCCACCCGCGTCTCGGCCAGCACGCCGCGCAGTCGCGTGATCTCGCCCTCCAACTCGGCCATCCGCGCCGAATCGTCGGTCGGGTTGTCCGGGCCCGAACCGTCCGCCTTCGAGGAAGGTGACGCCGGCGTCCCGGTTCCGCGTAGCTTCAGCGAAGCAGGATCGCCCCCGCTCTGCCTTCTCGAAGCGTTTGGCTTCGTCTCCCGGCCGCGTCTCCCGTTATTGGGAATCAGGTCTTCCGGCCTCAGCGTCCGGATCAGCTCCGCCCGGAAGTTCGGGATGAACACCTTGTTCAGCCACTCCCTCTGCTCCTGTGTCAGCTCCGGCCCCTTGTCCTTCTTCTCCTCTGCGCTCTCTGCGTCCTCTGCGGTGAGTCTTTCTTCCTCATTCCCAACACGTTTCCTGTCAACAACTTCCAACATGCGGCCCATCGCCTCACTCGATCCGAAATGGTTCTCATTCTCAAAACGGCAGCATTATAGCCACTTCCCTACCGTTTGTCAAGCACTTTTCGAATTATTTTCGCTTTCGCTGTCGCATACTCTGTAGCCGACAGCCGCGTGCAGCTCGTTGCTAGTCACCGCCGGACAGGAGAAGAAACTGCGGTGGCCGCAGTCAATCCTGGCGCAGAACCGCAGGAATCGGTTACAGTGTGCCCAGGTCGACGGGTCACCGTCGCGGAGGAAGGGCATGAGGGCGGTAACGATCTGTTCAGTGCTGCTGTGTCTGTTGTGGCCGGTAGCCCGGAACGCCCGGTGCCAGGGCGACTTCACGCTCACCTATACGCCGTTCAAGTCCCTCTGGAACCCGCACGCCGTCAACTTGAGCAGGACCGTCCTCGAAGACAAGAAGGCATCGGCCGAAATCCCGGGCAAGCTTCGTGGCAAGAAGGTGGCGTTCTACACCGCATCAGTCGCCGGTCGGGACCTGCTGCTGGCCATGGCCGACGACGAGGACGCGAAGCTCTACGTTGATGTAGACGGCGACGGCGACCCCTTCAACGACAAGCCGTATCGCCCGAAGGGGAGAAGGTCTGACCGCTTTGGGCCCGCGCGTTCGTACGGTCCCATCAGTGTGCCGGTCGGCGAATCCAAGGGCAGCCTGTCTGCCTCGTTCCATGTCGACACGGTCGGGTATTCCATCAGCCGGAAACGCGCCCCCGATCTCAGGCTCGTCCTGGCCGGTCGGCCAATGGGGACGGTTCAGCTCGGCCGTCAGACGTACCGCATCGCCCTCTTCGACTGCAACTTCGACGGCCGCTATGACGAGGTGTGCGACAGCTTTGACGGCGACTATCGGAGCATGGACGCGGACTGCTTCGCCATCGACCTCAACGGCGACGGAAGGTTCTACACCTCGAAGGAATTTCAGCCGCTGTCGAAGCGCATCTTCGTTGCCGGAAAGTGCTACACCCTCGCCGTGCTGCCGGACGGGTCGAAAGTCCGGCTGCGCCAGGTGCAGTCGGGTCTCAAGCTCGGGGCGCTGGAAACGCAGGGCAAGGGTGTCGAGCTGTTGCTCTTCACGCCGGAGGTGGGCCTTGTCACTCTCCATGGCCCGAGGACACAATGGGCCCTGCCCGCGGGCGCCTACACGCTCATGCAGTGGCACCTCACCCTGAATGACGAAACGGAGACACGCTGGGATCTGTATCCCCCCGTTGTGCCGGAGCGGAGGCAGACCTTCCAGATCGCGGAAGGCGAAACCTACGAGCTCAAGATCGGCTTGCCCCTCCGCGTGGAGACTCGAGTCTCCGTTGGTTCTGCGTCAAACGGCGCTCGGCGCAGGGTGTCCGTTCGATACCGCCTGCGCGGCCAGGGAGGCGAGGAATACGCAGGCCGCGCCTACCGCAACGGCCGGCCATACCGCCCCGCGCAGATCCGGTTCCTCGATGAAACGGGGCGCGTGCTCGAGACCGGCACGCTGAAGCATGAGGAATCCCGCATCGAACGCGAGGGAGAGAGGACAATGTACCTGGAAGGCGGAGCGACGACCGACTACTCCTGGAAGGTCCCCGCCGAGTTCCACGGCAAGTTCTGCGTCAAGATCAAGCTCTTCCTCGGCCCGTTCGAATGGAAAGCCGAAGACACGTGGCACACGATTGACTAGGCGCGGCGCGAACACGCGCTGGGCTAAGGGAGACACGGCAGCGAGCATGCACCCGATCCGCTACCACACCCCGCCATGGAAGGTCCTGTAGCGGAACTGGTTATAGCCGCCGACCTCGACTCTTGGGTAAGCGCCTGTGCCGGTCGTGGCGCAGCCGGACGCCAGGAGGCCGATCAGGACCAGAAGCAGGCAAACGGCGAGGACTCTCTTCATCCGAGGCTGCTCCATCGCATGTGACAGCCAATCTTGACGCCGCGGACGGTATCAGCAACGGGCTCCACATACCATAACGAAGCCCCCGGCGCCGAAGTGCCCCAATCCTACCTGGCAACCACGATCGTCGCCCGGACCGGCAGGTGGTCGGAGCCGATGTGCGGCCCGGTGCGGAAGTCGGCGACCGCCAGGTTGTCGGTCATATATATATGATCGATCGGGGTGAACATCAGCCGGTTGAACGTCGGCCAGGTGGGCTTGAACCCGAAGCCCCGACCCGCCCACCGCAGCTTCGACTCCGGCGTGCCCATGGCGGCGACGAAATGCTTCAGGCAGGGCGAGAACGGTGACGCGTTGAAATCGCCCGCGATGACCAACCGGTCACCAAGCGCGCTACGGGCGGCGGCGATCGCCTCGAGCTGCTCGTTGCGTCGCCTCCAGTGGTGCGGGCGGAACGGCGGCACGGGATGCGTCGCGAGCAGGGTGATTCGCATGCCCTCGACCTCCACGGCCGCCACGATGCTCGGCACGCCCGCGCGGCCGTAGGTGACAATTCTCGCGTCCACAAGCGGCAGCCGGCTGTAGAGGGCGATGCCGAATGGGTTATCGCGAATCTCCGCGATGCTGTGGGGATACTCGTCGGCCAGCGGCTCGAGCGTCTTGACCCACGCCGGCGTCGCCTCGATCACCACGATCACGTCCGGGTCCGATTCCTGGATAAGAGCCAGGAATCGCTCAGGCTCGCGGTTGCCCTCATAGACGTTTGCATGCAGCAGCGTCAGCCGGGGTGCAGTCTCGTCAACGGCCGCCGCCCGCTCGCCGATGTACAACGGCGCGATCTCCGCGGCATTGAGTGCGAGGCACACGCCCGCCAGACCGGCGAACAGCCAGTCCCGCGCGATGAGTAGAAGTACGAGACAGACCCCGAGCGCCACGAAGTACTGGACGCGGAAGTGGCTCCACGCATCGAAGAACCAGTGCACCCGGCCCAGGTATCCCGCGAGCGTCACCGCGCAAAGCAAGGACGCCGCGATCCTCACGAGCCAACGCAACCACCTCGCTCGTGACCGCAATCGCGGCGTCCTTTTCATAGTACGTGCCGCTCGTTCCGGGGTACGGTCCTCCGCGCTGGCTGAACGGCCCGTCGGGATTGCACGATAAACACGCGGCGCGTGCGGTCCGCCCCGGCTTTCCTACGCGGCCAGGTATCTCATGTTGCGGGTCACGCCCTGGGTCCTGACCTTCTTGGTCGCCAGCAGGTGCTTGAGCGCCGTGCTCAGCGTCTGCGGGCGTGCCCGGACGGCCTTCGTGATCTGGACCTTGAGCAGCCCTGTCTTTTGGCCCTTGAGGGCCTTGAGGATCGCGTTCTGGATCTCGGCGATCTGGGCCGCCGTGCTGCGCACGCGCCGCGTCTTCTTCCGGGCGACTTTCTTCTTGCGGCCCACTTTCTTCTTGCGCGCGACCTTCTTTTTCGGTCGCCCACGCTTTTTCTTGGCCACTTTCTTCTTGGCGACCCTCTTCTTGGCGACCCTCTTCTTGGCGACCTTCTTCTTCGGACGCCCACGCTTCTTCTTAGCGACTTTCTTTTTGGCGACTTTCTTTTTGGCCACTTTCTTTTTCGGCCGGCCGCGCTTTTTCTTCGTCGCCTTTTTTCTTGGACGGCCCGGGCCGCGCTTCGGGGCCGCGCCCGTGACTGCGGCGAGTTCCTTCTCGACCCTCGCCAGTTCCCGTGCGAGCTTCGAACGCCTCGCCGAGAGCGTCTTGAGCGCCGTGGCCCTGCGCTCGGCGACGATGGCTTCGAGCTGTGCCAGACTCATGCCCTGAATACCGGTGGGCCCTCCACGCTTCGTTTTCTTTGCCATGTGCCCTCTCCTTCGCTGCGTTTATGGGATATGATTAGTTCATGTGGGACCATGATCAATCATCATCACACGTTTATTTCATAGTATGCAAGGAAAAAATAAGAAAATCGACACGTGAGACTTGTCGGTCGGTAACGCGCCGGTCGCTGCGTTCTATTGCACAACTGCTACGAACGTCGGAATGACGACACAAGCAGGTGCGTCGACACTTGCCAGACTGCTTCGCTCGAGATGGCTTCAACCGGGCCGTCCGGCCGGTCGGGGACGCCGTGTCCGGCCTCACGCAAAGCCTTTGACACCTTGCAGCGCGGGCCATACTATGAACCGACAAGCCATAGATTGACTGCGAGCGAACGTGGCAGAACCCGACATCTCTTCAGAGCCGGCCCTGGCCCGCACGGGCCCTCTCTTCTGGTTCAGCAGCCTGTGCCTTCGTCATCGCGCGGCGACGCTCGGCCTCACCGCCGTCGTGACGGTTTTCCTCGGGGCCGTCGTCGCGGGCATCGTGCCCCGACCGGTCGCACGTGGGCTCGGGATCCCCGCCTCGGGCATCGAGATTGACGCCTCGACCCGCGCCTTCGTCATCAAGAACGATCCGGACAAGGAGTACTACGACCGTTACCTCGAGCGCTTCGGCAGCGACACGATGCTCGTCATCGGCACCGAGTGTCCGCACTCCTACTTCGCCGAGGCCGAGCTCCGGCGCACGCTCGCGCTGAGCCGTCGCATCAAAGACCTCGAGCACGTCAAGCGCGTGAGCAGTCTCGCCACCGTCCCCTACGTCACGGCCGACGGCCATCTCGCCTTCCTGGACGACCTGCTTGCGTCCGGCCGCGTCAGCCCGGCGGCGCTCGACCGCTTCGCCGAGCAGATGAGCGGCAACCGCATCGTGGCCGACAATCTCATCTCCAAAGACGAACGCACGAGCATGATCTACGTGTACTTCGCCGACGGCCTCGACGAAGAGCAGATCGTCGCAAGCGGCGTGCTCGACAACGTCCGCCGCATCGTCGGCGAGGAAGCAGGCAACGAGTGCACGACGTACCTCGTCGGCAACCCGGTGCTTCGCGAGTCGTTGAGCCGGATCATCAAGTCGGACCTGTTCCTCTTCGTCGGCGGGACCCAGATCCTGGCCGCGCTCGCCGTGTTCGGCATTTTCCGCACGCTTCGCACCGTGGGCATCATCATGGTCTTTGTATGGGTGACGCTTGCGTGGACGTTCGGCGTTTTCGTGATTGCCGGTCAGAAGCTGAATCTCACGACCGCGATGCTCACGCCCGTGCTCATTACGGTGTGCGTCGCGATCGCCGTGCATATCTTCGTGCACTTCAGCGAGGAGCGGCTCCATGGCCGCGACGGGCGCGATGCCGTGCTCACGACCGTTCGCCGCATGGGAAAGCCGTGCTTCCTGACCTCGCTGACCACCGCCATCGGCCTCGGCTCGCTCGTGGTCAACCGGATCGGCCCGGTCCGTTCATTTGGCGTTTTCGGTGCGCTCGGCACGATGCTCTCGTTCGTCCTCGTGTTTGCCTTGTTGCCCATCGTTCTCTCCGGCTCTCCCTCGTCGGCGCCGGGGCCCGCCGGCCGCCGGGACCGCCACCCCGTCCTGCGGATGCTCGGCCGCTTCAGCCGCGTGTGCGTCACCCACCCGTGGACGACGCTCATCGTGGCGGGCATCGTGGCGCTGGGCGCCGTGTACGGCATCACCAGGCTCGCCGTCGAGACCCGGATCATCAGCTACTTCAAGGCGCGGGAGCCGATCGTCAAGGCCTACAGGACCTTCGACGAGAAACACCTCGGCATTACGTCCCTCCAGGTCATGGTCACCAGCCCCTCCGCCGACATCCTCTCGCCCGAGATCCAATCGCAGGTGGAGACGTTCGCCGAGCACATGCGCGACCAGCCCCACGTCGCCAGCGTCACCTGCTGTCCCGACTACGTGCGCGAGCGCGACCGCGTGCTCGCCGAGCTCAGGCGCGGGGGACGCCTTCCGTGGCGGGAGCTCCTCGATGCGGCGAACGAGGCGACCGAGGTTATGAGCACCTTCGTGAGCAAGGACCGCACCTCGACCCGTATCACCATCCGGCTCTTCGATGTGACGTCGAAGGTCCTGCTCGATACCGTGCGCACGATCGGCGACGAGCAATCGGAGTTCTTCGATGACACGCTCGACGTGCGCATCACCGGCGGCACCAAGCTTTACACAAACATCGTCGGCACGCTCGTGAGCGGCCAGATCCGCAGCATCGTCCTCGCCTTTGTCGCCATCACCGTCGTCATGGCCGTCGTCTTCCGCTCGCTCAAGATCGGGCTGATCAGCATGGTGCCCACCACGCTGCCGGTGCTCATCACCCTTGGCATGATGGGCTGGATCGGCGTCGCCCTCAACGGCGCCACCGTCATGATCGCCAGCGTCGCCATCGGCATCGTCGTGGACTCCGCCATCCACTTCCTCCACCGCTACCGGCGCGAGTACATGGCCGCGCACGACTTCCAGACCGCCATCAGCCGGACGCTCCTGACCGTCGGCCAGCCCATCTCGTACGCCGTGCTCATTCTCTCGTGCGCGTTCGTCATCCTCGCCCTCGGCAAGTTCAATCCCACAAACTACTTCGGCATCATGACCGCATTCACCATGCTCATCTCGCTCGTCATCACGCTCCTGCTGCTGCCCGTCTGCCTCAACCTCTTCCACTTCCGCTTCGAAAAGAACAACCGGGAGCGCTCTGAGCCACGTGAAGGTTCGGATGAGGTAGTGGCGCCGTAGCGCGCGCTGGGTGGGAGCCGCTTCAGCGGCGATTGGCAGCAGCCCCGGGCGCACCCCCCTGGACCGTGTTGACTCCACAACGAAAAAGCCCCGTTAGGGGCGCTTGGTAGTAGCCTCGGGCGCAAGCCCGAGGGACCGATGCCACGCACAGGAAAAGAGACCCGCCAGGGGCGCTTGGTAGTAGCCTCGGGCGCAAGCCCGTGGAACTGATGCGGACAAGAAACACTGAGCCCCGTTAGGGGCGATTGAGACGATGGCTAGCCTTGCCCTCTGCGGTTCACGAGGTCAATTCCGTGTTTTCGGAGCAGCACGGCCAACTCCTCTTCAAACGTGAGGCGCTTGTGGTGCTCGACCTGACTCTTGATGTAGCGCACAACCGACGGCGCATTCGATTCGCTCACGCTGAACGCCCCATACCCGCTCTGCCATGCAAAGACACGTTCGTCGGGAAACGTCTTATGCACCCACCCCGATGACAAGCTCTTCAGCTTCCTCATCGCCTCCGCGACCGACACGTCCGTCCGCAACGACAATAAGGCATGAATGTGGTCCGCCGTCCCACCGATCTCGATTGGGCGTCCGAACTCCTGTCGTGCGATGCCGGCCATGTACCTGTAGAGCCGCTCACGGAAGCTGGGCTTGACTCTCGCATGCACGCCCTTCGTCTGGAACACGACGTGGACAAGCAGTCTCGAATACGTATGACCTGCCCCAGCGTTCATTTCAATCGCCCCTCCGGGGCTCTGGTTTCCTCTCTCGCCCCGCATCCACGGGCTTGCGCCCGAGGCTACTCCCAAACGCCCCTGACGGGGCTCCATCTCCCGCTCGTGCAGTCCTACTCTTGTCTATTGATTGGCCGGGGGCCGTCTCCTGCTGTCCATTCCTAGGAGGCGCTCAGGAGCTCATTGACTGCGGCTGTCATGTCGAGACGAGGTCCCCAGATCTCTTGGCGTTCTTCGACTGGTCTGCTCCAAAAGTGCTCAACTGATTCATCGGTGGCGAAGATAGGCTGGAGTCCCGAGTCGGAGAATATCCGGCGATACACGAACCGCGATATGGCTTCGGCCTGGGCGCAACGTTCCGTGTACACGCTCTCCCAGTCGCGTCCGGAACACAGATCCTGCAGCGCCATTCCAAGCCGCTTAACGTGCTCGATCTCATTCCGTATCTTGTAGGTTTCTACAAGGTCTGGGTCAAGTTCGTCGTCGTGCTCATCATCGGTTGGGGGTGGGCCTTCCACGAAGAGCTTCAACCTTCTTGCGAACTTCTTCCGTCCAGCTACGTTGAGAATAGCCTCTAGGCTTCTTACAAACTCATGGAGGCGGTATCCCTCATAGCGTTCTTGAACTCCACGCTTCCAGGCGTCCGAACCTCGCAAGAGGCGGGAGCTCACGTAATCCTCCCCGGCGAGCTTCTCGATGTTCCAGCACATCCTTGCGGCTTGAGCGACACCCTCTGCACGCACAGGCATAGGACGCGCGCCCGCCTGGAAGTAGAAGTTTCGTCCTCGACCCATTTGCCGGATCTGAAATCTTGGCCCAACCCTTGCCCCAGCGAATACGAGCAAGGAAGCATAGCCGGGGATGCCACCCAGCAACACGCCGTGCAAGAGGTTCCCTACCTGGCGTTCAAGTCGCTTCGTCTCATCGTCTAGGACCTCCGGGCTTTCCGACACCTGTTCAGCCAACAGAACGAAGTTGGCTCGATCGAGTTGGTCGGCCACTATCCTTCCCATCCAGTCCCGCCAAGGCTCGTCAGAAGGTAGAGGGTTTCTTGAGAACGCCCACAGGCCGTTGCCCAACTCGACCTCATCCGCGACATCGCCATCGACAGTCGCGCCTGAGAACGCCAAACATGCGAACTTGTGGTTTTGCGGAAGTTCGAAGTCCACTGTGCTCTCCTCCGGCTCCTGCTTCCGGCGCAGACGCCAACTCAGTGGCGGTTGTGGCGTTGCGCTAAAGCGTGCTCCAACCTTCTTACCGCGCAAGAAGCGCAGCGCCAAGGGCAATCCGGCCTATATTGCTGAGCCAGACTGGCTCCTCTTTCGCGGCGACGCGCCGCCCGTGGCCTCGAAGCCCCGCAGGGGCGTTTGGGAGTAGCCTCGGGCGCAAGCCCGTGGTAAACTTGGGCGAGGAGAAAGAAGCGGAGCCCCGGCAGGGGCGATTGACTCATACGTCTCCTGCCGGGGCGTCGTTTTTCGTATTACGCGATCCGTTCCGTTTCCGGTGGTTCGCCGTCGATCTCGCGCGTAATCCTTGAAAGATCCGCGTCGCCCAGCTTCAGGTACCGTGAGGCGATCCGCTTCTTCACCGCGCGGTTGAACGTCTCGCTGATGTCGAGCTTGAGCAGATTGAAGTCCGTCCGCAGGTCCTCGCTCAGCTCGCGCAGGCTGAAGTCCGACGGATACTCCACACGCGGGGCGAAATCGGCGAGCCCCTGCCACAGGCCCCACAGCCGCGCGATCTCCTCCTCGGCCGCCTCGAGGCTGCGCGCCTTCTTCGCCAGGTTCTGGCTCGTCATGTGGAAGTCGTACGCCTTCGCCACGCCCGACTGCGCGCGCCGCGTCTCACGCGTGCCCCACGCCTGCAAGACCGCGAGGCGGTAGATCTGCTCGATGGCGCTCTCGACGTTCCGCAGCAGGTACTCGCCCGGTTCGACGGGCGGGTAGATGTAGTGCGGCGTCTTCGACGCGTCCGGCGGGAACGTCAGCGCGTTGCCCGTGCCGAGGCGCCGCCGCTTGCCCGCCATCGGGTAGTCGGGAATCGCCAGGATGTTGAAGCACTGCCGGTAGAGGAACTCGTCGTTGAGCGAGCACCAGTTGAAAATCGACCGATTGATCGGCGCGATGTCCGCCAGCGCGCTCGCGCCCTGGCGCGGGTACTTGCGGCTCGCCACGTTGTACACCGTCACCAGCGGCACCTGTCTGAGCCGGTGCTCGCCCGAAGCGATCAGGCGGTCCTGCTCGTCGTTCAACGTCCAGCCCGCCGCCGTCCACGTCCGGTACACGTACTGCGGCGCATCGTCCAGGTCCGGGGCAAACGGATCGCCCTCGACCGGCGCCGGCTCGCGGATCCTCGCCCAGAGCAGCGTGCCCGAGGTGTCCTCGCGGAAGTTCACCAGGTTCTCCGGATGAACGACCACCAGGTAGGGGCGGATGCCCTTCGCCTCCTCCTCGGCCCGCGACGCGACCGCCACGTCCGCCGGCGGCTTGTCCACGATCACGTGCACGTGACCGAAAATGAGCGCCGCAGGCGCCACGTGCTCCTGCACGAACGTCGTCATGTCATTGCCTTTGCGGTCCACGTCCGCCAGGAACCGCGCCCACTCGCTGCTGCGCTGCGTCTCACGGAAGATCGCCGTGCCCTTGCGGAACAGGTGCGCCACGTACGTGTCCACCACCGTCCGGCAGAAGTTGTAGAAGTACGCCCGCGCCCGGCGGTCCTCGAACGACGCCTCATCCTCTTTCAAATGCCGGAAAAGGTAATCGCCCTGCAGGTAGTCCTCGCCGCCCTCGTAGCTGTCCAAAAAGAACCGCCACTGCTGGCAAAACGTTTCGTAGCCTTCGTATCGCGAATCAACAACCGAACCCATCATCACCCTCCAAAGTGAGCGGGCAGCTTCCGCCCGCGGCGAAAACCGCCCTCAATAAATGGCGCGCCCTCGGAACCGCACGCCCGCACGATTCCTACAGTCCGGGAGGAGTATATCACGATGTCTGCCAAAAGTCAAGATGAATGCGCCTTTTATGAAGCGTCCGGGCGGCTACTCCAGAGAGCACCTTGACCGCGCGGCCGAAACGTGCCATAATGATGAAGTGTAACGTGTCCCTTAGGCGGCAACATCTCGGATGGGGAATTTGGCCGATGCGCTTGCTCGTAACAGGTTGGACGGGAATCATTGCGGTAGTCTGCTTGGTGTGCTGGCTCGCCCCTGGCCAGAATGTGCGGGAAGGAGGCAACGTGGGCAGAGAGGCCCCGCTGCTGTTTGCGCCCTCCGGCCCGCTCGACGGCGATACGACGGACACCGACGGCGACGGCATGGCCGACGTGTGGGAGAAGCGCTACTCGGAGGTCACCGACCCCGGCGCAACCCCCCTCGACTGGGAGACCGACGACGCCCTGCTCGACAACGACGGCGACGGCGTCCCGAACCT
>Ga0180432_10009527_pt1 | contig 11827 bp, 6 predicted proteins | sample SS_ome_10_FD_132414 | JGI IMG/M metagenome (GOLD analysis project Ga0180432, IMG submission 132414) | Hypersaline lake sediment archaeal communities from the Salton Sea, California, USA - SS_1_MS_2 metaG | ecosystem: Environmental > Aquatic > Non-marine Saline and Alkaline > Hypersaline >... | reverse complement strand
GAAGTCGAGAGTGACGAACTCGAAAACCGTTTGCAGGCGTGGGGCGATCGGTTTCATCTTCTTAGACAACACTTCGTCGACGGCGGTAGCCAGCATGTTGCCGTACTTCTCGCACAGCTCGACACTCCGGCGCGGCAGGGGATTCTGATCGGCTCCGCAACCGATATAGAACATCGCCTGGACGTCCGGATGGCTCTTCTCCACGGCAATTTGGGCGAACCCGGCATAGTCGCCCGACCATTCGTAAGAGCTCAAGGTCGTACAGTGACAGGCGTAGCCGAAGACGACCGCCCGAAGCTTCCCGTCGGGCGAGCGGACCGCCAGCGTGGGTACGTCGTGATCGGAGGGGCCGATGAGCGGAATGCCCTGCTGACGTTTCTTCACCACGTCGGCCGAACGGTTGTTGCGGCGGTTGACGCCGAAGGGCGAGCTGCCCACGCCCGCCCAAAGCGTGACCGGCGCCATGTTCGAGATCGCCTTATCGACCGCAGCGAAGATCTTTTCTTCCAAGGCGGTCGAATACTCCTCGATGAGCCGTCGCTGTTGGTCGTCCAGGGGATAGATGTCGTAAAGGGCGTCGCGGAGCACGGGGCCGGTGTGCGTGTGGGAGCAGGTCAGCATGATCTGGGCACGCTCGAGCCCGTGCCGTTTTTTCAGTTCCTCGCAGATCTTGTCGTACATGTTTCTTGGGAAGCCGAGGTGATCGGCGGTGAGCACCAGCCCCCGGTGCCCGTCTGCCGACTCCAGGACCAGGACCTTAATCCACAGGTCGTGGAGTGTTCCTTCCGACGGCTTTTTGCGTCCGCCGTACCCGGCCATCCACATCGGTTTTTCGGGCGTGACGTTCGCCTTTGCAAGGCCCGCTTTCCACGTGGCTTCGGCTCCCAACACCGACTCGCTCCAAAACGCACCGCCTACAATCCAGACAATCAACAAACAGTACAAGCACCAAAATCGCATCACTGGGTCCTCCTCACAAGGATTCGAGATTCTACAGGTTGGTCGGTCGGTTGGGGACTGGTCCATTTTTCGGCCAGAAGACGTTTTTTTCCGGCAAGCCGTCGGCCGAAAAGATGGACCTGTCCCCGTCCGTGGCGCTTCGTGAACAGTTACCGGAATCGTTTACGTGTCAGGCGGTTGGCTTACACCTTCCTCTCCTCCCATTTTCCTTTGGTGAAGTCGGGGATTTTCTGGGGCATGTTGCCTTCGGTGATCGACTTGGCCGACAGGGGAATGATCGAACTCCAGGCGGCCGCGTCGTAGACGTCGATGGGCGACGGGCCGCCGGAGCAGACCGCGTCGAGAAACGCGCGCACGCAGAAGAAGTCGGCCCCGCCGTGGCCGGTTCCCTTGGCCTTCTCCTGACCTTCGGTCCACAGCGGGTCGTCGAACTCGGCCAGATGCTTTTCGGCCGGCTCCCAACGATTGCCCTGCGTCCGACCCTCGATCCATATGCCGGCGATCCTGGAATCGTAACTCGCTTTGAGCCCCTGGAGACTGTAGTAGCACGTTGTAGGGTGCGGCCGGGCCGACTTGGTGTCGTAGCGAAGGTCGATCATCGCGTCCTTGGCCGTGCGAATCAGCACCGTCGTGGAATCCGCACATTTGAATTTGATTTTGCGGGCCGGATGGTCCTCCGGAAAACGCTTGTTAACGTAGTACGGCATCGCCGCGCCCCTGGTCGACATGGCCACCAGCGAAACCATGCGATCTCCCCGGTTGATTCCCATCCACTTGGCGACCGGACCGAGGGAGTGGGTGGGGTAACGATTGCCGAAATAATCGCGAGCCATCTCGCCGCGCCAGTTCAACGTACCGTCGGCCTGAAAAGCGAGGTTTCGGCCGTCGTGCACGTAGCCGCACTCGGCAAACGTGAGCTGGCCGAAAACGCCCGAGCGCACCATGTTCATGATCTGCATAACGTGCCGCCAATAGCAGCAGTTTTCGGAGAGCATGTAGATCTTGCCCGTCTCCTCGGCGGCGCGAACCAGCCTCCAGCATTCGTCGAGCGTGGTGGCCGCGGCCACCTCACTGAGCACGTGCTTACCGGCCCGCAGGGTGTCGATCGACATCTCGGCGTGGAGATTCATGGGCGTGGCGACGATGACGGCGTCGAGGTCGTCGCGCTTTAGCATGCGGCGGTAGTCGTAGGGGCCCTTCGCGTAGCCGGCCGGCTTCTGGCCGTCGCGGGCCTTTTCGACGACGCCGATCGCCCGATTGAGATGGGCCTCGTTCATGTCGCACAGGGCGGGCACGTCGACGCCCGCCCCCAAAGCCACGCGCAGCAAATGCGTACCCCGGCTTCCAACGCCGATAACGCCGACGCGAATCGGTTTTTCCTTTTCCTGCCCGTGTACCGTCGCGCTGAGGCCCGCAGCGAGCCCGGCGGTAGCTGCCAAACGCAACAAGTCGCGGCGGTCAATGCGGTTTTTCATGACGGTCTTCGTGGCGTGGAGGGTTGCTCGGGCGGGTGTAGGGTGGCGTGGTAACGGAAACGAACGCCTTTTTTGTGGTTCATCCGGGGATTTCGGGGAGGGTGCCATGGGTGGCTTGCCCGCCCTTGTTGGGACGTCAACAAGCAGGGACGGACAAGCCGTCCCTGGCACCCCTTTACAGCACGTTCCCCGAAGACGTCAGATGAACCTTTCTTATAGTGGACACCAATGGCAACTTCAACCCCCCCGCTCCCCGGGGCCCGTTTTTCACGCTTGACTATTGCAGGCCGGAGCACGCGAGCTGAACACTATCCTGCTCTCTTGCATTGCTTATCGCCCGTCGCTACGCTGCACAGACTGGATTTAGACAACAACAACTAGGAGGGTAAACATGATCGCCCGCACGTTGCTTGCCGGCGCGCTCTTCACTCTGAGCGTCGTCGGGTTCATCAGGGCCGAGGAGCCGCTCTTCCCGTTTGTCATCTCTTACGACGCGCCCGAAAACGTGACCAACGTGTCGGTCTGGATCGAGCGCCCGGCGGGCCGGCACGGCTTTGTTCGAGCCGAGCACGGACGCCTGGTTACGGATACGGGGCCGATCCGCTTCTGGGCCACGAATCTCTGTTTCGATGCCTGTTTTCCGACCCACCAACAGGCCGAACGCGTGGCCGCCCGGCTGGCCAGGCTGGGAATCAACTGCGTGCGAATGCACCACATGGACTCGCGGTCGATCTGGGGCGACAGCCCCAACAAGCTCACCATCGACCCCAAGAGGCTCGAACGGCTCGACTACCTCATCTACCAGCTCAAGCTCCACGGCATCTACACGAACATCAACCTGCACGTGTCGAGATGGCTCGACGAGCCCGAGGGTTTTACGGCCCGGGCGGAACGTCCCAAGTATGACAAAGGCCTGGGCAATTTCGAGCCGCGGATGATCGATCTGCAAAAGAAGTACGCCCGCGATCTGCTCACGCACGTCAACCCCTACACCAAAATGCCCTACACCCGCGAGCCGGCGGTCGCCTTCGTGGAGATCAGCAACGAGGATGCCCTGTTTGCCGTGTGGGGATGGGGGCAGTTAGACGATTTGCCGGAGCCGTACGCCGCCCCTTTCCGCAAGCTGTGGAATGCCTGGCTGCGCAAGAAATACGGCGGCACCGAAAGACTGCGAAAGGCCTGGAGCGTGGGACGGTGTCCGCTGGGCGACGAGATGCTCGCCAACGGCGATTTCTCGAAGCCGCTTGTCGGCACGTGGCACCTGGAGCGCGACGACCAGACCGACGTCGAGTGGGCGATTCAGTCCGACGGACCGGATGGGCGTCGCTGCCTTTACGTAGTTGTCAGGCGGCAGGGACGTGTCTCCTGGCGACCGCAATTTTCACAAAGCGGGCTGACCGTCGAAAAAGACCACCCGTACACCTTTTCCTGTTGGCTTCGCTCCGACAAGGACCGCCGCATCAGCCTGAACTGCATGATGGCCCACGAACCGTGGAACCGCCTCGGGTTCTCCAGGAGTGCGAAGGCGGGGCACGAGTGGAAGCATTATCGGTTCACGTTTGTGGCGGAGCGCGACGACCCGAACGCTCGAATTACGTTCACCGGCCTCAAGCCAGGCACGTACGAAGTGGCCGGTGTTTCCCTTCGTCCCGGCGGCATTGTCGGGCTGGAGCCGAATCAGAGCCTCGAGGACGACAGCGTGCCGGTTCTCAAACGGGGCGAGCTGGCACTCACACAATCGGCCCGACACGACTGGGTCGACTTCCTCTGGGACGTCGAACACGATTACTGGCACGGAATGTACCGCTATCTCAAGGAAGAACTCAAAGTTCAGTCGTTGGTGTCGGGCACGCAGCTAAGTTACAGCCCGGTGTCGATCCAGGCCGGGCTTGACTACATCGACGCGCATTCCTACTGGCAGCATCCTCGCTTTCCCGGCCGCCCTTGGGATCGGAACAATTGGTATGTCCGGAACGTGGCCATGGTCAACGCGCCGGGCGGCACGCTCGTGGGCCTGGCGGCGCGTCGCGTGGCCGGCATGGCATTCACCTGTAGCGAGTATAACCACCCCGCGCCAAACTCCTACGCCGCCGAGGGCTTTCCCATGATTGCCGCGTTCGGGGCATTTCAGTCGTGGGACGGAATCTTCCCGTTTTCCTACTGCCACAACGACCGATTCGAGCCGCGGCGAATCGAGGGCTTCTTCGACATCAAGAGCAACACACCCCAGATCGCCCACATGCCGGCCTGCTCGGCACTGTTTCTACGCGGCGATGTGGTCGCCGCGCGCAAGACCGTGCTGGCCGACGCCTCGCCCGATACTCAACGCCGGATGCTCTACGAGACGCTCAGCGCCTGGTCGCTAACCGCGGAACGGTTCGGCCTCCACCGGCACATGCCCCTGATCCACGCCGTGGCCATGACGCTCGATCCGGACAAGGCCGCCTCGCCAAAGGACAAGCCGGCGGAGGTCGCCGACGATGTCAAAGTCTTCGTTTCCGACACCGGTCAACTTCGTTGGGACGTTTCGCAAGGGGGGGCCGGATATTTCATCGCCGACACGCCGCGGACCAAGCTCTTCACCGGTTTCGTGGCCGGACGCACATTCCGGCTGGGCGACGTAACACTCGAAATCGGTTCCACCCGGCTAGATTGGGCGACGATCTCGATGGTTTCGATCGACGGAGCCGGTTTCAGAAAGCCCGGCCGGATCTTGGTGACCGCCACCGGCTGGGTCCAGAACCGGGGCGCGGAGTTGGAGCAATTGGGCGACGACCGCGTGACGCTCGGTACCCGCTGGGGCAATGAACCGATCCTGTGCGAGGGCGTCCCGGCCGAGATCGTCTTGCCGGTCGCGGCCGACCGTGTCGCCTTCTACCCACTCGATGAATCCGGCAACCGCCGCGACCTTGTCAAATGCCGAGGGCAGGACGGCAAGACGCGGGTCCACCTCGACCCGAAGCACAAGACGATCTGGTACGAAGTGGAGATTCGTTAGCCCCGGGCAGCGGGCCGGCCCGCCCCGGGCAGTGGCGGCCCGGCGAAGATTGTCGGGAAGATCCATTTTGGCTTCTGGGGCAACGATAGCTGGAGCGGCGCCGGTGCCTTCACGCAAGGCCAATGGCATCATCTGGCGTTTGTCTTCGACTATGATCCCCTGGTAGGAAACGGCGATCGGTACGTCTATGTTGATGGCAGCCCATTGACAATAAGCAACTGGGAAAACCGGGCCCCATTTGCGGGCAGCGGTTACCAATGGTACATCGGCGCGATGTACGATGGCCCCAGTTGGTTCTTCGACGGCCTGCTCGACGAGGTCCGCCTTTACCAGTTGGCCCTCGACCCGGCCCTTATCGCGCAGCACGCCCAAGGCCAGTATAGCGACCACCAGCCGCCTGTGCCCGAGCCGAGCACATTGATGCTGCTTGCACTCGGCGTCGTCGGGTTGGTGGCATGGCGACGGCACTTAAACCGGGTTAGGTGCCGTAGCTAGGGCCGTTAGTTCTTACGGCAGTCCCAGGATCCTTCGGGCGTTATCGCGAAAGACTTTCGCCTGGACTTCTTCGGGCAGATCGAGCTTGTCGTAGAAAGCGAACTGCGGGATCTTCTGGCCCTTGGAGAGGTAGTCGGTGCCGAAGCAGAGGCGGTCGGCCCGGCGGAGCACAAACTGGCGCCCGAATGCCGGGTCGCGGGAGATGGCGTGGTAGCCGCTGCCGGCGGAGAGGTCGCCGTAGATATTTGGGTATTTGTCCATGAGCCGGTCGATGGTGCCGTCTTTGATGGCATTCCACCAGCCGGGTGCGTGGCCGAGGAAGACGGTGTTTGGGATTTCTTTGAGCACCTGTTCCAGCCCCGGCAGACCCGGCTTGTCGGTGTTGCGAAGCCCGTCCATGTGGAAGAGGATCGGCAGCCCCAGTTCAGCCGCCGCGCGAAAAAGGTCCATCCGGCGGGGGTCGTTGATCGGGCCGGCACACTTGTGCTCGCCCAGCCCCTTGGCGCCGGCGTCCACGTAGCGCTGCAACATCTGCTTGAACCCCTTGACGCCTTTCAGGTAGACCGTGCGAGGGTCGACGTCGCAGAACGGAATCAGCCGATCGTGATGGTCCTTGGTCGCTTCGAGCACCCAGTGGGAGCTGATCGGATAATGCCACGCCTCGGGCGAAACCAGTGCCAGCACAACCACCCGAGCCACGTCGTGCTCGTCCATCCACTGGAGCATCATGTCGGCCGTGAGCTCGCCGCGGTGGAACCATTTTTGTTCCAGGTGCGTGTGGACGTCGATGTATTTGCCGGCTGGCAGCTTGGTCTTCTGGGCAGCCGGTTCGGATCGGGCAGCGGTTGGCAACCCGGCCACCGCCAGACCGGCAGCCGTGGTCACGGCCACGTCGCGATGGAAGTGACGTCGTGAAATGGGGCAATTGTCGTCTTTCTCACTGGGGCACATGCGAGTTTCCTCCACTATTGTTCGGGGTTTCGCGTAAGCGTTTTGTTTTGCGGATATCCAAGAAAAGACGCTGAAAACACCTCTCCCTCAGGCTGATTTCGGCAAAAAATGGGCGATCCTGCCTTGGGGGGTGAAATTGCTTGCATTCCTCCACAACCCTTGCTAAACTCATCACTACGTTACTCTGGTTGGTTCTCGGCAAGATAATGACGTATCAGACGGGTCTTCTCCCGACCCCCAACTGTTCTGATCTTACAAAGCGCCCGACTCCGTCGAACAAGGCCATAACTCCAAAAGGTACTCGCAATGATCAGGCAAATCAAGGAACTCTCTACGAAGATGATGCTCGGCGCGGCGCTTGTTCTGCTGGTGGCCGGTCTGGCCAGGGCAACAGTGTACGATCTGACGAACATGGCCAAAAGCCACGGGTCGATCCAGTACCAGTGGACTTTCGACACGGGTGCCGACGGCGGCTTCCGCGACGCGCGCAACGGTGGCGTGGGTCTGACCAACGCGCGGAGCAGTCCATCCTACGAGGCCACCCAGGTCGCAGGTCTCGACGTCAGCACCATGGCCATGCAGACCGAGCGCCCCGGCAGCGACCGTGACATCGGCGCCGCGCTGCGAACCGCCTCGGACATCTCGCTGCCCGGTACGGGCACGGTCGAGTACATCTTTAAGGCCGACGCCACGCTGGGAGACGGTTACATAGCCAGTGGTGTCGTCGGTGCCAGCGATCGGCACTACTTCGGCTACGACTCTTCCAGCAGGGGTGGGCCCGTTATGGGGTTCGGCGATCCGGGGCAGTACCAAAACTTCCTGGGGGGCTCGAGCGGCGTGACCTACACCGCGGGTGACTGGTACTACGTGGCCATCAGCTACGCCCCCAGCGGGACCGACACGGAGTTCAATGCCTACGTGGCCAACCTTAGTAACGACGACACCGACACGACCCAGACCATCAGCGGCTGGACGCCCTCGGGCACCGCCGGCGGCTCGATGCGTTTCGGCATCGGCTGCTACGGCAAGGGCGGAGACCACTACCTCGACGGCAGCGTGGATCAGGTGGCGATTTACAGCACGGTGTTGGCGAAGACAGAGATCGACGACCACGTCGCCGTCATCTACGACGAGCCTGACCTCCGTTGCGATCTCTCCTACCCCAACTACAGGAATCCGGCAATCGACAAGCAGTGGATGCCCGACGCCTCCTCCTGGAACAACGACGCTGTGCTCGGCGAGAGCAGCACCACGACGGCCAAGGATCCCAACTCGGCCATCTATGGCTTCGATTTTGATCCCACCGGCGACGGCGACGAATTGACACTCGAGCGAAACAGCTCTCTCCGTGTGGCCGACATCGGGAACAACAATGACTTCAGTCTGGAGATGTGGCTCCGGCCCGACGACATAGTCCAGGATCGCACTCTGGTCGATGCTCGAACATCGGGCTCCAACGGCTGGGTGATGTGGATGAACGAAGACGGCTCACTATCGCTGAAGTTCTATCAGGGTGGCAGCGGCCCCGGCGACAGTTGGCGGATGGACAGCGCCGCGGGCCTGTTGGTGGCCGGCGACGAGCAGCAGCATCTCGTGGTCAGCCTGGACGCAAACGCATCGGCCGGTGGGCTGGTATCGTTCTACGCGGACGGCCAGCCTTGGGGTACGGATAGCTACACTGGTGCGTCGTCATACGTTGATCCCACGACCGACCCTTACCGCATCGGGCGCCAAAGGAACACCGGTACCACCTCGCTCGACCCCTTCGACGGCGAGATCGGCGCTTTCCGCCTTTACGCCTATGCGTTGGACCTCAGCGAAGTGCAGGCTCACTACACCAACGAGAAGCATATGTTTCAGACTCCCGAGCCGGCCACGGTCGTGCTGCTGGCCTTCGGCGGCTTGCTTTGGCTAGTGGCAACTCGGCGAAGGAAACGGTAACGCCCGGAACATACACGCCTTGACCGACGATTTGCGGGAAAGATTAGACTGGATTCGTGTTGGTGTTCTTGTTCAGCCCCGGCCGGCTACGGTCGAGCAGCCAGGTACTGCTCGCGAATCTCGGGGTTTTCGCTTCGAGGGGTTGTGGCTGGTTCCTCACCATTCGATCGCGCCCACCCATCACAAAAACCTCCCCGGACTTACGAAATGGAATGCTAGGCGGGTCATGAAAACGAATGCGAGATCGGGCACTGTTGGAGTTTCGCCAGTCAACGGGCGGCATGCGTGTGGACCCCTTAAATCACCGTGCAAAGACGGGTCAGGTTGGCCTGGGGGTTTTACCCTCGTCGAGCTTCTGGTGGTCATCGCCATCATCGGTATCTTGATCGCGCTGTTGCTGCCGGCAGTTCAGGCGGCGCGCGAGGCGGCCAGGCGAATGCAATGCACCAACAACCTGAAGCAGATCGCCTTGGCCATGCATACCTACCACGATACCTTGCGGATCTTTCCGCCGGGCAGCGTTCGCGTTCCACAGGGCCATACCTGGTACACGTTCGTCTTGCCCTTTATTGAGCAGCGGCCCTTGTACGACCAGGTGGATCCCCGCGGCCAGCAGATCCCGGCCACCGCACCGTCGGACGGGCCGCTGGTGACGCAACTTGGCATATACCGCTGCCCGTCTGATTCCGGCAAGGCCATCAACAAGTGGTATGGCAACTACCCCACCGTGAACTACGTGGCCAGCCGAGCCATGTTCAACGCGCCAGGCAATTCCATGAACTGGCCGTTATCCCTGCGAATCAGGGATATTCTCGACGGGTTGAGTAATACGTTTCTGATCTCGGAGCGTGGACTGGCCGAGCGCTCCACCGCCGGAATATGGAGTGGTTGGATCACCACCGCCGGCAGCTTCAATTTCAGCTCGACCAGGCCCATCAACACGCCGTACCTGGCGACCGACGGCGACCCCACCGGCCCGGTCGACGTGACGCCCAGTGCCGACCCCTGGTACTCGCGGTTTACGGTCACCAGCCGTCATCCGGGCGGGGCGAACTTCGCCTTCTGCGACGGCTCGGTACACTTCATCAGCGAGAACATCGAGACCAACCCCAACCTCACAAGAATGGGGCAAGGCGATTTCACGACGTCGTCGGAGGGCGAATACGGAGACTATCCCTACCAGAACCTGATCAACTACGACGATGGAAACCCGATTCCCGGCGACGTGTTTTGATGGTGTATGCCAACCGGACAGTCCCCCGCGGGCTTGCCAAGTCTGCAAACGTCAGGTAAGCTCGTGTTTTGAAAAGCGGTGCCACTGCTGGCTTGCCCAGCAGTGTTTTTTTCGAGAGATTCAGCTCGCACTGCTGGACAAGCCAGTAGTGGCACCCTTGCCAAGTCCGTAAACCTCGGGCAAAAAAATAGCACAACCAAGATCACACCATAAGGAGAAATCATAATGCGAAACGCCACGCTGGTGACTGCTGTTGTTCTGAGTGCCGCTCAACTGATCGCACACCTTTCCTCGGCGGACGAGGTCGGCATGGTCCGCCTGGCCGGCACGCCCGAGCAAATCGGCACAACCTGGGGCAAAATCAACAAGGAGAACATCACCAGCGACATCGAGAGGGCCTATTTGAAACGGGCGGCCGCGGCGGGGATATCGAAGGAGACACTCCTTAAACGTTCGGCCATCTCGGTGCGAATTATCGGCGAAATCGCTCCGCATTGGCTCAAGGAGGCCCGGGCGATTGCCCGCACCGTCGGCGTCCCCGAAGACTTGTACCTCGCTTATCTGGACGGCATAGTGCGCAACCGGTTCCTGCACGAAGAGCCCGAGGAATGCACCTCGTACGCCGTCTTCCGCGATTATGCCCGCGACGGCGCAATCATGTTCCACAAAACGCGCGACAACCGGAACGCGCCGCAAGCGGTGTACATCGTGGAAAGCTCGCTGGAGGGAATCAACAAGTTCATTGCCGTGTCGAACGCCACCGGGCTCCAGGGGTTTTCCATGATGGTCAACGAGAAGGGGCTTGCCGGGTCGTCCGACTATCCCGCCAACCGCAAGAAGGACTCGTCCACCCTGCACCTCGAGCCGGCCCCCAATAAGTTTCGCGGCATTATGTCGGGCCTCATCCTGCGGCACATTGCGGAACGGGCGTCGAACTGCTCCGAAGCGCTGGCGATTATCAAGAACTGCGTGGCAAAGGGCTGGTACGCGGGCGGGAACGTGGGTGGCAGTCACTGGCTGTTGGTCGACCGCGAGGGCACCATACTCGAGGTGTGCAACAACCCGCAACACGTGGTCTCCAAGGTGCATACGCAGAAGGCATACTTGAGCCGCCGAAACAAGAGTGCCGCCGCCAGGCGACTCCGCGAAGCCGACCGGCCCATCGATTTCCATCTCTTTCATAACGTCGCGCGCGATCCGTCCATCTGTTTCGGCTCGTCCATCTCGGGCATGACGGTGGAAATCGACCCCGTGCACCCCGAACTTCTCACCTGTGCATGGATCTCGCTTCCGGTCCGGGCCGTGTCGTTCCCGCTTTTGATGGGCCAGACCGGCACCCCGGCATGCCTGCTCAATGGCGAAGCCTACGCGGCGGGGAGAAAAACAAAAGGCAAGACGCAACGCTGGGAAGCCGTAGAGAGGTCCGCCCACGCGAGCAAGGAACTGCTCAAAAAGAAAGTTTTGGCCGGCGTCTCCGCCGGCCACAAGGATCAAGCGGCCGATATCCTGGATCAATGGTCCCAAACGCAGGCCGGGCTGCTCCTGGAACTCATGCGCGAGTTGCAGTGAACTCTTGCCGCTCAATCTGAAGCCGTTCGTGGCACGGTCGGGTATTGCCGGCCTCTCGCGGCGCCAGGTGGCATGCCGTCACGCAGCGCCGGGTGGCATGCCGTCACGCAGCGAAGCCGCGGGTCGGCATGGTTCAAGTCCGCCGAGTGCCACTGGCGTCTCGCGCCGAGTGCCACTGGCGTCTCGCCAGTGCATGGGCAAGGT
>Ga0180432_10009525_pt1 | contig 11833 bp, 9 predicted proteins | sample SS_ome_10_FD_132414 | JGI IMG/M metagenome (GOLD analysis project Ga0180432, IMG submission 132414) | Hypersaline lake sediment archaeal communities from the Salton Sea, California, USA - SS_1_MS_2 metaG | ecosystem: Environmental > Aquatic > Non-marine Saline and Alkaline > Hypersaline >... | reverse complement strand
TCATGCCGCCCGTTCGCCGGAATCAACGTCGTCGCCGAGCAGTTCCACGTATCCGGCGATACCTTTGCCATGACCGGCGCACGCGCGCTCGACATCGGCCAGGTGATATTCCGCTCCGAACAGCCCGTCAATATCGAGATTAACTTGGGCAGTATCGCGACCGGGACCATAGACGCCCAGCAGGATACCGTAATCTCCCTGCCCGCCGCAGGCTCGGAGCTCAGACTCGACGGTCGGACAATCCAGACGACCCCGGTTCCTCAGGGGGCATCTTTCGCCGTCCCCGCAGGCAAGCACCGACTGACCTTCCGACCGTCTCTACGCAGCTTTGACGTCAGCTCATGGGCTGACGCCTACGCTCAGTTCAGCCGCGAACATGAGCAGAAGCTTGCGCAACTGGGAGCAGCTCCCGAAGGGCGCTCCATGACAGCGGCATGGGTCGTCAATAACGAATTGACTGCGGACGGCGATGAAAGTCGCCCTGCAGTGGTCAATGATCTGGTAGCACGTGATATTGACGGGGATGGCGCCGACGAACTGGTTAGCGTGGCCGGCCCTCTCGTCAAATGTATCACCGGCTCCGGAGACGTTCTCTGGGAGTACACACTCGACGCCGAGGCGCTGTGTGTGGACGCCTACGATCTGGATGGCGACGGTCGCTCTGAGATCGTGGTTGGCGGCGCCGACTTCAAGCTCCATTGCCTTGACCATCAGGGCAAGCAACGCTGGTCGGTTCTCACCCCTGCTGACCGCGCCTATCCGGAACGTGAGCCCGCCCACGGGCGCGTCGAAGTTGTCGGGTGTGCCGACATTGATGCAGACGGTGATGGAGAAATTGTCATCGGGTGCAGCCACCAGCGGGGCGGCATCAACTGGCATGCATACGCCTACACCCATGATGGCAAGCTACTGTGGACGGCCCTCAACTGGGCCCATCAGCCCACCTCGATCACCTTCGTGCCGATGCAGGACGGCAAGCTGGCATCCCTGATATCAACGACCTATAATGCCGCCAATGTCTTCGCGCCGGACGGCGAGAAGATCGGCATCGTCGGTGTCGGCTACCACGGCGCGGCCATGACCACGGCAGCCGGCGACATCAACGGCGACGGCATCCCCGAGCTACTGGCCGGCTCCCGCGTCGGTGGCATTCACTGTACCGTTCCCAATGATCCACCTGTTCTCAAGTTCACCGGCAGGTTGTACGGCAGGGAGGGCAATCAGACTGCCAATGAAGAATTGTGGGCCAGGTTTGCGGGCGCTGAAGTAACCAAGCTGGCATTGAGCGACCTTACCGGCGACGGCAAACTCGAAGTAATTGCCGGCTCAAAAAGTTTCTACCTCCTCGTCATGGACGCCGCAGGCAAAGCCATCTGGGCGAGGAACATCGGGGAAGCGGTCACAGACGTGGTGGCAGCCGATCTCGATGGCGACGAGACCCCCGAAATAGCGGTAGGCACCGACTCCGGACTGGTGAACGTGGTTGACGCCGGCGGGCGAATACTCGGTGCGCTACGCACCGATGGCCCCGTTCGCAAGCTTGCGGCAGCGGATCTCAACGGTGACGGCCGACAGCAACTGGTCGCTGCGGCGGGCAGCCGCATTCTCGGCGGCATCAAGTAAGCCCGATACCGTTGACGGCACGGGCGGCACCGAAGCCCACGGGCGACGAGGTCCACATCAACGGCCATTCGCGCGGCCTCTTCGGAGCACCGGCGTTAAGCGATCCGGGGGTGACAAAATGCTACTTGCAGGTATAGCTGAACGAGTCAGATTTTCAATAAGTCGCATTCGGGAGCGACTATGGATAAAGCCATTGTTCATTGGCGTGCTCTCGATCGCTGCCGCCCTTGTTGCCAAGGCAGCCGATAGTACCAAGCTCGACCAGATTCTGCCGCCGATTTCAGCGGAGTCTATTGATGACCTCTTGTCAATCATGGCCGCCAGCATGCTGGTAATCGCGACCTTTGCGGTGGCTTCGATGGTGTCGGCATATTCTTCTGCGAGCAACACCGCATCTCCGAGGTCATTTCCACTAGTCATTGCTGACGATAGCTCGCAGCACGCGCTTTCAGCTTTTGTTGGCGCGTTCATTTTCAGCATCGTGGGCCTCGTCTCCCTCAAGAACGGCTACTTCGAAACAGCAGGGCGTTTTGTGCTTTTCATTTTCACAGTAACAGTGTTCGGTATTGTCATCTTTACGTTCGTGCGCTGGGTTGATCGGATCGCCCGGCTTGGACGTCTTGGAAATACTATTGATAAGGTGGAAGTAGCGACTGCCGCAGCCTTGAAACGACGCCGGCACGCCCCCGCGCATCGTGGCGTCGCGGCTGATCCTGAGCACGCCTCAGGGCAGGCGGTGTTTGGAGATTCAGTGGGTTATGTGCAACGCATAGACGTTGCCGCACTCCAGTCTCATGCCGAGAACGTCAATGCACGCATACAGGTTGCCGTACTGCCGGGAAGTTTTGTGACCCCAGACCGTGCGCTGGCGTTCATAGGCACCGATTTGCATGCCAAGGCTGATCTGGACTACGAGCAGTTAGCCGATGCATTCGAGATCGGCAAAGAGCGGAGGTTCGACGATGATCCGCGTTATGGTCTCATCGTCCTATCGCAAATTGCGGGCCGTGCATTGTCGCCCGCGATTAATGATCCTGGCACGGCGATCGACGTCATGGGCATACTGGTCCGGCTCCTGATTCTATGGGGCTCACCATCTGAAGTGGACACTTCGGTGGAAGTAAAATATGACCTGGTCGAGGTCCCCGAGTTGTCTACACAAGATATGTTCGATGATGCGTTCACGGCTATATCACGTGATGGGAGTGGTTCAGTCGAGGTGGCAATCAGGATACAGAAGGCACTCTCGTCATTGGCATCAATTGGCAATGCCGCAATGCGGGATGCCGCTATCCACCACGCACAAAGGGCTTTAGCGTATGCGGAGAAGGGGCTTGCTCTTCCAGAAGACGTCGCTCTTATACGCGAAATGGCCGGCTTCGCTTGTGACCAGATTGACCTGGAGAGAAAGGGGCTCCCGAGCAAACAGAGCTATACGTAGAACAGGACGGTCGAAACATGGCAGCATGACTACAACACCGCGCGCTCGCACAACTCGCTGGGACATCTGACGCCGACAGCCTACCCCCGAACCGGAATGCCTTGCACGGATTCAATCATTCCTCAGCAAAATGTTTTCAACTATAGGCTATCCGCAACTACCGTCGCAGGCGCAACCATTTTGAGTTCAGTAGCCTAATCTCGTCACATTTGACGACGGCATAGTCCCCTACTGTGATCGAGTCCGCAGCAGTCGTCTCTATCTCAAAGCCTGTTTGCAGCCGCGTAACATCGGCGGGATCCATTTCCGAAGCAACCGAAGAGCAATGAGCGGGGCGACCGCCTCTGGGCAGGCAAGCCGGGACGTCTGCGACTACAGACCCTCTGCGTTGAGGTCCGGGATCTCGGCAAGCCATTTCGCAAACCCATCCGCGAACGCGTAGCAGTTACCGCCGCCGTGCCGCCCCGGAGCGCAAATCGCCTCCCTGCCCCCGGCGGCATTCAGTGTGCCCAGATGTGAATCGAAGAAGAGCACCGTCTCCGCGGGCTCCTGCAGCTTCTCGAGGTCGGCCCCACTCAGCGCCGCATTCATTGCGTAGCCGCACTTCTGCTCCGGCGCGGATGGGCACCTGAGTATCTGGCCATCGCCCAGGTAGTCCATCAACTGCTCGCACCACTTGTTCGCATCCGGTAGCTTGCCGCCGTGGTCCAGGGCATACAGGAGCGAGGCCAGCGCGATTCCTTGCAGGTTGCTCACGCAGGCTTCCCGCGTGAGCGCACTGTCAGCCGGCGTGGCAGGCTGCGATGTCGGCTTACCCGGCTGCGGAGTGGTCGGCGTGGAGGTGGCGGGAGGCCCGCCGGCGGGCGAGTCTATCACGCGGCCGTCGTCTGTCACATCGCTCTCCTCCAGTAAGACGACGAGCTCCCCGTTCACCGCCCGGTGCAGGGCGAACTGAGTGGGCTGCGCCTCCTCGGTCCAGCGGTACCCAATTAGTACTTCGCCATCAACGCTGAGGGTCAAAACGGTCTTGAAGGTACCTGTTTCGGCGACCTCCGGGATGTGGGCAAGCCATTTCTCAATCTTATCCGCGAACGTGTTGCGGTTACCGCCGTCGTGCCGCTCCGGAGCGCACACCGCCTCCCTGCCAACCGCGGCATTGCCGGTCGTGTAAGTCCAGTCTGCAACAAAAACGCGGCCGTCGGGTTGAAGCTGTCCCGAGATCGTCCCTGGCGGCGCCTCGGGATCCTCCAACGAACTGAAGGTCCCGGTGACTGCGCTGCCGGATACGGTCAACTCGACGCGATACAGCGTTGAACTCCAGAGGCCCGGGAGCGTCTGGGCCGTGGCGGAAGCGCAGGAGAGTAGCGCTACAGCCAGAGCAGCCAACGAGATCGCTACGCAGTGCGATTGGTTCGTACCCGCGCCATTCAGCATTCCAGGACACCTCCATCCAGTTGCTCTGCATGGACTACCGGGGCGCCGCACCCCTTGGCGGCGCGCACTTGCTGCTATATTATCACCGGGCTTTCATCGGCTGAACGCTGTTACCGGTCGGGTCCCACGTGTAGGTGTACCACACCGCGCCCACACCATAGCTCATGGCCCTCACGTCGCCCACCCGATAGACGAGATGCCCGCCGTCCCAACCTTCTGGCACCGTGTATTGAGCATTCTGCTGTTTGACTTCGGACCGCGTCTTCGGGATCTTGGGACTCACCTCCGCCAATGCGACTAATGTTCTCATCGTCGACGGATTCGTCTGACGAATTTCAACCTCCCTGTAAGCCCGGGGTTCTTGCTCCGGTCTGTCGCCGAACTCGTGAGTGTACTGCGCCGTCAACCACAGATCCGGCGCATCTCCGGGATAAAGGCGGTCGGGGAATGGACTCCACTCCCACCGTATGGTCGCCCGCAGGTAAGGTGCGAGAGTCTGGGAGGCGCGCGTCGGGTAACACAGCAGGGCGAGCTTCAGCACCATCGCAGTCGGCCCGGCGGTCTCCAGTTCGTAGGACGGGACCGGGATGGCCGGACCAGTGCCCTGGTATTTCAGAGCGCCGACCTCGCGCTTGGTCAGCACCCAGCAGGCCTTTGCCGGCGGCTTGTCAACAGTGGGCTCCTCGACGATGACGTCCACCAGGGCCGGCACCTCGCGCCGCAGCATCACCCGGTGCTCGGTCTGCGTGTAGTTCGTGTAGGGGGCAACCTCCAACCGAACCTTGACCGGGTAAACCCCCGGATCGTCGAAGGTGAAGCCGCGTTGCCAGCCACGGTCGCCCACCGACACGCCACCTGGGTCCCAGTAGTAGTTGACGCCCAGGCCGGAGCCCTTCCCATACAGAATGCGGATGATCTGCCGCATGCGCTCCAGGCGCTCGCCCAGCTTGCTGTCGGCGCTGATGGCCTCGCAGACGATGGATTCCTTCGGCTTGGGCTGCGTCGGCTTGTAGTAGATGACCAGAGGGGTGTGTATTATCTGGCTGCGCAGCAAGAGGTACTCCGAGGTCAAACCGTCACGCTCCCAGCGCCAGGCGTCGCGGATGGTCGGCCAGCATCGTGCGAACATGGCGTTGGCGACATCCATGTCCGCCTTGCCGGTTGCCGAGCCAAGGTCGCGGGTGGATGCGCGGATGCACTGGGACATCACCACCGCCTCAAGTTTGCGCTCATACTGGAACCTGTTTACCATGTCGGCGAGGGTGAGCTTGCGGCGCGGGTCGGGGTCCACGCTCACTCGTCCCTCCGCCGTGTAGAAGCCCAGCATCAGGTTCCACGCTTCCTGAGAGCTGGCGGCGAGGTCGTTGCCGGTGGCCTTGGCCTCCTGGAGAATCGATGCAGTGATCTCGGCCATGAACAGCGGGCCGAACTCCGCCCAACTCGTGATCCACTTCATGTGCTCGCAGCAGGTGCGCATCGTCTCCATCACGTCGCCCCCGCCCGCTGCCTGCGCGGTGGCATGGGTGCCGATCGCGAACACCACGAAGTTCATGGCCCGCTCTGTCGTCACCCAGTCGGGAGTAGCCTTCGCGATCTTGTTGATCAGCTCGCCAACCTTGTTCTTCACGGCGACGCCGTCAAGCATCACCCGCATGTAGGCTCGGCGGATTGGCCCGGCATCCTCGAAGCCGGCCAGGATCGCCGCCTCGGCCTTGCCACGCAACAGCAGGCGCGCGACGTCGTCGCTTACATCGGTGAGCTTCCCGGGTGACTTCTTCAGCAGTTCACGCATCTGCTTGAGCTGATTGCGGAAGGCGTCGTCGGCCGGCAACCGACTGAGGCTGCGGGATTTGACCAGGTCGCGCTCCATGCGCTCGAGGAGCTTTGCGACCTTGTCACCACGTCCGGAGGCGAGTTCCGTCAACCCGTGCTGCGCCCACTGTCCGGCCGTGTTGGCCGTCCCGGCGGCCGTGTACATCGGAGCGCCCTCCCCCATGTGGGCCAGCTCCGAAAGTCCCGTCACGCATGTGCCATTGTTGTTGTAAAACAGACGCCCGGCCGCTTTCTCGTAGCCCTGCACGTACGTCTGGGAGCCCGACCCATAGAGCCCCTCGACATACTTGCCCGGCGTCGAGGACGTCACCGGGCCGGTGTAGCCGAGGTTGGGCACGGTCTTGAGCCTCTGGAAGCGCTCCACGGCGTCGGCCGTGTTCTCCACGCCATGCATCAGTTGGTTCGGGGCATAGAGGTTGGTGCGGCCCAGGACCTTGCCGGCATCATCGCCGAACTCCTCCCCGATCAGACTGATCATCTGCGTCCGCGCCTGTCGCCAACGAGCCAACTGCTGGGCCTCGGTGCCGCCCCCCGGCACCACGAGGCGCATGTCGAAGTCAGACGAGCCGGGGTTGAAGCCCTTGCCGCTGATCCACGAGCCCACACCCATCACGGAGAAACCCGTCGTCTCCACGAACTGCGCCAGGACCTTCTGCATCCGTACGTTCAGGCCCTGAGCGGCGGCCGGTGCCGACGGCAAGGCAACCACGAGACAGATCAGAACCAGCCAGCCCAGCACACAGCGGTGCCTTCGCATCGCGACCCCTCCCTGACCGACGAGGCCAGAGACATCCTCGCCGGCGGTCTTTGCCCTGTTCGTGCGCTCCAAGCAAAGCCAGCATATCCCCAACCTGACCGGCTGTCAACGCAAATTCGAACCGTCTGTGCAAAGTGGAAATCTCCCATATTAGATGGTGACAAAGTCTCGGATCGGATGCATATGGGATTCAAAATATTGACGTCATGTAACAGGCGTGATAGCATATAAGCAATTGCTTAAATACTAAAGAGTGGTGACATGGACAAGTTGGCTGAGTTGTTCAGTGCTCTTGGCTCCGAAACGCGCATCAGGCTCCTTCAGGAGCTAGCCCAACGGCCTCTGTGCGTCGGCATGCTGGCGATGCGGCTGGGCATCACTCAGAGTGCCGTCTCTCAGCATTTGACAGTCCTGCGCAACGCCGGACTGGTAGAGTCTGATAAGCGCGGCAGCTACGTTCACTACAGCCTAACCGAGGATGCCCCCGAACGCTGTCGAGCGGCCCTCGACCGTATCCTCTCAAGCGACAGCAACCACGACGCCTGATGCAGCTTGGGATCATCATCATCATCATCATCACCTGCAGCGCTGAGAGCGCTGAAGAGACCATGTGCAACACCCCGGGATCGGCTGCTTTCAGCCGTGAGCACGGCCACAACTGAGGTGCGAAAACATGAGTACAGTGATCGAAGTGGAGGGGCTCAGCAAGCGCTACGGCGATGTTCAGGCCGTTGACGGAGTCGACTTCGCGGTCCGGCGCGGCGAACTGTTCGGCTTTCTCGGGCCAAACGGCGCCGGCAAAACAACTACAATCAACATACTGACCGGCCTTGCTCGTCCTGACGCCGGCTCCATCCTGATTGATGGGATCAACTGCACGAACAACCCCAAGGCAGCGCAGCACCTGATTGGGGTAGTACCCGATGAGAGCAATCTCTACCCCGAATTGACGGGCTTTGAGAACCTCTGCTTCTGCGCGGCGTTGTACGGCATGCCTCGCCGCCAGCGGGAGGCGCGGGCTCGCGAGTTGCTGACCACGTTCGGCCTCGCTGATGCGGCCGACAGACGTTTCGGCGGCTACTCGCGCGGGATGAAACGGAAGCTCACCATTGCGGCCGGTATCATTCATGACCCACCCGTTCTCTTCCTCGATGAGCCAACCACCGGCATTGATGTCGCCGGCGCTCGCCAGATTCGCCAGCTCATTGCCGGGCTCCATAAGGCCGGGACCACGATCTTCCTAACCACCCACTACATCGAAGAGGCCGAGCGCCTCTGTGAACGCATTGCTTTCATCGTCCACGGTAAGATCGTGCGCACCGACGCCATTACCGACCTCATGCAGCCTATCCGGGACCGCCATGTTTTGCTGCTCTCGGTATCTCATGCGGAGGCGGGCATCGTGGATGCTCTGCTGGCGGCCTGCCCGGGCTGCACCGTCACAAACCCCGCGCCAACCGACATCAGGATCGAGTCCCGTGAGCCGATCCGTGTCGCGCCGCTGGTGCGCTTGCTTGAGGAGCGCCACGTCGAGGTGGCCGAGGCCCGCCAGCTCCGCCCTTCACTCGAAGATATTTTTGTCCAAATCACCGGCATGGAGGCAGACGCCATGCGCAAGGAGAAGGCCGCCGGCAAGGCGGGAGGCGCGGCATGAAACAGTGGATCGCATTCTGGACAATTCTGGGCAAGGATACCCGTTCGTATTACCTCAAGCCGCCCAACATCAGTTGGGGACTGATCTTCCCTCTGGCCTGGACGGGCATGTTCTTCATCCGCTCAGGCACCGGCCTCGACGACATCCTCACGCTCCTTCCGGGTGTCATCACTGTCGCCGTCCTGTTTGGCACCACCTCCGTGCTCGCGGTGACCGTCACCTTCGAGAAGAAGGGACGCACCTTTGAGCGCTTGTTGCTCGCGCCCATATCGCTGGAGTTGTTAATGGTCGCAAAGACCTCCGGTGCGATCATTTTCGGCATTGCCAACGCCGCCGTACCAGTGCTGATGGCCGCATTCTTTGCGGATCTCTCGCAGGTCGAGTGGGGCGTTGCGATTCCGGCCGTGATCCTGATGGCCGTTGCCTCGACCTTCCTCGGCCTCTTCATCGCGGTATCCGTCAGCGAGGTCTTCGAAGCCCAGACGTTTTCGAATTTCTTCCGCTTCCCGATGATCTTCCTGTGCGGACTCTTCTTCCCCATCGCGAAGCTCCCGATATTCGTGCGCCCGCTTTCCTACATCCTACCCGTGACCTATGGCGCAGACGTCTTGCACGGAGCATTCTGGACCGACACAGCCATGCCGCTCGCACTCGACTTCGCGCTGCTCGGCGTCTTCTGCCTCATATTGTTCGCGTTGAGCTTGTACAATATCAAGCGGCGTTGGATAGCTTGAGTACAGCCACTATGCGGTTCGGCATTTCCCTACGCCTCAGCGGCGCGTCGTTAGCATGGCTCACGCCGAGTACTGCACTATGGCCTGCGTTGTATTCAGCGCGAAAAGCGCTACACCGATCATCTCGCCCCACCACACGCCGATACCCCGCCGGCTCAATTTGAACATATCAAGCGTAATGTGTTGTTGCGTCGGGTACAGGCGATGCGCTGTCTGAGCTCCGCTCCGACTACGCCTGCGACCTACACTGCAGCAAACAGGCGGCAGGGTTTCTCACTGTGTACGGTTCCAAGACACGCCCAGCTCAGCTTGCTTCCCTATTTTCACACGTGGTACAATTGGTTTACCCGGTCTCGTACCGACAACCGAAGCCGCATTTCAAACGTCATTGGATTGAGCACATGGTTATCAACCAGCCTACTGAAACCACTGAGAGCAAGCCATTTATCGCCACGGGCACGATTGTGCGTGCTCGCGGCAGTGTAATAGATGCTCGCTTCCCGCACCGTCCACCCGCGCTTTACAGTTGTCTTGTGGCCGGCACCAACCAGGATGTCATCATCGAGGTCATCACCCATCTCGATGAACATTCCGTGCGCGGCATCGCACTGACCCCCACGCAAGGCATCGCTCGCGGCGGCCCCGTCCATGACACAGGTAAGCCCCTGATGGTCCCCGTCGGCCACGGGCTGCTCGGGCGCGTGCTCAACGTCTTCGGTGAGACGATAGACGGCGCCGAGCCGCCCGACAATGTCGCCATGTGGCCCATTCACCGCCGCCCCGTCCCGCTGGCGCAGCAGTCAACGACAATGGACATTTTCACCACCGGGATCAAGGCGATTGACGTATTATGCCCGCTCGAGCGGGGAGGTAAGGCCGGGCTCTTCGGCGGTGCGGGCGTAGGCAAGACGGTACTCGTCATGGAGATGATCCACAACGTCGTCGGCCGCCACGAAGGTGTATCGGTGTTCTGCGGTATCGGCGAGCGCTGCCGTGAAGCCGAGGAACTATATCGCGAACTCGATGAATCCGGCGTCCTGAGTAACACGGTGCTCGTCTATGGACAAATGAACGAGCCGCCCGGCGCGCGCTTTCGGGTCGGCCACGCCGCACTAAGCATAGCCGAGTGGTTCCGCGATGAGGCCAGGCAGGACGTCCTGCTCCTTATAGATAACATCTTCCGCTTCGTCCAGGCCGGGCAGGAGGTCTCCGGGTTGATGGGACAGTTGCCCTCACGCGTAGGGTACCAGCCAACGCTTGCGACCGACCTGGCACAGCTCGAGGAACGCATCTGCAATACCGCCACCGGTGCTATCACCTCCATCCAGGCCGTATACGTGCCCGCAGACGATTTCACCGATCCGGCCGCCGTGCACACATTCGCACACCTCTCCGCATCAGTGTTCCTCTCCCGCAAGCGCGCCGGCGAGGGCCTCTACCCCGCCATTGACCTGCTGCGCTCCAGTTCCAGCCTCATGACCCCCCAAGTCGTCGGCCGGCGACACTACCATATTGCCCAGGAGGTCCGCGCGACACTGGCCCAGTACGAAGACCTCAAGGACATTATCGCAATGCTCGGCCTTGAGGAGCTGTCACAGAATGACCAGCGTGTCGTCAGACGCGCGCGACGCCTGGAGCGATTCATGACTCAGCCATTCTTCACCACCGAGCAGTTCACCAATCTCGAGGGCCGCATGGTCGAGCTCGAGGATGCATTGGACGGTTGCGAGCGTATTCTGGCTGACGAGTTCTCCGACTACCCGGAGAGCGCCCTCTACATGATCGGCGACATTGATGAAGTGGATAAGGAGGACGCCGACGAGTAATGCACATGAAGCTGCTTGTGCCCCGAAAAACGCTCATTGACGAGCCGGTCCAAAAGATCAGCGCGGAGGCCGAGAACGGGTCCTTCACACTGCTGCCACGCCATGTTGACTTTGTCACTGCGCTCGTACCTGGGATTCTGTCGTTTATAGACGAGAACGGCACCGAGCGGCTGCTGGCCATCGACAAGGGTGTCCTCGTCAAGCAGGCCGACAGCGTGCTGGTCTCAACGGCGAATGCCTTCGAGGGGCGGGAGTTGGGTTCCCTCAACGACATTGTCGCCGGGCTATCCGATGTCTCGGAAGAACACGACCGTATCGCCAGAGGCGCACTGGCACGGCTCGAGGCCAACATCGTACGCCACTTCATTGAGTTGGGAAAATAGCAATGAGCAACCGGGATGACAGGCCGACCCAGGAGACCGACAGCTTCGATCCGGCGACACCGGAGGATCAATGGTGCGACACCATTGAGGCCAAGGAGCGCAGGCGACTGCGGGCGCGCGCCCAACGCGAGAATGTCGTGTGGTTCGG
>Ga0180432_10009523_pt1 | contig 11834 bp, 13 predicted proteins | sample SS_ome_10_FD_132414 | JGI IMG/M metagenome (GOLD analysis project Ga0180432, IMG submission 132414) | Hypersaline lake sediment archaeal communities from the Salton Sea, California, USA - SS_1_MS_2 metaG | ecosystem: Environmental > Aquatic > Non-marine Saline and Alkaline > Hypersaline >... | reverse complement strand
GGGCTCACTCATCGTCTTTCCTCTTGAGCGCAACCTGTTCACCTCCATTAAGTCCTGAAAGGATTTCAAGCCGATTGTTATCTATTTCCCTCCCGGTCTTAACAAATATCTTTTTCCACCTGTCGTTCTCTAAAATAGTCACAACCTCCATTTGACCAATATTTACAACAGCATCTTTAGGGACAACGATTATTTCTTTCTCTTCAATCGGTATCAACAGACGCCCAAACATACCGGGAAAGAGACTTTCATGATGGGGTAGACCAACCTTAACCAGAAACGTCCGGGTCATGGGATCCGCTGATGGCACAATTTCTTCCACAATGCCTTTCAAGCTTTTCTTAAGGGCTGTAATAACCGTATCAAGCTCAGCACCAAGCGGGACAAAACCTATAAGCCCTTCCCTCACCTGTGCTTCGAGCCTGAGCTCCCCCCTTGTTTGTATTATCAAGAGCGGTTTGCCCGGCCATGCCAGATCGCCGGGTTCTGCCGTACGCTTCACCACTTCTCCGGTTTCAGGGGCATGAATCCTGGTGTACCCCAGCGCAATCCTGCTCTGTTCTATCGTTTTCTTAACTCTCAAAACCTCTGAATCAGCCTCATTCAGGGCCTCCTCTGCCTGTTCGACCCTTGCCTTCGCCTGAAGATAGGTTGATTCTGCAGCCTCGAGTTCATGAGATGTAACAATATCGGAATCAAAAAGGGTCTTGAGACGTTTGTAGGAAGACTCGGTTTGATTTAACACCGCCTGGGCAGAGACCAATCCATCTTTTGCCTTTTCTTTTCTTGCCTTTGCTGATGTCAGGGCAAGCCTGGCCTGGTCAAGCTTGCTCTTCGATTCTCGGTCATCCAATAAGACCAGTATCTCCCCCTTTTTAAGCTTTTCACCCGGACGAACAGGGATCTCAAGGATCCTGCCTGTTATTTGTGCTTCTATTCGTGTTTCCGTCTTTGGTCGAACCGTTCCGACCGCCTCATAATATTCCGTGATGTACTGTTTTTCCGCCCGATAGATTTTTACCGGCTTGTATGGGGTCTCCTGTAGATCAGGTGCTTTATCATTAGGACCAATCTTCCCGGCTATAAAGACCCCACTCATGACCATCATCAGTAAAACTAAACAAACCGCACCTGCAATATATAAAATGGGACGAAACGATTTTTTAAGCCCCTCAGCCATATCTAAAAAAAACCTCCCCAGACAACCGTTCCCATACTCAGGATAAAATAAAAACTTGGTAACAGTTTAGCGCTTTGAAAGAACCATCAATAAATTATTTTCAAATAGGTGGACTGTTATAAAAACCTTACTGTTACGTTTCATAAAACTTACGTTTAAAACAGTATAGACTGAATCAGCAAGGGACATCTGGCAATTTTCAAGGATGTCATTTCTGATACCACCCATGGAATGCCATGAATGACACGTGATATGGAAGAGCTCCCGACCTGCTCCCATGGGGTCATAGATGATAAACGGTCTTCGGCCAATCTCTCTTATCATCTCAAAAGATCTCATATGCAGAAACGCGCCTAATACGTGCCAATGCGTTTGACTGCTGCTATCCTGAACTAAATTGCGCCCATTTTGGAGGCGCTTTGGCTTTGGGTCTCTTGCCATAAAAAACGTCATCCATAACGCTAAAAAGGCGTCTTGCAATCCGGTTCCGTGAAACTGACGTCACGATTAATCTGTGCGGGAAAGTCCTTGCATGGCTCCAGGGACACACCCGCATACAAATATTACAGTCTGTTCCGATCTTTCCCCAATAATCAAAACAGGTCTCATCATTTAATTTCCATCGAAGCGTTCCGTTGACCTCTGTCTGGACTCCCAGGGGAATGGAATTCGAAGGGCAGCACACCGCACATTTTTTGCAAATTTTGCAAAAGTCCTGGACACCTATATCCACCGGCTTGTCCGGGATGAGCGGAAGATTCGTGGTGACAGCCCCAAGTCGAATTCTTGGACCAAACTCCTTTGTGATCAAATACCCGAGCCGCCCCAATTCTCCCAGTCCCGCATCCACCGCCAACGGGACCATAACGGCGTCGTAATGACGGAGATGACTTGCTGTAGCCGGATACCCCAGGTTGGCAATGTAGGCAGCAAGCTGGGTCGCGATATAGGCCCCTCGTGCATAATTCCGCATGCTCTCTATCACGGTGGGGGAGTGCGGTGCCGCGCCGACCAACTCGAAAGACATCTCCATGGCAAATACGATCGCATATTTGTGTTCCGCGACGATTTCCTTGCCCCAATCCTCCCAATTCTCGTGGAAAATCTCCCCTCGGTGGGAATAAATCCAAAGCGGATTTATTTCAGTAATCCCCATCAGATCCGCCCCAAGGTGTCTTGCATACCCCTTGACTCGTTCAGTTGCTTCGTTGGGGGTGAGTGTGATTTTGTTTTTCTTCAGAGGCGGGGAAATTTGTGGTTTTACTTTGTCCGGCGTTGAAAGATGCACGGGGATGGATACAGATGCCAATGTACCGGCAATATTGGGTCCTTCGTGGGGTCTGTCTATGGCCCCTGGGATCCCCAACGGTCCGCCTTTTTTCCTCCTTCTGGTATCAAAAGCTTCATATTCCGGATGTTCACTATAGAACCGGTCATACTGTTCCGAGCCGGGTCGCAAAGATCGATTCCTCGCAAATACAATTTCCCTTTCATCCTGTCTTTTCACCTCTCCGGTGATCAAGCCCTTTGATCCTTCCAGAGCTTTCGGATTAATCCCTTTTTTTCTTAACAGAATGAATGATGCCAGAACGGCCAGAACCAACCCCAATACGAGAAGTGTAAGACCGACGGGGGTTTGAAAAAAACCGGCACGGTTAAGAAAAAAGAAGACAAGCAACAGACCCAGCATGCCCAAAAACTGGATTCCAGCAAAAACAGTCGCCCGCTTCTCCTTTTCCCAAACGCAAGATATTAGAAAGGCCAACCCGACAAGGGCCTGTAGGCTTAGACCCAGGGCCGCAATAAAAACGAATATCATAGTCATCGATGACTCCACTCATTGCCGATTCAAAGATCTTACCCTATGTGGCTTTTTATGGTTGTTCCGTCATAAGAAAGAAGGAGGGTTAAATGCAGGGTATATATACTTGCAGTATCTGTTAAAAACAACAAGAATCCCCTTATAAATTAAGGTGAATTGTCTTTTGTGCGGTCTGAATATAGGTGATTCGGCCTTGTGTGTCAAGCCAATTTCAATTTCATGATATTGTCACCCAATTGCGCTGGGTGTAGGCCGGGACATTGTCCCATCCATCGGAGAAACGGATCAGTTAAACACCACGCATGATCAGGGTTTATGAGGATTGATCTCAGGCGGGATGTCTTGGGTATTCGGTATCCATTTTAATGGGCTGACAATTTATTCACACCTTACGCTGGATCGCCTAACACACTCATCGATTTCCTGACGCCATTTGAAGTGCCTGTGGGAGTCCACGCAAACGAATCATACTATAGATCCCGAATACGGGACCGAGGGCAAGGATCATGAATGCATATCTCCATCCTAAAACGCCTACCAAGACTGGAATTAGATGGATCGTGACCATGGTCAGGAGAAACCCAAGGCTGGTTTGAACGGTAAGCGCGGTTCCGACGTACCGGCGGTCCGTGAGTTCACTCAGCGCTGCACTGAACTGGGCGCTGTCCGCCACCACAGCAAAACCCCAAACCAGGCAGAGTGTGGTCAATATCGTTGGTTCCTCAAAGAAAAACCCCACCGTTATTGCGCAACTTCCCGAGAGGACAAGACTCCAGCTCGTTATGGTTGTTCTCCCAAGTCGGTCAGCCATATAACCGGCCAAGGCACACCCTATCGCTCCGACCGCTATTACACTGAAGCCCGCGATACGCGCAGCGCCAACACTCCAGCCACCATTTTCGTAGCTGGCGATGAGTAACATTGGCGCCCAGGTCCACATGGCATAAAGCTCCCACATATGACCCAGGTAGCCGAAGTTGGCGAGGCGGGTCGGTCCATATGTCATGACCTTTCCAGCGTACCGCCAGTGAAATTGGTAAGCTTCTGTGAAAAATGGCCCCAATTCCACCAGCCAGAGGGTAATCAGCGCGGATAGAATAGCAAAGAAAGAGGATGTCAGCAAAAGCGGTCGCCAGTCCATGAATGCCAGTGGCGTGCCTGCAAACGGTACGGCATTCAACAAATGCGGAAGCGCCGTCCCCACGGTCAGTGCGCCTATCAGAATACCAATGCCGAGTCCGCGATCCTCCTTGCACCACGTCGCAATCAACTTCATGCCGGGAGGATACACCCCGGCAAGTGTAACACCGGTAAAGAACCTGAGTGCAACTGCCGGCCCGGAGCCGTTCACCCAAAGCGCAATGGCTCCATTAAAAATGGCTCCCATCACGGCACTGACTGCTATGAGTCGCTGCAGACTCATTCGGTCAGCTAAATTGAATGCGGCGCTGAACAGGGCACCCACGGCAAACCCGATTTGAACACTCATTGTCATCCACGCCTGCTGACCGCCGGTAAGTTGCCACTCCTGGGTCAATTGTGGCACAGCGGCCGAAAGGGACAGCCATAGAGAGATGGCGAGGAGTTGTGCCATGGCCAGCAACCCGACGCTCTGCCACTTCTGTTTACTTTTTGATTGCACCATGATGAAATCTGTCTAAGCTCAATGTCTGTCTACGATATCAGGGAACTGGAAACAGCCGCTGAATTGGGCGCAAATGACAGGGACAATTCGGCAAATTGGCCGGAAGGTAACAAAACAATAGCAACATGATAAGATTAACTAACCCGCTGAAATATAAACGATTTGATTTTATGCGTCAAGCGAATTTCAACCGCATGATGTTGTGGCTAAAACAGGCTGGCTGGATTTACGCACTTTGACCAGCAGACAATCGGATTTTAAGAGTAGGTCGGGGGCCTTGACCCTTAAGGAAGGGGCGAAAGTTATTGATCTCTATAAATAATAGATGTTGAAATGTTGGCGGCTTACGGTTTAAAGTTTTCAAAGGTTTCAAAAAAAAGGGTAGCAGTTTAGCCTTTTAAAGAACCATCAGTAAATTACTGCGATATTTTTTATCCTAATGAATTTTATCTTGATTTTGTTCGCTAAACGTGTAGGATTTTTACTTGCCCTCATGGACCCCAAAATCTTTGGTTCGGATAGGCCGCACGACGCCAGGAAGATGGGTAGCAAGCCGGGAACGATCCTGGTATGTCCTGTCGGCCAAGATCAAAGCGTCGGTCGGCTTCAAGGGGATCGCGGTGGCGATGCAGGGCTTTTCTGTTGTCTGACAATGATGCAAATCTATTCCACAATCAAACCGCGGGGTGGAAAAGAGGCGTTTTACCCTGGACCCTCTCTCACTATCGATGCGAAGCGAGTCATGAAATGGAATCTCTGGTCATAGCCGGCGTCGCTGTACTGCTCGCGCTTTTCCTCCTCCTACTCGGAGTCCCTGTAGCTTTTGCGCTTGGAATTACAGGCCTTCTGGGGATTACCACGCTGAGTGGGGCCCCCATAACTGAGGCATACCTGATTTTCGTCCCTTATTCGACCATCGCCTCATGGTCACTCGTCCTTGTCCCTCTATTCATTGCAATGGGGAATTTTGCCGGCACTGCCGGCATCTCGTCAAGAGCGTTTGACATTGCGTATAAATTAATCGGCAACGTACGCGGCGGATTAGCACTGGCAGCAACCATTGCGTGTGCGGTCTTTGCTGCGGTCACAGGCTCTGGCGCCGCCACTGTCACAACAATCGGAAAAGTTACTATCCCTGAGATGCTGAAGAGAGGGTACAGTCCGAAATTGACAACCGGTTGTGTAGCCTCGGCGGCTTTTTTGGGCATTGAGATTCCGCCGAGCATCCCTTTAGTTATTTACGGATTCATTGCTGAACAATCCATAGGGAAGCTGTTCATGGCTTCCTTATTCCCTGGAATAATAACTGCGACTTTTTTCTTTCTCGGGACGCACGTGATGGCAAGAAAATGGCCAACGCTCGCACCACCGTCCGGGATAAAAGTCCCAATGAGAGAAAAAATTGTTTCCTCATTCGGACTATGGGAAGTTGGGCTTCTTTTCGCAGTAGTGATAGGCGGCATATATCTCGGGATCCTTACCGCGACTGAGGCAGCGACTTTTGGCGCATTAATGGCTCTGATCATGCTGCTGATCCGTGTACGGAAAGGTCGCAAGGAAGCGGTTTCCGAAGCGATGAAAGACGCAGCGAATGTCACCTGTTCCCTATTCGTCATTTTTCTTGGCGCCATGTTTTTCAATATATTCTTGATACAGGCAGGTGTCCCAACCTATGTAGGCAACCTTATTGCGTCGTCGTCCTATTCACGGCTGATTTTGATAATCCTGATATTGGCGTTTTATGTGCCCCTGGGAATGTTTCTTGACCCGATGTCCATACAAGTGGTGACCGTGCCAATATTTCTGCCAATAGTCGTCTCTTTGGGTTATGATCCTATCTGGTTTGGGGTGATAATTGTTCAAATGATTGAGCTATCCTTGATAACACCTCCCGTGGGTCTTAACTGCTTCATCGTAAAAGCAGTATCTCCTCCGGAAGTGTCCCTTACGGATGTTTTTATCGGGACAGTGCCTTACTTCATTCTTGAAGTGATGGTAATTGTGTTGTTGGTCATGTTTCCTGACATCGCATTGTGGTTGCCAAGCAAGATTTTTGCGTAAATCACGAAAAGGGGGTGCGAGATGGCATAGAGTTATAGATTTGAGGCTGGCGTGTTGTTTGGATGGGATTAAGCAAACAAAACTATTTTGAGAAAGGAGGGGTTGAGGAACAAATAGGAGGACATAACAGGGTGGAGGCTTATCCAAAGCAGTGCCTCGAATGCACACAAGAGATAAGCCCGGTAAGCGATGTTGTGCAGAAAAGTTGATTGAGATTGCGAGACATTTATACATTGAAAGGAGGAAAAAATGAAAAGACGAACGATTTTCATCGGAACCATAGCTGTTTTGATCATGGTGGCTCTTCCGCTCTTGTGTAGCGGAAGTGAACAGAAGGGAAGCTCAAAACCTATTGTCCTGAAATTCGCGACCTACTTTCCGGAGGTCAATACCATCTCACAATTTAATGTGTGGTGGGCAAAGGAAATCGAAAAGAGAACCAGTGGAAGGGTCAAGTTCGAGTTTTATTGGGCTGGAAGTCTGGTTAAGGCAAGAGATTTGGCAAAAGCGGCAGGGAGAGGCATATGCGACGTTGCTCTATTGGCGACCGGTTACACCCGCGCCAGTTTCCCCCTTACGGGAATTTACGAAGCGGCGTACATAACAGAAAAGCCAGAAGCCGCGTGTCGCGCAATGAGTGAGCTTTATGAAACGCGGGAAGGTCTTAAAGCTGAATGGAAAAATAACAATCTGAAGCTTTTGTTTTTCGATATGCTCGGGCCGAATATTTTTGGATTTCGGAATAAGGTGGCATCTCTGGAGGAGTTGAAGGGGCTCAAAATAAGGACTGCAGGAAAGATGACCAACGTGGCAAAAAAGCTCGGCGCTACGGCAGTGAGTATGTCCTCAGCAGAGGTTTATGAGGCGATGGATCGGGGGCTTCTTGACGGCTATACAAATACGAGTCTGGCTTCTGCCGCTACCCGGAGTTTTCCCGAAGTGGCACCATATATGCTGGACCCCCGTATGGGTAACTACGCCTGTGTTGAAACTGCAATGAATCTCCATACCTGGAATAAACTTCCTTCTGATATAAAAGAGATAATTTCACAGGCCTCAAAAGAGGTTCTTGGAAAGTCGGTCGAGATAATGATGGCTGATGAAGATAAGGTCATGGAAAAAATGCATACCGAGTGGAAGGCAACTCTTTATGCACTGTCACCTGACCAGGTTGAGAAATGGAAAGCCCTTGTTCTTCCGACCCACGACGAATTTATCGCCGATTTAGAGAAGAAAGGGTTGCCAGGAAAGGATCTTTTCGATTCCTACAAGGCCTTGGCAAAAAAATACGAGAATGAAAGTGCATACACCAGCACATATGAGAGATGGATTAAGAAATACGGGAAATAGGCAACAAGGCGTGTCCTGCAATGAAAATTACCAAAAAAACTCCCCCGGACGGGATGCTCGGTAGCTTGGCAAGAGCGTTTGCACTGGCTTCTACTGGAACCATCCTATTGATGTTGCTAACCATTCTTGTCGGGTTTTTCTTCAGAGCGTGGCGCTTGTCACTTTCAGGTGTTACGGAAGCCACCGAGTTTCTCGTCCTCATAGGAGTTTTCTTAGGATTTGCGTATGTCCAGCATCGGGATACCCATATCAAGGCGGAACTTTTTACCTCGATATTTCCACTCTGGCTTAGCCGAGCTGTGGGTGTCCTTAGCACCCTTTTGGCCCTCCTTTTTTTTGCGGCAATGCTGCATGGGGGGATAATAAGTGTCGCGGAATCTTACGCTGTGGGTGAATATGAAGTGGGGCTGCGAAGTGTTCCCGTTTGGGCGGTCCGCGCATTTGTCCCTATAGGTTGCTTTGCCGTAGTTCTGGTGTGCATAGGTGATTTACTAAAAAGAATCGCTGATTTTATCCACAAGGATAAGTCATGAAAAACCGGGAATATCCGCTACCGTAAAAATCCCCTGAGCTTTGCCAGATTTATCTGATCCCAGTCCTTTTCACCTTTGCCTTTTGGCGTTTCCAGCACCTTCGGGACATCGCGGAACCGGCTGTCGTTCATCAGCAGTCTAAAGGCCTTCTCACCAATGAATCCCTGCCCGATATGTTCATGGCGGTCGACCCGTGCCCCCATTTCACGCATGGAATCATTCAGATGAATCCAGTAAAGATGGTCGAGCCCGATGACGGATTCAAAGATCGTCATTGTTTTTTGGTAGGCCGCTTGGGTTCTTAGATCATACCCCGCCGCAAAGATATGGCAGGTATCCAGGCAGACCCCCAGGTGATCCTTGAGTTCGATTTTTTTGATTATATCGGCAAGTTGCTCAAAGGTGTGGCCAAGGGTAAATCCCTGACCCGACGTGGTCTCAAGAAGGAGTCGGGTGGGGTTTTTGGGGAGTCCGTCAAAGACCCTGTTGACGGCCGATGCAATCCGTTTGATGCCTGCTTCAACGCCACTTTCCATGTGTGAGCCGGGATGGAGGACGACAAGGGGAATTTTAAGGGCCGCGCAGCGAATCAGTTCCTGTTTCAATGCCTCACAGGACATATCGTATTTTTTCTTTTCAGGGGACGCTAAATTGATCAAATAGGAGGTGTGGGAGGCAATGTGGCATATGCCCGTTTTTTGACGGGCCTCTTCAAACTGGCGGATATCTTCTTTGGAAAGGGCTTTTTCTTTCCAAGTGCTGCTGTTTTTGGTGAACACCTGAACAGCCGTGCATCCATAGTCTCTGGCCGTAAAAAGGGCTTGGTGGAGTCCCTTCGCGATGGAGAAGTGAGCGCCTAACAGGCAAGAACCTGTTTGAGTGACTTTTCGATGTCGCCGCATGACGGTTTCGTTTAAAATGCCCAACCTATGCAAAAATCTGAAATGTTATGGGAACTCTTATTGGGTAGCTAAGAATATGCAATTTGGGTTTGTGGGTCAAGAGCAGGATAATGCATGATGACGTGAATGGCACAGATGATCGAGGATAAGAAATTCCTTTTTTTGAGGCGACAAAATACGTTGAACCCGGAATGCTGCCATTTTGTGAACATGTAACATAGATCTTCGGTCTCCTTTTCCTTTTGAAAGAAGCTTCAAAAAAAGGGGTTGCCGAATCGAGAGCAGCGGCGCAAGAAGCCAAAAAGATGAGGCAGATTAAAATAATGGGTGATTTTTGATTGAATCATTTTGTGAAAATCTTTAACCTTCAATCGATCATCTTCACTTAGAATGAGGCTCGAGAAAAATGATAACTGCAGGAATTGATTGTGGGGCGAAGAACACCAAGACGGTCATACTAAAAAATGGTGAGATCATCGGCAAAGGGTCGGTGTTGACGGGTTTTGATCTGGAGAAGGCTGCAGAGGACTCACTGGTCACGGCGGTCGGTGATGCGGCGATTTCACGAGGAGATTTAAAAAGGATCGGCGGCACGGGAAGCGGGAGCAATTCCATAAAGCTGGCCGATGTTCTGATCAAAGACATCCGGGCCATTGGCAAAGGGGCGCACTATTTTTTCTCAAACGCTCGGACGGTTGTCGATGTGGGAGCCGAAGAGGCCCGCGCCGCCAAATTAGATGAAAATGGCAATCCGGTGGACTTTGAGATTAACGAGAGATGCGCAGCGGGTGCGGGGGGATTTATTGAGGTCATGGGCCGAGCGCTTGAGACGCCGCTTGAGGAGATGGGATCCCTGGCGTTAAAATCGAACAAAAAGATACCGATGAATGCGCAGTGTGTTATTTTTGCTGAATCCGAGGTGGTCGGATTGATCCATGCAAACACGGAGAAACGTGATATCAGTAAGGCGATACACGATGCCATGGCGAGCCGGATTGTATCGGTCATCCGTCGAATCGGGGTGTATGAAGATGTGGTGATGTTAGGGGGTGTCGGATATAATCCGGGGTTTGTAGAGGCCATGCGTCGAGAACTGAACCTTGAAAGGATTTATATCCCTGAAAATCCGGAATACGGACAGGCCGTTGGGGCAGCGGTCGTGGCGGGTGAAGAAGGTTAAATCCACCCGGAAAATAAAAGGAGCGGTGGAGGACAGAAAAATGTCCGAAGAAAAGAAGCAAGACCACTGGAGATGGACAGAATCCAACTGGAAGAATCCTGAAATAGACTGGAAGGCGGCTAAATATATAACGGTGGGCATTGATGTGGGTTCGGTGAGTTCGCAGGCTTGTATCATGGCGGATGAAGAGATATTGGCGTACAGTAATATGCGAACGGGTTGGGGCAGTCCGATCAGTGCAAGTAAAGTGTTGCATTTTGCCCTTGAGGCGACGGACATGCCCGAAGACCGGCTGGATTATTGTACCGGGACCGGTTATGGTCGCGTCAATGTGCCGATGGCCGATCGATCCGTTACCGAGATTGCCTGTCATGCCAGAGGGGCCAATTTCATCTACGGGCCCGAGGTTCGAACGGTCCTGGATGTGGGCGGACAGGATATAAAGGCCATCCGGTGCGACGAAAGGGGAAAGGTTGCCAATTTCCTCATGAATGATAAATGTGCGGCAGGTACAGGTCGCGGTATGGAAGTCTTGTCTGACCTTCTGGGTATTGCTATTACCGATGTGGGGGATCGTTCATTTGAGTACGAAGGAGAAGAGCCTGCTGCTGTATCCAGCAATTGTGTGGTATATGCCAAGACAGAGGCCACACGACTTTTGAGAAAAGGCTGGCCCTTAGAAAAGGTGCTTGCCGCATATTGCAGGGCCATGGCAGAACGTATCTATTCACTCGTGGAAAGGCTTGGGGTGACCCCGGAGTTTGCCGTTACAGGCGGAATGGCCAAGAACCGGGGTGTGATTGATCGGTTAATGCCGTTGGTTGGCCTTAAGGCCGCCAAAACAAAGTGGGACACGCAGATAGCCGGGGCGGTAGGTGCGGCACTTTTTGGTTATGCCCTTTGCAAGAGGGGAAAAGGAAGAAAAAAATAGGAGCGAATTGAGGGTCAGATCTCAATAATTTCTGGTTGTATTATAAAAATCCCCCTCACTCCCCTTTGCAAAAGGGGGAGGCATTCGGAAGGCCCAGACGCTTAGTGAGATGTTACGGATGATGTCAGGGAATTATGTTCTAAGGACGCTTGGGGTCAGATAAAAGTATTGGTGAAATGGATTTTATAAAACTGACAATAGACGGTCAGGAAATAGAAACCCGGGCCGGC